>Ga0081455_10008994_pt1 | contig 10313 bp, 11 predicted proteins | sample TabmetS3T2R1_FD_70207 | JGI IMG/M metagenome (GOLD analysis project Ga0081455, IMG submission 70207) | Tabebuia heterophylla rhizosphere microbial communities from the University of Puerto Rico - S3T2R1 | ecosystem: Host-associated > Plants > Roots > Rhizosphere ... | reverse complement strand
CACTATTACGATCGTGAATCGACTTTTCAGCGATCGACAGCTCTGGACAGGTTTGCGCCCCTCGCTCGAGGAGCAGGCGTTGAAAGATGTCAACCGGACAGACGAGAAGGTAGTGGAACACTTGGGATCAATTCCGGCCTACCAACAGGAGTTCCGCAAGATCTTCGGCCACGAGCTTGAGCCGATCGGAGTAGCCAAGGCCATCGCCGCCTATGTACGGAAAATCGTTTCCGGAAATTCGCCTTACGACCGTTTCAAGGCGGGAGACAAAAGCGCCTTGTCGACGGAAGCCCAGCGCGGTCTCGCGCTCTTCGAGGGCAAGGCGGGTTGTGTAAGCTGCCATGCGGGGTTCAACTTCACCGACGAGAATTACCGCAATGTCGGCGTGGGCATGGATAAGCCCAACCCGGACCTCGGTCGCTACACCGTGACAAAGAACGAGACCGATAAGGGCGCCTTCAAGACACCGACACTCCGGGACGTGGCCAAGCGTGGTCCCTACATGCATGACGGGAGCGAGAAGACGCTCGAAGACGTCGTCGTCTTCTACAACCGAGGCGGAGTCAAAAACCCCTGGTTGTCCAGCGATATCAGGCCGCTTAAGCTAACCGGCCAAGAGCAGAAGGACTTGATAGCGTTCCTGCAATCGCTGACAGGCGAAATCGACCCAGATGTAAGTACCCCCCCGAAATTGCCCCAGTAGTTTTAGAAGAAAGAAAAACTCAAAAAAGAAGCGGGAAACCAACTGGAACCCGAGTGGAACAGATAACAGAGACTTCATTTTCGAGAGGAGAAAAATATGAGGACGATACAAATCGGTCTGATAGCGTTAGCATTCACATTTAGCTTACATATTGTTCCTGTGATCCAGGCGGCCGACAGTCACACAATGCCGAGGGATCACCTAATGGTAGAACCCAACGATCTAAAATGGGACGATCTCCCGACCTTGCCGCCGGGGGCTAAAGTTGCGCTCATTGAAGGGCCGGCGAGTGAACCGGTCCCATTCATGATGCGCTTAAAATTTCCCGCTGATTACAAAGTTCCTGCCCACTGGCATCCGGCTATTGAGCATCTCACCGTGCTCTCCGGAATCTTCAACATGGGCATCGGCGATAAGCTGGATATGACAAAGACGAAGGCATTGTCGCCCGGTGGTGTCATGATCATCCAGCCAAAGATTCCTCATTTTGCTTGGACAAAAGAAGAAGTGATAGTGCAGCTACACGGAGTGGGACCGTGGGGAGTCACCTATGTTGACCCGGCAGACGATCCCAGAAAGAAGTAGTCCCGTCACTGTTTCAGAGTACCACAGGTGTGTTCCGCCGCTTACTGTGGCAAGAAAATTCTTAGATGGTACTGGCGTCATCCACCGGTCAAACCCTACGGCATCCTGGGTGCCGAAGCCTCCTTGGAAGTAACACTTGAGATGAAGTCCGCTTTTGTAGGTAGCGGTTCTTTCCCCTGATTTTTGTCCTTTATGCCCCGGTGACGCGAACGAAGTAGAGTATGCCAATGCCCCAAGCACGATCCAGCATATGGAAGCGGGTACTCGCCCTACTTGCGTATATTTAGTACCTACGAATCTCTGTAAATAGTCGGAACGCCTTCTGTAGCACGATTTGTTAATTCATATTACTCCTGGTAAGCTCGATCTTGCCCAGACTGAAGATTATTAGGTTCGCCGCTAGATTTGGTAGCCCGAGTACGGAAAGAGAGCGACACAGATTCCTTCCTACCAGGAGTTCTAGTTCAGCCCTTAGGCTTTCGTGACATTTGGCAACTCCCGTCTGGACGAAAAAGGAAATGTCCTTCACCAGATGAAATTTGCACTCGTCATAACATCGTTGGTGATTTTCGCGGCCGTGTTTCTTTTTGCAGCCTGTGACCGCCAGGAACAAAAACCAGCCACTACGACAGACAAGAAACTCAACGTCGTCACCACCGTCGCGCCGATCACTAGCATCGTGGAAAATATCGCTGGTGACAGAATTCAGCTCGCCGGCATCATCCCGGAAGGGATCAATTCGCACACCTTCGAGCCTATTCCGTCGGACAGCAAATTGCTCGCCAGCGCCGATTTGATCATTTTCAATGGACTCGATCTCGAGACGCCGACTTTGAAACTGGCGCAAGCCAATTTGAAACCAGGCGCTGCCATCTATTCCCTCGGCGACAAGACTATCAAAGAGGCGGATTACATTTTTGATTTCAGCTTTCCCAAGGAACAGGGCCACCCCAATCCTCACTTGTGGCTCAATCCTGAATATGTGATGCGCTATGCCACCCTGGTGCGCGATGAGTTGATTAAGCTCGACCCCAAGCACAAAGCCGTCTACGAGAAAAATAGTGCGCAATTTCTTAAAAAACTCGAAGCTCTCGATCAAGCGATCAGAGAAGCGGCTCAAACGATTCCACAAAACAGTCGTCGCTTACTTACCTACCATGACTCCTGGCCTTACTTTTCCCGGCGCTATGGATTCCAAGTGATCGGCGCGGTCCAGCCTTCCGATTTTACCGATCCCAGCCCGCGCGAGGTGGTCCGGCTTATCGAGCAAATTAGAAAGGAAAAGGTTCCAGCGGTTTTTGGGTCGGAAGTTTTTCCCAGCCCGGTGTTGGAACAGATCGCCCGGGAAGCAAAAAGCCGCTATATTGATAAGCTCAGGGACGATGAGTTGCCTGGTAAGCCGGGCGATCCGCAGCACTCTTACATTGGCATGATGGTTGAAAATATGACCATCATGTTCGATGCACTCGGCGGCTCAACGGAAGCGTTGAAGAAGGTCGATCCCGCGCCCGTAGCCGGAGCGCACGCAGACTACCGGAGACGAGACTAGCTAGGAGATCACTGAAAAAAGCTTCGGAATGCTTCGACACGCTCAGCACGAACGGAAAATGCTAAATCATCGCAACTTCCTCACCGTTCCCCCTGAGCTTCGTCGAAGGGTGAACGGCAGGCTTTCAGGAATCTGCTAGACCCTTAACTACTATGAACACACACGATCATCCACCGGGCCACACGCACGGCAGTCTCCATCCCCACGGAATGGAGGAGCCGCCAGTCTCCAAGGTCTCCGGTGTACCGCTCGTCGAGCTGGCCAACGCCAGTAACAGCTACGGAACTACGATTGCGCTTCAGGATGTTTCTCTCAAAATCTGGTCCGGGCAGTTCCTGGCTATCGTCGGGCCCAACGGTGGAGGGAAAACGACCTTGCTGCGCACCATTCTCGGCACGGTTCCGGTTCAACAGGGCAAAGTTTTACTGCGCGGCAAAGACCCGCAGCGATCTTCGCTGGAACGTATCGGATACGTGCCGCAGCTCGAGACCATCGACTGGAATTTCCCCATCACCGTCGAAGAAGTCATCTCCATGGGTTTTTTTGGCAAGGGTCGTTGGCTGCGCAGCATCGGCGACGCCGAGCGCCACAAGCTCCAATCAGTCATGGCGCGTTTAAACCTTATCGGTCTTGGCAATCGTCATATTCGCGAGCTTTCCGGCGGCCAACAGCAAGCGGTTTTCCTCGGGCGCGCGCTGCTCGGGGATCCCGAGTTGATCCTGCTCGATGAGCCCACCGCTGGGCTCGATATTCGTTCTCGAGACGACGTGATCCATTTCCTCCACGAGATCAATCACCAAGGAGTAGCCATCGTGATCACCGCCCACGATCTCAACTGGGTGGCCGCCCATCTGCCATGGGTCGTCTGCCTCAATCGCCGCCTGATTGCTGAAGGACGTCCTGAAGAGGTGCTTAACGCTTCCGTTCTCAAGGAAACCTACCAAGGCGAAATGGTCGTCTTCCACCACGACGGCATGGTCATGATCGGCGAGCGGCCCCACGCACCGCACACTTAAATGACAACGTTCAAATCGTTCCAGCCGTTCAACAAGTTCAAAACGTTCGAACACGGCTTGAACGGCTTGAACATTTCGACCGATTTGAACTCATGTCCTTGTTAGTCCCGTTTGAATACGAATTTTTTCGTAACGGCTTCATTGCAGCGGTGATCGTCGGTGCTCTCTGCGGCTTTATTGGCGTCTACGTCGTACTGCGCCGGATGAGCTACATCGGTCACGGCCTCTCCCACGCTATCTTCGGCGGGGCAGTCTTGAGCTACGTGATGAGCGTTAATTTTTTTGTTGGCGCCGGACTGTGGGCACTATTCGCCGGCTGGCTCATTCACCTGATCAGCCATCGGCGCTGGGTGGGGGCTGACGCCGCCATCGGTGTCGTCACGACTTCCAGCTTTGCCCTCGGCGTGGCCATCGTCTCCACCTATCGAAGTTTTACTCGCAACATCGAAGCCGCGCTGTTCGGAAACATTCTCGGCATCACCCAGAAAGATCTCTGGATCGTCGTGATCATTTCATTGATTGTCTCTGTCGCGCTTATCATGCTGCGCCGGCAACTCCTGTTCGCCACTTTTGACCCGGAAGTCGCTTCCGCTTACGGCGTTTCAACGGGTAAAATCGATCTTATCTTCATTACTCTGCTCGCAGTTACGGTGTTGGCCTCGACCCAAATTCTCGGCGTCACCTTGGTCGCCGCCGCCATGGTGATCCCGCCGGTCATTGCACGCTACTTGACCAATCGATTCCGGAGGCTGCTGATTCTTTCTCCCCTGATCGGGATCCTGTGCGGCGCCGTGGGCATGTATCTGAGTTTCTATCTGGACGTATCTTCGGCCGCGACCATCGTTTTAACTTCAGCCGCCCTCTTTATTGTTCTCGAGACCTTCTTCTGGTTCCGTCGACGAGAACGGACTTTACACCCGCCTTTTTCAACAGGTTGATCCCGAAAACCGGAACCGCACTGCCCTCACCTTATCGCTGAAGATCATCAAACCGAGCTCGATGCTAGCGACCGGATTACTTTTGTGGTCAAATAGTCGCCGCGGAGGATGGCGATGAAAGTTGTTTTTTCGACCGCATTCGCGACGCTGACGATTTTGGCCCTGGCAAACGCTTTATGGGCACAACACGCGCACGATTCGATGAAGGGCATGGAGACACCCGCAAAGCAACCCCAGAAAACGCCGGCCAAGTCGTCTCTCAAGCCCGCGCAAGGCGCCAGCGTCAAGATCCTTTCACCCACCAAAGGACAAACATTCAACGGCGACCAGGTGTCCATCGAATTTAAGTTGGTGAAGGGAAAAACCGGACACCATGTTCATGCCTACGTCGATAACGAATTGATGGGTATGTTCGAGGGCGATAAAGGGACTTTGAACGGGATCAAGCCCGGCTCCCACGTACTCACGCTCCGTGTGGTTGCAGATGATCATAAAACCGAACTGGATGCCAGCGATGAGGTCAGTTTCACCGTGAAAAAATAGACTCTAGCGGCCGCCCGATTCGTCTTGCATCGGCCAAGGTCTCTAGATTAGAATGCGGTTCGGTGGAGGTAGTTATCAACACGGTGCGAACAGCGTTTCGTAGTTCACGATCCACTTGCGCTCTGGGAATCGTTTCGATTTTCGTTCTTTTTCTCACCGCGTCCGCGCCCCATCGTGTCCATCATTTTTTTGAGCAATCCCCATCTCCCGCTGAGCACACACACGCTCATGCGAACGATCACGATGCGGACGATGCGACTCACAGTCACAGCCAGAATCACAATTCGCCCAAGCCCGTACACAGCGACTGCGTGCTTCAATCAGTAGCTCAGAACAGTCATATTTCATCCACACAACTGGTCGAGGTCCCGTTTCTAGAAATCTCCCGCCCGCGTGATCCCGATCGCCGGGTAGCCGCTAACTCATTTTTTGATGCCTCACCCTTCTCGCAACGAGCTCCCCCGACGGCATAAGTCCTTCGTTCTCTTTCATACTAAATAGTCGAGTCTGCAGGCCCCTGGCGGGGCCGCGAGTCGTTGCTATTGTTTTGACGAAGCAGGTGATTGCCATGGACACAAAATTAACGCGAAATTTTGCGGCTATCGCAGGATGTCTTGCTTTCTGCATGATTCTGGCCGCGTGCAGTGCTGATCTGAGTTTATCGGATGACCATCGTGCCTCTAACCCGTTGATCTTTGGACCAGAGCAACGGCTGGGTGATAATGAGAAAAACCCTTCGACACCATTTCTGCGCTACAGCCCGGATGGCAGACTCTTCGCCATTTGGACCGAGGACAATGACATTCCCTGGCCCCAAGGGACCCAGAGCCCTGCCCATCATCATCGTTCCGGCGATATGACCGCGTCGCCCATGCGTAACGCGATGCTCGCTTGGTCGGCAGATGGCGGCAAGACTTGGTCTCCACCGGTGCGAGTGAACAGCAACACTGAAGCAGTCCAGGGCGAAGAAAACGGCCCCAAAGTCGCGTTCAGCGCCGATAAGCGAACGTATGCTGTCTGGTCGATTCCGGGAGAAAAGGGAGATAAAACTCGCGCCAATATCCGGTTCGCGATGGATGATGGAAAAGGCCGTTTCACGCCCGCGCAGACCCTCAATGAAGTTAAGGACACGGCGCGTTTTCCCATAATCGAAACCGCCCCCGATGGCACCCTGCTGGTGGCCTGGATCGACCGCCGAATCGACGGCCCAAAGCCGCGCCAGCTTTACCTCATGCGCTTAAGCCCCGACGGAAAAGCGCTGACGAAAAATTACCAGGTGGGGGAGGGATTGTGCGAATGCTGCAAACTGGGCATCGCCTTCGCCGATGGTGGAAAGACGGTTTACATGGTGGACCGGGAAGTGGACGGCAACAAGATTCGCAACCATGTCCTACGCAAATCAACCGACGGTGCTCAGACCTTCGGCGCGCCGGTGGAGATCTACAACGACGGCTGGCAGGTCCCTTCCTGTCCGCACTCAGGTCCGAGCATCGGCCGTGACAGTCGCGGCCAGCTTCACGTCAGCTGGTTCACCCTCGGGCGTTCGGAGCAGGAGGCGGGCATTTATTACAGTGTGTCCAAAGACGACGGCAAGAGCTTTGCGCCGCGTCAATTGGTTCAGGCCAATACCGCTCCCGAAACGCTCTACGCAACCCTCGCCGTGGGAAATGACGACCGGGTCTATTTGGCCTGGAGCAATCTCGACAATGACAACAAAGCGCAAATTTATGCGCGCACCCTCGCCGCGGACGGTCGCAACTGGAGCCCGGTGCAGCAGCTTAGCCAAGCCAAAGGCAACGCTGGCCGACCCGTTCTTGCGCTGACGAAAGGTCAACTACACGTTGCCTGGACGGAAACTGATGGGGAGGACTCTCGCATCGTTCTCAGAAGCGCGCAGGTGGAACAATGAAGAAGAAAAACAATCGACCATTGTTTCCTTCAATCCGAGCGGCTTTCTTATGCTCGCTATTGTGCAGTACTGCCGTACTGGTCCTCACCCCGGCGATCGGCTGGGCACAACATACTGAGCACGGCACGCAAAATTCTGCACCTAGTGTCGGCAATGCCGCCATCGCTTTCGACCTCAAGTCGATGGATGGCAGTTCGGTTGGACTGGCAACCTTTCGCGGCAAGCCGTTGATAATGAACTTTTTCGCCAGCTGGTGCGATCCGTGCCGAGAGGAAATGCCACTGATCAACGAGATAGCAGCTAGGTCCGGCAAGGATGGCTACGCCGTGCTCGGCATTGCCGTCGAAGACAGCCGCGCCGCGATCATGCAATACGCGCAAGAGGCCAAGCTCGTCTTTCCCATCGGCTTGGACCTAAACAGCACGGTGAAGCGCGCCTATCGCATCTTTGGTCCTCCCGCGACATTCTTCATCGATGCTCAGGGCACGATTCGCGATGTCGTCATCGGGCCGATGACTGCAGAGCGCGCTCGGGAAGGCTTGAAGAAAGCCGGCGCGACTCTATAGGTATGAATGCTGAATTCAAAAAGAGTCAGTACAACAGAATAATTAACTGTGAAAAAATCCGCGCTAATTTTCGCTCTGCGCCCTAGGGATCATTTCCTGTTTCCTTCTCTTTCTTACCGCCTGGGAATGGTTACTCACGTTGTCATTGTAATACAAACCAGGAACCGCCCCGGAAGCAAGATATCTAATTACCTGTCGCTAGCCCAATCACATTTTCAATGATGTCTAATATTCGCTGGGTGCGGCGGTCCATGAGAACGACATGTTCCTGAAAAATAACTCTCTCCCAATATTCGGGTAACCGCGGCAGCCGCACTTCCAGATCTCGTGGTAGAGGCTCGAGCCGTTTCTGTAGGCCTGGCGGGAGCTTCCCATTTTTGTCCAGGTGCTTCTGCAAGCCCGGCGGCAGCTTACCCTTTTTGGCCAACCCCGGCGGCAGCCCCTTCGACGGCGAGCTTCGGTGATAGTACTCGTAAATTATCTTTCGTTCTTCTGGAAGAAAGTATGCCGGATGATCCTTGCTTAACGCTAGTGCACTCGCGACTCCGAACAAATAAATGCAAAGGAAAGCCGCGAACAAAAGTGTAGCCTGCATCGTAATCGACGAATTCTTAAAAGTTTTCATAGTTGTTTTCTTACCCTCTACGTGCTGTGTCCCTTCAACGTCTAGCAACATCAATTAAGATTTCTGTAATCGCTGGAGGGTTTGTTTCCTTATGATTTCCTGCGAGCACGTTTAGCTCAGACCCAAAACCTTTTCTGTTTGCACGATAATCTCTCCCGCTGTCGCGCGGTCTTTGAAAAATATTCCTTGTTTAGCAACCGTACGCATTCTCGTGGTCTTTGAACTGACCGCTTCAAATTCGATCTCAATCTGCCGATCACTCGCGCTGGCTGAGATGGCCTGTCCGTGCTCAGTCTTCGCTGTCGCGTTAACCTTTATGCCCATTTGATTCAGAGCTGTGCGAGTTGCGTTCTCAACCTTGGGCAGGGGCACGGTAAACGTACGGTAGGCGATCCCATCCATCGTATAGGAAACCGAGGTGCCTGTGGCGACTCCGGCGCCGACACCAAAGAGAGTCAAGCCTACCGCCGCACAACCGTTCATTAAGGGCAGAAGACAAACAACAAAGAAAAGATTAAGTCGAGTTTTCTGTGGTTTCATATGGGTAAGTGTCAAGGCAATTCCGAAGCCAAAGCAAAGATTTACCAATCAGGTAAGAAAACGCCATGTTCCCGGCTTTTCTCGTCCGTGTAAAGATTAGCTGGCACGGTAAAATTGTTGGGGCGTCGTTAGTTTTTACTCGCCGAATTTTCCTCTAGTGGGGAGGTCTGGGGCGCATCGTTTAGCGTGGCATCCTTTCCTTGTTGGGCGGTCAGCGGTGAGCTATCGCGTGGCCGGCTGTAGAATTGGATTAAACGAGTAATTCAAACGTTCCCTGACTCGCCTCCAAAATCTATTTTCACCCTCTCTCACAATTTCACTGGTGACCGGTAATTTTTACTGAACTGTTGTTTCGCCAGTTTCAGCGTGACCTGGGCAAAATCAGTGAGTTAGCCCCTTTCGGATCCGTGGCATTTGCGTTGCTCTGCTCGCCATCCCAATGGAGCGTTCAACCAATACGAAAGGAGAAAACATGAACAACAAGAGGCACAACTTCTCGACCTGGATCGTTGCCGTCGGTCTAACCGCGATTGCCGCTGCCGGTTGCGCCGGTGGACCCCTGACACCACGCGAAAAAGGCGCCGGCATCGGTGCCCTCGGCGGTGCCGCAGTTGGGGGAGCTATCGGTAGCGCCAAGGGTCATCCCGGAGCCGGTGCAGCCATCGGCGGTGCCGTTGGCTTAGGAGCAGGCGCGCTGATTGGTAACTACATCCAAAGTCAAGACGACGATTACCGACGGTAAGAACTTTTACTTAACCAAGGGTTAAAAAACGGAGGGTCATATGAAGAATTTACGAACGATCATTTTAAGCGCGATGGTTGCGGGGGTTCTGGTTATCCCGACAGTACCCGCCACCGCCGACACCAAGGACGGCAAGGGGTATTCTCACTTCCGGAAAACCGACCATCATGACAGATGGAACGGCCACCACGGTAGACGGGACGGCTACAACGGCCGACAAGGGGATTACCGCGGACGATATGACCGGCATCACTATCGGCGTGATGTTCGTCATGACAACCGGGGGCACCATAACAAGCAGGAGATTCGACAGGATTTCAAAGATATTCGTAATGCACGCAATGAAGTCAAACAGGGCCGCAGGGAGCTGCGCGGGGATTATCAGGAGTTGAGAAAAGATCGAGCGGAGCTTCGGCGCGATATCCGCAATGGCGCCAGCAAACAAGAAATCTATAGGGACCGCCAAGAGATCCGCGCTGACCTAAAAGAGATCCACAACGACCGAGCAGAACTGCGTCAAGACCAAGCCCGACTGGATTCGGCTCGCCGCGAGCTTAGATCAGACCTGCGCAAGTAATAATTCTCCGCATTCGAGCA
>Ga0081455_10008993_pt1 | contig 10314 bp, 10 predicted proteins | sample TabmetS3T2R1_FD_70207 | JGI IMG/M metagenome (GOLD analysis project Ga0081455, IMG submission 70207) | Tabebuia heterophylla rhizosphere microbial communities from the University of Puerto Rico - S3T2R1 | ecosystem: Host-associated > Plants > Roots > Rhizosphere ... | reverse complement strand
CCAACTCGTCCTGGGCGGCCGCAATCCGCAGGAACAATTCGGGTTCGTCAACACGCCGGTCTACCGCGGCTCTACCGTGCTCTATCCCGATGCCGCCACCTATGCCGAGCGCAGAGCACGTTTCACCTATGGCACCAGCGGCACGCCAACGATGGAAGCGCTGGAGACAGCCTGGAACGGACTCACCGGTGCGGCCGGAACGGTGCTCGTCCCGTCGGGGCTCGCGGCCATCACGGTGGCGCTGTTGTCCTGCCTGAAAGCCGGCGATCATCTCCTGGTGTCGGATTCGGTCTACCGTCCGACGCGCAATTTCTGCGACGGTGTCCTCGCCCGCATGGGGGTCGCCACGACCTACTATGATCCGACGGTCGGCGCCGACATCGCGGCGCTGATGCGACCGAACACCACAGCCGTTTTCACCGAGGCGCCAGGCTCGCAGACGTTCGAGATGCAGGACATTCCGGCGATCGTTGCGGTGGCGCATGCCCGCGGCGCGATCGTGCTGATGGACAATACATGGGCAACGCCGCTGTTTTTTTCGGCGCACGCCCACGGCGTCGACCTCGCCATCGATGCTGGCACAAAATATCTCGGCGGCCATTCCGATTTGCTGCTCGGCCTCGTGTCGGCCAACGCCGGCGCCTGGCCTGAATTGCACGCGACGCATGGTGCGTTCGCGATGTGCGCCGGACCGGAGGACGTTTTCCTGGCGCTCAGAGGCTTGAGAACCCTCGATCTCAGGCTGCGCGAGGCAGAGCGCCAGGCCGTCATCCTGGCGCGCTGGCTGGAGGGCCGGCCGGAAGTGCTGCGCGTGCTCTATCCAGCGCTCGAGAGCAATCCGGGACATGCTATCTGGAAGCGCGACTTCAAGGGCGCGTCGGGACTGTTCTCAATCGTGCTGAAGCCGGCGCCACAACGCGCCCTTGCGGCGATGATCGACGGACTCGCGCTCTTCGGCATCGGCTCGTCGTGGGGCGGCTATGAGAGCCTGGTCAGCCCGTTCATCCCCACCCGTACCGCGACGACGTGGGATCCCGGCGGGCCTGCGGTGCGGCTGCAGATCGGCCTCGAGGATATCGAGGATCTCAAGGCCGATCTCGACGCGGGGTTCGCGCGGATGCGGGCTGCGATGTAGAGCATGATCCGTTTCATCGAAACGGATCATGCTCTACATCCTTGTTCTTGCGCATGATCTCATCCGAAAACCGCTCACACTTTTCGGGATCATGCGCTAGCGCTATCCCTTCAACGTCTGCGCGCGCTTCTCGCGTCCGATAAGCATGAGATTGCGCGCGTAGATGAACAGCGACAACGACTGGCCAAGGATGATCACCGGCTCGCGCCTGTAGAGGCCATAGATCAAGGTGATGGCGCCGCCGCCGATGGAGAAGAACCAGAAGGCGATGGGAATGACGCTGCGGCCCTCCTTCTCGCTCACCAGCCATTGCACGATGAAGCGCATGGCGAACATCAACTGGCCAAAAATTCCCAATGCCAGCCAAAGGTCGAATTTGGCGATGAAGACGTCATAGAAATAGCCGCCCACGTCTTCCGACAGTCTGATCAGCATCACTTCATCTCCGTTGCGGAGGGCACGCGCTTCCTGCGCGCGATGAGCCACCACACGCCCATGAGGTCGAGAATGCCGACCCACAGGCGATCGAAGAGGCCGTAGTTCGATTGGCCGACGCGCCGCTGGCGGTCGACCACGTCGACCAGGACGACACCGTGGCCCTCGCGGCGCATGAGCGCCGGCAAGAACCGGTGGATGGCGTCGAAATAGGGCAGGCTCAAGAACGCCTCGCGGCGGAAAGCCTTCAGGCCGCAACCGGTGTCGCGGGTGCCGTCTCTCAGCACGAAGGCGCGCACGCCGTTGGCGATGCGCGACTGGAGTTTCTTGAAACCGGTCGCCTTGCGGCCGACGCGCTGGCCGGCCGCAAGGCCGGTCCCCTCGCCCGCCTCTTCGAGGGCCTCGAGCAGTTTCGGAATGAACAGCGGATCGTTCTGGCCGTCGCCGTCGAGCGTCACGACAATCGGCGCGCGGGCGGCGCGGACGCCGGTACGTACTGCGGCACTCTGCCCGCACGACTGCGCATGGCTGACGCAGCGCAGCCAAGGCCGCGTTCCTTTGAGCTCCATGATCTCGCGCGGCGTGGCATCGGTGGAGCCGTCGTTCACGTAAATGACCTCGAAGACGCCGAGCGGACGGCACGCCGTCTCGATCTCGGAGACGAGTGGAGCGATGTTGCCGGCTTCATTCTTCACCGGGACGACAACGGAAAGCCGCGGCACGGCGCTCACTGGTGTGGTCAAGCAAGGTTCCTGTGGAAGCCGCGGCACCCTGCGTCAGGGTTGGCAGGGGTGCAAGCTTCGGCTCCGTTGGCGGCACAATTACCGGTTCGCATAGACGCCGATAGCGAGCTTACGGCCGTTGCTGATGTTGAGACCGATGACACGAGTAACGAGTGTCGGCGCGGCGCCGGTCTTCGCAAGCGCCTCGGCGAAGGCCTTTTCCTCGCGCGCTTCCACGAACGCCATGCGGCACGCGGCAGCGGTCAGGAAGTTGGCGGCGCTCGCCCCGTCCAGCAGCGCGAGATCGGTGCCCACCAGGAACACCAGGCTTGGCTCGCGGTAGCCGGCGCTGGCATAGCGAGGGTCGGGGCAGTCGAGGCTGCGCGCCACCTCTGCCAACCGCGGCGAAAGCTTGAGTGAGCGGAGCATCGTGTGACTCAACCCGAAGACCGCTAGCGAGATGACGAGCGCCGACAGGATGGCGAGGAGAGACGCGCCGACGGCATTGCCGCGGCGAAACACAAGCTCGGCAAACAGCGCGAGCAGCGCCCCGAGCGCGATGACCGGCAGGCTCACGAACGGCACGCCGTCACCGAGCCATTGGCCCGATAACGCCGCCGCGCCCAGCATGGCGATGGGGATAAGCGACATCAGCAACACCGCGAAGCGGGCGCCGCGCCGGCCCACTGCGATGTCGCCGGCAAGCAGCGCGCGTGCCGTCAGGATGGCGATGGCGGGATAGAGCGGCAGCACATAGTGAGGCAACTTGGTGGGCACGGCTTCGAAGAGAAGCCAAGCCGGAACGGCCCAGGCGAGCAGGAAGGCGACCACGTCGCCGCGCCTATCGCGCCACACGGCTGGAACCGCGATCGTGGCGAAGGCCGCCATCGGCCAGAAGGTGACGAAGAACAGCGCCAGATAGGTGCCCGGCGGACCCCAGTGGCGCTCTTGAGCACTGCCCACTTTGCCAAGCATGTCCTTGCCGACAGCCTCGGCAAAGAAGGCCCCCTTGGTCTCGACGGCGATGGCGACGAACCACGGCGTCACGATGACCGCCAGGATGACGAGACCGAGCCACGGCCGCAGCGAGCGGAGCCAGCTCGCCGAGCGCAGGCGCCACGACAGGACCGCGATGGCGAAGATGGCGATCATCGGCCCGATGGGTCCTTTGATCAGGATGGCGAAGCCCATCGCGACCCAAAAGATCACCGCGTTGGCGATCGAGACGCGCCCGTCACGCCCGAGATAGGCACGCGCCAGGGCGCCCATAGCGGCGATGCAGCACGCCGTGAGGACGGCGTCGGTCTTGGCGAGACGCGCTTCGGCACCGAGCAGCAGCGACGCCGCCATGAAGGCGGCTGCCAGGAAGGCGGCGCGCCTGGCAACCATGGCGAGCGCCGCCCAGTAGGTCAGCAGTACCGTGGCCAACGCCCCGAGGAGCGAGGGAATCCGGTAGAGCGCGATCGTTGTGTGCGCCTCCGGTACGCCGACCGCGTCGGCGACGGCGACCACCGCGGCCTGCAGCCAATAGATGCCCACCGGCTTCTTGTTGCGGGCCTCGTCCTGGAAACGGATGTTGACGAAGTCGCGGCTCTCCAGCATCTGCTTCGATGCCTGCGCAAAGCGCGGCTCATCGCGATCCATGGGCTGCAGCCCGACGAGACCGGGCAAGAACGCAGCGAGCGAAATCAAGAGGAGAACGGCAATAGCGCGCGCGTGCGAGGCCTCGATGAAGCGCATGGCGCGCTCGGTCCCGAACCGGCGTCGCGGCACGGCCGCGGTGACGGCGCCATAGATGGTCACGGAAGCGTCCGCCCCTGCATGCCGCGTGCTTAGAGCGCCATGCGACGAAGCGCAATCGCCGCAATGGGTTGACGAGCGGCGTGGAGTCCGCGCTACGGCTGCGGGATGCGCTTGTTGTCGAGGCCAAGGCGCACCAACACCGCGGTGGTAACGCCGGCGCAGCGCGCTCCGTCGAACGGGAAAGCGTCGGTGAGCGCGGAGGAAAGCCGTTCGTCGAGCGCCTGGCGCAGCAGGCGGCGCGCCCGGTGCAGCCGCGTCTTCACGGTTTCGGGCCGCACACCAAGTTGCTGAGCGGTCTCCTCGGTACTCATCTCCTCCACATCGCGCAGGATGAACACGAGGCGAAACGCGTCGGGCAGCTGATCGACGGCGCGCTCGAGCACGCGTCGCACCTCGGCGCGGGCCAGAGCCTGTTCCGGATCGGGCGCCACGGTCACCCCCGGCATGGCAATGACGCGCGCCATTTCCGTGCCGCCCCTATCGAGCACATCAAGTTCCTCCGTTTCGCGCTGCCGCCGCAAGCGGCCGAGTGCCTCGTTGATGACGATGCGGGTCAACCACGTTGCAAGGCTCGCGGCGCCACGAAAGTCATCGAGCGCCACGTAGGCCCTCACGTAGGCTTCCTGCACGACGTCCTCGGCCTCCGCGTCGTTGCGGACGATGCCGCGCGCCGCCCGGTAGAGGCGGCGATTGTGCCGCTGCATGATGGCTGCAAAGGCGGCGCCAACGCCCCGCCGCGCCTCGGCGACCAGCCTGTCGTCGGGCCAATGCCTTACATCGACCCTTTCCTGGGCCTCTTCTTGAATCTTTTCTTGAGCTTCAGCCATCAACTTCATGCTCCCCAAAGACAGATATGCAGCGCCGGGCCGTCGCGAATAGGGGCCCGAGCCAGACTGGGCTCACGTCGCCCGTTGGAGACGTTCTTTGGATGCCTAGCGAGCGTAAAGGTTCCCGCCACCTCAATTTGAGGGCGCCGAGCCGCCCCACAATTCCTTAAGTATTTGGAGTTATTGTTGTCCTGGGAACAAGGACGGCTCGCGACGATGGAAAACAACAGGCGCAGCTCAGCCCGCAACCGCAGCTTTATCCGGGGGCGGATCCAGTTCAATAACGGCCAGGCATCTTTCGATTGCCTGGTCCGCGACCTGTCGCAGACCGGCGCGCGTCTCGCCGTGACCGGGTCAGCGCCGCTGCCGGATGTGTTCGAGCTCCTCCTGCCGAGCCGGGACGCCCGTTTCCGGGCTCAGGTTCGCTGGCGGCATGCCGACGATATCGGCGTCGCGTTCCTCAATGCCGACGCACCGCTCGGCGCCGGGTCCCCCGCCGACCCCATGAGCCGGCTGGCCGAGCTCGAGGCCGAAAATGCCAAGCTTCGCAAGCTAGTGGATCAATTGCGTGCTGAGTTACGCAAGGCCAAGGCTGAATACGCCAGCCTCGATCCATAGGCTTAAGCCAGCCTAGTCAAAGCCACAGTTCTCCGACACAATATCGAGTGCGCGGCAGCACTTTTCAGGGGCGGGCCTTCGTGGCAATTGCGCCCTGAGAGATGGGCTGGAGATTCACAAGTGGCTGAATCCTCCAAATCGCGTGGCGATTTCGGATTCCAGACTATTCTGGCGTTTGGCGCCCTGATCTTGGGCGCCCTTTCGTTCGCCGGTGCGACGTGCGCTGCCGAGGAGCGACGGGTCGCGCTCGTCATTGGCAATGCCGCCTACGAGAGCACCGCCGCCCTCGCCAATCCGCGCAACGACGCCGCCGACATCGCGGTGTCGCTGAAACGCCTCGGCTTCGAGGTGGTGGATGGGCAAGATCTCACCAAGCGCAGCATGGAGCAGGCGTTGGGGCGCTTCTCGCGCATCGCCCAGGGAGCGGACGCGGCCGTCGTCTTCTATGCCGGCCACGGCCTGCAGTATCAGGGCCAAAACTATCTCGTGCCCGTAGACGCCAAGCTCGAGGACGAGTTCAGTTTCACATACGAGATGCTGAAGCTCGAGGAGGTGCTCATCGCGCTCGAGCGCGCCAAGGGCGTGCGCATCCTCGTCCTCGATGCCTGCCGCAACAATCCGTTCGCCGAGCGACTGTCGCGCATGCTCACGCGGACGCGAGACTTCGGCCTCTCGCGCGGCCTCGCCAAGATCGAGCGCACCGAGGGCATGGTTATTGCCTACGCGACGCAGGCCAACCAGGTGGCGGCCGACGGCAGGGGCCGCAACAGCCCGTTCACGGCCGCGCTCATCAAGGAGATCGAAGAGCCGGGCGTAGAGGTGGCGACGCTGTTCCGCCGCGTGGCTCGCACCGTCAACCAGGAAACCGCTGGCCGGCAGACGCCGGAGCTGTCGCTGTCGCTGCTCGGCGAATTCTATTTCAACAAGGCCGAGACGGATCAGCAAGCGTGGCGGCGGTTGCGTGGCTCCACCGACGCCAAGGCCTACGAAGATTTCATCGCTCGCTTCCCCAACAGCTTCCTGGTGGACGACGCGCGCGCCCGGCTGGAAGGCATCGCTCGCGAGCGCCAGGCGCGCGAGCAGGGCGAGCGCGAGCGGCAGCTCAAGGAGGAGCTGGCGCGCCTCGAAGGCGAGCGCAAGAAGGCGGCCGATGAGCTCGCCAAGCGCGACAAGGCCGAGGGTGAGCGCGAAAAGCTGGTTCTCGACCAGCGCAAGCGTGACGAGGAGCTCACGAGACTCGAGAGCGAGCGCCGGCAGGTGGTCGAGCGCCTAAGCGCGTTGGAGAAAGAGCAGAGAGCACGCGCCGAGCGACCGGACGCGTCGCTGCTGCGGCAGGAGGCAGCGATCGCACCGCAAGACAGCGTGGCGAAGGATGCGCAGGTAAAGCCAGTGGCGCCGGCGCTGAGCGGCGGCAAGCTGGTGGCGGCCATCCAGGACGAGCTGAAGCGGGTCGGCTGCTATGCCGGCAAGATCGACGAGAAGTGGACGGGTGCCGCGACCACGCGCTCGGTCGCCGAGTTCGCCAAGCATGCCAGTCTCACGGCGCCTGACCTTCCGACCAACGATTTCCTCGACGCGCTGAAGAGCCGCCAGGGACGCGTGTGTCCCATCGTGTGCTCGGTGCGCGAGGTCGCTAAGGGCGAGGTGTGCGTCGCCAAGACCTGCCCGGCCGGCGAACGGCTGTCAGCGAGCGGCGACTGCGTCGCCCCCACCCCCACGGCGCCCGTGCGGGAAAAGGCCCAAGTGGCAGCACCGCGCCGTGCCGAGCCTGAGGTGCGCGTGGCGCCAACGCGCCCGTCAGGCGGCGGTGGCGCCCGCTGCTTCACGTTCCAGGGCAAGCAGTTCTGCGAATGAGCTGACGGCTCGCGGCAACGCCAAATTTTCGCGGCCGGGCTAGCGCTTGCGCCCGTTTGCTGCATCCTGAGCGTCGTTGGCGAGGATCGCGTTGGCGAAATGATGGATCGCCCCCCATGACGCGATCATGGCGATCGCGACGGCGACGTAGAGCAGCCATTTCAGGGAAGGCGCTGACACACCGTGCTCCAGCGTCGCGCCCTCGGCGCTGCTCATCAGCATCGACAGGCACATCGAGAACGACACGATGCTGGCCAGCAGATTCAGCGATTTCTCTAGTCTTGGATTCATGAAGCCCCCGACCGGCTCCATGCCACGGCGCTGACAGTCGTGTCCAGAGACACGTATATTTGGCGCACCGCTTAATTGCCGCGGCCAAACAAAGCTTCAGCGTTGCGGTAAGCGATCTTCTCGGCGACCGGCTGCGGGAGTTGTGCGAGCCAAGCGCGGTAGCCCTGCATCAGCTCGCTGTAGCTCGCCCAGCGCTCGTTGATCCAGGTGTCGGACCCGAGGAGGAAACGGTCGGGATGTCGGACGAAGAGGTCGCGCCAGGGGGCGGTGAGTTGGTCGCCCGCGACGATGCCGCCGCGGTAGGAGAGCTCGCACATGAGCGACGGGTGTGCGTTCAGCATGGCGCTCACGGTCTCGACGGTGGTACCGAAGCCGGTATGCGCCCAGACGATCTTGGCCTTTGGATTGTGTCGCAGCAACGTCTCGATGCCGGCCTCATCGGTGTGTGCGTGCAACCAGAGGCCGCGCTCGACGGCGAGATTGACGAGGCTGCGCACCTGCTCGCCGGCGGCATCTGACGCGGAGATATGGAATTCGCCGATTCCCACATAGGGGCGGCGCGGCAGCTCCTCGACGATGAAGGCGTAGTTCAGTGGGTCCTTGAACCAGCTTTGCCGGTCGGCCCGCACCTTGTAGGGGCGCAGAAATGGCACCACCCACAGATCGCCCCTCTCCTTCGCCTCGAGCAGCCTGTGGGTGCCCATGTTCGGACGGCTGTTGGCCAAGATGCCGCGCACGTTGTTGCGGCGGAAGAGCTCGAGCACGCGCGGGAGCGGATAGTCACCGAATGCCTCCTCGTTGTAGTGCAGATGGGCATCGAAGATTGGCATCTCGGCGGCGCGGGCTGGCAGCGCGGCGGCGAGAGAGAGCGAGGCAACGAGGACAAGACGGCGCATGCGGGACCTTTCGGCGGCTTGGGCGATCTGATCATGCATCGCCCTTCCGACCGCGAGTCAACAGGCCGCTACTACCAGCGTCGCTGCAGCGCGGCATAGATATCCTTGCTGCCCCGGGCGCGCGGGACCGACCATTCGTGACGCGCGGCATCGGCGGGAGCGGCTTCGCGCAGCCAGCCCTCACGGGACAACGCCTCCTCGATGGCTAGTGTCGCGAGGTCGACCAGACGCCGGTCGGCCCAGGTGAGCGCCGAGCTCAATGCCAAGTCGGCCTTGAGCCAATGGGCCTCGATCTCCGCGCGGGGATGGACCTCGCCGCGGATGAGGTCGATGGCCTGCTGCACGCCGTTGACGACCATGTCGCCGCTCACCGGCGAGCGCAGGTGGATGAGGTGGGCGAGGGCCACGTCCATAATCTTGTCGACGCCCGAAACGTATTGTTAGTTTCCTCGATCCTGAAGCGCTCGCCGCCTGGGGTTAGCGTTTCGTCACCAGGGACGGTCGCATTTTCCAAGAGTTGGAGCATTTCTTGCGGGATCATGACCGCCGGTCGAGCGTTCATCCGAAATGCGACAGGAGCAGATCATGAGCACGGATGTTGAGGCACCGGTCGCGCGCCTCTATGCCGATCTTCTCGCCGCCTGGAATCGCCGCGACGCCGCAGGCATGGCAGCACTTTATGCGCCAAAGGGCGGACAAGTCGGGTTCGACGGAAGCAGCGTCAACGGTCCCGACGAAATCGCCGCGCATATTGCGCCAATATTCAGGGATCACCCAACCGGGCGCTTTGTCGGCAAAGTGCGGGAGGTCCGCGCCATGGGCAACAACGCGGCTCTGCTGCGGGCCGTCGCCGGCCTTGTCCCACCGGGCAAGGACGACATCAACCCTGCGGTGAACGCCATCCAGACCCTTGTGGCGTCGCGAACCGGTGACAGCGGCTGGCGCATCGAGATGTTCCAGAACACGCCGGCGCAATTTCATGGCCGGCCTGCCGAACAGGAGAAGCTGACCGCAGAACTGCGGCAGCTGGCGCAAGCGGAGCGCGGCTAGCCAGCTCCAGTGGCGAGCAAAGGCCTGGCAGAACCCTACAGAGGAGCTGCGGCAACTGGCTAAGACGAAACACAGCGCACACAAACATTAGTGTTTCGTCTCCGCAAAGGTTCAAAAGCTCGTTGGTGCCCCATCTTCCCGGTTAAGGCCGGTCTGCTACAGGCTCGCGCTAGGACGGGCGCTCGATGGCCGACGGGAAGATTCTGGAAAACTCGATCTGGGGATTGCTCGCCGCGCTTGTGGCGGCGGTCGCCTCCGGCTTCGTGCTGCTCGGCCTGTCGTTTGACTGGACGAGCGCGATGCCCGTCTTAGCCTCGCCCGGCCTCCTGCTCGCCAGCCTTTACTATCGGCGCCGACGAGGCGAGGAGCGCATTGGCGCCTCACTCGTAGGGTTGGCGCAGCTGGTTGCGTTCACGGCGCTCGGTGGGCTGTTGTCATATCAGCTCGGCGCACTTGATCGGCCGCTCTGGGACGAAACGCTCCTCTCTTGGGACCGTGCGCTCGGCCTCAATTGGCGCTCCTATCTCGCCTTCGTCAACGACCACCCTTGGCTCGGCACGCTCTACACACTCGCTTATCAAAGTCTGTTCCCACAAACAGCGTTGGTGATCGTCGCGCTGGGGCTGGGAGGCCAACTCGCCAAGTTGCGGATTTTCCTCATGGCGATGATAGTGTCGGGGCTA
>Ga0081455_10008992_pt1 | contig 10315 bp, 10 predicted proteins | sample TabmetS3T2R1_FD_70207 | JGI IMG/M metagenome (GOLD analysis project Ga0081455, IMG submission 70207) | Tabebuia heterophylla rhizosphere microbial communities from the University of Puerto Rico - S3T2R1 | ecosystem: Host-associated > Plants > Roots > Rhizosphere ... | reverse complement strand
TGGGTGGCGAAGATCTCGTCGCTGTGCAGCGGGTTGTAATCACCCGATGCCCCCGAGTACTGGACGATCTGCGTCCGGGTGAGGTCGTCGACGACGACCTCCGCGTGTAGGTCGCCGACCTCGAGGTCATTGGCCTGGAGCGTCACTGTGACCCCTCGGATCCTGCGTCGGCGGCGGCCTCCGGGGCCCTCTCGGTGCGCACGCCGACGCTGCGGGCGGTGATGACGAGCTCGTCGTCCTGGTCCCGGTACTCGGTGATCATCTCGCTGAACACGAGCTTGCCGGCGCGGCGGCCCTCCTTCTCCCACGTCTTGCCCGGTCGGGTCTCGGCCCGCAGCACGTCGCCCGGCCGCAGGTGCCGGTGGTACTCGAAGTGCTGCTCGGCGTGGAGCCCTCGTGCCATACCCCCGCCGCCTCCGCCGCCGTCCGCCGGTCGCGGCGTGCCCGTCGGATTGCGTCCCGAGCCGAACCACGGTTTGCCGATCTTGGGCCGCAGCGGCCAGTCGGGATCGAACTGGGCTCCCGCCTGGACGAACGTCGGCGGTGCGATGACATGTCCGACTTCGCTGTCGGCGGCGTATTCCTCGTCGAAGTAGATCGGGTTCGGGTCGCCGACGCTGCGGGCGAACATCATGATGTGCCCGAGCTCGACCGGGAAACGTTGGACTGCCATGACCCGCGATCATGGCACCTCGGGCACCGTGACCTGCGGCCGGGTCGCGACACCCGCGCTGCGCTTGCAGTGCGTCACGCTCAACGCCGGGTGGCGGCGATACTTCGGGTGTGGAGGACAGCGGCGCCGAGCGCTTCAAGATAGGTGACGGACCCAGCCTGATCCTCGTCGGCGTCGACGGCAGCGAGACGTCGCTAGGGGCCGGCGCGTGGGCTGGAGGGCTGGCTCGGCGGCACGGATCCCAGCTGTTCGTGCTGTACGTCGCCACCACCCCGAGTCTCTACGGCCTAGCGCCCGGCTCGGCGGTGGCCGCCGTGGCCCGCAGCGAGGTCGCCCGCGAGCTGCGGCAGCTCGTGGACGAGGGCGCGGGCTACTACGGCGTCGACGCCCGCTTCGAGGTCCGCCACGGCGATCCGTTCACCGAGTTCGTCCGCGCCGCCGAGGAGACCCGGGCCGACACGGTCGTAGTCGGCGTCTCGACCCACGCTGGCCACCGGATCATGGGCTCGCTGGCCGTCAAACTGGTCCGCGCCGGCCGCTGGCCGGTCACCGTCGTTCCCTGACGTTGCGCTGGCCCCTTCGTCGTGCGTCGGTACTCATCGCTGGCGGTTACCTGACAAAGTTGTCTCGTCCAAAGGGGAAGGGATCCGTGACCGACTCGTCGTCCCTGCTCGGCTTCACCATGCAGCTGCCGGTGCAGGCCCAGTCCACCCTCGTCGCCCAGCCCTGGGAGCAGACGGCCGGGCCCGCAGAGCTGGCTGCGGTGGCGCGGGCCTGCGATGTCAACGGCTTCTACTCGGTGTCGGTGTGCGACCACGTCGCCATCCCCCGGGAGCGGGCGCCCACGATGACGACGACCTGGTACGACACGGTCGCGACGCTGGGGTGGCTGGCCGGGTTCACGGGGAGGGTGCGGCTGCTGTCGCACGTCTACGTCGTGGCCTATCGCCACCCGCTGCAGACGGCGAAGGCGTTCGCCACCCTCGACGCCCTGTCCGGCGGCCGGGCCATCCTCGGGGTGGGGGCCGGGCACGTCGAGGGCGAGTTCGACGCGCTGGGCGTGCCGTTCTCCGAGCGTGGCCGGATCACGGACCAAGCCGTTGCGGCCATCCGCGCCGCCCTGTCCGACGAATGGGGCGGGGGCGAGGTCGGCCAGCAGCCGCGTCCAGTGCAGGCCGGTGGCCCGCCCATCTGGGTGGGCGGATCCTCGTCGGCGGCGCTGCGCAGGGCCGCACGGCTGGGCGATGGCTGGCTCCCACAGGGACCGCCCGAGGGCGGCATGGCCACGGCCATCGCCACCCTGCGGCGGCTGCGCGAGGAGGCCGGCCGCGATGGGCCGTTCGCCATCGGTGGCGGCGTCAACCTCTACGTGGGCGACCCCTCGTTCGAAGTGCCCCGCTGGACCGTCACCGGCGAACCCGAGAGGATCGCCCAGGCGGTGCGTGACCTGGTGGCGCTCGGTGTCAACCACGTCGCGGTCCGGATCCCCTCGCGCAGCTGCGAGGAGCACATCGACCAGATCAGCACCTTCGGCCGCGACGTAGCCCCGCTGGTCGAAAGCGGCAGCTAGTCGCCCCTCCAGCCCGCAGCCTCGAAACACAGGTGTCAGGTCGTGTGCCATGCTGCTCGGGCGGCCGACCGACGCACACAGGGGAGCGGACCGGGTGGCACAGACCCGAGCAGTCGATGCGACGACCATCCAGGAGCGCTACTCCCTGTGGATCGGCGGCGACCGCGTCGACGGGTCGAACGGCACCTACGAGGTGGTCAACCCGGCCACCGAGGAGGTCGTGGGCCTGGCCCCCGAGGCCACGGCCGCCGACGCCCGCCAAGCGGCGACCGCGGCCGCCGAGGCCTTCGCAGACTGGTCGCAGACCACGCCCGACGAGCGCGCTCGGCTCCTCGACCGCGCCGCCGATCTGCTCCAGCAGTGGGTCCCCGAGCTGGTCCCGCTCGTTCAGGCGGAGACCGGTTCCACCGTCCAGATGGCGCAGACGGCCCAGGTCGCCGTCGCCGTGGCCCGCCTGCGCCGCTATGCGCGCGGCGCGCTCGAGACCCGGGAGATCCCGCTCCCTCCCGCACCGAACCCGGGCGGCGGGCCGTCGTCCGGCGGTGGCGGGCTCGTCAATGCCATGGCCGTCCGCCAGCCCGTCGGCGTCGTGGTGTGCATCACGTCCTACAACGTGCCGATGACCAACGTCATGGGGAAGATCGGCCCGGCGCTGGCCATGGGGAACACGGTGGTCATCAAGCCGGCGCCCCAGGATCCGCTGGGGGTCATCAGGATGGTCGAGGCCTTCCACGAGGCCGGCTTCCCGCCCGGCGTCGTCAACCTGGTGGTCGGCTCCACGCCGGAGTCGGCCGAGGCACTCGTGGCGGCACCGCAGACCGACATGATCAGCTTCACCGGCAGCACCACGATCGGGCTGAGGATCGGCGAGGCGGCCGCCCGCGACATGAAGCGCGTCCTGTTCGAGCTCGGCGGCAAGGGCGCCAGCCTCGTGTTCGACGACGCAGACATCGACGCCGCGGCGCAGGGCACGGCCAGCACGTTCGCTTTCCACGCCGGCCAGATCTGCACGGCGCCGACCAGGCTGATCGCCCAACGCGCCGTCTACGAAGAGGTGGTGGAGAAGCTGGGACGGATCGCCACCGTGCTCAAGGTCGGCGACCCGCTCGATCCAGACACCGTGGTCGGCCCCGTCATCACCGCCGCCCAGCGCGACCGCATCGAGGGCTACGTGCGATCGGGTGTCGACGACGGCGGCACGCTGGTCGCCGGGGGCACCCGCCCCGACACCGGTCGGGGGTTCTACTGGTCGCCCACCCTCATCGCCGGGTGCCACAACGGCATGAGGGCGGCCCGTGAGGAGATATTCGGGCCCGTGGTCGTGGCCATCCCCTTCGACGACGAGGAGGAGGGCACTGCGATCGCCAACGACAGCGACTACGGCCTGTACGACTACGTGTGGACACGCGACACGGCGAGGGGCCTGCGGGTCTCGCAGCGCCTGCGCGCCGGCAACGTCGGCCTCAACACCCTGGCCCGCAACCCGGAGACGCCCTTTGGCGGGTTCCGCAAGAGTGGCATCGGACGGGACGGGGGGTCGTTCGCCTTGCACGCCTACAGCGAGCTGCAGAGCATCGTCTGGCCTGGCTGAGGGAGAGATATGAGAGCCATCGTCTGGACAGGCGAGCTCGAGGTACGCGACGACGTCGAGGTGCGGGAGCCCGGCCTGCGCGAGGTCAAGGTGCGCATCCACCGCGCCGGGCTCTGCCACAGCGACGTCTCGGTCATCAACGGGACCATCCCCATGCCGCCGCCGATCGTCCTCGGGCACGAGGGCGCCGGGGTGGTGGAGGAGGTCGGCGCCGCGGTCACCGGCGTGAAGCCCGGTGACCACGTCGTGCTGGTCACGCTGGGCAATTGCGGCCAGTGCGACGCCTGCGATCGCGGCCTGCCGACGCACTGCCGCAAGCCCTTCGGCTGGTCCGACACCCGGTTCACCACCGGCGGCCGGGAGGTGCCGGCGTTCGCCAACCTCGGCGTGTTCTCGGAGTACACCGTCGTGCACGAGCACCAGGCCGTGGTGATCGACCCGGCGGTACCGCTTGACGCCGCCAGCCTGATCGGCTGCGCCGTCGTGACCGGCGCGGGGGCGGTGCTCAACCGCGCCAAGGTTCGGCCCGGCGGGACGGTTGCGGTCATCGGCGTCGGCGGGATCGGTCAGTCGGTGATCCAGGGCGCCCGGCTGGCGTCGGCGGGGCGGATCGTCGCCGTCGACGCCAACCCGCGCAAGGAGGCCGTGGCCCGGCAGTTCGGTGCCACCGACTTCATCGACGCCTCGTCGGTCGACGACACGGTCGCGGCCGCCAAGCAGCTCGTGCCCGCCGGGTTCGACTACGCGTTCGAGTGCGTGGGGCACCCGTCGCTCATCCGCCAGGCGATCGACATGCTCGGGACCGGCGGATCATGCGTGCTGCTGGGAGTTCCCAAGCTCGGCACCGAGGCCAGCTTCGTCGTCGGCAACCTCTACAACGACAAGTCGATCTTGGGTTGCCGCTACGGCCAGACCCGGCCGCACCACGACGTGCCGCTCATCACGCGCTTCTACCTGGACGGACGCTTCATGCTCGACGAGATGGTCAGCCAGACCTACGACCTCGGTGACATCGAGAGGGCCCTGGCCGACCTCGAGGCGGGCACGCTCAACCGTGGCGTCCTGACCCTGACCTGACCGCAACGGAGAGTGGGATCCATGGAGTTCGGCATCTTCATCCAGGGATTCGTCCCGAGCTACCGGCGCGAGGCAGATCCGGATGCCGAGCACACCGCCCTCATGAACGACATCGAGTGCGTCATCGCCGCCGACAAGGCGGGGTTCAAGTACGTGTGGGCCACCGAGCACCACTTCCTGGACGAGTACTCCCACATGTCGGCCAACGACGTCGCCCTCGCCTACCTGGCTCGAGCGACCGAGCGGATCCACCTGGGGTCGGGCATCTTCAACCCGCTGCCCCAGGTCAATCACCCCGCCAAGGTGGCGGAGAAGGTGGCCATGCTCGATCACCTGTCGGGCGGTCGCTTCGAGTTCGGCACCGGGCGCGGCGCCGGCAGCCACGAGATCCTCGCCTTCCTGCCGGGAATGACCGACCTGAGCAAGACACGGGAGATCTGGGAAGACGTCATCGCCGAGTTCCCCAAGATGTGGCTCCAGGACGAGTACGAGGGCTACGAGGGCAAGTACTGGTCGCTGCCGCCACGCAAGGTCCTGCCGAAGCCATGGTGCAAGCCGCACCCGGCGATGTGGTACGCCGCGGGCAACGTGAGCAGCTACGAGATGGCGGCGCGGCGCGGGCTGGGGGTCCTCGGCTTCTCCGTGGGCTCGATCCAGGAGCTCGAGCCGGTGATGAAGGCGTACAAGAAGGCGATCAGGGAGCCCGAGCCCGTCGGCGCGTTCGTCAACGACAACATCATGGTGACGACGGGCGCCTTCGTCGCCGAGGACGACCACACGGCGGTCGAGGCGGCCACCCGGCCGCACAACAGCTACCTGGCCAGCAACGTCTACCGCTACCACGACACGTTCCCGCACCCGCCCGAGATCCCCGTATGGCCCGACCTGATGGCCGACGCCACGGCCGAGGACATCCCGGTCGCCCGCGAGCGTGGCGGCATCTGCGGTGACCCCGACCACGCCCTGGAGCAGTGCCGGCGCTGGGAGGAGGCGGGCTGCGATCAGCTGGTCTTCGGGACCGGGTCGGCACGCCACGAGGACACGCTCGAGATGATCCGGCTCATGGGCGAGCACGTGATTCCCGAGATCGACACCGACCCGGTGCATCGGACCACGCGCTTTCGCGAGGCCGCGGCGCGCCGGTGACGGGCGGCGTCCTCGACGGCCAGGTGGCCGTCATCACCGGCGCCGGCCGCGGCCTGGGCCGGGCCTACGCCCTGGCCTACGCGCATGAGGGTGCGCGCCTGGTCGTCAACGACGTGGATGCGGCGTCGGCGGCGTCGGTCGTCGACGAGATCGTGGCACTGGGCGGGGACGCCGTCGCCGCCGTCGACACGGTCGCCGAGCCGTCGGGCGCCGAGGCGATCGTCGCGGCCGCCGTCGAGCGCTTCGGGGGCATCGACGTGATGATCACCAACGCCGGCGCCGACCGGCGAGGCCCCGTGCTGGACCTGGACCCCGCCGACTGGGAGTTCACGCTGCGGACCCACCTGTTCGGGTCGATCCACTGCTCGGTCGCCGCCGGTCGCGCCATGCGCGGCCAGGATGGCGGCGGCGTGATCGTGAACGTCTGCTCGGCCGCGTTCTACGTCGGGACCGCGACGCTCGCCCCGTACGGGGTGGCGAAGGGCGGCATCTACGGCCTGATGCGCTCCCTGGCGGGCGAGCTGGCGCCGTTCGGCATCAGCGTGAACGCGGTGGCGCCCCCGCTGACCGCTACCGCCCCGGCGCTGGCCTTCGTGAAAAGCCTCGCGGACATGGGCCTGACGGCCGAGCAGGTCGAGGCGATGCGGTCGTCGATGCCGCAGCCGGAGGACGTCGCCCTCATCACCGTTTTCCTGGCGACGCCCGAGGGCCGGCGGCTGTCTGGGCGGCTGCTGACGATGGGCAAGGACGAGCTCGTCGTCATTCGGCCACCCGATGGCGGGCGGACGGTGCGCGCGGCGGCGGGGCGGTGGACGCTGGAGGAGTTGGGGGCGGCGGTGGGGAAAGTGCTGGGGTAGCCGCGTGCCACGGCCCGGAGGCGGCGTCAAGGCCAAGCCCTTCGGGCGGCCTACGGCCGTCCTTGACCCCGCCTCCGGGCAGTGGATTTGGGCGGGCAGGAAGCGACGCTGGGGCGTCGCTTCGGGGGGCAGCACTGCGCCGTGATGGCTGTCGTGATTTGGTGATTTGGTTCGGCTGCTATTCGCTTAATTCGACTTGCAGTACTACACGAACACTAGTACGTTACTGGTCGTGTCCAGGCAGGTCAGCAGCATCCTCGGAGGTCTCGCTCAGGCGGTCGACGACCTGGAACTGCCCGTCGACACCGGGGTGTTGACCGAGGCGTTCGTCTTGGCGGATCGGCTCAATGCCAAGCTGCTGGTCGCGGTGGGTGAGCATGACGCTGCCGAGGTGTGGCGCAACGACGGATCCACCTCCATGACCGCCTGGCTCCGCCACCACACCCGCCGGTCAGGTCGCGACGCCGCCCGCTGTGCCAGGACCGCCCGCCGTCTACACCGGCTCCCCGTCACCGCCGCCGCCTACCGCGACGGCGTGCTGTCCGGCGGGCACGTCCAGGCCATCGTGGCCAACCTCAAGGACCGCACCGTGGACCTGTTCGCCGACCACGAAACCCAACTGGTCCCCGAGCTCGCGGCGTTGTCGGTGGGTGACACCGCGGTCGCCATGCAGGACTGGGCCCGGCGCGCCGACGCGGTGGTGGGCGACGACCCCGAACCGGTGCTGCCGGAGCGGTCGCTGCACCTGTCCCGGATCCTGGATGGGCGCCGCGAGCTGTCCGGCAGCTTCGACCCCGAAGGCGGTGACGTCATCGCCACCGCCCTGCGCCTCGCTGCCACCGGCGACGTCGACGGGGAAACCGCCCGCAGTCCCGCCCAACGCCGCGGCGACGCCCTGGTCGACCTGTGCCGCTGGTTCCTGGACCACCAACAACACCGCCGCGGGGGCCGCCACCGGCCCCACCTCAACGTCATCACCAACCTCAACGACCTCCAACGAGGGGGCCAGGGCCGGCTCATCGACGGCACGATCCTCGACGCCGGCACAATGCAGCGCCTGGTCTGCGACACCGGCGTCCACCGCGTGTTCGTGGCCGGCCGGTCCACCATCCTGGACTACGGCACCACCACCCGCACCGTCCCCGCTCCCCTGTTCAACGCCCTAGTCATCCGCGACCGCAACTGCCGGTTCCCGGGCTGCGACCGGCCCCCCGACTGGACCGAAGCCCACCACATCCGTTGGGTCACCCACGGCGGAACCACCGCTCTCGACAACCTCGTCCTCCTGTGCACGAGGCACCACCACCTGCTCCACACCGCTGGCTGGCACGCCAAACTCCTCCCCGACAACACCCTCACCGTGACCACACCCCACGGCCAAACAGTCCAAAGCCAGCCCCCCGGCCGGCCACCACCTCGGGCAGGGTGGGAATGAAGCGAGTGGCGAACCTAGGGACCACGGGAGGCAACAAACGCGTCGGTTGACCATGTGGTGTCGGAGTGCGACTGTGCCAAGGGATGAGGGGGTTTGACAGTGGGGACTCTCAGGCGAGCGGTGACACGTGGCCCATGAGATCGGGGGCACACGGGCCGGTGTGTCTGGTCCTGCTCGAGCCTGGCGATCGTGGCGGTCGGTACGCTCCCGGCGATGACTCGACAGTATCTGCTATCGGTCGTGGCGACGGTCGCCGTCCTGTTCGGCGCCGCGCCGGCAGCCGCCGGCGGGAAGGAGCCGCTCCGCCAGGACGTCGTGACAGGGTTCGTCGACCAGACGGTGTGTACAGACGAGGGCTGCACGGTCCAGCCGCTCGTCGTCGATGCTCGTAGCGGCCCGTCGGGCGAGGCGGCCACTGGCACGGTCGCCGTGCAGGGCGGCCTGCAGGCAACCGTCACCTGCCTGGCAGTCGACGGCAACCGGGCCACCATCGGGTTCGAGATCAGCCCGGGCCTCCCACTGCACGGACTGATATCGGTCAGCGACAACGATGCCGCCGGCCAGCCGGACGAGATCTTGCTGGCTGCCAGTGCTGGGCCCGCGCCCGAGGTCTGCCCCGAGACGATGCCCGGCGGCACCGCGGCGACCGGCGATCTCGACGTCCGCGATGTCCTGCCCGGGCCGACGTCCAAGCGCGACTGCTTCGGCGGCGGCTGGCAGAACTTCGGCTTCACGAACCAGGGTCGCTGCATCGCCTCGATCCCCTAGATGTCTGGCGTCCGACAGGCGTCGACGGCGCTCCGCCCAGATCGGCCGATCTCGCGCCTCGTCGTTCTGTGCCGACGATCCGTCAGGCGAGGGGTACGCGGTTGGGCTATCTGTATCGTCGGAGCATCGCCGCGGCTGGAGGGGGACGAAGCGGGGACATAGCTTCAGATCCGCGCCGCATTATTCTGTCCTGCCAACCCGGCGGGCGGTGTGAGTCCGATTCGGGCTGGCGGCTCGGTGCAGGTGCCGGACGCGAGATCGGACAGTATGCGCTCGTGACTGGCGCCGGTGTTGACAGGGCAGGGTGAAGCTTGGCGGCCGCGCTGGGGTGGGGGGCACTCGCTGCATCGTCGCTGATCGTCGGCGCGTTGCTTGGGATCGCGCGGCCGTGGCCGGGCCGAGCCGTCGGCGCCGTTCTCGCATTCGGTGCCGGCGCCCTGATAAGCGCGGTCAGTTTCGATCTCGCACAAGAAGGCGTGGAGCTCGGAGGCGGCGACTCTGTGGCGCTCGGTCTCGCCGCTGGTGCACTCACATACTTCCTGGCCGACCGCGCGGTGGATCGCCTCGGCGAGTCTGAACGTGCCGGGTCGTCCGCCGCTCCGGCGCAGCCCGGGGGGGGCCGGGACGGCACTCGCCCTCGGCGCCTTCCTGGACGGTATCCCCGAACAGATGGTGCTCGGCATAGGCCTCGCCGCCGGCGGTGGCCTCAGCGTCGGCCTGCTGGCCGCCATCTTCATCTCCAACCTGCCCGAAGCCATCGGGTCCGCCACCGAAATGCGAGCCGCCGGTCAAACCGCCGCCCGCATCAGGCGCCTTTGGATTGCGGTGGCGCTGATCTGCACGCTCGCGACTGTTGCTGGCTACGCGATTGCCGACAACGCCTCGGGCGACCTCCAAGCCACCATCAACGGCTTCGCCGCCGGGGCGCTGCTGGTCATGCTGATCGACTCCATGATCCCGGAGGCGGCCGTCAAGGCCGGCAAGGTGGCCGGGTTGGTCACTGTGTTCGGCTTCGCCGTCGCCGCCTGGCTCTCCGGCGTGAGCTGACCGACTACACCTGGCAGCCGCCGTCCCTAGCGGGCATTGCGTGCTGCCACCTACCCGGCGGTAGAGCCAGTCTTGCCGTGCCGGCCCTACCATCGCCCCGTGCCGCCGGGGTGGGCCGAGTCGTGGCAGCGATCGTGGGACCGGCTCCAGG
>Ga0081455_10008991_pt1 | contig 10316 bp, 10 predicted proteins | sample TabmetS3T2R1_FD_70207 | JGI IMG/M metagenome (GOLD analysis project Ga0081455, IMG submission 70207) | Tabebuia heterophylla rhizosphere microbial communities from the University of Puerto Rico - S3T2R1 | ecosystem: Host-associated > Plants > Roots > Rhizosphere ... | reverse complement strand
CCTGCTCTGCGCCTGGCACCACCACCGGATCCACCGCGAAAACACCCAAATCCGCAACCACGACGGACGAACCGAATTCCAGATCAACGGAACCTGGCAAACCAACCACCGATGGCGACCCTGACCGAGGGCACTGTCCTGCATGCCGATCTCGACTCGTTTTTCGCGTCGGTCGAACAGCGCGACGATCCGTCGTTGCGCGGCCGACCGGTCATCGTCGGAGGCGGCGTTGTCCTCGCTGCCAGCTATGAAGCCAAGGCTTACGGGGTCCAAGGCGCGATGGGCGGCCGGCAGGCCAGGCGGCTGTGCCCGGACGCAATCGTCGTCCGGCCGCGGTTTCAGGCGTATGTCTCGGCGAGCCGACAGGTCTTCGAGATCTTCAAGCAGACGACCCCATACGTCGAAGGGGTTTCGATCGATGAGGCGTTTCTCGAGGTTGGCGGCCTACGAAAACTCCGCGGGCGCCCCTCAGGCATTGCCGAGCAACTCAGGGCCGATGTGCGCGAACACGTCGGTCTCCCGATTTCGGTCGGGGTCGCAAGCACCAAACACCTTGCGAAAGTTGCCAGCGGGCTGAGCAAGCCAGACGGACTCCTGGTGGTTCCGGTTGAGGATGAGCTGCGCTTTCTTCATGCGTTGCCTGTCGAGCGCATCTGGGGCGTGGGCCCGGCAACGGCTGGCAAGCTGCACGCCGCCCGGCTCGACACGATCGGCCAACTGGCCAGCTGGGAGCCGCGTGAGCTCGCGCACCTGATCGGCCCGGCCGCGGCATGGCACCTGCATGCTTTGGCAAACAACCGCGACCCACGACGGATCCGGTCTGGTCGAGGCCGCCGATCCATCGGCTCGCAGAGCGCGATTGGCCGGGGGCCACACACGCGCGCCAGCCTTGAGAACGCGCTCGCCAGGCTCGTCGACCGGGTCACGCGACGCGCGCGGGCGGCAGGCCACTTGGCTCGATCGGTCACGCTCAGGCTGCGCTTCGACGACTTCACGCGCTCCACCAGCTCGCGGACCCTCGTTCGGCCCACCAATGCAACAGCCACCGTTCTGTCGACCGCTCTGACACTCCTGCGATCGCGCCATGACGAGATCAGTCGGCGCGGCTGCACACTGGTCGGCATCACGCTGTCCAACCTCGACGACAATCCCGCCCAACTGCTGCTTCCGCTTGACGAGACCGACGATGGTCGCCTCGACCTGACTCTCGACGCCCTGCGCGATCGCTTCGGATCCGATGCGGTCGAGCGCGCCGCGAGCCTCGGCAGGCGTCGGTTACCGGTCGACGTGGCTCAGTGATCGCAGGCCGCGCTCCAGATGCCACGAAAGATAGGCCGCGATGATGCCGCTCGCCTCTCGGCGGGTTCGATCGTCGGCGGCGTTGGCGACCTCCCAGTCGCCGACAAGCAGTGCTGCGAGCAGTGTGACGGTCGCGGGCGAGGGCGAAGCCGAGCCGGGCACACGGCAGTCAGGGCAGAGCATTCCACCGGATGGAGCGTGAAAGCTCCGGTGTGGGCCTTCGGTTCCGCAACGCGCGCAAGCGTCGAAACTCGGCGCGAATCCTGCGACAGCCAGTGCCCGCAACTGGTACGAGTCGAGGATCAGACCGGGTGTCGACCTGGCGCCCACCAGTGCCTTGAGGGCTCCCACCAAGAGCTGCACTTGCTGGATCGCGGGCTCGCCATCCTCGGAGACCAAGCGTTCGGCTGTCTCCAACATGGCCGTACCTGCCGTGTACGCCGGATAGCTCGAACCAAGATCGCGGGCAAACGGATTGAGGGTCTCGACCTGCGTGATGATGTCGAGACTGCGTCCCTCTGCCAACTGCAGGTCGACATGCATGAAGGGCTCCAGCCGCCCACCAAACCGCGATGATGTCTTGCGCACGCCCTTGGCAACAGCGCGGACCAACCCGCGCTCCCGAGTCAGCAGCGTGACGATGCGATCGGCCTCCCCCAGTTTGTGGGTGCGCAGCACCACACCAGCGTCGCGGTAAAGAGTCACCCGATCATTGTCGCCACTGGGACCGACCAAATCGGGGCGACCTGCCGCGCCCTACTCCGGGATCGTCGTGGCGACTGCTCGGTTCGCGGCCGAGACGACCGCGCGGAGGGAAGCCATGACGATGTTCGGGTGGATGCCCACGCCCCACACGATCTCGCCGGCGATCTCAGCTTCGACGTACGCAGCGGCCACTGCGTCACCGCCCGCCGACAGCGCATGCTCGAAGTAGTCGAGGACGCGAATGTCCGCGCCTGCCTGGCGCATGCCGTGGACGAACGCATCGACCGGGCCGTTGCCCTCGCCTTCAAAGCACCGCTTCTCGCCGCGCACCATCAACTCGACGGTCTGCTCGTCGTGGCCGTCAGGCGACGTGTGGGAACTGAACGTCACCAACTGATATGGCGACTCGCGATCGATGTACTCGGTCTGGAAGATCTCCCAGATCTTCGCCGGCTCGATCTCGCCACCCATGGTGTCGGTGTGGCTCTGAATCACTCGGCTGAACTCGATTTGCAGTCGACGTGGCAGGTCGAGTTGATGATCGGCCTTCAGCACGTATGCCACCCCGCCCTTGCCGGATTGGCTGTTGACCCGGATGACGGCCTCGTACGTCCGGCCGACGTCCTTGGGGTCGATCGGCAGGTAAGGCACAGCCCAGGCGAACTCGTCGACCGGTACGCCTGCCTCGGCGGCATCGCGTTCCAGCCACTCAAAGCCCTTCTTGATGGCGTCTTGATGCGAGCCGGAGAAGGCCGTGTAGACCAGATCGCCGCCGTACGGGTGGCGCTCCCCGACCGGCAGCTGATTGCAGTACTCCACGGTGCGACGGATCTCGTCGATGTCGTGGAAATCGATCTGCGGGTCGATGCCTTGGCTGAACAGGTTCAGGCCGAGCGTCACCAAGCAGACGTTGCCGGTGCGCTCGCCGTTGCCGAACAGACACCCTTCGATGCGGTCGGCGCCGGCCATGTATCCCAATTCGGCAGCCGCCACAGCCGTGCCGCGGTCGTTGTGCGGGTGCAGGGACAAGATGACGTGCTCGCGATGGTTCAGGTGCCGATTCATCCACTCAATCGAGTCGGCATAGACGTTTGGCGTCGCCATCTCCACCGTTGCTGGCAGGTTGATGATGACCGGGTTGTCGGCGTCGGGCACGAACACCTCCATCACCGCGTTGCACACGCGCACCGCAAACTCCAGTTCGGTGCCGGTGTATGACTCGGGCGAGTACTCGTAGTAGACCTTCGTCTCCGGAATCGACTCCTCGTACTTCTTGCACATGCGCGCGCCGGTGACCGCGACGTCGACGATCCCGTCCATATCGAGGCCGAACACGACGCGACGCTGCAAAGTCGAGGTCGAGCTGTACAGATGGACGATGGCCTGCTTCGCACCACGAATCGACTCGTAGGTGCGCTCGATCAGTTCCTCGCGGGCCTGGGTCAGGACCTGTATGACGACGTCATCGGGGATCAGGTCTTGCTCGATCAACTGACGGACGAAGTCGAAGTCGGTCTGCGATGCCGACGGGAAGCCGACCTCGATCTCCTTGTAGCCCAGAGAGATGAGCAGTTGGAACATCTTCTTCTTGCGGGCCGGCGACATCGGGTCGATGAGCGCCTGATTGCCATCACGCAGGTCGACCGCGCACCAGCGCGGTGCCTTCGTGATGACCTTGGACGGCCACTGCCGGTCAGGCAGGTCGATGGGCGTGAATGGTGAGTAGCGATGGATGGGCATGCCAGATGGCTGCTGCGGCGATGCCTCGTGATATTTCGGTGAGCTCATGGGGGATCCTCGGTGCGAATCGGCGATCAGAGTGATCGGCGGGGATTCAGCGGCCGGTCATGACGGACTCCGCGTCGAGGGTCCCGGCCTTAGTGGGCCCCGACGCGGCGGCGAAGAAGTAGGTTCGCGATCCGCATGGTGAACCAAGCGTACCAGCGCAGGGTCTAGGGCAGAACCGCCTTGATCATCACCATGTTGTGATCGGACGGAATGGTCCCGACGATCCGGTCGTGCGCATCGATGTTGAGGACGGTCTCCCACTGCAGCACGCGCATGGGCGTCGTCAGGATGTAGTCGATGTTGCTTCCGTTCTGCCAATCGGGGAACTTCGCCACCGTACGGATGAAGTTGTTGTGCGAGTTGTAGTTTGCGCGGGCCCGGTTTTCCACCGAGGCCAAAGCCGAAACGACCGGAGACCGAGCGGTGTGGCCCAGCGGATCGACGAAGCCGCGCGAGATCACCTCGTCGTACGGAGCGTTCGTCGGCGTCTGGTACCGAGTCGAGTTGAAGTCACCCATGACGAATGTCGGGAGATGCTTCGGGTTACGGCGCGCCACTTCGTCCATCATGACCTTCAGCTCTTCGGCACGCAGCTTGGCGTATTTCCACATGAATTGCGTGTGGACGTTGGCGACGAAGAATGACGAACCCGTCGCCTTCTGTCTGAACAGCGCCCATGCCGTGTAGCGGTTGTTGCAACCCGAGCAGCTCGGCAGCAGCTTCGAGCCCTGATCCAGTAGGTCGACGGTCGCACTGTTGTAGAAGATCCGGGTGCCCTGGGACGCTCCTTGGTACTGAGGCTTGCACCCACTGGATGCCATGGGATTGCGGCAGTTGAATCGGTTCGCGTTGGTGACCTGATACGGAACGCCAGCGGCGCGAAGTCGAGCGCCAAGATCGTCGAACTGCGAGATCTTCGATCCGTTCAGCCGGGCTTGCGATGCTTCCTGGATCCCGAGGACGTCAGGCTTGCGGGAGATGATCTGGCTCACGACGGCCGACCGGCGCGTGCTCCACGGCTTTTCCTCGTTCTGGCCCGTGTAGCAGTTCGCGCACCTGACGTTGTAAGACGCGATGCCGAGCGCCGGCTTCCTCGGTATCGGAGGCGCGGCAGGCGTGAGCACGGCCAGGATCCCTGACCAACCGCCCAGCGCGCGGCCAGCCGAATCGATGCCGCGGACGCGGGCGTAATACTTCTGCTTGTGCGCCAAGCCGTACAGCGCGGCCGCGGATGCCGGAACCGGGGATTCGACGCCGTCGACCATGGAGGGGTTCCTCGACAGTTGCAGTCGATATGACGCCGCTCCGGGCTGGTCCGCCCAGTCGACAGTGAGACTGCGCCAGTTTGCTTTCGCGACGCGCAGCTTCTGCGGCGGCCGCGTCGTGCCAGTCGGCTTGGTGGTGGGAGTTGGCTTCGGAGCGGGCGAAGCCTTGGCCGTCGAAGTCGGCGTCGGCGTAGGGCCGCCCGTGGTCGAGACCTGGATGACGGGCGACTTGTCACTGAGCTTCGCGTCAGACGTCGAGACGACGCGGACGTTGAGGTAGTACCGCTTGCCCGGCAGCAGACCCGACAGGGTGCTGGTCGGCTTCGTCGTCGTCGTGGAATTCGCACTCTTCATCGACGACTTCAGGCTGATCTTCACCCGATATGCCGGCGCCTTGGGCACGGCAGTCCACACGACCGTGATGGAGGTCGCGGTCGCCGAGGATGCTCGCAACCCTGCCGGCGCCGGATACGCGTAGGTGGCCGCCTGCGTCGGCGCAAGGGTGCCCGCTGCGAACATCCCCACCGCACCAGCACAGACGCCCGCAGCCGACGCGCGCAGCGACAGGCGCATGACAGCCCCCTGGGGAAGTTGTGACTCGAGTGACACAAGTGGACTGGCAGCGAATCTAGCGCATTCGCGCCGGATCACTGAGAACCGCAAGCACTCGCGTGTGGCGCTCGAAACGCGCGTGCCCGCTCAGGGAATGACGATCGTCGAGGCGACCAGAAAGTGATCGGAGGGGATGGTGCCTCGCAACAACAGCGTCGCGGGGTCGTAGTCGGCCGCGATGACCCAGGACTTCACGTGCAACTGGTTACTGGCGAAGATCCAGTCGAGCGAGTAACCGAGACGGTGGCGCGTCGTCGCGAACGAGTAGTCGGACACCAGACGGCGGTACCCATTGAACGAGTTGATCCACGCGTTCCCGACCTTGGCGGCTCGGAGGCGACGAGGCACAACGGGGCCGTAAACCTGGCCGAGCGCATCGGCGAATCCGGCCCGCTTCATGGTCGGCAAGATCATCCTGCTGCCTGACCACCCTCGGGTCGCGTTGAAGTCTCCGGTGATCACGACGGGAAGCTTGTCGGCGTTGAGCGCCTTGACCTGGCGAATGAGTTCGATCCACTCGCGGTAGCGGACACGACCGTCGAAGGGCGTGAGGTGCGTTGAGACGAAAAAGAACTCATGGCCTGTCTCGCGATGTCGAAACACCGCCCACGCGAAGTAGCGGCGCCAGTGACTGAGGAATTGGGCGGCGAAACGAAATTCGCCCGACCGCACCTTCTCGAGGACTTCGGGGTTAAAGAAGATGCGTGTCCCGTTGGACGCCGACGGGTCTTCGTTCGTCACCTCGAATTGTTGGCCCGCGGCCGCGAGACCGTTGCGCAGGTCGGCGATCTGGTCGAGGGCGCTGCCGTTACCGAGTTTGCGCCACCACAGTTCCTGCAGGCCAATGACATCGAGTTTCTGCCGGACGATGGTGTTGACGACTGCCAATCGACGATCGACCCACAATTTGTGTTCGCCGATGGCTTGGCCGTCGGTGTAGGCGCCCCCGATGTTGTACGTCGCGAGCCGCAGGTCGAAGGGCGGGGCGGCGGTGACCACGGAGACGATCGGCGAGAACTCGCTGCGTGGTGTCACCCCGTCGGCGGACATGACGCGCACCCGCACGTAGTAAGTCGTCTGCTCCTTGAGTCCGACGATGGAACCGCTGTGAACGCGAAAGTTCTGCGTGACGGCGTCGGCCATGGTCGGCGACGTGGCAACCTGAACGGCGTAGAGCTGCGCCGATGGGATCGCGCTCCACGTCATAGTCAAGGATGTCGGGGTCGAGTCGACGGCGATCAGCCCCGTGGGGCCGGCCAGTGAAGACGCAGCAACCGCCGGGTCGCTTGGTGCGACGAGCATCGTCCCGAGCACCGCAAACCCGGCGAACAGGAGCCTCACCCGTCGCACGAATCACACCATAGTGGCGCCACCAAGCCTTAGCCTCGACGCCATGCCGCGTCTCTTGGTGGTTCATCACAGCCCGTCACCGGCCGTCGAAGGCATCCTGGAGGCGGCTCTGGCCGGAGCACGAGACGAAGCCATCGAAGGCGTCGATGTCCTGGTGATCCCCGCGCTCGAAGCAACAGTCGACGATGTGCTCGGTTCCGACGGCTACCTACTGGGAACCACCGCCAACTTCGGGTACATCTCTGGCGCGCTCAAGCACTTCTTCGACACCACGTACAACGCGACGCACGAGAGCACGGCAAAGCGTCCGTTCTCGTACTGGATCCACGGTGGCTACGACACGACCGGTGCCAAGCGAGCGATGGAGTCGATCACGACCGGGTACGGATGGCGACTTGCCGCCGAACCACTCGTGTTCACGGGCGAGGTGACGCAGGCCCATCTGGATTGCGCGCTCGAGCTTGGCGGCACGTTGGCCGCGGGCCTCATGCCGTCCTAGCCTGAAGGCATGATCCGGCGTCGAGTGATCGTCCACGGCCAGGTTCATGGCGTGTTCTTCCGATCGACCTGCGCCTCAATGGCTCGCGACCTCGGGGTCAGCGGATGGGTCCGCAATGAGCCAGACGGCACGGTCCACGCCGAATTCGAGGGCGACGACAACGCAGTCCACGGCATGGTGGCTTGGTGCCAAGGCGGCACCGACGAGGCCACGGTCACCGGCGTTGAGGTCTTCGAGGACGAGCCAGCCGGCGATCTAGGTTTCCACGTTCGCTGACATCTGCCGTGGGGTTACGGCAGTTTCAGTCGCGCCGTGACCAGATTGTGGTCGGACGGAATGGGCGAGGTGAGAACGCCATTCTTCTGATGGATCACAGTTCGCCATCGGGGCACCTGCAGACTGTTCCAGGCAAAGACCCAATCGACGTTGTTGCCGACCCTCCCGGCCCCAACCATGTGATGGGCGACCACGGGGTCGTAGTCGTTGAACGAATTCACTCGCACGTCGATCTGGGTGACCGCGCGCTGCTTGTACGTCGAATACGTCTTGTAGACCTGACCGAGGACATCGCCATAGCCAGCCGCACGCATGTTGGCCAGCATCGTGTTCGCCGGAATCTGGAACTTTGACGTGTTGAAGTCACCGACGACGATGACCGGTGCTTTCGGATCGGCGTTGCGCCGCGTGACCTCGGCAATCAACTGCTCCCACTGCTTCTGGTCGACGTAGTCGTCGCCCGGCGCCAGGTGTGTGCTGGCGAAGAAGAAGTGGTGACCGTTCGCCTTGAGCTTGAAGAGCCCCCAGTCCATCCAGCGCAAGGAGTCGCCGGCGACCTGCTTCGAATACTTGAGGGTGCCACCGCGCACGAATTCAACCTTGCTCGTGCGATACACGAAGCGGTTGTCGTAACCGTCCGAATCATTCGCATCCGGCCACATGACGTAGTCGGGTCGCCCATTCGTCTGCAGATAGCTCAGGAAATCCTCACGGTCGCTGGCACGGTAGATCTCCTGCACCGCTACGACATCGAGCCATTCCTCCTTGATGTCGCGGACGATCACCGGCAGACGCTGTGACCATGGGGCACCCGAGGTGGTGTGCGGGTTCTTGACGTTGAACGAGCCGACGATCAGATCAGCCGGTGTCGTGTCCGCTTGAGCCGGGCCGATGGCGGCAAGGACTCCCGACAAGAGAGCGACAGCAGCGGCGAGCACGGCTGTGCACATTGAGGGACGCATGGATCGACGCAGGGAGAATCGAACGACGGGGGGAACCTTCATTGCTTGAGGGTAAGTCGTGGCAGGCGCACGTTCAGAATCCCAACTTGCGCAATTGCTTGGGATCGCGCTGCCAGTCCTTGGCGACCTTGACATGCAGGTCAAGAAAGACGGGAGAGCCGAGGATGCGCTCGATCTGGCCGCGTGCCGTTGAGCCGATTTCGCGCAGCCGCTCGCCCCGGTGGCCGATGACGATGCCCTTCTGGCTGTCACGCTCGACGAACAGGCTCGCGTGCACCTTGACGGTCTTGCCCGGCATCATCTCGTCGACGGCCACCGCGATCGAGTGCGGCAGTTCGTCGCGAACGCGTTCCAGTGCGGCCTCGCGAATGACCTCGGCGATGAGCGTCTCTTCGGGTTCGTCGGTCAGTTGGCCCTCGGGATAGAGGGGCGGACCCTCGGGCAGGGTCGCCAGCAACAGGTCGGCAAGCAGGCTGACTTGTTCACCGGACACTGCCGAGACTGGCACGACCTCGTTCCACGCGACACCCGCTTCGTCTCCGGACTCCTGGATGGCGATGAGGTGCTCAGCGAGCCGTTCCTTCGTGACGAGATCGATCTTGGTCGCGATGGCGATCACGGGCTTGCTCCGCAATCTGGCGATCTCGCCGATGAGGTGGCGATCGCCGGGACCGACCCGTTGGTCAGCTGGGAGACAGACGCCGATGGTGTCGACTTCGCTCCAGGTCGTTCGAACAAGGTCGTTGAGCCGTTCGCCAAGCACCGTTTTGGGTTTGTGCAAACCCGGAGTGTCGACGAGCACCAGCTGTCCGTCGTCACGGTGGACGAGACCACGGATGGCGTGCCGCGTGGTCTGCGGCTTCGACGACGTGATAGCGATCTTGTCGCCCACCAGCGCGTTCGTGAGGGTCGACTTGCCCGCGTTCGGTCGCCCAACGAAGCAAGCGAAACCAGAGCGGAAGCCTTGGGTCACGAAGTGAGCACCCGCGCGACAGCACCGTCGAGATCGGTGATGTAGACCGGGACGCCTTCGCCCCCCACGTCGCGCACCACGGCGAGGCTGACCACGGCATCGGCGTGACCTGTGACGACGACTGCCGCCTCGAGCCCTTTGGCTCCTCCCGACACGGCTTGAGCGACGGCCAACGGCAGGGCGTCGAGACGAAGCGACGGGAGTTTGACCCGGGCGGCCGCGTAGGAGCGGCCGTCGAGGTCACGAACCGCCGCGCCCTCCTTGGCTCCAATCCGCGCCATCGATCCACGCGCCAGCGCGATCAGCTTGGCGTCCTGGGCGTCCAGGTCAGTCATCCCCGGAGGCTATCGCGTCGGCTGGGACCTCCATGCGGCTGACGTGCACCGTGGCAATCCGATTACGGCGGCCGGTCGGACCCTCGGCCCTCAACAACAGGCCGGCGACCTCTACTTCGCTGCCCGGGATGGGCACGAGGCCGAGGTGCTTGGCGAGAAGACCGCCGACGGAGTCGACGTCTTCATTGGCGATACGCACACCGAACAACTCGGCAAGGTCATCGATGTCGAAGCGAGCGTTGACGCGATAGG
>Ga0081455_10008990_pt1 | contig 10318 bp, 11 predicted proteins | sample TabmetS3T2R1_FD_70207 | JGI IMG/M metagenome (GOLD analysis project Ga0081455, IMG submission 70207) | Tabebuia heterophylla rhizosphere microbial communities from the University of Puerto Rico - S3T2R1 | ecosystem: Host-associated > Plants > Roots > Rhizosphere ... | reverse complement strand
GGACCTCAGCTACGACGCGCTCGGCTCGGCGATGACCGTCTCGGAGTTCCGGTCCAGCTGGACGGACAAGACCAACGTCGCGGTCGCCGCAGCCCGTCCGCTGAACCTGCCCGCGCATCGCGTCGAACTGGTGACCGCAGCGCCCAACGTGCACTGGCAGCAGTCGATCGCGCTCGCGAACGACACCGAGCAGCGGTACTTCGGGCCGGAGCGCAGCTACCAGCCGGGACAGCGCCTCTCCGAGACGTGGTTCCAGGACATGCACCCGGTCGTGGTCGACGTGTCCCGCTACCCGTTCGAGCAGTGGGTGATCACCGGCATCGGTGACTCCGACCGACACGTCGGCCCGTACGACGTCGCGACCAAGTCGGCCTGGCTCGGCATCAGTCGTGACGGGGCACTGGTCGGCGAGCGTAGCGACACGTTCGGCTATTTCCAGGGCATACCCGGGTCGGCCACGCTGACCGCCGAGCAGCGCGTCGAGCTGATCCCCGGCAGCATCCCCGGGCCGGACAGCTCGCACACGACGTGGACGTTCGCGTCGTCGCCGGCCGACGACCCGGTGCACCAGCCGGCTCGGATCCCCGCCGTCGTCGAGCTGAACTACCGGCCGGCCGTCGACTCGTACGGCTACGCGCGGGCCAATCGGCCGCTGATGTTCGACCTGGAGGTCACTCACGTGACGGGGTCGACCGCCCCGGCCGGTGCACCCCACGACGTCACGCTGTCGTACTCGTCCGACCAGGGGGCGAGCTGGCATGCGGTGCTCCTCGTCGCGCGCCCCGGCGGCCACTACCTGGCGATCGTCCCGGGCTCGGCGCTGCGGGCGGGTGTGCCGCTGTCGCTACACGGCACCGCGACCGACTCGGCCGGCAACTCCATCGACCAGACCTCGATCGGAATGATCAAGGTCCGCTGACCCGCCCGGCGCAACGGCACGGTCACGCCGACGGTCACGCCGACCGTCGGCGTGACGGTGCTGGTCGCCGAAGTAATGGCGTCGATCCGGGTCGGCGTTCTCCGTTCCACGCCCGGAACGCTAGACGACCTTCCGCCAAATCCGGGCGTTCTTCGCGCGCGAGATCGCAGCTTCCCAGCGGCGAGCGCCGCCCCAGGTGCAGTGCGGCAGACTCGACCGGGTGAGCGGACGTCGGCCGGGGGCGCCGGTGAGCCGGTTGACGATCGACCGTGGCCGGGCCCGGCCCGACGAGTGGCCGTACACGCTGCCCGCGGTGGCACACGTCCTGCGCCACGGCCTCCCCCTCGACCCCGGGGTGACAGTGCTGGTCGGCCCGAACGGCTCAGGCAAGTCGACCCTGGTCGAGGCGCTGGCCGCGGTGTGGGCGCGGCGGGTCGGCGCATTCCGGTCCGACTTCGCGCAGCAGGCCCTCGGCCAGCCCTCGACCGAGGACTCCGACCTGCACGACGCGCTGCGTCTGGAGTACACGCCGGGCGGTCCAAGCGGTGGGGTGTTCCTGCGCGCCGAGCGGTTCCACGCCCAGGCCCCGACCCTGATACCAGTCACGGGCCGCGGCCGCTGGGCCGAACGCTTGGACGGGCACCCGGTGCTGGCCCGCAGCCACGGCGAAGGGTTCCTCGAGGTGCTCGCCGGAATGGCCGCCGAAGTGGGCCTGTATGTCCTCGACGAGCCGGAGTCGGCGCTGTCCTTCGACAGCAGCCTGACCCTGCTCGCCTTGATGCATCGGATGCGCGCCGCCGGCAGCCAGATCGTGCTGGCCACCCACTCCCCCATCCTGGCCAGCCTTCCCGACGCCCGGCTGCTCGAACTCGGTGACCACGGCATCACGCCCATCGACTACGACAGCAGCGATCTGGTCACGTCCTGGCGCTCGTTCCTGGCCGAACCCAGCCGCTACCTGCACTACCTCGCCGACGAAGACTGACGCGAGTTCCCACGCTCTGACGACGCCTCGCCGCGGCCGATCTGGCTCGTGCAAGCATGGCGCCGTGAAGCAGGTCAGTTCAGGCCGCCTGCGGACCGCAAAGGCCGAGGACGGCGCTCAGCTTCTGCGCCTCTGGGCGCTCTTGTTCGACGAGGCCGGCCCGACGTCCGACGAACCGTGGAAGGGTCACGCACGCGAGTGGTTCGCGCGGTACGTCGACGACGCCCGCAACGCGCGGTTCCCGGTGATCGACGTAGGTGGCGAGCTCGTGGCGACGGCCATCGGCACTCTGGAAGTCGGCGTTCCCAACCCGCAGTGCGTGCGCGGGCGCACCGTGCGCCTCGCGAACGTCATCACCCTGCCCGAGCATCGCGGCCAGGGTCACGGAACGATGCTCGTGCTCGACGTCGTGGCGTGGGCCCGATCCATTGCTGCCGACCGCGTCGACCTGAGCGCCACTCCCGAAGGGCAGCGCATCTACGAGAGGCTCGGCTTCACGGTGACATCCGCACCGCGCATGAAGCTCGTTCTCTGAACATGCGCGGCGGCGATCCGGCAACGACCGCCTCCCGCGACGTCGACGTGAAAGGCTGCCCGTCATCCCCGGGTGGGCGGTCACGGACGCCGGCATGTCCTGAGGCGGTGTCGAATCGGGCCGCCGCCGTTCGTGGAGAAGGTGGAGGGTGTCCGCAAGGGCCGCCCGGCAAAGGAGGAGACATGACCGAGTACCTCATCGCCTTCAACGACGAGTGGGTGCCCGAGCACACGGTCGAGGAGCTGCGCGAGAAGTCACGGGCTCTCAGGCCGCTGCTGGCCGAGATGAGGGCGGCCGGGGTCCTCATCTTCACCGGCGGCCTGGACGATGCCGCCCCGGTCTTCAGTGTCGACGCGTCGAGCGGCACACCGCTGTTCACCGACGGCCCGTACATAGAGACCAAGGAGCATCTCGGCGGCTTCGCCGTCGTGGATGTGGCCGACGAGGAGGCGGCGCGGCTGTGGGCCGGAAAGATCGCGGTGGCCTGCGGTTGGCCGCAGGAGGTGCGACGCTTCCAGGTCCCCATGCGGTTTCCGGAGACTTCCTAGCGGAGTCGGCAGGTAAGAAGGAAGGCTCGCCGATCACGCGCTCGGTGCCGGATCGACGTGGCGCGTGACAACCCATCGATGCGGCGAGAGCGGCCGAGTTCGTGTGAATCCGTGCTTCTCGAACGCGGCCATCGGCCCGGTGTGCAGGAATGAGCCGGCCACCTTGCGGTCGTCCGTCTCCTCGGGGTAGCCCTCGACGGTGCCTCCGCCGTAGCGGGCGATCTCGCTCAATGCGCCGCCGAGCGCGGCGTCGGCCACCCCGCGGCCGCGCAGGCCCTTACCGGTGAAGAAACAGGTGATGCGCCAGTCCGGTAGGACCGTCAACTCCTTCTCGTATCGTCGCTTGCTCTTGACCTCCGGCAGTTCCGCGGGCGATCCGAACTGGCACCAACCCAAACATTCGTCGCTGTCCATCACCAGCGCGGCGTGCGTGCGGCCCGCACGAACGCGCTCCTCCTTCTCGGCCTGGTTCTGCGCCGGCGTGCGCCCGTTGCCGAGCTTGACGTGAAAGCCCATACACCAGCAGCCGCCCCAGACACCGTTGTTCGCCTCGACGAGCCGGGCGAATGCGGGCCAGGTGTCCGCGGCCAACGGACGCACCGCATAGACCATGGCCACGAGGTTACGGCCTCGCTCCGACACACACGCGGTCCAACGCTGGTCACTCCTACCTTCCCCGTGGTTGAGCTGCCCGGCGGTTCGGAGCCGCGTGCGCCGTGGATGGCCGGATGACGTGAAGCTGCGAACCGCCCACCTCAGGCCGGTGATGCGCCGAATCCCAGTCGGCACAGACATCCCGACCTAGGAGGCAGACATGAGCAGAACGACCGGCCGGTGCGTCGGCGCCGCCGTCGCGGCGCTCCCGGTCGACCTCGAGGAGCACGGCCGCCGCGCCGAGGGCGAATCGCGGCGGACGCTCGTTGCGGCCGACACCGGCAACGCCCACTTCGGCGAGGCCGGCGACGCGATTGCGTACCTGGATGCGCTAGCCGCGCAGATGCGCGCCTGCGGCTGGACCGCGTACGTCAACACACCGCCCGGCCGGCTGGCGTCCCTGTTCGTGCGAGATCCACACAACCTCGCCGTATGCGCGGACATTGTCGCGGCACCCGACAGCGACACCGATAACTGGTGGTACTGGTTCAGTTGGGCCGAACGGATCACGGCCGGGTACGCGCCGGACGCAGCGGCGATCGCGATCATCGCGACGCTGCGACTGGCCGCCGACAGTCAGGATGCCTGACTGTTCGCCAGCCCAGTCAGCGGGCGCGCCGTCGCGCCTCCAGGTGACGGGAGGCAGTGCCGCCGAGGCTCAGCGGCCGCGAGGGACACGGCGACTTCCAGGCCGCCGGCCGGTCTGGATCGGACGGTGAGATCGGCTTCGTGCGCGGTGGCGATGGCCGCCACGATCGACAGGCCGAGACCGTGCCCGTCGGGGTGACTCGTGCGTTCGCCGGCCAGGCGTTCGAACGGGCTCAGGAGCCGCTGGATCTCGTCGGGGGGTACGACCGGGCCGGTGTTGCCGACGGTGAGAACGGCGTCTTCGCGGCTGGTGGCGGTGGAGATGTCGATGCGGCCTTCGTGGTGGTTGTATCGCGCGGCGTTGTCGATGACGTTGGCGATCAGGCGCTTGAGCAGCGCGGCGTCGCCGACGGTCCGCGCCTCGGCCAGGTCGGCGTGGATGTCGAGGTCGTCCGGTAGCTGACGTTGCTCGAGGATGTCGCGGGTCAGCGCGGCCAGGTCGATCGGGTCGCGCCGGTCGAGGCCGCGTTCGCTGGTGGCGAGGGTGAGCAGAGCTTCGATGAGCCGTTCCTGGTCTCGGCCGGAGGCGAGCAGTTCTTCCACGGTGCCGCGCAGTGTCTCGGCGGTCGCGTGCGGGTCGGCGAGCGAGACCTCGGCCAGCGCCCGTTCCCAGGTCAGCGGGGTGCGCAGCTCGTGGGAGACGTTGGCGATGAAGCGGCGCTGCGCCTCGAATGCGGTTTCGAGGCGACCGAGGAGGCCGTCGATCGTGTCGGCGAGGTCCTTGATCTCGTCGTTCGGCCCGGTGAGCGCGAGCCGATGGTGGAGGTTGTGCTGGGAAATGTGCTGGGTGGTGGTCGTCATTGCGCGCAGCGGGCGGAGCACCCGGCCGGCGACCAACCACCCCACCGCAAACGCCAGCAAGGTGGCGGCACCGAGCGCGATGCCGGACTGGGTTAGCAGTTGGTGCAGGTCGGCGGCCCGTTGGTGGGCGGCCTGCTGCTGGAGTTGGCGTACCTGGCCGCTGACCCCGGTCGGGATGCTGCCCGCAGGCGCGGGACCGGTGGTGATCTGCAGCTTTCCATTGACCTCTCGGACGAGGGTCTGATCGTCGGTGGTGTGCGCCACCAGCAAGTAGGTGAGGGCCAGTACGGCGGCGCCGGCCCCGGCGAACAACCCGCCGTAGAGGAGCGTGAGCCGGAACCGCACGGTGCGCCGCGGCAAGCGGGCCAGCAGTCTCGTGGCGAGCCGGGTGGTCGATGGCGTCCACATCGCGTCTTGCCTTTCCTCAGACCCGGTAGCCGCCCGGCGGCACGGTTTCGATGACGGGCGGGTCGCCGAGCTTGCCGCGCAGTCGGCTGATGGTGGTCTTGACGGTTGTGGTGAAGGGGTCGGCCATCTCGTCCCAAACGCCGGTGAGCAGTTCTTCGGTGGTGACGACCCGGCCGGACGCGGCCATCAGGCGTTCGAGGACGGCGAACTCCTTCGGGGTCAGTGGCAACTGTCGCCCGCCGCGGGTGGCGGTGCGATGCCCCGGGTCCAGGCACAGGTCGTCGTGGACCAGCACCGGCGGTATCGGTGCCGCGGACCGTCGCGCGAGGGCGCGGATCCGGGCGACCAGCTCGGCGAACGCGAAGGGTTTGGCCAGGTAGTCGTCGGCGCCGAGGCCGAGCCCCTCGACCCGGTCGGTGATCGCGGTGGCCGCGGTGAGCATCAGCACCCGAGCCCGGTGGCCGTCGGCGACGAGGCGGCGGCACACCTCGTCGCCGTGCACTCGGGGCAGGTCGCGGTCGAGCACCACGACGTCGTAGTCGGTGCCGCCGAGATGGTCCAGGGCGTCGGCGCCGTCGAACGCGAGGTCGACCGCGACGCCTTCCCGGCGCAACCCGGTCGCGACGGTGGTGGCGAGCTTGGCGTGGTCTTCGACCAAAAGCACTCTCATCGGCGTCCTCCTCGCTCGGCGGTCAACCTTCGGACGACCTCCTGGGAGCTGCCGAAGCGTCAGCCGTGAGAAGCCTGCTCCCCGACCGGTTACAGCCCGGTGACAGCGTCACCGGGGCGTGACCGGAGCGCTCGTAGAAACGGTGGCGCACGTACCACCGACGGAGAGGACGCCGATCATGCAAACAACAGCGACCAGAGCCCCGGGCCGACGCTCCGGCCCGGTGCACCGCCGAGTGCGGCTCGGCGCGCCGGCTCGGCTCGCGGCCGCCGTCGCCGGGACGGCGCTGACGATCGCGGCCTGTCAGAGCAGCGGTTCGCCCGACGCCGACGGCAGTTCCTCGGCCGCGCCCGGGTCGGGCGGCGCCGGCGCCCAGCAGCGGTCCGGTCCGGCCTATGCGCAGTGCATGCGCCAACACGGGGTGGCCAACTTCCCCGATCCGCAAGGCCCGAACCAGGACCAGTTCCAGATCTCGGGCCCGGTACGGAACAACCCGAACTTCCAGAAGGCCAGCCAGGCCTGCGCGGCGCTGCGGCCGCAGCAGTCCACCGGCGGGGGCGCGGGCGGCCAGCAGCAACAGCTACTGGCGTTCGCGCAGTGCATGCGCGCCAACGGGGTGCCCCAGTTCCCGGACCCGGGTTCGGACGGTGGGATCCGGATCGGCGGCGGCGTCGACCCGAGCAGCCCGCAGTTCCAGCACGCCGCGCAGCTGTGCTCCGCCAAGACCGGCCTGCAGATCGGCGGCGCGTAGGTCATGACCACGCTCGCTGATCCGGTCCGAGGACCGCGCCGGCCGCGGCGGCGGCGCAGGGTGCTGCTGAGCCTGACCGTGCTCGTCGTGCTGGGGGCCGGAGTGCTCGACGTGACCCACCCGTTCGGTGCCAGCCCGGCTCATCCGTTCGGGCATCCCGCGTCGGACGATCCGAGTGGCGGCGCCACCGCCGATGCGGCGCCCACGGCCGCGGTGGCCCGGCGCACGCTCTCGGCGCAGACGACGGTGGATGCCACCCTCGGCTACGCGGCTGCCTACACGGTGACCAACCAGCTCGCCCCGTCGGGCGCCACGTCCGCCGGCCAAGCGTCCGGCCCGGCGGAGCCGTCGTCGGCCGCGTCCTCGGAATCGGGGTCGGGCGCGGGCGTGGTGACCGCCCTGCCCGATCCGGGGCAGGTGATCACGCAGGGGCAGGTGCTGTACCGGCTCGACGGTCAGCCGGTCGCGTTGTTGTACGGCTCGACGCCGGCCTACCGGACACTCCGGGCCGGCGTGTCCGGCGACGACGTGCAGCAGCTCAACGCAGATCTGGTCGCCCTCGGCTTCGCCAGCAAGGCCGACCTGGACTCGTCCTCGGACGAGTTCAGCTCCGCCACGACGACCGCCGTGACGAAGCTGCAAGAACATCTCGGCCTCGACCAGACCGGTTTCCTGGGACTCGGCCAGTCGGTGTTCCTGCCGACCGCCATCCGGGTCACCCACGTCTCGGCCACCCTCGGCGGATCGATCGGCAAAGGAGCCCAGGTGCTCACCGGCAACTCCACCACCCGTCAGGTCGCCGTCGATGTGGAAACCAGCCAGCAGTCGGAGGTCAAGGTGGGCGACCAGGTGACGATCAGCCTGCCGAACAACCGGACCACCCCTGGCGTCGTGTCCAGCATCGGCACCGTTGCCTCCGCCCCGGGCGGGAGCGGCGGCCAGGGCGACAACCCGGCGGGCGGCTCGTCCGGTTCCGGCAGCGGCTCTGGCAGCGGTGCTCCGGCCGGCTCGGATCAGTCGAGCAATCCAACCGTCGAGGTCGACGTCCGGCTGACGCATCCGGCCGCGGCCCGCGTCTGGGACCTGGCCCCGGTGCAGGTCACCATCACCACGAATACGGTGCGGGACGCCCTCGTGGTGCCCGTCGTCTCGCTGCTCGCCCGATCCGGCGGCGGCTATGCCATCGAGCGGATCGACGCCGACGGAAGCCGCCAGCTCGTCCCTGTCTCGCTCGGGCTCTTCGACGACGCCGACGGACTGGTCCAGGTCACGGGCACCACGCTGTCTGCCGGGCAACGTGTGGTGGTGCCCAAGCTATGACCAGCCGATCCGTCACCCTCGACCGGCCCGGAGCACCGGGCAGCCGCACGGCGCAGCCTGTCCTGCAGCTCGACGCGGTGCACAAGACCTACCCGGCCCAGCCACCGGTGGTAGCCCTGCGAGGGGTCAGCCTGACCATCCGGCAGGGCGAGCTCGTCGCAATCGTCGGCCCCTCCGGATCCGGCAAGACGACACTGCTGCAGGTCATGGGCACCCTGGATCGGCCCACTTCGGGCACGGTCCGGTTCGCCGGGGCGGACGCGTCCGCGATGACCGACCGGGAACTCGCCGGGCTGCGCGCCAGCCGCATCGGATTCGTGTTCCAGCAGTTCTTTCTCGCCGAGCACGCCACGCTGCTGGACAACGTCGCCGACGGCCTGCTCTACTCCGGCATCCCGCACCGCGAACGGCGCGCGCTCGCCGCGGAGGCGCTCACCGCCGTGCACCTCGGCGATCGGCTCCGCGCCCGCCCCACCCAGCTGTCCGGAGGTCAACGCCAGCGCGTCGCGATCGCCCGCGCCCTGATCGGCCGGCCCGCCATCGTCCTCGCCGACGAACCCACCGGCAATCTGGACCACGCCACCGGGCAGGCCATCCTCGATCTGTTCGACGGGCTGCACCGGTCGGGCACCACGATCGTCGTCATCACCCACGACCGCGACATCGCGGCGGGCATGCCCCGCCAGATCCACGTCCTCGATGGCCGCGTCGTCGCCGACACGGAGTGGCAGTCGTGACTCACGCCCTCGCCCCGTCCGCCGAGCTGCGCCCCGGTGACCTCGCCCGGATCTCCAGCCTCGGCATCCGCACCCGCAAGCTGCGCGCCGGACTGTCGGCGCTGGGCATCGCCATCGGCGTCGCCGCCATCGTCGCCGTGCTCGGCCTGTCCTCGTCCTCGCAGGCCGGCCTGCTCGCCGAGATCGACCGGCTCGGCACCAACCTGCTCACCGTCACCAACGGCCAGACCATCTTCGGGCAGCCCGCGGAACTCCCCACTACCGCGCCGGCGATGATCGGGCGGATCGACTCCGTGAGCAGTGTCGAAACGACCGGCATCGTCCCGGGCGTTGCTGCGTACCGCAGCCCGCTCGTCCCGACCATCAACACCAATTCCCTGGTCATCCAGGCCGCCAGCCTCGGGCTGCTGGCCGACCTGAAAACCACCGTCGCGCACGGCAGCTATCTCAATGTCGCCACCGCAGCCAAGCCGGTCGCCGTGCTCGGCGCGGTCGCCGCGGAGCGCCTCGGCATCGACCGGATCTGGCCCGGCGAGCGCATCTGGCTCGGCGACCAGTGGTTCTACCTGGCCGGCATCCTCGATCCCGCGGTGCTCGCCCCGACCGTCGACACGTCGGTGCTCGTCGGCTACCCGGCCGCCGAGACCTATCTCGGCTTCGACGGCCACCCCTCGACCGTGTACGTGCGCGCCGACACCGACCGGGTCGGCGTGGTCCAACCCCTGCTCGCGGCCACGGCGGACCCCGAATCGCCCGGCGACGTCAACGTCAGTCAGCCCTCGGACGCGCTCGTCGCCCGGGCCCAGGCTAAGAGCGCCCTCAACGGGCTGTTCCTCGGGCTCGGCGCCGTCTCCCTGCTCGTCGGAGCGGTCGGTGTCGCAAACATAATGATCATCTCGGTGCTGGAGCGCCGCTCCGAGATCGGACTGCGCCGCGCCCTCGGCGCCACCCGCGGACACATTCGCATCCAGTTCCTCGCCGAAGCGATCCTGCTCGCCGTCCTCGGCGGGGTCGTCGGCGTGGGCGCCGGTGCGCTCGCCACGGCCGTCTACGCCCACACCAAACATTGGGACACCGTCGTCCCGGTCATCGCCTGGACCGGCGGGCTCGCCGCCGCCCTGGTCATCGGCGCCGTCGCCGGCCTACTCCCCGCCATCCGTGCTGCTCGCATGTCCCCCACCCAGGCCCTCTGGGCCGTGTGATCGATCGTCGAAGGAGGACGACGACATCTTTCGCGATCAACGCATGACAGGCTGTACGGCATGGCCGTTGAGACGATGGGCGCAGCAGCGGCGGGAACCTGGACGCTCGGGGACCTGACGGTCAATCGCATCGGGTTCGG
>Ga0081455_10008989_pt1 | contig 10318 bp, 8 predicted proteins | sample TabmetS3T2R1_FD_70207 | JGI IMG/M metagenome (GOLD analysis project Ga0081455, IMG submission 70207) | Tabebuia heterophylla rhizosphere microbial communities from the University of Puerto Rico - S3T2R1 | ecosystem: Host-associated > Plants > Roots > Rhizosphere ... | reverse complement strand
AAGGCCACCGGCAGGGCGCCGAGCTCGTCCAGGTTGTCGACGTTCGACGGCACCTCCGCGCCGGCCGGCGTCACGTCGACTCGTTCGCCGAGCGCGCTCAGCCGGTCCAGGGCCGCGTCGCGGTCGACGTGGGGAGCGAAGCTGACGAGCGCGCCGCCGTCGTCGTCCTCGCCTTCCAATCCGTCGAAATCCTGTGTGGTCACGAGCATCCCGGAACTGGCGTCGTCCACTCCGGGCCGCAGGAAGGTCCCCACAACCCGCAAGTCGACGCGCCCACGCTCGCGCTGCACCTCGACGGTCCCGCCCACATCGACGTCCAGGCGGTCGAGGACGCCACGCCCGACGGCCACCTCGCCGGGGGCGACAGGGGCCCGTCCCTCCGGGATCACCGGTGGGATCGTGCCCCGATAGGGCCAAGTCGCCGTCGCGGCTGTCGAGTCCCTACGGTCCGGCGCGTAGACCGCGACGTTGAGCGACTCGTAGACCGCGACCGCATCCACGTCAGGGTCGGTCGCCAGCAGCTCGGCGGTCGCCTCGTGCGAGGGCATGCCGGCACCCGCGGTGACGGTGACGTCGTAGTCGGCCCCCCAGAGCTTCGGGGTGGCGAGAAGGTGGTCGATGCGAGCACCGACGGTGAGGGCAGCGACCACACCGGCGACACCCATCGCCGCAGCCACCAGGGCGGGCAGTGAGGGCAGAGCCGCCGGTCCGCGACCCGTGTCCAACGCCATGCGAGCCCCGAGGCCAACCGGGGTCGGGAGCGCCGTGAAGACGTCGGTCCTGCGAGACACCCGCGCCGGCGCCACCCGCTCCCCCGTGTGGCCTCGGGTGCCGGCCAACGCAAACGCACCGGCGCCGAGGCCGAGGACGATCAGACCGCCGAGGACGGCGCCGTACAGCACCGCGGCGTCGAACCAGGGGCCCGGATCCGGGTCGGCCTGTCGGGCGAGGCCGGTGACGGCGAGCGGTCCGCCGGCAACGGCGAGACCAGCGGCGAGAAGGGCTCCGGCGACCGCGACCGGAACGAGGGCGGTCACGCCGGCCAGGGTCAGCTGGCGCGATGTCATCCCGAGCGCCCGGCGCGTGGGGTGCTGCACCGACATGGTCTCCGCTTGCCGGACGAGCGCCTGACCCAGCGCCACCAGGCCGGCGACCGCGGCCGCGGCCGCGAACACCCGAAGTCCGTTCACGTCGACCGCGAGGCCGTCGTCGATGTTGGCGGCGATGTCGTCTGCACGCTCGACGACCACATCGTCGCCGAACAGCGAACGGACGCGGCCTTCGATGCCGGCCAGGTGGTCCTCGTCGACCCGCAGGCCCACCCCCTCGACGTGAGCGATCTCGTCCCGGTAGCGCTCGTAGTAGGCAGGGCTGACGATCAGGATCGGTTCGGGGGCGTCGGACACATCTTCGGGCCCACGCGCCACACCCACGAGCGTCACCTCCGTGGTGGGGCCGGCCGGCGCCGGGTAGCGGCCCCCGGTCTCCTCCGTCGCGGCCCGCTGCGCCGGCGTCAGCGAGACGAGTGAAAGGCGGTCGCCCACCTCGGCGTGCAGCCGGTCGCGCATGGTCTCGTTGACGACGAGCTCGTCCGCACGGTGCTCGTCGTACGGCCTGCCCTCGACGATGCCGAATTCGGCGGAGTCGGCCCCGGCAACGACCGGGATGGCCACGCCGATGGTGTCCCGAGAGACCACCATTCCGCTGTCGGCGGGAGCGACGGCGAGCATCGCCCGGTGCACGGCGACCTCGACGCCGGGCAGTCTCGCCGCTTCACGGACGAGCTCGGGGTCCGGTCGCTCCTCCAGCTGGACGGACACGTTCGAGTACTTCTGGCGCTCGAGGAGGCGGTCGAACGACGTGTCGGCGCGCCGCGACCCGGCGAACGCAGCGAGAGAGACGCCGCCCGCGAGACCCGCGAGGAGGGCCAGCGCGACGAACGAGCGCCAGCGCTGCCGCCATTCCGCCCGGGCCGTCATCCACGCCGCTGCCATAGCGCCTCCCGCCGCGTCTCGCGCGGCGGCTAGACGACCACCCCTGCGGTGGTGCCGGTCCCCGCAGCTTCCACGCCGTGCCCCTCGATACGGCCGTCGCGCATGCGCACGATGCGGTCACCGGCCTCGGCGACGTCGTGGTCGTGAGTCACGAGCAGGATCGCCTGGCCGCTGGCGTGAAGGCGCCGGAACAGCTCCAGCACCTCATGCCCACCCTCGGAGTCGAGGGCGCCGGTCGGCTCGTCGGCCAGCACGAGGGTGGGCTCGTTCGCCAGTGCCCGGGCGATGGCCAGGCGCTGGCGCTGACCACCGGACAGGACGCCGGGAGCATCCCGGGTCTTGTCGCCCAAGCCGAGCAAGTCGAGCAGGTCGCGCGCCCGGGTCTCCGCCTTGCGCCGGCCCAGGCCTGCGATGACCGCCGGCAGCGTCACGTTCTCCAGGACGGTCATGCCTTCGAGCAGGTTGAAGAACTGGAACACGATGCCGATGTGCGCGCGGCGCATGCGGGCGAGCTCGTTCTCGTCCTTGCCCACCAGTGACTCGCCGGCGACGGCGATCTCGCCATCGGTCGGTGTGTCGAGCCCCGCAGCCAGGTTCAGCAGCGTCGACTTGCCACAGCCCGACGGGCCCATGATGGCGACGAACTCGCCGGCCGACATCGTGAAGTCGAGGCCGCGCAGCGCCCGCACCGGAGCACCATCGGACTCGAACGTCTTGGTGACGGCCCGCGCCTCCAGCACTGGGGTGGCCGAGGTCATGATGCGCCTCCTCTTCCGGAAATCCCGTCGGCGACCCTCGGGATCGCCCCGCCCGTTCCGGCTGATCCGCCGGCGACCGTGAGCACGTACGCGCTCACGGGCGCCTCCCGTCCTTTGACTCGCAGGGGTGCGAGACGCTGCGCCTCCACCCGCGCGCGCAACGCAGCGTAGGTCGCCTCGCTGAGCACGATCCGCCCTGCGGGGCGCGCCTGGTCCTGCAGCCGCTGCGCCAGGTTCACCGTGTCGCCCACAACCGTGTACTCGAGGCGCTCCGCAGACCCCAGCAGCGCCGCCGCCACCGGTCCGGTCGACACGCCGATGCCGAGCCCGAACGCGGGCAGGCCCTCATCGGCCCAGCGCTCGTTCACCCGTGCCTGTCGCTCGATCATGGCGACGGCCGCACCCACCGCCCGGTCGGCGTGGTCGTCCTGGGCGACCGGCGCCCCGAACACCGCCATGACCGCGTCGCCGATGAACTGCATCACGGTGCCTCCGGCGTCCAGCACGGCGTGGTTCATCTCCGCGCGGTGGGTGTTGACCTGGCCGGCCAGCCGGCTCGGGTCGCTCTTTTCGGCGATTGCCGAGTAGCCCCGCACGTCGGACATCAGCACGGTGACGTCGAGCTCCTCCACTGCGCCGATGGTGGCGCCCTCGCGGCGCACCTTCTCGGCCAGGCCTCCGGGCAGGAGGCGGCTCAGCGTCTCGCCCTGCTCCTCCCGGTCGACGATGGCCTGATGCAGGAGGCGCAGGCGTCGCAGTGCCCCGGACGTGCCGGCGCTGGCGTCGCGGGAGATCTTCAGGAAGAGGCGCTCGACGTCGGCGGCCGCCGCGGCCGGAGTGGTTCGGAGCGCAACGCCGATCGCCTTGATCGGCATGCCGGCGGCCACCATGCGGAGGAGGTCCTCCTCGGACGGGCTGAGCTCGTGGGTGTGGTCAGTGACCGGGCGCATGAGGGCGTCGACGATCTTCGGGTCGAGCATCGATCCCCCTGACGCCACCTGGCGCACGGCGGCCGCCAGTTGGTCGCTCTCGGCGACGGCGTCCTTCAACAGGTAGGCGTAGCCGGCGGCACCCTCGCTGAGGAGCGACACCGCATACTCGGGGTCGTCGTATTGGGACAGCACGACGACCCCGGTGCCGGGATGGCGCTTGCGCAGCTCCTTGGCGGCGTCGATGCCCTCGCGCTGGAAGGACGGCGGCATGCGGATGTCGGTCACCAGCACCTGGGGTGCCGCCGCCGTGGCACCGGCCACGAGCTCGTCGTAGTCGCGGGCGACGCCGACGACCTCGATGTCGTGCTCGAGCGCCAACATCGCTCGCACGCCCTCCCGCACGATGACGTTGTCGTCAGCGAGGAACGCCGATATCTGCCCGCCGGCCATGTGCACCATTTGGCCCGCTCCGGCCCATGCGCGGCAAGGGTGGGAGCCACCCGGCCACGGTGGTGGCAGCCACTCCCGGGCTGTCGGGCCGGCACCCTTTGGGCGTCGCGCAAGGTCGTCTTAGGTCGCTCGCCGTGCGCAGCCGCAGACCCGCGGCGCCGCTCCCGCGACGAATCGTGCTGACACCACCGCGAACACGCAGGTTCCCACCCTCGATGCCCGATCATCCCCTCCGTACCGTCGGGCCATGAGGATCGAATCGTCAGTCACATCAGTGTCGTGGATCCCGTCGGAGGCCATCGCCGGGCTGGCGAAGATGCCGTTCGAGGCGGGCATCCTCCACTACGACCAGCCTCCCCCCGACACGATCGAGGATCTCGAGGCGCTGCGGGTGGCCGACCGGTTCCGCTTCGCCAACGAGCTCCGTGCCTACATCGACGTCCGGGAGGACGGCGACGGCACGCGCAGGATCGTCGGCTTTGGCCACCTCGGCGGCGGCCACATCGGGGTCACGCGCGTGCGAGTGGCACGGCGAGAGGTCACCTTCAGCGCCTTCCGCCTGCCGGACCTCCGGCCGGAGCCCGAGATCGGCGACGGCTGGGTGCGCTTCGTGCAGACGACAGGCGGCCGGACCGGCGTCCCCGCCCCGAGGCGAGTGGCGCACCCGCCGTACGCCCAGTACGACTCACCCCTGGTCTGGACGACCCTGGCCCTGACCATCCACGCCGACGGGCGGAGCGAGCACGAGGTCGTGGGCGCCAGCCCGTTCCCCCGCTCGTGGGTCTACGACCGCGAGGGCAAGGTGGTCGCGAAGACCGGACTGCTCGAGTTCAAGCACTGGTATCGCCACGCCTTCGGCAAGCACACGCCATGGGGCGAGAGCGACTCCCCGGTACTCGTCACCGCGGTCGAGACCGCCCTGGAGCGGGAGCTGTCGGACAGGATCATGCGTGGCGGTGCCAGACCGACGATCCGCCGGGTGAACACGGGCAAGGCTCTCGTCGAGCAGGGTCGCCCCGGCGACGCCCTGGTGCTGCTGCTGGACGGCGTGGTCACAGTCGAGGTCGACGGGGAGCCCCTGGCCGAGCTTGGACCAGGCGCGGTGCTAGGGGAACGCGCAGTCCTCGAAGATGGCGTGCGGACGGCGACCCTGCGGGCCGCCACCAGGTGCAAGGTGGCGGCGGTAGCCGGAGCGCAGCTCGATCCATCCGCCCTGGCGGACCTGAGCACCGGCCACCGCCGGGAGGACATGCGTTCCGGCGTACCCGCCGCCGAGAATCGGCACGGCGGGCGCCGGAACCAGGATCAGCCGGTCGCCTGAAGCGACTCGTACTCCTCGCCGGTGTCCTGCCAGTCCTCGAACTGGATGACGCCCAGCTCGGTGAACTTGGTGCGCAGCCAGCCGTCGCCGGCATCCAGGAGGCCCAGCTTCTTGCAGTTGGGCACGATCTTCGAGAACAGCATCTGCTGGAACATGCCTCGGCCCGGGTCCTGGATCACCAGCGGCAGGATCTCGCTGGGCTTGATGCCCATGCGGTCCCACACCTCCTGCTGGAGGAATCGGTCGCGCATCCGCACCGCAGCCTCGAACGCGAACTCCTGGCGCTCCCGGAGCTCGGCGTCGGTGAGCCCCTCGTAGTACTCCTTCAGCGACAGCACGCCGAACGCAACGTGGCGCGCCTCGTCGGACATCACGTACCGCAGTAGCTGCTGGAGCAGCGGGTCGGGCGTCATCTGCTGCATGAACCCGAACGCCGCCAGCGCCAGCCCCTCGACCATGACCTGCATGCCCAGGTAGGTCATGTCCCAGCGGCTGTCGTTGATGATGTCGTCGAGCAGCATCTTCAGGTGGGCGTTGATCGGGTAGTGGCCGGTGAGCTTGGTGTCGAGGTACTTGGCGAACACCTCGACGTGGCGGGCCTCGTCCATCACCTGGGTGGCGGCGTAGTACTTGGCGTCGATCCAGGGCACGCTCTCGACGATCTTGGCCGTGCACAGCAGGGCGCCCTGCTCGCCGTGCATGAACTGGCTGAGCCGCCAGTTCTGGCCCTCGATCACGAGGTTGGTCCACTCGCGCTCGGTGAAGTGCTCGAACGGTGACCCGGGCACCTTGGCCGCCTCGCGGAACCGCTGGATGACCGGGTTGCCACCCATCTCGCTGGCCAGCTTCTCGACGTCGACCTCGGTGTCCCAGGGCAGGTCGGTCTCGCCGTTCCACTGCGATTTCTTCGCCTTCTCGTAGAGCTTGTTGAGGGCGGGACGGGCGCCCTTCTCGTAGTCCCACGTGAAGATCGCGTCGGCGTTGTCGGCCACGGTGTGGATGGCCTCGTCGACGTCGGTGTTGGCGACGGCCAGGATCGCCTCGAGGTCGTCGACGTCCTGCCGGCCGATCATCTGCTCATTGCTGGCCACGGTTCTGCTCCTTCTCGTCTCCGGGCGTGATCGAGTCCACGAGGCGATCTATGAGGTCGCGCCATTCGGCGTCGCCCGCGTGCGGCAGCCCCACGGCCTCCATGAGCAGGAAGCCCATGCCCAGCGCCTGGCAGAACTCGGCGGCGGCGTCGGCGTCGACGTCCACCGCCACGCTGCCGCCGTGCTGCCCGGACGCGATTGCGTGGGCCATGAGGGACCGGAACGTCATGAGCCGCCTGCGCAGCAGCGCAGCGACCTCGGGATCGCGACGCGCCGCCACCATGGCCTCGAACAGCAGGGGCCGCGTGGCGCGACGGGCGGTCGGCAGCTCGTGCCCGGCGAGGCGTAGCCCATCGGCGGCGTCGGCGGCGAGCTCGATGGTGGCGAACAGCGTGTCGACCTGCGCGGTGCCCACGGCGGCGAGCAGCAGGTCGGCCTTGTTGCGGAAGTTGGTGTAGATGGCCCCGGTGCTCAGGCCGGCTCGGCGGACGATCTCTTGGACCCGGGCACCCTCGTAGCCCCGCTCGGCGAACACCTCGGCCGCCGCCGCCACGAGCCGATCACGCACGGAGGGATCGGGGCGGACCGTGGTGCCGTCGGCTGCTGCGTGGCCGGCTGTGGTGCCGTCGGCGCTCGCGGCTTCGGTTCCGCCAGCTGCGGTTGCGCTGCGGGTCCTGGTGGCGGCGCCGGTGGGCACGTCACCCAGAATAACAGTTATTCACCGACCCTTGGGCGCAGCCTTGACACCATCGAGCAGCGGGATGCCCGCGAACGGGCCTGCGGTGGCCCGCTTGGAGGCCTGTAGCTCGGGGGCCGGCTTGGGGGGCGGCGGGGCGCAGCCCATCTCGGGGCGGGCGGGATCGCACAGGGTCGATGCGCCGAACCACTGCAGGCCGGACCGACGCTGGCCGTCCACCGGGCGGGCATTGAACCCCAGCCGCCGGCGAGCGGCGAGGTCCACCCGGTAGCCCGTGTCCTCCGCCATCCAGTGGCGTTCTTCGAATCCGTTCCGCTCCAGGACGTAGAACGGCGCGGACAGCGGCGCCATCCCCGACGCGACCCCGCCGCCGGCGGGATCGGACGATGCCCACCAGCGCGCTCCCTGGGCCCGGCGGGGATCGACGTACCAGCACGTGAACGGCTTGCCGCGGATGAGGCACTGCCGCGTGACCATCCCTCCGGCGTTGTCGACGCCGTCGACGAGGCCGATGCGGGCAAACGGTGCGGCGCCCCCGCCGAGCATCTCCTGGAACAGCGCCTCGCTCTTGGCGACGCCGCCGAGCGCGCCCCAGGGCTGCCACGCGGCGGCGCGGCGCCGGCCGGCATCGCCCCCGGCGGCGCAGTAGCGCCCGGCCATCCCGGCGGCGACGTCGCGGGTGATGTACTCGACGCTGATCATCTCGGCCGCCGTGAACGGAGCGCCGACGCCGGCCGGGTCGTACTGGAAGATGCCCACGCCCGGATGCCAGTAGGCCCGGACGTACGGCGTGTTCGGGTCGCCGAAGGCGTACAGGCCGTAGTTGGCGTCGAGGTTGGAGGAGCCCGAACGGATGCCGCTCCACTCGTCCCAGCGGGACAGGGTCATCGGCGACGGGACGGCGTCGGGCGTCTCGGCCATCGAGACCTCCTTGAAGATCGGCGCCATGACCAGCGCCGTGAGGTCGTTGTTGCTGAGCGCACAGGTCCGGGGCGTGGCGGCCACCGCCTTGCGGATCCCGTCGTAGGCACCCCGGCCGAAGTAGCGGGTGATCCCGCCGGGCCCAGCGGCCGGCGCTGCCGACGCTGGACGCAGGGTCCTGCCACCGACGGCCCCGAGGGACAGGACGACGATGGCCGTCAGGGCCACCGCAACGATGATGCGGATGTAGTTCGGCATGTCGGGTGGTGCTCGCTCCGGATCGCGCGTGGGTCGCCGTCGCCAGGGCGCGCCGGAGCCGGCCCAGGGGCCGGCGTCTTGGCGCGCTCCCTCCGGGTCACGTCACGCGCCCTTGGCGCGGTGGCGACGACCGGTGCGGCGGCGGCGGGTCGCGGCAGCCCCAGGGCTGCCGCGCCATCCCAGCTCTTCAGGTTGCGGAAAGGCTAGGGGTGGGGCGGCCGGATCCCGCCGTGGCAGATGTCACGGTGAGTGGCACTCACCACGTTACGCGCGCAGTCGCACGTCAGCGGCCTCGTGCCGGTTGACACGTGACCATTTGGTCACATATCCTCCCGCGTGTGGATGACGACCGGGTGTTCAAGGCGCTCGCCGACCCGACACGCCGACATCTGCTCGACCGGCTCTTCCAGCGGGACGGGAGAACGCTCACCGACCTCGAGTCGGAGCTGCAGATGACGCGCTTCGGTGTGATGAAGCACCTGCGCGTGCTCGAGGACGCAGGCCTCGTCGTCACCCGCCGGTCGGGCCGGGAGAAGTTGCACTTCCTGAACCCGGTCCCGATCCGCCTGATCCACGACCGCTGGATCGACAAGTACACCGAGCGCCATGTCTCGGCGCTCGCCGACCTCAAGACCTCACTCGAGGAGGAGAGCTCATGACCACCACCACGGCTCAGACCACGCAGGTGTACCAGGTGTTCATCAAGGCGACGCCCGAGGCGATCTGGGACGCCATCACCAAGCCGGAGTTCACGGAGCGCTACTTCCACAAGGCGCGCATCGAGAACTCCTCCGACGGGCATCGCTCGAAGGGACCCGACGGCAGCGTCTGGGGCGACGAGCCGATGTACGAGTTCGACCCGCCCCGGCGGATGGTGCACGGGTGGCGCTCGCTCTACAGCCCCGACCTCGCGAGCGAGGAGCCGAGCCGCGTGACCTGGGAGATCGAACCGCAGGACGGCGGCTACTCCCTGCTCACGGTCACCCACGACCGGCTCGACGGCGCCCCGAAGACGGCCGAGAGCGTCGCCGGTGTGGGTTGGATGATGGTCCTGAGCGGCCTCAAGACGCTTCTCGAGACGGGCGAACCACTCGTCCCGTGAACTATGACGGGTGCCGTCGACAGATGACCCCCTCCCTCAATCGGCCAGCGGTCGGGCGTGACCGAGCAGCCGCGCGCCGGCGGCGGCGAGGTCGCTCAGCTCGCCGTGGGTCGGCCCGCGGTACCGCACGTAGCACTCGCAGCGGATCGGCGGGTCGGCCGCATCGGCATCCGGGCCAGCGTCGCCGGTCGCGGCGTCGTGGCCGCGTTCCCGACCCGTGCCATCGAGGCCGCCGTAGCACATCAGCGGCTTCCGAAGCTCTTCGATCGGATCGCTGTCGCGATCGAGTCGCTCGGTCGCGACCATGAAATCGAGGAGCTGCCACAGCGCTGCGGGCACGCCCATGGGCCAGAGGACCCTGGCGTGCGTGCACCAGTTGGGCACGTCGACGCTGACACACCGGTGGACGCCGGTCCGCGTCCACGAGCCCGGGGGCGCCTTGTCGAAGCCGGCCTCGTGTGCCGCCAGGATCAGGGCCACGAGGTCGAGATCGACGGAGCGGCCGCAGGACAACGCCCAGGCGCCCAGCTCGGCGAGCAGCGGGCGGTGCCGCAACCGCCAGGGCCGCACCGCCTCGGCTACCTCGACGAAGCTGACGGGGCGGACCGGCGCGGCAAGCGCCGAGGCGGCGGCCGCCTCGTGGCACCGCCGACGATTGGCAGCGGACTGGCGTTTGGCCACGTGATGCCTGCGGTGGCGGCGCCCGGCCGCTGCCTCGTCTTCACGGCACGCCTCCGACCACCAGCGCTCGGGCTTGAAGAACCACCAGCCGTCCACCGGCAGGTACAGGCGCC
>Ga0081455_10008988_pt1 | contig 10318 bp, 5 predicted proteins | sample TabmetS3T2R1_FD_70207 | JGI IMG/M metagenome (GOLD analysis project Ga0081455, IMG submission 70207) | Tabebuia heterophylla rhizosphere microbial communities from the University of Puerto Rico - S3T2R1 | ecosystem: Host-associated > Plants > Roots > Rhizosphere ... | reverse complement strand
CGGTCGCGTCCCCACGAATCTTCATCGTCCGAAAACACGCGGCCGTGGAGGACCGGCGCCCCCAACATCGTGAAGAGCGCTGCCGACGCGCGCGCGCCGCCCACCTGTTCCGGCTCCGACGCTCCGCTGAGCGTGAATGTCGTCGGAAACAGCAAGGCCATCCGATCGAACGACCGCGACGACGCACGCCACTCCTCGAAATGCGCGGCGTTGACCGGGCTGCGCGGCGTCGCGCTCTTCGGCAGGATCTCGTGCACGACGACGAGCCGATCGGGATCCGGATACGGCAGCGGCCGCAGCACGGCGCGATCCAGCACGCTGAAGAGCGCCGTCGTCGTGCCGATGCCGGCCGCCAAGGTCGCCACGGCAAGAATCGCGAACGCGCGTGCACGCCGCAACGAACGCCACGCGTATCGGAAGTTGTAGAGGACGTCGATCATCGGAGCCCCCTTGCGATGAGCCAGTGATTGCCCATTGGATCCTTGACCGCTGCGAGACGCTCGCCTTCGGGCCGATCGGTCGGCGGCAACAACGACGCTGCGCCGGCATCGATTGCCTCTGCATACACCACGTCGGCGTCTGCTACGGACATATAGAAGGCGCCCGGCATCGACGGCTCGTCGGCTTCGCCGACCTCGATCTGCGCGGTGCCGATCCGCATCAGCGCGTAGACGACGTGGCCTCCACCTTCGTGCACGCGCTCTTCGATCGCTCCGAAGGCCCGCTGCAGGAAGGCCATGAAGTCGCGCGCGCCTGGTGAGTGGAAAAACGGCATCAGCGTCCTTCGTCCCGGCGGTAGTAGTCCGCCCGGCAGCGGCGTGCCGATGAACCAGTGATTGCCGAATGGATCGCGCACAAAGCCTGCGCGTTCGCCGTACGGACGATTCGTCGGCGGACCAAGCGACGTCCCGCCCGCCTTCAATGCCCGCTCGAACGCCGCGTCCGCATCGTCGACGGAGACATGGAACTCCGCCGGCCTGAGGGGCACCAGCGTCTGGAGATGACCTTCGTCGATCAGCATCGACGAATCACCGACGCGTACTTCTCGATACCCCGGCTTGAGGGGCGCGTGCTCGGCGCCGAAGACGAGCGTCATGAACTCGGCGACGCCAGCTCCGCCGGCGGCGACGAGGGGCGTAACCGTGGTCAGTCCTTCGCGCCCACCCCCGCCGGCCATCGCCGACGAAAGCGCTGCTCGCCTGGCGAGACCGCTTCGCAACCCGGCTTTGAACGCTTCGCTCGGCGTGTAGCGCAGATCGGCGGCGACTGCGGCCAGTGGTCCGAGCTCGGCATCGCGCAGCGCCGCTGTCGCGTCGCGGCGCTGCAGGACGACGTCGACGATCCGATCGAAGCGATCGACGAGAGCGCCTTCAGTCACGACGACGCATGTCCTTTCGCAGGTTCTCAACGGCCCGCAGCTGCAGTTGCTTCACCGCGCCTTCCGAACGTCCGAGCGCCGCCGCAATCTCCCTGATGCTCCGCTCTTCCACGAAACGCATCTGGATCACCTGCCGCTGCGCTTCGGGAAGACGATCCACGAGCTGAAACAACATGACGCGGCGCTCGAGCGTCTCGGCTTCGTGCGGATCGGCGACGTCGTCCGGCACTTCGTTTCTCTCCCGCGCGTCGTGCCGCCAGCGGTCGGCCAGCGCGTTCGACGCGATCCGGAACAGCCACGCTGACAACGGCAGGCCGCGCCACTCGTACCGGCCGAGATTCGCCAGCGCGTGATGGAACACCTCGGCTGTGACGTCCTCGGCGAGCGCGCGATCGGAAGCTCGGCGGCTCACGAACGCGTAGACGCGATCGAAGTAGCGGTCGTAGAGCTCGACGAAGCGCGCGGGATCAGCCTGCGCCGCTTCGATCAGACGCCGTTCGTCGTCGGTGCTCGCCGTCAAGTCGTCGGGACGTTTTGGTCCTTGTAAGGGTAACGGTAGGCGGTGGCAAAAGGTTACGGGCTATTGCGCGGGCGCCCTGGGCACATCCCGAGGTGACGACGGCCTGACAAAACTCTTGATTTCCCAGCAGCGCCATTATCTGATGCGCGGATGCCTTTCCGTCATTCCACCAACACGCTCTCCACATTACTCGCCGCCGGCGTCGCGCTCCTCTCGGTGACGGCCTTCGGTCAAGCCGGCCGATCGTCCTCGACCAGCGGCGACCTGCTCGTGTACCTCGGCACTTACACGGGGGAGAAGAGCAAAGGCGTGTACGTCTCGCGCCTCGATCTCGCCTCTGGAGCGTTGAGCCGTCCGGAGTTGGTGGCAGAGACGGCCAGTCCCAGTTTCCTGGCGGTTCACCCGAGCCAGAACTTCCTGTATGCGCTTAACGAGATTGCCGATTTCCAGGGCAAGGCGAGCGGTTCAGTCAGCGCGTTCGCCATCGATCGCAACACGGGCCGGTTGACCGCGCTGAATCAGCAGCCGTCGGTCGGACGCGGCCCGGCCCATCTGGTCGTGGACAAAGCCGGGCGGAACGTGCTGGTCGCGAACTACGGAGGAGGAAGCGTCGCGGTCGTGCCGATCGGGCCGGATGGCGCGCTGAAGCCGCCTTCGGCCTTCATCCAGCACTCGGGCAGCAGCGTCAACCCGGAGCGGCAGAAGGGACCGCACGCGCACTCGATTAACCTGGATCCCGCCAATCGTTTCGCTTACGCCGCCGACCTCGGGCTCGACAAAGTGCTGGTGTATCGCTTCGACGCCGAAAAAGGATCGCTCGTCGCGAACGACCCGCCATTCGCCCAGGTGGCCGCCGGCGCCGGTCCACGCCATTTCGCGATTCATCCCAATGGCCGCTTCGCCTACGTCATCAACGAAATGAACCTCACGGTCACCGCTTTCCGCCGCGACATCGACCGCGGCTCGTTGACGGACCTGCAGACGATCTCCACGCTGCCACCCGGCCAGAAGGCGGAGTCGACCTTCAGCACGGCCGACGTGCAGGTGCATCCGTCTGGACGATTCCTCTACGGGTCCAATCGCGGACACAACAGCATTGTGGTCTTCGCAATCGACGAGAATTCCGGACGACTGACTTACCTCGAGAACCGGCCGACGCAGGGCAGCACCCCGCGTGGATTCGGCATCGATCCAAGCGGCAGCTATCTACTCGCGGCCAATCAGCGATCGGACTCAGTCGTCGTCTTCCGGATCGACAAGCAGACGGGACGGCTCACGCCAACCGGACACACCATCGAAGTCGGTGCGCCGGTATGCGTGAAATTCGTTGACCGGCGAAACCGTTAGTCAGGATTCCTTCCCCGCCCCCAAAAGATATAAAGATCTTGTAAAATCCGGCCAGTCGTCCGACGGTTTCACCTCGCCGTGACCATTAACTGACGGCCCGCTCCGTCAACGGGGGTCATATGGACCGCCTCGCGTTCCCGCCTATCGGCCTTCTAGCTGCGCGTGTCGTTGGACTGAGCCTGGCGATCGGGCTCTTCGGGGCGCCGCTCGTCGGGGCGCAGACTAGCAACGCGACACTTCACGGAATGGTCAACGACACAAGCGGCGGTGTTTTGCCGGGGGTCACGGTCAAGCTGCATTCGCGTGCGACTGGATTGCAGCGTGATGTGATCACGAACGCGGCAGGGCTGTACGTCTTCAACTTTCTGCCGGCGGGAATCTACGACGTGTCGGCGGAGCTCACCGGGTTCAAGACCGTTCGCCACAGTGACATCCGGCTCGAAATCGGCCAGAGCGTGGCGTTCGACCTGAGGCTCGAAGTCGGCAACCTCGAGGAAGTCGTGTCGGTCGTCGCGTCGACGCCGCTGCTGGACACCACCTCGCCGTCAATCGGCTCGGTCATACAGTCGAACCAGTTGAAGGAGTTGCCGCTCGCCGGCCGCCACTGGGCCGGGCTCATGCTGCTCGCGCCAGGCGCCATCAACACTGGAGACGGCACGCATCTGAGCACCAGATTCTTCGGTCGAGCGCGCGACGACAACAACTGGACGTTCGACGGAGTGGATGCAACAGGCGTCAAGGATCCGCGACAGGACAGCGCTGCACGGCTGATCATCAGCACGGAATCGATCGCCGAGTTCCGGGTCAGCTCGGGACTGTACTCCGCCGAATCGGGATCGGCGGCTGGCGGGCAGGTTCAGCTCATCTCGAAAACCGGGACGAATCAGTTCCACGGCACCGCCTACAATTTCCTCCGAAACGACGCGTTCGACTCGACGCCGTTCGGCACGACCGGAGAGCTGCCGCCGTTCCGTCTCAACCAGTTCGGCGTGAACGTCGGAGGGCCACTGGTACCAGGGCGGACTTTTTTCTTCGCCAACTACGAGGGTCTGCTTCAACGCCAGACGCAGACTTCTACGCTGTTCGTCCCGAGCGCGGCCTTCCGGCAGACCGTCACGCCGTCCCTTGCCGGCATCATGGCGCTGTTCCCGTCAGGGACGGGCAGGACAAGCGACCCGAACATCGACGAGTGGACTGTCGCACGGAACGTGACCGCTGACGAACATGCACCGCTCGTGCGGATCGATCACCGGTTCTCGGACGCGACGACGGTATTCGCCCGATACAATGCCGACTGGGCGGACATCGTGACGCCGACCGATTCCGGAATCACGACGAACCGCCTGCGCCCGTCGAATGTCACCGTGCAGCTCCAGCGCATCTTCAGCCCGACGGTCGTAAACGAGCTGAAGTTCGGGTACAACGCATCGCTTCGCAGTAGCGTGCGCGAAGGACCCAGCCGCGAGCAGATCACCGTCCCCGGGTTTGTCGCACTCACCGGCCCCCAGGACATCACCGAAGACGGGACGTCCTTCAGTGTGCTGGACGACCTCGCGGTCGTCCGCGGTCGCCACAATCTCAAGGTCGGCGGGGAGATCCGCCGCATCTTTGTCGGCGTCGGCGAGGGCAACACGACGAGCCTCACCTATTCGAGCCGGCCGAATCTCCAAATCAACCGGCTGGAAAGCTTCAGCATCGTCGATTTTCCGCTCGTCGAGGGACAGCGTTGGTGGTACTTCGGCTACGTCCAGGACGATTTGAAATTGCGGTCGAACCTGACGATCAATGCGGGGCTGCGCTACGAGTACTACTCGGTCGTGGTCGAGAAGGACGGGCGCGACAAGGTGTGGCGGATCGCCTGCGGCGGCTTCTGCCCCGCGGGCACGCCTTGGTACGATCCCGACCGCAACAACTTCGCTCCGCGCCTTGGCCTCGCCTGGGTGCCCGCGCGGTTCAAGGACCGCACGGTGATTCGCGCCGGGTGGGGCATCTTCTTCGGCCCCGGGCAGAACGACGACGTCTTCGCGCCGATCGACAACGCCGGCAGCCGGATCGGGCTGGAACGGGCGCAAGTCGCATCGCTCGCGTATCCGATCGATCCGTTTCTGGCGCTTGCAGCGTCGACGGGCGCGGCGCCCCGCGCGGTCGACGAACACCGCGTCGATCAGTACGCGGCGCAGTACAGCGCATCGCTCCAGCAGGCGCTGCCCTGGGGCTTCGTCTCCCAGATCGGCTACGTCGGAAACAAGGGCTACCACATGTTGGACCGCTCTTATGTCAATCTGATCGATCCGACCACGGGACGGCGGCAGCTGCCGGCGTTCGGACGAGTCGACATCAAGTCGAGCGGATCCGTCACCGACTTCGACGGCCTGCAGCTCGGGCTCAATCGGCCTTTCCGCGGTGGCGCGCTTGTCGGCGCTCAGTACATGTGGTCGCACGCGTTCGACGAGGGTTCCTTGGGCGGCGGCGAGTCGACCGCGCCGCAGAACGTCAGCTGCCGGAGCTGCGAGTGGGCACACACGAATCAGGACATCCGTCACACGCTGACAGTGAACTGGGTGTACGAGCTGCCGTTCGGCTCCGGCCGCAAGTACTTACAGAGCGCCGGTGCGATGCAGCACCTGCTGGGTGGATGGCAGTTTTCGGGACTGCTGCAGGCTCGGGCGGGACGACCGTTGACCATCTCCGTCACACGCAGCACGGCTGATCTGCTCGACGGCAACAACAATGCTCAACGCCCCGACGTCGTTCCTGGCGTCTCGCCAATTCCGGTGAATCAGACGCCCGATCAATGGCTCAATTCGGCGGCGTTCGCCGTCCCCGCGCGCGGCACGTGGGGAAACGCCGAACGCAATGTGCTGAGAGGCCCCAATCTGTTCCAGGTGGACTTCGCCCTGCAGAAGCGTTTCGCGATCGGCGGCGCACGCAACCTGCAGTTCCGATGGGAAGCGTTCAACGCGTTCAATCGTCAGAACCTGGCGAATCCGAACACGAATATCAGCTCCGGCGTAGCGTTTGGACGCATCACCGGGCCGCTGAACCTCGGCTACGGCACGGGCACGGCGCGACAGATGCAGTTCATGCTTCGTCTGGCTTTTTAAAGCGCGTTCGACAACGTCGTAGCCGTTCGGCCTGCCACGAAAACACGAAAGCACGAAATAGACTTGTACGTCTTTCTTGGTGATTTCGTGATTTCGTGGCTACACCAAAGACGAAATCGCCCTGGCCTCGACTCTTATTGAAACCCCTGTATCGCGCCCGGGCGGAAAATTCCACGCGGCGTGGACGCCGGCAGTCGGACGATGTCGGCGCCCTGGATCGCGACAGTCTCGCCGGCACCGAGCGGCGGCGCCTGCTGCACCGCCTCGAAGCTCACGAGCGACGATTCGTAATCGAGCGTCGTCTGCAGCAGGTTCACTTCCGCCTGCAGCAGGTCGCGCTGGGCCTGGGTGACGAGAAAGGTCGTCGACAGCCCGACGTTGTAGCGCCGCTGCTCTGCGTCGAATCGTTGGCGCGCGAGGGTTGCGCCGGCGCGCGCGGCGTCGACGCGTTCGGCGGTGCTGCGCACCTGCCGCGCTGATTGTCGAACGGCCTCCGCCGTATCCAGCCGGAGGCTGGCGATCCGCTGCGCCGCCTGGCGGCGCTCCACCTCCGCCCGCGCGAGGCTCGCCTCTTCGAAACTGCGTCCGAGCGGATAGCTGACGGTCACACCCACGCTCCACGTCGGAAAGTCTGGCGTGAACGCCTGGCCGAGCGCGGCGGCGAGGCTTCGCTCGCGCGTCCCGTCGACGATCCCCGGGAAGCCGCCCGTGCGAAGCAGCTGGGTGCCCCCCAAACCGCTGCCGCGATACGACGTCTCGAGCCGCACGTCGGGCAGCTTCTGGTTGCCGAGGAACTCGACATTGGTCCGGGCGTTCTCGAGATCGTGGCCGGCCCTGGCGAGGTCGTAGCGTTCGCTCAGCGCGCGCGTGACCGCCGCGTCGACGTCGGGCAACGCACCGCGGCCGGTGGGCTCCTCCACCGGATCGATGTGTGTCACCCACAACGACGCGTCAGACGGATCTGCGATCAGCCGTCGCAGCCGATCTTCGGCGTCGCCGGCCAGGGTGTTGGCGCGGATCAGGTTCTCCCGCCGCTGCGCGACCTCGGCCTCGGCCTGCACCAGATCGAGCGGCGGAATCTGACCTGAATCGACGCGAATCTTGTTCTGCCGCGCGAGCTCCTGCGCGAGCTCGAGCGATCGCTGCTGAACGGTGACGTTCGCCAGCGTTGCCTTGAGCGTCCAGTACGCCTGCTTGACCGCGGCTACGGTCTGAACGACGGACTCGCGGAATCGAAGCTCCGAGCTCTGGTAGTTGCGCCGGGCGACGATGACCTGTTGTCGCGCGGCGTCGATCGTGCGATCCCTCAACAGCGGCTGCGAGAACGCGAGCTGAATCCCTGACTGAAGCGCCGGATCGAAGCTCGTGATCGGGTTGTTCGTCGTCGTACGCGAGGTGTCCCACGACACGCTCCACGTGCCGGCGCCCCATGGTAGCCGCTGGGTGACTCCGGTCGACGAGAAGAGATCATTGACGTTCACGCCACGGTCGCCCAGCAGGAAGTTCGAGGGAGGCGTCGCGTTTTTCGACCCCCCAAGCGTCGTCGAGAAGACCGGCGAATAGACGCTGCGGCTCTGAGAGACTCGCGCCGCGTCGGCTTCGGTGCCGAGGCGCACGATCGCAAGATCCGGATTGTGCTCGACCGCGCGCTGCACCGCGTCGGCCAGCGTGAGTGCCAGTGTCTCCGGCTTCGCGACTTGAGCGGATGCCGTGGACGCCAGCGCCAGAACGATCGCGGCCCCGGCTGTTCGAAAGAGATATCTGCGATTCATGGACTTCGCCCTTCGTTCTTTAACTTTTAACTTTTAACTTTTAACTTTTAAGTTTTAAGTTTTAACTTTCAAACAGCCTCCGCCAGTTCGGGAACCCTTTTCTCTCTCGCGCGCACGGGATTAGCCACCGGTACGCGCGTCCGCGCTACGAGCATGTAGATCGACGGCACCACGAACAGCGTGAACACCGTGCCGATGACCATGCCGCTGACGAGCATGATGCCGATGCTGTTGCGCGCGCCGGCACCCGGACCGGTCGCCAGGACCAGTGGGAAGTGACCGACGACGGTCGCCGCCGTCGTCATCAGGATCGGACGCAACCGCGTGCCGGCGGCCTCGATCACGGCCTCCAGCTTTTTCGATCCTGTCTCCTGAAGGTGGTTCGCGAATTGGACAATCAGGATGCCGTTCTTCGATACCAGGCCGACCAGTGTGATGAGACCGACCTGGCTGTAGATGTTCAGCGTCGTGAAGCCGAGGAACGAGAACATCAAAGCGCCCGACACGGCGAGCGGCACCGAGCCGGCGAGGATGATGAACGGATCGCGGAAGCTCTCGAACTGCGCCGCCAGCACGAGATAGATGAGAATCGCCGACAACAGGAACGTGCCGAGGAACTTGCCGCCCTCGGTCCGCAGCTGGCGCGATTCGCCCGCGTAGTCGATGGTGAAGCCCTGCGGCAGGATCTTCCGCGCTTCGTCTTCGAGGAATCCCAGCGCCCGATCGAGCGGCACCGGCGGCGGAATGACGCCCTGGATCCGCACGGCGTTCAGCTGCTGGAATTTCTTGAGGTCGCGCGGTTCGGTTGTCGTCTTCAAGCTGGCGAACGTCGACAGCGGCACCAGGCGGCCGGCCGGGCCATTCGAAGGCGCGGAGCCGGTGACGTAGATCTGCGCCAGCTGGTCGGGCGTCAGCCGCTCGGCGCGCATCACCTGCGGAATGACCTTGTAGCTCCGTCCCTGGATACTGAAGCGGTTGACGTAATTGGCGCCGAGCAGCGTCGACAGATCGCGGCCGGCCTCGCTGAGATCGACCCCCTGCGAACGCAGCTTGTCGCGATCGAACACGACCTCCGCCTGCGGCTGGTCGAACTTCAGGTCGGCGTCGGCGAAGATGAACAGACCGCTCGCAAACGCCTTCTTCACCAACTGGTCTGCCAGCTCGCTCAGCTCCCGGGGTTCGGCCGCCGACGCGATCACCAGGTCCACCGGGAAGTTGCCGCCGCCGGGTAGCGCGGGCGGAAGCAACGGGTACATGCGAATGCCGGGCAGCGAACCGATCTTTTGCTGCACCTCGGGCAGGATCTCGAACGCGGTGCGCTTGCGCTTGTCCCACGGCTGCAACACGAGGCCCGAAAAGCCCGTGCTGGGCTGCGTCACCTGAAACGTGTAAGCCGCTTCGGGCGTGCTCATCAGCATCTTGTTCGCGGCTTCGCTGTAACGCTGCGCTTCGTCGATCGTGGCGTTCGCCGGCGCGTCGACCACCGGCGCGAAGATCACGCCTTGGTCCTCGGTCGGCGCGAGCTCCTTTGGCGAGAACATCAACATCGGGAAGATCGCGAGCGTCAGCACGATCCACACCGCGTACACGGCCGGCCGCGCGTTGAGCGTGCCGCCGAGCACGTAACGGTAGCCGGACTTCAGCCGCTCGAAGAGGTGGTGAATCTTCCGCGGGAGGTAGGCCTCGGCATCTTTGGCGCGCAGCAGCTTCGCCGACATCATCGGCGACAGCGTCAGTGCGACGATGCCGGAGATGAGCACGGCGCCGGCGAGCGTCATCGCGAATTCGCGGAACAGCGAGCCGGTCAGCCCGCCTTGCACCGCGATCGGCGTGTAGACCGCAGCCAGCGTGATCGTCATCGCGATGACCGGGCCGACCAACTCGCGCGCGCCGAAGATCGCCGCTTGCAGTGGCGTCTGCCCTTCGCGCAAGTGCCGCTCGACGTTTTCCACGACGACGATCGCGTCGTCGACCACGATCCCGACCGAGAGCACGACCGCGAGCAGTGTCAGCAGGTTCACGGTGAACCCGAAGATCTGCATCAGGAACACCGCGCCGATCAGCGACACCGGAATCGCGATCACGGGCACGATCGCCGAACGCAGTGAGCCCAGGAACAGGAAGATCACGACGACGACGATCAGCAGCGTCTCGCCGAGCGTGCCGACGACCTCGTCGATCGCGCCCGTGATGTACG
>Ga0081455_10008987_pt1 | contig 10318 bp, 10 predicted proteins | sample TabmetS3T2R1_FD_70207 | JGI IMG/M metagenome (GOLD analysis project Ga0081455, IMG submission 70207) | Tabebuia heterophylla rhizosphere microbial communities from the University of Puerto Rico - S3T2R1 | ecosystem: Host-associated > Plants > Roots > Rhizosphere ... | reverse complement strand
CCCGCTGGTCAGCCACGCCTGACTGGCCCGCCGGGCGGGACCCGAGAGCGAGGGCGGCCGCCCGCCCGCGGCGGTGCCGGACGGGCGGCCGGTCCTCGTTCCGGCCTTCGGGGGAGCTTACGTGCCGGCGCGCCCGATCCGGCCGTAACTGGCCGCGGTGACCGGCAGCGACGGTGACCTGTTGTAGTCGTACCCGTACTAGCCGTGACTTATCCCTGGCCTGAAATCATCGTGGCCGTCCTGCGTTGCACCGGTCACCGGCCACCGCGCGCCGCACGTGGAGGGGTCCCATGCTGCACTGGCTGTTCGACGCTCAACTGACCATCGCTGGCCACCCGATCCTGTGGCGGGAGATCATCGGCAACCTGTTCGGGTTCGCCTCCGCCCTCGGCGGGATGCGGCGCCGCGTCTGGGCCTGGCCGATCGGCATCGTCGGCAACGTCCTGCTGTTCACCGTCTTCGTCGGCGTCGCCTTCGGCAACCCGCAGGGCGCCACGCTGTGGGGCCAGGCCGCCCGGCAGGTCTTCTTCATCCTCGCCAGCGGGTACGGCTGGTGGCGCTGGAACCTCAACCGCCGCCAGGGCGCCTCCGCCGACGGCGCCGCGGTCCAGCCCCGCTGGGCCACCCCCACCCAGCGCGCCCGCTACGGCGCCCTCGCCGCCGCCGGCGTCCTGGCCTGCTACCTGATCTTCCGGGCCATCGGCGCCGGCTTCCCCGCACCCTGGTGGTACTACCTCGCCGACGCCTGGATCTTCGTCGGCTCGATGCTGGCCACGTACGCGATGGCCCGCGGCTGGGTCGAGTTCTGGCTGTGCTGGATCGCGGTGGACGCGGTCGGCGTACCGGAGTTGCTGCACTTCCGTTTCTACCCCTCCGCCACCCTGTACGCCCTGTACGGGGCGTTCGTCCTGTGGGGGTTCGTGGTGTGGCTGCGGGTCGAGCGGGCCGGGCGGCTCACCCCGCCGCCGCAGGTCGCCGTCGCGCCGTAACCCTCACCAGGGGACGACCCCGTCGGCACCGAAGAAGCCGCCGCTCGGGCCGCCGTCCTCGAGGGTGGCCAGCCGGAGGATGACGGCCGCGCCGGCCGAGGGCGGCAGGTAGCCGCTGTGCCCGTTCAGGTCGGTGGCGCAGTAGCCGGGGTCGATGGCGTTCACCAGCACCTTCGTGCCGCGCAGGTGCTTGGCGTACTGGGTCGTCAGCATGTTCAGCGCCGCCTTCGACGGTGCGTACGCCGCCGAGGCGGGCAGGTCGGCCAGCACGCCGGCCGGCTCGCTCATCTGCGCCAGCGACCCGACGCCGCTGGAGACGTTGACGATCCGCGGCGAGGGCGCGCGCAGCAGCAGCGGCAGCATCGCGTTGGTGACCGTGAGGACGCCGGTGAAGTTGACGTCGAAGACGGCCCGGACCGCGTCCGGGTCCGCCTCGGCGATCGGCTGCCGCGCCCCGGCGATCCCGGCGTTGTTGACCAGCACGTCCAGCCGGCCGAAGCCCCGCTCGATCTCCGCGGCGGCGGCGCGTGCGGTCGCCGGGTCGGTCACGTCCAGTTCGATCGGGTGTACGTCCTGGTGCCCGGCCGCCCGCAGCGCGGTGACCGCGTCCTCCCGGCGCTGCTTGTCCCGCGCGCCCAGCAGCACGGTCATCCCGGCGCCGGCCAGGTGCGCCACCGTTTCGTACCCGATGCCCTTGTTGCCGCCCGTGACGAGGGCGATTGTCTGCTCGTCAGTCATGCCGCCACCCCATCATCGCCGTGCCACGCCGCGCGATGACGGTTCTGGTCTGGTGCGATACCTCGTGGGTATGGGGTGCTGCCGATACCCTGCGGGTATGGAGCGGTTGGAGACGCGGGAGCTGGCGTACTTCGTCGCGGTGGCCGAGCAGTTGCACTTCGGCCGGGCCGCGGCGGCGCTGGGGATGGCGCAGCCGCCGCTGTCGCGCGCGATCGCCCGGCTGGAGCGGCGGCTGGGCGTACGGCTGTTCGACCGGGGCCGCGCGGTCACCCTCACCGCGGCCGGCGAGGTGCTGCTGCGGGAGGCGCGGCGGGCGCTGGAGGCGGTCAGCGCGGCGGCCTGGCGTACCCACCGGGCCGGCCAGCGGGCGCCGTCGCTGGTGCTGGCGACCAAGGCCGGCGGCGACGCCGGCCTGCTACCCGACCTGCTGCACCGCTACGCCGAGCTGCCCACCGCCGTCGAGGTCGAGGTCCTGCTGTGCGGCATCGGCGAGCAGGAGGCGCTGCTGCGCTCCGGCCGCGCCGACGTCGCCTTCCTGCACCTGCCGTACGACGACCCGACCGGCTTCGACACCGAGGTGCTGCTGGTCGAGACCCAGGTCGCGGTCCTCCCCGCCGGCCACCGCCTGGCCAGCCGCGCCACCCTCCGCCTGGCCGACCTGGCCGGCGAACCCACCCCCCGCTGGCCCGTCCCCGGCGCCCCACCCGACCCCACCGGCCAGCCCATCCGCGACACCGCCCAGCTCATGCAGCTCATCGAACTGGGCCGCGCCGTGGCCGTACTCCCCGAAAGCTCCCGCCGGAAGGCCCGCCGCGGCCTCGCCTACATCCCCGTCACCGACGCCGACCCCACCACCCTCGTCCTCGCCTGGGAACCCACCACCAAATCCCTCCCCCTGGCCGACCTCATCGCCACCGCCACCGACCTCGCCCGGAGCCGGCTACTCCTCGATGGCGCCGCCGGTGGTGCGTAGGTGGTCGCGGAAGGTGTGGGTGGGGGTGTGCTGGCGGTGGGCCAGGTAGGCGCGGAAGGTGAGTTGGTCGCGCAGGGTGGTGCCGGCGCGGATGCGGGTGGCCTGGTCGCGTTCGGTGTCGCGGATGGATTCGGCGCGGTCCAGGAGGGTGGGGGCCGCGGCGGCGGGGATGGCCAGCACGCCGTCGTCGTCGGCCAGGACGACGTCGGCGCGGGTGAGCGGGTGGCCGGCCAGGTTGGCCCGGTCCAGGGCGTGGTCGGCGCGCGGGTCGAGGCGGAGCGGGCCGGTGGGCAGGGCGCCGAGGCTGAACACGGGTAGGCCGATGGCGCGGATGTCGGCGGTGTCGCGGTGCAGGCCCCAGATGAGTACGCCCGCCAGGCCCGCGGCCTGCGCCTCCAGGACGACCAGGTCGCCGACGCACGCCTCGTCGGTGCGACCGCCGTTGTCGACGACCAGTACGTCGCCGGGCTCGGCGTGTTCGAAGGCTTCCAGGAAGATGTCGACGCTGCCGGTGTGCCGGGCGGGCAGGACGCGGCCGGCCAGCCGCATGCCGGGCGCCAGCGGGGTGAGCGCGGCGCAGCGTACGGGGACCCGCTCGCGGACGCACGCGTCGGCCACGTGCGCGGTGGTGAGGGCGGCGAAGCGCTGGAGGTCGTCCATGGCGGTCAGTCGCCGAGCGGGTCGACGCCGGCCTTCTCGATCATGATGACCGAGGTGCGCTCGGGGACGACCGGGCGGTGCGGCAGGCCCTTGGGGACGGTGAACGACTGGCGCGGGCCGAGTTCGACGGTGTCGTGGCCCTCCAGTTCGATCCGCATCCGGCCGTCGAGGACCAGGAAGAACTCGTCCTCGTCCTCGTGCTGATGCCAGTGGTACTCCCCGTGCAGCACGCCGAGCCGGACCAGCACGCCGTCGACCTGGCACAGGGTGTGGTTGACCCAGTCGCCGGTGGTGCCGTCGATGACCTGCTGGACGTCCAGCAGCTCCAGCGTCCCGACCAGCGGTTCGTCGTTCATCACGTACTCGCCCATCTCACCAGCCCTCCGCGAGCATCTTCTTGGCCGCCGCGATCCGGTCCTCGTCGCGCCGGTAGAACGTCCACTGCTTGATCCGCTTCGGGACTATCAGGCCCGCCGCGGTGAGGATGCGCAGGTGCTCGCTGGCGGTCGGGGCGCTGACGCCCAGCTTGTCGGCGATGAACACCGAGCAGACCCCGTCGGTCACCAGGTCCCCGTCCCGCTGCGGCGGGAAGTGCGCGACCGGGTCGGCCAGCCAGCCCAGGATCGCCAGCCGCCGCTCGTTCCCCAGCGCCTTCACCAGCCCCACGTCGAGCACGATTCGTTACTTTGCCAATTAGCTAAGAGCCAGTCAAGGTCGCCGGTACGATCGGCTGCGTGGTCGAGGTCGTCCGGGCGGCGGACAGTGAGAGTGCCCAGCGGCGGGTGGCGGGCGGGCTGCGCCGGGCCGGGGTGGTGGCCGGCGACCGGGTGGCGGTGCTGCTGCCGGCCAGCGGCGACGTGCTGGCCCTCGCGTTGGGCGCGCTGCGTACGGGCGTGATCCCGGTGCTGCTCGACCCGGCGCTGCCGCCCGCCGAGCGCGCCGACCTGATCGCCGACTGCCGCCCCGCGCTGGTCCTCGACGACCCCGCGGCGCTGGCCACCCTGCTGGACGCGCCGCCCGCCGACCTGGCCCCGGCGCCGCTCGGCCGGCCCATGCACTACACCTCCGGCACCACCGGCCGGCGCAAGGGCGTCTGGTCCGGCGTACTGGACGAGGCCGCCGCCGCCGGCCTGCTCGCCGAGGAGCGGGACCTGTGGGACTTCCACCCCGGCGACCGGCACCTGGTCTTCTCCCCGCTCTACCATTCCGCGCCGCTGCGCTTCGCCGCCGGCACGCTGATGGCCGGCGGCACCGTCCTGCTCCCGGGTAAGTTCACCGCGGAGTCCATTGTGGACACCATCGCGGCATACGCCCCGACCACGGCGTTCTGCGTGCCCACCCACCTGCGCCGCCTGTTCGGCGCCACCCGGCCGCTGCCCGACCTGACCTCCTTCCGGCTGCTGGCGCACGCCGGCGAAGCCTGCCCGCGGCAACTGAAGGAACGGCTGCTGGCGGAGTTCCCCGAGGGCAGCGTGTACGAGTTCTACGGCTCCACCGAGGGCCAGTTCACCGTGTGTACGACCGACCAGTGGCGCGCGCGCCCCGACACCGTCGGCCTGCCCCGCCCCGGCCGCACCCTGCGCATCGACGCCGACGGGGTCATCTGGTGCGCGGTCCCGGCGTACGCCCGCTTCACCTACTGGGACGCCCCGGACCGTACCGCCCAGGCCTGGCAGGGCACGGAATTCACCGTGGGCGACGCCGGCCGGCTGGACGGGGCCGGCTACCTCTACCTGGACGGCCGCCGCGGCGACCTGGTCATCACCGGCGGGGTCAACGTCTACCCGCGCGAGGTCGAGCGGGTGCTGGCCGAGTGCGCGGGCGTACACGAGGTGGCCGTCTTCGGCGTCCCCGACCCGGACTGGGGCCAGCGCCTGTGCGCCGCCGTCGTCGGCACCGCGGCCACCACCGACCTGGACCGCTACGCCCGCGCCAACCTGCCGCCGGCCCGCCGCCCCAAGGAATACCGCCTGGTCCCCGAACTACCCCGCACCAACACCGGCAAGATCCGCCGCGCCGCCCTCCCCGATACCTAGGGGTAGAGGCGGTAGAAGCGGAAGGGGATGTCGGCGGGGCTGGGGAGGATCTCAGTACGGGCGAAGCCGGCGTCGGCGGCGTAGCGGGTGAGGGTGGCCGGGCGCATCACGGCCCCGGTGCCGGCGCTGGGTTGGCGGGACATGCCGTCCAGCAGGCAGTTGGTGAGGGAGAAGCCGTACAGCAGCCGCTCCCACGGGCCGGCGGGCGCGGTGAACTGGTCCTGGGTGAGTTCGTCCATCACGATCACGTAGCCGTGCGGGCGTACCAGCGAGCGCATGGCGGCCAGCACCGGGACCGGCTGGGACAGGTCGTGCACGCACTCGAAGGCGAAGACCACGTCGTACGAGCCCGGCGCGAGGGACGCCGCGTCGGTGCAGCTGAAGCGGACCCGGTCCGCGACCGACGCCCCGGTCGCGTGCCGTGTGGCCGCGGCCACCGACGGCGCGTCCAGGTCGTAGCCGTCGACGGTCACCGCCGGGTAGCCGAGCGCGATTCCGACCGAGGACCAGCCCTCGCCGCAGCCGATGTCGGCCACCCGCGCCCCGGCGCGCAGCACCGCGTCCAGGCCGGGGATGCCGGGCAGGACGTCCTGGGTCAGCCGGTGCAGGAACAGCGGCCGGTTGAGCCCCGCCTGCCCCTCCCGCGCCCCGGCGCCGAACTCGGCCCAGCTCACCCCGCCGCCGGTCCGGTACGCCTGCGCGGCGGAGTCCAGCCGCGCGCCGGCCGCCGCCAGGAACCGCGCCATCGGGGCCAGGAACGCCAGGCTGTCCGGGTCGGTCAGCACCTCCGCGTGCGCGGCCGGCAGCTCGTACCGTTCGCCGGAGTGGACCAGCCACCCGCTGGCCGCCTGCTGCTCCAGCCACTCCCGGGCGTACCGTTCCGCGCTCCCGGTCCGGCCCGCCAGCTCGGCGCTGGTCAGCGGGCCGTGCTCGGCCAGCGCCCGGTACCAGCCCAGGCTGTCGCCCAGGTACAGGGCGTACATCTCGAAGGTGCCGAGCGCGGCGGCCATCACCCGCTCGGCGAACCTCTCCACGTCCAGGCCGTGCGGCGTCTCCATCAGGTCGGTGTGCATCTGCGTCCCCCGTGACTCAGGCGCGTACGTCCGCGGTTGCCGGTGCCACCGCCTCGGCGGGCCGCGCGGCCGGGGCGCGGTTGCGCGCCGTGGCCAGCACCGACCCGGCCAGCACCAGGACGAACCCGACGCCGATGGCCAGCGTGAACGGCTCGTCCAGGATGAGGACACCGAGCCCGATGGCCACGGCCGGGTTGACGTAGGTGATGACGGTGGCGCGCGGCGGCCCCACCTCGGCGATCAGCTTGAAGAAGATCACAAAAGCGAGCGAGGTGCACAGCGCGGCCAGCAGCAGGATGGACAGGGTGACCTTGGCCGTGGGCCAGTGGGTCGGGGCCTGGGCGATGCCGACCGGCAGGTAGACCAGGGCGCACAGCGAGAACGCGGCGACCACCACGCCCAGCTGCGGCAGGTCGGACAGGGCGCGGGCCAGGATGACCGGGCCGACGGCGTACCCGAGGACGACCACGCCGATCGCGCCCAGCGCCAGCGCGTCGATGCTGCCGAGGTCCAGCCCGACCAGCGCGGCCACCCCGGCGACCCCGACCAGCAGCCCGGCCAGCCGGCGTACGCCCAGCCGCTCGCGCGCGCCGGTCCAGCGGGCCAGCACCGCGCCGACCAGCGGCACCCCGGCCAGCAGCAGCCCGGTCAGCGAGGAGGACAGCCGGGTCTCGGCGAAGCCCAGCATCAGGTACGGCGCGCAGACCTCGACCACGGAGAACAGCACCAGCGGCCGCCAGTACGGCAGTAACCCGCGCAGCTGGCCGCCGCGCAGCGCGAACGGGAGCAGCAGCAGCGCGCCGATCAACGTCCGGGCGCAGACCAGGGTGGCCGGGGTGACCTCCTCGACCGCCACCTTGATCAGCAGGTACGGCGTACCCCAGATCAGGCACATCGCCCCGAACAGCACCCAGCCCCGACGGCTCATCCGTACGCCTCCCCGCTCCCGCACCTGACGGTCACTGTAATTTCTGCCGCCCAGCCAAATTCCCCGTCAGCCCGGTTGACTACGGTGGAGCACATGCCTGGTCACTATGACGTCGTCGTCCTCGGAGCCGGCCCGGGTGGGTACGTGGCCGCGATCCGGGCCGCGCAGCTCGGCAAGTCCGTCGCGGTCGTGGAGCACAAGTACTGGGGCGGGGTCTGCCTCAACGTGGGTTGCATCCCGTCCAAGGCGCTGCTGCGCAACGCCGAGTTGGCGCGGATCGTCACCGCCGAGGCGGCGACCTTCGGCATCCAGGTCGAGGGCAAGATCACCATGGACTTCGGCACGGCGTTCAGCCGCAGCCGGACCGTGGCGGAGGGCCGCGTCAAGGGCGTCCACTACCTGATGAAGAAGAACAAGATCGACGAGCTGGACGGCTGGGGCACCTTCGCCGACGCGCACACCATCGACGTACGGCTGGCCGGCGGCGGGCAGCAGCGGATCACCTTCGACAACTGCATCATCGCGGCCGGCGCCACCACCCGGCTGCTCCCCGGCACCACCCTGTCCGAGCGGGTGGTCAGCTACGAGGAGCAGATCATGACCGCCGAGCTGCCGGGCAGCGTGATCATCGCCGGCGCGGGCGCGATCGGCGTGGAGTTCGCGTACGTGCTGTCCAGCTACGGGGTGAAGGTGACGCTGGTCGAGTTCCTGGACCGCATCCTCCCGCTGGAGGACGTCGAGGTCTCCGCCGAGCTGACCAGGCGGTACAAGCGGGCCGGCATCGAGATCATGACCTCCACCCGGGTCGACTCGATCGAGGACGGGGACGGCCCGGTCAGGGTGAGCGTGACCAAGGGCGACAAGCAGCAGGTCCTCGAGGCCGACAAGGTGCTGCAGGCGATCGGCTTCGCCCCGCGCACGCAGGGGTACGGCCTGGAGAACACCGGCGTCGCGCTGACCGAGCGGGGTGCGATCGACATCGACGGCCGGATGCGGACCAACGTGCCCGGCATCTACGCGATCGGCGATGTGACGGCGAAGGTGATGCTGGCGCACGTGGCCGAGGCGCAGGGCATCGTCGCGGCGGAGACGATCGCCGACGCCGAGACCATGGAGCTGGACTACGTGATGATGCCGCGGGCCACCTTCTGCCAGCCGCAGGTGGCCAGCTTCGGCTGGACCGAGGCGCAGGCGCGGGAGAAGGGCTTCGACGTCCGCGTCTCGAAGTTCCCGTTCACCGCCAACGGCAAGGCGCAGGGCATCGCCGACGCGGTCGGGTTCGTGAAGTTGATCAGCGACGGGAAGTACGGCGAGCTGCTCGGCGGGCACCTGATCGGCCCGGATGTGACCGAGCTGCTGCCGGAGCTGACGCTGGCCCAGCAGTGGGACCTCACCAGCAAGGAGCTGTCACGCAACGTGCACGCCCACCCGACCTTGAGCGAAGCGGTCAAGGAGGCACTCCATGGGCTGGAGGGGCACATCATCAACCTGTGAAGGCCCGATTCCAGACCGTATCGTAGTAAGACTACTCACTCGACTGTGATTACCCGCAGTTAGACTGACCCCTGACCTGGGGGCAACAGAGGGCGAGACTGGTGCGGGTAAGGCTGTTGGGGCCGGTCGACGTAACCGTCGGTGACGTGCCCAGAGCGGTGTCCGGGCTGCGACGCAAGGCGGTTCTGGCCGTCCTCGCGCTCCAGGCGGGCAAGGTCGTCAGCACCGAGCGGCTGGTCCGCGTGGTGTGGGACGGCACCGCGCCCGCGACCGCGGTCAACACCCTGCAGAGCCACATCTCGCACCTGCGCCAGGTGCTCGGCGAGCGCACCGCGATCGTGGCGCGGCAGCCCGGGTACGTCCTGGACCTGGGCCCCGAGGCGACCGACCTGAACCGCGCCGAGTCGCTGGTACGCCAGGCGACCGGCGCCCCGGCCGCGGTGCGCGCCGGCTACCTGCGCGAGGCGCTGAGCCTGTGGCGCGGGCGGGCGCTGGTGGACGTGACCGGCGTGCCGTACCTGGAGGAGCAGGCGACCCGGCTGGACCAGTTCTGGCTGGAGACCCGGCAGGCGCTGATCGAGGCGCGGCTGGAGCTGGGCGAGCACCTGGAGCTGATCCCCGAGCTGGAGCTGCTGGTCCGCGACCGCCCCTTCGACGAGCGGCTGTACGCCCAGCTCGTGCTCGCCCTGTACCGCAGCGGCCGGCAGGCCGCCGCGCTGGCGGCGTACCAGCGGCTGCGGCGGGCGCTCGGCGAAGAACTGGGCATCGACCCGAGCCTGCCGCTGCGCCAACTGGAAGCTGCGATTCTCCGCCAGGACCCAGCGATCAGCCGTACCGTCCTGAGGCCGGAGGGGGGCAGCCCCGCGGGAAGCCCGAGGAGTGGCGCGCCGGGCGGCCCGGGCAGTGGCGGTGGGGGCGCGGGTGCCGCGGGAGTAGGTGCCGCTGGAGGTGGCGGCGCTGGAGGTGGCGGCGCTGGAGGTGGCGGCGGCGCCGGGGTGGGCGGCGTTGGGGTTGGCGGTGCGGGCGGTGGCGCTGGAGGTGGTGGCGGCGGCTGGGTGGGCGGCGCCTGGGTGGGCGGCGCTGGGAGTACAGGCGCCGGGGAAGCCGGCGTTGGGGGTGTTGGCGCTGGAGGCCTCGGTGCCGGGGGCGCTGGTGCCGGGGGTGCCGGTGCCGGGGGTGCCGGTGCTGGGGCTGGCGGTGCTGGCGGTGCTAGCGGTGCGGGCGGCCGTCCCCGGCGTCACGCCGGGCGGCGGGTCCAGCGGGAAGTGGCAGGCGGCCAGGTGCGCGGGCCGCCCGGCCGGCGCGGTCAGCTCCGGGTCCTCGTGCTCGCACCGCTCCTGGGCGATCGGGCAGCGGGTCCGGAACCGGCACCCGGCGGGGATCCGCAGCGGGCTGGGCGGGTCGCCGGTCACGGCAGGCGCGCCCTC
>Ga0081455_10008986_pt1 | contig 10319 bp, 11 predicted proteins | sample TabmetS3T2R1_FD_70207 | JGI IMG/M metagenome (GOLD analysis project Ga0081455, IMG submission 70207) | Tabebuia heterophylla rhizosphere microbial communities from the University of Puerto Rico - S3T2R1 | ecosystem: Host-associated > Plants > Roots > Rhizosphere ... | reverse complement strand
GTACAGGCAGGTCCGGTCCGCATCTGCTTTCCATGCGCTGCGCGGCAACTCGAGCAGATCAGCGAAGACTCGTGTCCGGTCTGTGATCAGATCCTCGACGACAACGGCACTTGTCCAAATTGGCTCTGCACCGATCCTCACCGACGCATCGAGAAAATCAGCGCGATCGCCTACTCATCGGGAAGTCTGCGCAACACGATCCATAAGTACAAATACGAAGGTAGGTTCGGGTGGTCGTTGATCTTCGCCCGATTGCTGATCGGCTGGCTGCGGCGGCACGCAAGAGAGGATCCGCCAGAGATCATTATCGCGAATCCGACGTATCTGGGGCATAGCTCCGAACGACCGGGTCCCACGGAGCGAATACTGCAGGTAGCGGAACGAGAGGATGCGTTTGGTCGTTGGCCGTTCGACACGCGAGACCCAGCTGTTCTCGTGAAATTGTGGGAAACGCCCAAATCAGCGGGCCAGTCAGCCGCAGCTAAGCGAGCTGCCGCTGAACAGCTACGGCAGGCACTTCACATCACTAACGAGTCCCTGATTGCTGATCGTCGTGTGCTCGTCTACGACGATGTATGCACGACAGGAAGCCAGCTCAACGCCATCGCGGGCCATCTGCTCGACGAAGGAGGTGCCCGTTCGGTCTCCGCTGTTGTGCTTGCTCGAGCGCCATGGCGGCCCAGGCCTCCTTCACTTGACTCCTCATCTGGCTGATGGCTGCCACAGACTTAGCGACTTGGCCGCCAGCAGTTAGCGCAACAGCGTTTCCCAGTTAGCGTTCCCTTCCGCACACATCCGCGTGGCGTGGTGGTAACTGGCCCTCGGTGTGGCCTGACCGATGATTTTCCGCGCCGTGCTGGTCCGTACGCCGAATAGCGACTCGCGGGAGGCTGACGCCATGCGGCAACTGAGCTTTGGCATGAACGTGAGCCTGGACGGCTTGGCTGCGGAGGTTTCGTCCGACACCGCTTGTTGGCGAGTTCTGAGACCGCCGGGCACGTGTCGGTGTCGCGGATGTTGGTTTGCGTCGACACCGCTTCCGCGCCCGACGGGTGTCAGGTTGTCCGCTGCTTTGTGGCTTGGGCCAGACGGTAGGAGTCGGTGCCGGTCTCGAGGATGGTGCCGCCGAAGGTGAGTCGGTCGACGATGGCTGCGCATAGCCGGGGGTCGGTGAAGGTCTTGGTCCAGCCGCCGAAGGACTCATTGGACGCGATCGCGACCGAGGCCTTCTCCTCACGCTCGGTGAGGACCTGGAAGAGGAGTTCCGCGCCGCGGCGGTCGAGTTGCATGTAGCCGAGTTCGTCGATGCACAGCAGGTCGACGCGGCCGTAGCGGGCGATGGTCTTCGCCAGCGTCATCTCGTCGGCGGCCTCGACGAGCTCGTTGGCAAGCTGGGTCGCCAGGGTGTACTTGACCCGGTAGCCGGCCATGGCGGCCTCGGTGCCGAGTGCGATCAGCAGATGGGACTTGCCGGTGCCGGAGTCCCCGATCAGACACAGCGGCTGTCCCTTCTGGACCCATTCGCACTTGGCGAGGGTGTGGATCACGGCGGGATCGATGTTGGGGTTGGCGTCGAAGTCGAAGGCCCGCAGGGACTTCTCGCGGGGGAACTTGGCGGCCTTGATCCGGCGTTCGGACCGGCGTCGGGCGCGATCGTCGCACTCGGCAAGCAATAGTTCGGCGAGGAACCCGCGGTAAGACATCTGCTCACGCCCTGCCCGGTCGGCGTAGTCGGTGAAGGAGTTGCGGATGGTGGGCATTCGCAGCATCCGGCACGCTTGGTCGATCGCGGCGTCGGCTGCTTCTTCGGTCATTCCACGGCGCTTGGTGGTCACGGTGCGGCTCCTTCGTTCGGGGTGTCACGTCGGCTGGCCAACAGCTGGTCGTACTTCTCCACGCTCGGCAGTTGCCGAGTGTCGGCCGGGATGTGGGCGCGGAGCCGGCGCTCGGTCAGCGATCGCACGGCAGGGATCTCGCCTTCTCCGCGTGCCCTGTCGCCGCTCATCAGGGACTGGTGGTCCGCTGTCGTGTCGTCGGCTCCGCCATCTGCTGTGTCGTTGTACTTGCGCGCTTCCAACGCGACAGCGTCCGCGGTGAGCGCGCCTGCACGCAGCGCCGTCGCGAGTCCGGCGACGACGTGGTCGTGTGGAAGGTGCCGGTGCATCATCAGGACCTCAATGAGGGCACGGGTGCCGTCGGCGTCACCGTGGGCCTTGCAGGCCGCGGCCCACCAGGCGTCGTGAACGGGCGTGAACCGCCCGGATGCCCTGGCCTGCTCCAGCGCTTTCGCACCGGGTAGCGCGCCCGGTTTGCGGAGGAGGACCTCGAGATAGTGGTCCAGGTCGACCCGGGTCGAGCCCTTGGTCATGAGCCGTTCGTGGCGGGCGATCTCGGTCCTGCCGTCGAACACGACCAGGTCGCTGGCGTTCAGGAGCACCCGGGCTTGACGGCCGACCATGCGCGCGGGCACGGAGTACTTGTTCATCCGGACCGTGACCTGGGCGTACCGGTCCACGCGCGGGGTGAACCAGCGGCCGGTCTCGAACGGCTCGGTCGGAAGGGGCGCGAGGAGTGGCTGCTCGGTGGCGAAGTGTTCCCCGACCGTGCGGGCGCGGGACCCGATCCGCCGGGCGTCGTCGGCTTCGTCCCAGGCGTCGACCATAGCGTTGAGCTCGGCGAGGGAGTCGACTTCTGGGATGGGGACGAGGTGGTTGCGTCGGAACCAGCCGATCTGCCCCTCGACGCCGCCCTTCTCGTGCGCACCTTGGATTCCGGGCTGGCAATAGAAGGCTTCGATGCCGTAGTGGGAACGGACGGCGGTCCACCTGTCGGCCTCGACCCGCTGGCGGGAGAACCCGATCACGCTCGCGACGGCGGCCTTGAGGTTGTCGTAGTGGATCTTCCCGTTCGGCACCCCGCCGAGCACGTTGAAGGCGTGGACGTGACCCTCGAAGAAGGCTTCCTGCCCAGCCGAGGCACTGACCCTGTGCACGGCCTTGCCCGAGTAGGAGAGCCGAAGGCTGAACAGCGCGCAGGTTACGAGCTCGCCGCGCAGGCGGATGGCGACGTCGCCGAAGTCAACCTCGGCCTCGCGGCCCGGGAGGTGCTCTTGCGGGATGAACGCGTTGGCAGGTTCCCGTCCGACCTCGACGCGAATCTCACGGCGTCGGGTGGCGACGTACTCGCGGACCATCCAGTACGACACCACCCCGGCCCCGTCATGTTCGTCAAGCAGTCGATCGAAGATCCGCTTCGCCGTGTGTCGCTGCTTCCGCGGCGCGTCGAGGTCCGAGCGCAGCCAGTCGTCGATCACCACTCGGTACGCGTCAAGCCGTGAGCCGCGTTTGGGCGGTTGCTTTCTCTCCTTCGGCCATGCAGATTCCAGCGCCGCTGTCACGGTTCGGAAGCCGACGCCGTGCTTGCGCTGCAGCGCGCGGTTGGACATCCCAGATCGGGCATCCCGTCGGATCGCCGCGTACAGGTCGACCCGGGAACGCGGCTGCGTCATCGGTGGCACTCCTGACGTGAGCACGCCGTGGGCACGACTTTCGGCACCGGGCCACCGCCCGGGAACGGTGACCGCATGCGACCACAGCCCGGAATCACTGGCCCTACCGAGGTGCCTGGTCATGTGCTGCGCAGGGCTTCGGTGGGCGGTACTGAGTCGGCCCGGAGTGCGGGGTACGACCGACGACGGAGCCGATGAGCAGCGAGTAGGCCAGGTCGAGTCCCACTGAAGCCCAGGTCAGTACGACGGCCCGGCCTTGCGTGGTGACGAAGACGTTGGTGACGAGCACGCCCAGGATCAGGCCTGTGATGCCGCCGACGACATCAACCTCGACACCACCTGTCCGCCCCGTGTCCCTGGCGCGACGAAGATCTGCTTGCGCGGTGCCTAATCGGTCTTCCCGCAACACCTCGCGGGCCCCTCAGTGTTCGCTGCTGAAGAACCGTAGCAACAGCGGGCCGACGGTCTGTGGGTCGACGACGTGATCCGGCCCCTCGAGGGTCTCCCGTTGAGCGTGGGGTAGTAGGTCTGCAAGCTCGTCGGCTGCGCGGTCGAAGAAGTCCGAGGGCAGGCCTGCCATGTAGGGGACCGTGATCGGTCCTCCGGTGGTGACCAGGACCGGTTGGGTGACCGTTGCCAGTCGATCGGCCGGCAATTGGTAGCGGTTGAGGAAGACGCTGTCGTGGACCAGCGTGGGCGCGAGGGCGACCGAATCCGCCCAATGCGCCGTCTGCTTGCCTGCCGCTTTCCTGGCCGCGATGTTGTCGTCGGAGGCGCCGGTCATGCGCATGAACAGTTCGAGAACCTCCTCGTCTCGCCCGGCGTCGAAGGCGCGTCGGGTGTCTGCGATGTACTCCTCGAATCGCGGGCGTATGTCGTCCCCGACCGCGTAGGGCACCTCCCACACGGCGATCGTGTCGATGGCTGACCCGGCCGCGGCGGCTTCCAGCGCCAGAGCGCCACCAGAGGACGCCCCGAACAGGTGTGCCGAGCCGCCCGCCTCCGCGATCAACGCATCCAGGTCCTCGATCTCCCTTTCCACGGCGTAGGGCTCGGTGAAGCCGCTCGCGCCGCGTCCCCGACGGGCATAGTTGTAAACCGTGAAGTGCTCGGCGAGAGCAGGTACCAAGGGAGCGTTCTCGGCTCCGTCGTCCTGTGCGCCGCCTACCAGGACGACAGCCGGGCCGCTTCCCTTCCGGTCGTAGGCGATGGTGGTGCCATCGTTTGATGTCACGCGAAAGGCCATCTCGTTCATCTCACATCTCCGTTCGAGAGGTTTGTCTCAGCGCCTGAGCAGCGTGCCGACGACGGCCTCGGTGCGCGACCACCGCGCCCTTGCGATCACGGCCGCCACGACGAGAAGGGCGAGCGGCAGCCAAGGGCTCTGCTCGAGCACGAACTGATCGGTGATGACAGCACCGGTCAGCAATGCCGCCAACCCGAGACTGGCCAGGCCCGCCAGAGCCGGGATCAGAAGTCCAACCCCTCCCGCGACCTCCAGCGCTCCGACCAGGTACCGGAGCCACTGGCCAGCCCCGATGTCGGCGAACATGTCCACCATGACCGGGTCGCCGGCGAGCTTCGAGATTCCGCCGCCGGCGATTATCGCCGCCAGCACGACTTGCAGAATCCAGACCCCGATGCTGCTCGCCCGCCCGGGCGTGTGCGCAACGGTTTCCGAGTTGTTCTTGGGGATGGTGCTCATTCGGCTCTCCTTGTCGTGTCCGGGCCTGGTACCGGTGATGGCGTTGGCCGAGTGGGCCGGGTTGTCGGAGTTGATTTCGACCAAGTGCTCGCGGTAGCGGCATCTACTTCTTGTTGCGGTAGAGGACCATGGTGATGGGACCGAAGACCGCGACGAGAAGTACGGACGAGACGAGCACCCAGCCGATTTCCCCGGCGGGCACCGAGCCGTGCATCAGGCCGCGTACCACGGTCGCCAGGTGGGTGATCGGGTTGACCTCGACGACCGCCTGCAACCACCCGGGCATCGTCTTCGGGTCCACGAAGATGTTGCTCACGAACGTCAGCGGGAACATCACCATCATGCTGACCCCCGCCACCGAGTTCGGCGTGCGCAGGATCAGGCTGAGCATCGTCCACAGCCACGACAGGCAGAACGAGAACACCAGCAGCAGCACCACCGAGAGCACCACCCCGACGGCGCCACCCTCCGGCCGGAACCCTAGGACCAGTCCGAGCGTGATCACGATCGCCGACCCGATCGAGTAGCGCATCACATCGCCGAGCAGGGCGCCGACCAGCGGCGACGGTCGCCACACCGGAAGTGACCTGAACCTGTCGAACACCCCCTTCTGGATGTCGGTGTTCAGCGTTATGCCGGTGTTCATGGTGATCATGACGTTCGCCTGCACCAGGATGCCGGGCAGCAGGAATTGCAGGTACGCCTGTGTCGACCCGGCGAGCGCGCCACCGAACAGGTAGGTGAACATCAGCGTGAACATGATCGGGAACATGGTCACGTCGACGAGCTGCTCCGGGACGTGTTTAATCTTCAGCAAAGCGCGCCAGCCGAATGTCAACGAGGTGAGCACCGGGCCAGGCCGAGACGGCCGCTCGCCGACCAACAGCACACTCCGCAGCGCGTCCTCAGTGACCGGCGCCGACGCCTGCTCCGCGGACGTGGCATTCATGCGGCATCCTCCTCGGGTGTCTCCTCGGCGGCGTGTCCGGTCAGGGCGAGGAACGCCTCGTCCAGGCTCGGCTGACCGAGCGCGAACTCGGTGACGTCGATGCCGCTGCGGGACAGCTCGGCCAGGGAACGGGCGACCCGCTCGGGGTCGGAGATCCGCGCGGACAGCGCGGCTGGGTCGGCGGACGGCTCGGCCGGCACCTCGAGGACGCCGGCGAGGACCCGCTCTGCCTCGGCCCGCTGCTCGGGCGCACGTAGCCGTACGTGCAGCGAGCCGGCGCCGACCGATGCCTTGAGCTGGCCGCTCGAGCCCTCGGCGATCACCTTCCCGTGGTCGATCACCGCTATCCGGTCGGCCAGCTGGTCGGCCTCGTCGAGGTACTGCGTGGTCAGCAACACGGTGGCGCCCTCGGCGACCATGCCCCTGACGATCTCCCAGACCTGGTTCCTGCTGCGCGGGTCGAGCCCGGTCGTGGGCTCGTCGAGGAAGATCAGTTCGGGGGTGACGACCAGGCTCGCCGCGATGTCGATGCGCCTGCGCATCCCGCCGGAGTACTTCTTCACCTGCCGGTCGGCCGCCTCGGCAAGACCGAACGCGTCGAGCAGGTCGGCCGCCCGCTCCCTGCCTCGGCGGCGTGAGTAGCCGAGCAGCCTGGCGAGCAGCAACAGGTTCTCCACCCCGGTGAGGTCCTCGTCGACCGACGCGAACTGCCCGGTGAGGCCCACCCTGCTCCGCACCGCCCGGGCGTCACGCACGACGTCGTAGCCGAGCACTTGCGCCTCTCCGGCGTCGGGGCGCAGGAGCGTGGCCAGCATGCGGATCGTGGTGGTCTTGCCCGCCCCGTTCGGACCGAGCACGCCGTACACGCCCCCGGCGCTCACGGCCAGGTCCACACCGGCGACCGCGTGGGTCGTGCCGAAGCTCTTCTTCAACCCTCTCGTCTCGATCGCGAGCTTTCCCATGGGTTCGATTCCTTCTCTCGGTGTTGCGAACGGATTGGTTGAGGCTAGTCAAGTTTGACTACTTGGCAGAGTACACGAGGAGGAAACGTCTAGTCAAGTTTGATTAGAAGCGCATCTTGAGGGGATCGGGGACCGTTCGCCACGAACCCGGATCATCGGCCATGGTGTAGGCGCCCTCAGACAGTCGTTTGCTCAGGCTCTTCGCCCACTCCAGTTCGGTGCGTGCGTGTCCCGCCCACAGTTCGGCCTGATCGCGGACGTGCTCGGGGATGTCCCGATTGGGGTGCTCCCGCCAGTCGGCCTGCACTACGAGCTCCGCTTCCAGGCGCGCGACCCGCTCGTTAACCTGCGCGATGGCATCTGTCCTGGTCAGCATGGGCAACATGGCGATGGACGCGTTGAGCATGTCCGGGTCGTGGGTGCGCCGCAGACCGTCGCGGACCAGTTCGACCATCTCGTCACGTCCCCGAGCTGTCGCGCGGTACAGAACGCGCTCCGGCCCGGAGTTGCCCGGCTCGGCGTGTTCGGTGAGGAGGCCATCAGCCGCCGCCTTCTTCAGCGCGTGATAAATCGAGCCGGGCTTGATCTTGGCCCAACTCTCCGCACCCCAACTCTGCAGTTCGGACCGCACCTGGTAGCCATGCGCGCCGCCGGAGAGGTGCACGATACCGAGTACCAGGAGCTTCGTCGCCGACATGCGCCCACCTCCGCTCAATCTGCTCGGACTCGCTCCGCTTGCGCGCCCGCCAGGGTGGTGTCAACTCCCACCAACACTAGGGTGCCCTCCTGGTCCGGGTGGTGTCAGCACTGACCTACAAACGGTGCTGGTGGAGACCTCCAAAGCCACGAGTCTTCTTGGCAAGTTCGCGCATGCGGTCTTGGTATGCGCTCAGCCCTGCCTGGTAGTCCCGCCCACCACCTTGTGCTAGCTCCTGTGCCAGGACGTAAGCGCCGACCATGGCAATGCTGGTGCCGCCACCGACGGCCGCGCCTGGAGAGTAGCCGGCGTCGCCGACCAGAGTGACTCGGCCCCTGGTCCAGCTGTTCATCACGATCTGGCTAATCGAGTCGAAGTAGAAGTCGTCGGCGCTGTCCATGGCGGCCAACAGCCGCGGAACCTGCCACCCGTCCCTTCCATAAATCTGGTGCAACACCTGCTTCTGTCCATCAACGTCGCGGTGGTCGAGCATGAGTTCTTCATCGCTACGAAACAGAAACCCGGCCCGGGCCGTCGTGGTCTGGTGAACCGGGTAGATGGCCGCGAGCCGACCTGGGGCGTTCCAGACCATCATGCGGCCCTGGAGGCCGAGGTAGTTGGGCAGAGCGGCACCCGCGATATAACCGCCGAGGAATCGGCGGAACTGGTCTTCGGGCCCGAAGACCAAACGCCTCACATTGGAATGCAGGCCGTCAGCTCCGATCACGATGTCGAACCGGCTGGCGGGGGCGCGCTCGAAGGTTACGTCGATGCCGTCGGGTCCTTCGACCATCGTGGAGATCGAGTCCTCGAACAGGTAGTCCGCGTCGCTTCGGGTCGCCTCGTAGAGGATCGTGGCCAGTTCGCCGCGCATGATCTCGACATGTCGGCCGGAGATCCCGGCAACCAGGCGGCGCATTTCGATGTCTACGCCCCGGCCGGCGTGGCGGCGCTGAAACGACACAATCTCAGTTCCGGTGCGGGCATCCATCACCGCGGACAGCACGCCGGCCCATTCGGCGACATCGACCGCCGGAGCATGGATGGAACGGCACCAACCGCCCGGCCAAAGCCAATAGGGGCATAGGCCAGCCTCGTGGGCGCTGGTCGACCGAGGGCGTCCGGAGTAAGTCAGTTGGCCGCACTTGGCTCGCACCTCCTTTCAAGATCATGTTCCGTCACGATTCCGTCACTCGTTTAGAACTCGCGAGTAACAACGAGTAACGCTGAGCAGTGAAATACCTAGTGAGAAGGGGTTTCGGTAGTATTGCGCCTAGTGGGAAGCCCTGCGGAAGAGTTTCGAATCCAACACCTGCCACAAGTCAAAAATCGGCCTCTGACGCGAGGAAACACCTAACGGCTAGGTGCTTGGGCCGTCACTGGTCGACCACGCGGAGTCGCCCGGCGGTGCGTCTATGCAGACCATGCCGGCAACATTCTTACCACCGGCGCGACCGAGCAGCGCTCTGTGCAGCGTGGAGCTAAGCCAAAGCCGACCTCGTCGATCACGAAGCGAAACAGGTGGCTGCAGCCCCGCTGATCAACGGCGGACAGCCTCATTTCATACGGCTCGCCTCTCACATGTTCGGCGTCCAAATGATCTAGCTTCATACTGAGCGCCATGAACCTAGTGACACAACTCTTTGCGATGGTTGCGGCGCTCTTTGGCGTGGTGGCATTCGTTTTGGAGAGCTTCCTGTTCCAACGGCCGAGCGTGCAGACTTTCCTGCTCGGCAAGCCGGAACCGGCGGCCGGGGTGCGGCTCTGGGCATTCAACCAGGGGTTCTACAACCTCTTTCTTGCGGCGGGTCCCGTCGCCGGGCTCATCGCGCACTACCTCGGATACGCAAGCGTGGGTCGCGCGCTAGTGATCTATGGTTGCGCCTTCATGACGGCGTGCGGCGTCGTGCTGTTCATCTCGAACCGAAGGTTGTGGCGCAGCATGATCGGGCAGAGCGGCCCGCCACTCATCGCGCTTATCGCGGCGCTCGTCTAGCTCCCACGGCATCGCGTGGTGGCCGGCAGGCGGCGCAAGGGTGGCCCTCAAAGCCGACCTCGGCCGGAGTAAACGTTGCTGACAGCCCAGCCCCCGTGCGCGTTCTTTCCTACGAAGACCGCCGCCTCACATAGATTTGACAAGTCCAGGAGGTGGCCCCAATGAAGGCTCGACTAATCTGCCTGATTCGCCGGCATCAGTGGCACAACGGCTGGGATGAGGAACGGCATCTGACCGTGTGGACCTGCAAACGTTGTGGAAAAACCAAAGACGGTGACTCGCGAAACGCGGGCGACGAGCGTGCCCAAAGAGGCCTTCTCCCGTGGGGCAATGTTGTTCACGGCGGAGCTGATATTGGCGGCGGAGGCGATGGCGGCGGAGGCGCATGAGGGCGGGACTCCGGCGTCCCGCCCTCCGCCGGCGCAAGAGCCAACGGGCTAACCCACCGCCAACGGCGACTGTTGTCAAAGGACAACCCGCGGCTTACGTCGCTGTGTACCCG
>Ga0081455_10008985_pt1 | contig 10319 bp, 6 predicted proteins | sample TabmetS3T2R1_FD_70207 | JGI IMG/M metagenome (GOLD analysis project Ga0081455, IMG submission 70207) | Tabebuia heterophylla rhizosphere microbial communities from the University of Puerto Rico - S3T2R1 | ecosystem: Host-associated > Plants > Roots > Rhizosphere ... | reverse complement strand
GCGCCGGTCTGCTCCGCCTCGGACGCCCGTTCGACATCACGTCGTACTTCACGATCGACGAGATGCTGCCCGCCGCGGGACAGGGGATCATCACGCTGGAGTGTCTGCGCACGGACACGAAGACGCGCGAAGCCATCCGCAGCGTGAACCACGCCGCCACCGAACACGCCGCGCGCACCGAGCGCCAACTGCTCGAGCGCTTCGGCACGCAGCTCGATTGCTACTCCGCAGTCGCTGTCTATTTCGACGGCGGCGTGCTGCGCGCGTTCTTCTCCAACGGCACGCGCTCGATCCGCGTGCGCTCGAGTGGAGGCTACTGCAACCACGTGTTTCTGCGGGCCAAGGGCGCGAAGCTCGCCAGCAGCGGCCCCGAATACGGCCGCTTCTTCGTACGCTTGGGTGACTCGCTCACGGCGAGCCACGTAACGTTCATGGCGCTGCACGATCAGCGCGAGAACAAGGATCTGCGGCTCGGCGGGCAGAGCGCAGTGCTGATCTGGAATCGCGAGTCCGACGACGCCACCTTGCCGGAGCTGAGTCCGATGGGAATCGGCGCCAGTCTGAAGCCAGCGCCGCTGACGTGGCTGTGCATCGAGTTCGCGATCGACGCCACCACCTCGGCGTTGCACACCTGGGTCGACGGTGCAGCACCGCCAGGTTTGCAGGCCGGGACCGACGCGAAATCAGGCTTCGACGCGCAGTGGTTGCGCAAGCAGAACTGGCAGCCGTCGTTTCACGATGCGCGTTGGGGCTGGGAGAGCTACGGAGCGGAGCCCAACACACTGTGGTTCGACGACATCGCGTTGGCTTCGAGCCGCATCGGTTGCCAGCCCTGATCGACGCGCGCCTGCGTGAGTCCTGCCGCGGTAGCTCGGCAATATTGCAGCCCCGGGTCGCTCTGCTAACCTGCGGCACCATGCCTTCGGACAAGGACCAACGTCCTTCCTACACGCCGGCCGTTCACGGCGGCGCACCGCAGCAATTCGCCCACGATTCGCTGACGTTACCCATCATCCAGACGGCCACGTACACGTTCCAGAACACGGCCGAATTGGTCGCGTACATGGAGGGTCAGAAGGATCGGGAAGAGTACGGTCGCTACGGCAACCCCACGGTGCGCGTACTCGAGGAACGCATCGCAGCCCTCGAAGGTGCACAAGACGCTGTGGTGTTCTCGAGCGGCATGGCAGCCATCACCAGCGCGATCTTCGCGTTGGTGGGGCAGGGCGCGCACGTCGTGCTCTTCAACGATTGCTATCGTCGCACGCGTCAGTTCGTGACGGCGTTTCTCGATCGCTTCGGTGTGCGTCACACCTTGATCCCGTCGGCCGATTTGAATGCACTCGAAGCAGCGATCGAAAAGGACACGAAACTCGTCATCAGCGAAGCGCCCACGAACCCGTTTCTGGCTGTGGTCGACCTGCGGCGCATGGCCGAGCTGTGCCGCGAGCGCCGCGTCAAAACGCTGATCGACTCTACGTTCGCCACGCCGATCAACCTGACACCAGCAGCGCTGGGCATCGACTTGATCGTGCACAGCGCGACCAAATACCTGAGCGGCCACAACGACGTGATGGCAGGCGCGGTCGCCGGCAAGTCAGGGCTGATCTCGCTCGTGCGCGACGTGCGCGACATGATGGGTGCGGTGTGTGACCCGCACGCCGCTTACCTGGTGCACCGCGGCATGAAGACACTCGCGCTGCGCGTGCTGCATCAAAACGAGAGCTCGCAAGCCATCGCCGAGATGCTAGAGAAGCATCCCAAAGTCGCGCGCGTGTACTATCCGGGCTTGGCGTCGCACCCCGACCACGTCACTGCCAAAGAGCTGATGCGCGGATTCGGCGGCGTAGTGACGTTCGAGCTCAAAGGCGACATGGCATCCACCGGCCGCTTCATCGACGCGCTCGAGTTGCCGTGCATCGCGCCGAGCCTCGGCGGCGTTGAGAGCCTGGTCGAGCAGCCGGCGCTGATGAGCTACTTCGAGATGAGCACCGAGGCGCGCGAGAAGATTGGCATCAAGGACACGCTCGTGCGCTACGCGGTGGGTATCGAAGACACTGACGAGCTCATCGACGATCTGCAGAAGGCGCTAACTGTTGCGGGCATCCCCGGCTAGGTTTCTCGCTGGCGAAGCGTCGCATGCCGCGGCGCTTGGCAGCGGGCTCACGCATCGAAAAGCATCAGCCCGTGCGCACATCGTGGCGCGGGCGTCGCGGCTATATGATCGACGCTGTGATGTAAGTCACAGTAATTGAGTGCCGTCGACATAATCTGCTTGGACGAGCGAGGTCGCCTTTGACCCATCTGATGCGCGATCAGGTCTTCGTCAGCTATGCCCACGAGGACAAGGGGTGGCTGGAAGCGTTCACGACAATGCTGGCGCCGGCTGTTCATCGCGGATTGGCACAAGTCTGGAGCGATCGAGACATTCCGAAAGGTGCGAACTGGGCAGACAACATTCGACGCGCACTCGCCCGCGCTAAGGTGGGTGTACTGCTCGTCACTGCGAACTTTCTCAAGTCCGAGTTCATAGCCAACGAAGAGCTCGTGTCACTGATCCGCGATGCATGCCGCGAGGAGCTGCGTTTGTATTGGGTACCCGTGTCCGCGAGCTTGTTCGACGTGACTGAGTTGGCGGGCCTCCAGGCAGCGTGGGATCCGAATCATCCGCTCGACCAATTGTCCGCGCCGGAGCAGCAGCGGGCAATCGCGGAGGTTTGTCGTAACCTGCTGAAGGAGCTACCCAAACTGTCGCGCGAGTCCCGCGATCAGTTTCGCGAAACGGTTGCGGCCAAACTGCGCGATCGCTACGAGTTACTCGAAGAGGTCGCTGTGGGGGCCTCGTCCATCGTGTATCGGGCCAAGCCGCGCGGCATCGACGCCGAGCGCGCGGTGAAGGCACTCGTCCATTCAGCGACCCAAAGGGACTTGGAGCGGTGCTTTCGCCGCACGGCGGAACTCGCGGCGAAGCTCGAATCTCCCGCCTATCAAAGGATCTATGACTACGTGCTCGATGAGCCGCCCTACTGCATCGTGTCGGAGTTCGTCAACGGCGTTCGACTCGACGAACACATGGCGGCGGTGGGGCTCGTACCACCGCGACAGGCAAGAACGATCCTGCTCGATCTGGCGCGCGCGCTCGCAGTCGCACATCAACACAACTGTCTGCACGAAGCTCTGACTCCAAGCAGCGTACAGATCGACGCGGAACACCGGCCGAAGTTGTCGGCGTTTCGATTCACACCGGTAGTCGCACAGGCCGAGACTGCTGGTCTCAGTTTGTACCGCCGCGACGCGATAACGTATATGAGCCCGGAGAGCTTTCAAGGCGCTCCCCACACTGCATTCACCGATCAGTATGCGCTCGGGCTGATCGGCTACGAATTGCTGAGTGGGCTGTGCCTGCCGCCGATTCGCTGTGCCGCCGACTTCTTGGAACGCCCGGCGTTCTACGCAACGCTCAGCGAAGGAGGAGCGTGGACGGAGCGTAGCCCAGCACTCGGCGGTATCGTGTCGCGCATGTTGCGGGTGGTTCCGGAGCATCGTTGGAAGTCGCTGCGGGAAGTCGTCGAGGTGCTCGAGAACGTCAACGTGCATGACTCGCAGTTCGAAGAGCTCCGTAGCACCGTGATGAAGAGCTATTTCCAGTTGCAACGCAAACCGGATGCTTTCTACGCGGCGTTCTACGAGCGGTTGTTCCAGCGACTGCCCGACGTGAGCGCTCACTTTCGGCCCGACCGTATGCAGCAGCAATACGCCATGTTGAATCGAGCGCTCACCCTGCTGATCGAGCTCGATGCGCACAAGCCGCTCGATGCCGAAGAGTTGAATCAGTTGGCGCATCGCCATCTCGCCTACGGACTCAATCGCGATCACCTCGACGGGTTTCAGGCTGCGCTGCTCGATGCGCTGCGTGACGACGCCCATGTCGACGCCGAAACGCTGGGGGCCTGGGCCGATATTCTTTCTCGCAACATGGACGAGTTTTGGAAGTTGCTGCAAACCGCATCCGCGAGACGAAGCTCGGCGCCCGGCCCAACCCTGCGAGGTGCGCTGGCAGGAGCTTGAACCGCACGCCCTGCTCCGGTGAACAGGGCGAGCCCGGGACCTAACCCCGGTCGGCGGCATTCAACCGAAAGCTACGATCGCCCAAGAGTCACAGAGACTTCGGGCGATCCATGTTCAGCAACGCTTCGCGGGCTTCTTTCACGCCGGCGTCGCGTGCCGCTAGCAACATGCCGCGCATGTTCATTCCGACGAGCATGTTCGCCACCAGCTTGCGCTGCTCGGCATTCGTGCCCGTCAACTGCTTGTACAGCTCCGCGCGGATCCAGCGCGGCGACACACCGCCTGCGCCGTCCCAGCCCGACACCAGGCGCGTCGAGAGCTGTTGGAACGGGTAGCTGAACGACACGTTCGTCATCTGGTTTCCGTCCTTGAGGATCTGCGCCATGCGCATGCGGCGGTAGATCTGGCCGGACGAGAACATCGGCTCGAGCAAGAGGTTGAAGTTGTCGTCCTCGTTGCTGTTGACCGCGCCACGCAGAATCTCTTCCGCGTCGCGATCTTCAGGCAGCACCTCGAGCAACTTGCGCGCCACGGCGTCGCTGCCGCCCAGAACACCGGCGATGGCCGCGTAGCGACGCGCGTTCGCATCGTCGAGCAGTTTGATGATGCCCTCGTCCGCGGCCGGATTGCCGGAGTAGCCGATGGCGAGCGCCGCCGACAGCTTCACGCTGCCGGGGGTGTTCCCGGTCAGCAGAGTCAGCAGCTTCGGCGCGAGCGCGGGATTGGGCTTGCGCCACAGGCCGTTCACGTACGCGTTGCGTACGCGCTCGTCGAGCTTGGCGTCGGCGATCTTGGCCAGCATCATTTCTTGCAACTGCGGGTCCGCCATCTGTCCCAGCGCCGCACCGGACGCCAGCGCCAAGCGGTTGTCGTCTTCTGGATCTTCGATGATCGTGACCATCGCTTTGATGGCCGCCGGATCGGGGCGCCCGAAGAAAGCGAGCGCGTTGATGGCTTCGAGGCGGTTGCGATACGCCATCTCGCTCGGCACGCTCGGACGCGAGAAGTCGATCTTCGGGTCGCGTTTGAGCATGCCGACCAGCGTCTTATAAGCCTTGTCGCACGGGACCTGCGCCAAGCCCTTGGCAGCGGCGCCCACGTCGTCACCCTTCAACTCTTTTTCCAGCGTGGCACAAGCAGCCGTGGCGTGACTCATGCCGAGTGCGCGCATGACCGCTGCCTTGCGTTGCGGGAACGCCGACAACAGCGGCAGCAAACCGTCCGCGGCAGCGGGATCGCCCAGCTGGCGCAAGGCGTCGAGCGCATCGTTGCCAGTGTCGTCGCTCTCGGCTTTGGCCATCTCGAGCAACGGTGGCACAGCGCGCACGTCGCCGAGCTCGGCGAGACCTTGTGCGGATTCGACGCGCACGTCCTCGTCCTCGTCTCCGACGAGCAGTGCAAACGCGTTGGCGCTGCGCGGATCGAACGTCTTACGCAACAGCCGCACCAGATCGCGCTTGGTGGTCGCGTCTTTGGCTTGGCCCAGCAAGGTCGCGAGCTGCGGTGCCGCAGTCGAACGCGCCAGCGCATCCAACACGCTCTGGCGCATATCCTTGCGCGCGTTCATCAACGCGAACAGGTCGGACGCGGCACTGGGATCGCCCGCGCGACCGATGCCGGCGACGGCGGCACGGATCACTTCCGGATCCTCGTCCGCGCGCTTGATCATGCGCACGAGCGCGGGCACGACCGCGGGCGATGCGGCTTCGGACAGCGCCATCGCGACCAGTGCGCGCACCGGCTTATCGTTGTGATTCGTCAACTCCGGCGAGCTCAGCTTCTGAATGCCGAGCGCCTCGGTGATGATCTTGGGATCGAAGTCGTCCTGCTTCTGCCAGATGCCGCGCACGAACTCTTGCAGAATCGCGTCGGCCGCGCCTTGCTCTTTGAGCACGGCCAGCGCCCACACGACCTGCGAGCGGTCTTTCTCGTCGCTCGATGGCAGCGCTGCCATCAATGCGGGCTTGGCGGAATCGGCTTCGGGCGAGCCGATCGCCGCGATCGCCGAGGCTGCCTGCGCGCGCACGACGCCAGGTGCCTTCAGCTGATCGATCAGCAGCGGTACCGCTTGCTTGTCCTTGAAGTGGCCGAGATTGCGGATGGCGCGGACCTTGACGTCGTCGTAGGTGGTCACCGACAACACGTCGCGGACCTTGGACAGCATCGCGTCGCCTTCGAGCGAGCCCGCCTCCTTGAGCCCATCCATGCGCGATTCGAAGCGCTTGTCGTTCTGCACGTAGAAGTAGCCGAGCCCGACAGCTCCCGCGACCATCAGGATCGACACCACGCGTCCCATCGGCGTGGTGCGACTTCCGATCTTGCGCATCGCCTCGTCGTCGCTCATCCCGGCGGCGAGAGCGTCGAGGTCTTCCGGATAGGCAGAGGCCCTTAGCGGCGACTCGAGCTTCGGGTTGAACGGAGAGAACTTGTCGCGCGATTGCATGAACCGACCTCCACAGTGGGCCCAGACGATACTCAAGGACGGGGTGTACGAGCAACGTACATCCGCCCAAGGGTATCTAGTTTCCGCGCGGTCGCATTTGTTCCCGACTGAGGCCTAAAGAGAAGAGCCTATTCGCGTTGCCCCAGTACAGTTTTTCCAGGACGTCCTTGGGTAGGCCAATCCCGTCTACGGTCCACTTACCTTGGATGGGGGTGGGGTGCGCCAGGCCGCGCCGGCGGGTCTCGAAGTAGAGCCAGTGCGCGTTGAAGAACTGGGGAGCTCCGGCCGCTGAGTCCATGCTGCGACCACTGCTTCCGAGCACGACGCCGTGCTGATTCACGGCCAAATCGCTGCCGAATAGGATGCGATCTTGGTAGCGGATGAACAGTTGGCGCATCTTGTCGGCCGAGTGACGCCCGAATTCCGGCACGCGCGCCGCAGTGTCGATGAAGTAGTTCGGGTAGCGATCGAGCATGCGCGCAACGCGCTCCGGCTCCTCCGCGGCATTGCCAAAATGTGCCCCCAGAAAGCGGGTCTGCGGATGCCGCGCCACGCGGCGTTCGAAGGCTTCGAGCATGGACTCCCAGCTTGGCCATGGCTCGCCATCGGGCGTTTTGCCGAAGAAGCTCCAGGCCGGATGCGCGACCAATTCGTCGTAACGTTCGTTGTCCGTGCTCGGCGCGCGGAAGAACGCTTTGGGATCGGCGACGTGGATCAATACTGGTAAGCCGACCGCGCCCGCCGTGACGAAGATCGGATCGAAGCGCGCGTCGTCGACAGGGATCAGCTTCTGGTCGATGCCGGTCACGCCGAGCCCCAGCAATTTGGGGATTTTGAGTCCCAAAGCTCCAAGCTCCTTGCAGGCTCGGACGGTGCGCTCGGCGTAGGCCGCGAAGCCGGGGTCACCGGCGCGGCCCAGGTCGATATTGCAATACGGTCGAAGCCGGCCGGCGCTGCTCTTCTCGAAGGCCTTGGATTCGGGCAGGCCGAAGGTCGGCGTTCCACCCGATGCGTTGAGGCCGACGACAACATTGGAGGCGCGCATCAACGCCAGCGCCTGGTCCCCTGAGGCCAGCTCGATGTGCATGTGCACATCCACCTTCATCAGAGCCGGGTCCGCTTGCCCACCGGTTTGGGCCTGTGGGGGCTCGCCTGACGGTTTGGACGAGCGGCAGGCCGCCATCCCGACCACCAGCCCACATCCCAAGCAGGCAGCCAGCCGCGCCAGGCGGAGGTTCATCCATCTCGATTGCCCCAGGGGGCTGTTCCCATGCCGAAGATTTCGCCGTATCATTGTGCAAGTATGCGGAATCGTTGTTGACCCGAGTTGAGCGCGCGAGCTGTTTTCCGCGCATCGGGTAAGAGGGTGGAGATGACCAAATCGGAGCTCATCGAAGCTGTCGCAGAAAGCACGAAGATAACGAAGAGCCGCGCCGAGCTCGTCGTGAACTGCGTATTCGATGCCATGACCGCTGCACTCGAGCGCGGTGAAGGCATTGAAATCAGAGGCTACGGTTCATTTACCGTGCGCAGCTATAAGCCTTACGACGGCCGCAATCCTCGCACGGGCAATCAAGTTTCGGTACCGTCCAAGCGCTTGCCATTTTTCAAGGTCGGCAAGGAGCTGAAAACGTTGGTGAATGCTGGTACGGGACCGATCGCGTCGTCGAATAACGGTGCTGGCGCTGATCACGACGACGATGATGACGATGATGTGGACGACGGCGACGAAGAGTAAGTAGTTCGTGCGCCCGTTCCATTGGGTGGGCGCGTCGCAACGCTAAACGCAGGTTGCCGCGACGACTTGCTCGATGAAGTCGGCGTTCGCTTGGACTTTCGCGAGCAGCGCGTGGGCCGGGCTGCGTTCTTCCTGCACGAGACGCTTGAGGCTGTTCAAGTACACGGCCTCGGTTTCGCCTTGCTCGTTCGTCACCGACAGGCGCGAGAGTCCGCCGCTAGCGATATCGAGGATATCGCTAGCCCATGCGCCTAAGCTGCGGTTCAGCAGCTTGGCGCGCAGGCCTTGCAGCGCGAGCTCCGGACGCACGGCTTGCAGCGCTTGCGCCGAGAGCGGTTCGATCAGCGCTTCAGCTTTCGAGAGCGCGAGCTCGTCGTACAACAGGCCTTTCCACAGCGCTGGCGTCACGCACAAGAGTTCCGTGCCTTGCGCATCCGAGCCGCGCATCTCGATCGTGTTCTTGAGCCGCACCTCGGGGAACAACGTGTTGAGATGCGTCTTCCAGTCGGCCATCGTCGCGCGCTCGCCGCTCGCGCCATCTCGCAAAAACGTGCGGAAGGTCTGGCGCGTGTTGGCCGTCACGTGACCTTCGCGCTTCACCAAGAACATCGGGACGTCGAGCGCCCACTCGACATACGCGCGGAACGACATGTCCCGCTCCCATGCAAACGGCAGTAGGCCGGTACGATCCGGATCCATGTTGAGCCACACGTCTGCGCGTTCCGATAGACGTTGGCTCCGCGATCCTTCATAGAACGGACTGTTGGCCAGCATCGCGGTAACGATCGGTTGCAGCGCCAAACCGACGCGCAGCTTGCGAATCGCATCCGCCTCGGACGCGTAGTCCAAGTTGGCTTGAACGGTACAAGTGCGTCGCATCATGTCCAGCGCGCGCGGGCCACGCGTGGGCAAGTAGCGCTCCATGATCGCGTAGCGCAGCTTGGGAATGTGCGGCAGCTCCTCGAGTTTCGCGAACGGGTTGAAGCCGAGGCTGAGCCAGCGGATGCCGAGCGGATCGCCGATCGCGTGCAATTCGCGGAAATGCTGCTGGAACTCGCGTGCTGTGTCGTGGATCGACGCGAGCGGTGCGCCGGACAGCTCGAGTTGTCCGGCAGGCTCGAGTGTGATCGATGAGCGATCGCGCAGCAGGGCGATCACTTCCCCGTCGGCTTGCTCGCGTTCAGGCGTCCAGCCGTAACGTTCGATCAGTGCCGCAAAGATCGTCTGGATGCTGCGTTCGCCGGAAAATGGCAACGGCGTTCGCGTATCGCGCAACCATCCAAACTTTTCGGCTTCCGTGCCCACCCGGAACGCAGACGCCGGCTTACAGGCTTCGTGAAAGGGTCGAAGAAGATCGTCGACACCCGAGATGGGAACATCGTTCTCAGCGCTGATCGCCACGTTTACACACCCTTTGTCTGCATTTGGTCGCCGGACCGCCTCTGTAGCACGCCGGCTGCCGTGTCCAGTCTCTAGGGACCGAAGCGTCCCGTGTCGAATGGGTCAGCACGAAGCTTCGACCGTAGTCAGGTGCATCGGAACCTACACATTGCTCAGTTCGGATCACTGCCCGCACGTTGCCACCGGCTTTCGTTGACAGTCTGCCCGAGGCTTGACTATAGTCTCGCGAAATTCTGGCTAAGTTCCCGTGTCGACAAGGGAAAAGCGCAACGCGCGCAGCTCTGATCGACGCTGGTCGCGGAGGTTTCCATGACGATGCAGCTGCGTTCTGCGGTGCTTTGGGGGCTGTGTGTGCTCGGCCTCAGCGTGATCGGATGCCATCCGGACGAAAACGATCCCAAGGGGCAGGCCGGCGATCTCAACGACCCGGTTCGTCGCGAGTTCGCGCTAGGGCGGTTGCAGTCGATCTACAGCACGCGCCTGTCGGAGGCGAAAGGCGATCGCACCAAGCCTGCAATCAAGGAGTTCGACGATCAGACCGCCGATGCGCTGACGAAGGCCTACCTCGACCACCCGGAAGACAACCAGAACGGGTTGCGCATCCTGAGTCTGCTGAACGAGATGCGCGATGCGCGCGCGCTGCCCGCGCTGATCAAGGCGCTGGATTGG
>Ga0081455_10008984_pt1 | contig 10321 bp, 9 predicted proteins | sample TabmetS3T2R1_FD_70207 | JGI IMG/M metagenome (GOLD analysis project Ga0081455, IMG submission 70207) | Tabebuia heterophylla rhizosphere microbial communities from the University of Puerto Rico - S3T2R1 | ecosystem: Host-associated > Plants > Roots > Rhizosphere ... | reverse complement strand
AAACTCTGCAATTCTACATAACGCGCCGCAAATATGAGATTGCCGAAATACCTAGCGTCAGCAACGCCGCGCAACACCGTGAAAAGGAGCGCAAAGGATCTTTCTCGAATTACAAATCAGCCACTCTACCAGCTGAGCCATGCCGACCCCACTCATGTGAAAGCCAATTGATCAACAGTTCGTCCAACTATCGTACTGCATCTCGCAAGAATCCTTACACTCCTCAGCAGCACCTAACGGTTTGTGAGGTGGCAGCTTGAACGCGCGCGAGAAGATCTGCGCTACGGTTTTTGCTGGGCGTCGTCTTCTTCATCTCTCCGTTGCGGTTGCTCCTTGTCGCAGTGCGCGTCGGATGATCCGCTCGCATGACTGCCGCTGACGGATTCGGATTGGCTCGTCCGTGTTGCGTCAGACAATGCGAGAATCTCCAGCAGGATTTCTGCCAGCCGTTCCGGTGGCTCGGGTGGTACGCTCATCAATTTATAGACGCCGCCCACCTAAGAATTTTGTCTGCTTTACGTTTTTTTAGGTCAGACGATTCCACGCAGGCGCGCAAAGGCGTGAACGGAAAAGAACCGCGCCGTCGCACTTCCGGATCAGAGTCCTCTGGCTACTCCCGGGCGCGTGAGTACGCGGAAAGCGGGTCTGCCGTTTCCAAGTTTTTGATAACCGTGCTGAGGTAGACCGATTCGGGATAAAATGCTTTGTATTTGGTAATCTCTGCTCGATTCAAAACCTTGAAACCGTATCGTTCGAACATTTTTTCGCCGCGTCGGCTCTCAAAGGTGATGATCTGACCGCAGACGCGTTTTTCGCCTGAGCGATAGAGGTAACTCAAATACGCGCTCATTAGGGCGCGCGTTGTCGAAACTTTTCGCGCATCCGGGAGGAGATTGATGTGAAAATGCGGTACGCGCCGCGGGCGGGCGGGGACTTCACGCCAGCCATACACGAGTAGCCAGCGAATGAAACGACGCGAGCGCTGGTTGTACCGGAAGTAACGGGTCAGCGCACGAAAGAATAACCATACGTTTTGATAAAGCGCGTAGAGCTGATTTTGGAGCGGCTTGCGCGAGCCGAGCAGGTATCCGGAGATTTCGCCGCCCACCTCGAGCAGAAAACAGGATTCCGGTTCGTGATCGGTATAATACGTGGTCAGAAAATCAGCGAACAATTCTCGGTCCTCATACACCGGATCGATCGGCTCGCCGAGGAAGCCAGTATCGCAACAGAGTTTTCTTACCGTCGCGCGATCTGAAGCGCGGTAGCCACGAATGAGGAACGGCTGGTGGTCATCGTTCAGCATTTAAAATCGGCGGTATTTTGAGCGAAGCTCGCGATAAATGCAAAACAGTTCGTCAAACATACGTGGCCAGCTGTATAGGCTCCGCGCAACACGTGCAGCGTTCCTGCCCATGACCGATAACTTTCTGTCGCTGCACTCTTCGATCGCGTTCACCAGCGCGTCGGCGGTGTTTTCCACGGCCCACGATTCCTGATCATGACAAATCACGTTGTCCATGCAGCTACCGCGAATTCCGACCACTGGCGTTCCGCACGCCTGGCATTCCAGCGCTGCAAGGCCAAATGTTTCCTGAACACCGGGATGGACGAAAAGATCGGCCGCACGATAAAACCTGGCGAGCTCGCAAGGATCGGCGCAGTACCGGATCCATGAAACATTGTCACTTCGCATTTGCAGTTTCCGGAGTTGCGTTCGTTCAGGACCATCGCCGATCACGAGCAAATGAAATTCATTCGCATGGCGCCGTTCCAAAGCCTTAAAAGCGCTAAGCAAAGTCGCCGTATTCTTCTCCTTCGCCAGCCGTCCTACGTAAAGGAGGAGATTTTGACCTGAATTAACTCCAAGCGAGCGCCGTATTGTTTCGGTGCCGGAACCGTCGGGGCGGAAGATTTCCGTGTTAACACCGAGACTTAGCACACGTACGTTGTGTACACCCCAGTCACGCAGTAGGAGGCCGAGCAGGTCTGATGCGACGACCGTCACGGCGTGCTGGTTGTAGAGTTTGCGAACGTACGCCCGGGAAAGTTTCATCACGCGATGTGTCGCCGTTTTCCCAAGGAGCATTGCGCTCTTTCGGACATACGCTTCTGGAAAATGCGAGTGATAAAATCCAACCACGGGTACGCGCAGAGCGCGCCCGACTCTCAATGCTTTCCAGCCGAGCTGATAAGGATCAGCGGACTCGATCACATCCGGCCGTTCCCGATCTAAAATTTCTTCTACTACGCGAAGATTCAGCAGCGCCCGGTATTGCGCCGTTCGCGACACAAGAGGAGAACGAATCGTGTAAACACGCGAGCGCCCGTTTGCCTTCAGCTTTGTCTTCGCGCCAGGAACGATAAGAACGTGTTGGTAGCGCGCCGCATGCGCTTCGATGTAGTCGATCTTTTCGTGAACGTATCGTTTCACACCCCCGCTCACCGGCGAATAAAACTGGGTCAGATCGCAGACCTTCATTGGATTGTCGATTTGCGATTTGCAATTTGCGATTTGGCCGCCGTCTTCTTCGATGACGCCATGATTGCGACGATCTCGCTCGCCTCGCTAAGAAGCGGTCGAATTTTGCTTTCGCTTATCAGGCCGGCGTCGATGATCAACTCGAGCCAGAAAGCACGTTCGTCCGCTTCTTCTTCCACCGTGCCAAGCTTGGCAATGAACTCTGGTTTCGATCGCGCGCGACACGCCGCACGGTAATTCGCCGCGACTGATGTTCCACTCCGCATCAACTGACTCGCGATTGCTCTACCTTCGATTGTTCGCGGAAGCTCACCCACAAGCTTGATGACTCGCGGGGCAAACTGCTTCGTTCGGTCGATTAGTTCGCTCTCGGTCATTCTGATCAATCGCAATTCGCAACTCGCAAATTAGTGGCTCTCCACCCCGCTCAAATACTTCTCCGCTTGCAGTGCCGCGGCGCAACCCATTCCCGCAGCCGTAATGGCCTGCTTGTAAACGCGATCAGCTACGTCGCCGGCGATGAAAACGCCGGGATGTTTACTCTCGACCGAGTTTTTTGGAATCAGATAGCCCTCAGCGTCCATATCGAGTTTGCCTCGATAGGCCTTCGTGTTGGGATCATGCCCGATCGCGACGAAAACGCACGCCACCTCCAGCTCGCGTTCCTCATTTGTCTTCACATCACGCAAACGCACGGCGCGCATCTCGCCCTTTTCATCGGCGATGTATCGCGTCACCACCGTGTTCCAGATCGGCTCGATCTTCTTGTTCGCGAACACGCGCTCCTGCATGATCTTCGAGGCGCGCATTTTGTCGCGGCGATGAATGAGATAAACCTTTGAGGCGAACCGCGTGAGGAACAGCGATTCTTCCGCAGCGGAATCGCCGCCGCCCACTACGCAGACTGGCACGTTTTTGTAAAATGCGCCGTCGCACGTCGCGCAAGACGTCAAGCCATGGCCTACCAATTTCTCTTCACCGTCCAGCCCGAGATATCGGGCTGCGGCGCCGCTGGCGATGATCAGTGCCCGCGCCTCGAGCCATTCATCATCGGCTTTGATTCGGATATGCTTGTTGCTGGGATCGAAATCAGTCACTTCTGCGTATGAAAATCGGGCGCCAAATTTTTCGGCCTGTCTGTGCATGTTCAGAATCAACTCTGGCCCGTCGATTCCGTCCGGGAAACCCGGATAATTTTCTACGAGCGTGGTCGTTGAAAGCTGCCCACCAGGCTGCCGGCCTTCCAAGACCAACGGGCTGAGGTTCGCGCGGGCGGCATAAATCGCAGCGGTCAGACCTGCGCACCCGCTCCCAACAATGATCACTTTCTCCATCGATAAAATTTAGCACAGCACGCAAGTTGCACAGGCGTCCTCGCCGGTGAGGCCAACGAGCGCCTCGCCTGTTGAATCCATCATACGCAACCAACATGGCCGCGTGCCCCACAGACAAGATTTCTGTGTTACGCCGTTACGCGCACGTTGATCCTGTGAAGACCGCTTACGCCTGAGAACGGGCCGCGATCTTCTTCCCATTCCTGAACGTGGCCCTCGCCATCTGTGGCACGGACGACAAGCGCATAATCAGCAACCGCGGCGGGCGTCCATTGCGCTTTCCAGAGTGACCACGCCAGCTTGCCGCCGGAGTAATAGATCTCCGCGTCATTCCAGGTCTGACCATCATCGAAACTGACCTCGACGCGAGAGATACCGCGATCCCCGCCGTAGGCGATCCCCTTTACTTCGATTGGCGCCGTTAATTTGCCTAACGACACAAACGCCCAATCATCCGGCGCATCGATTCTCGATCGTGTGGGAACTATGAAATCCGGCCCCCAGCCTTGCGCCTCGTAAAATCCTTTGGCGTTCGTGTCGGTCAATTCAATCTTCGTAAGCCATTTCACGTTTTTTTCGCCGAAGTAGCCCGGCACGATCACGCGCATCGGATAACCGTGCCGATCCGGCAGGGGCACGCCGTTCATCTCGTACGCGAGCAACGTTGTTGGTTCCATCGCTTTCTCTAGCGGGATCGTATCGGTGTAGTTGTCGACGGCGTGCAGACGCACGCGTGCGGCGCCTGAAAGCACGCCCGCCTGGTCGAGCAAATCGCGCAGCGGAAGACCTTTCCACACGGCATTGCTCATCAGGCCCGCGTCCAAACCGTTGCTGATGCACATCAGTGTGGTCTCCTGCGTGGTCGCTTTGAATCCCATGAGGTCCTGGAACCGCCACGTCGCTGGATTTAGCACGAGCCCGCCGATTTCAAGGTGCCAAAGATCGACATCCACTTTGGGATCAACCACGTTTTTGGTAACGCAGTAGAACAAGTCGTTAGGCGTAATCGGTTGAACAATGCTGCCTTTGTATTGAGTGCCGTCATAGCTGAACGTAGCCGCGCGATACAGCTTCCGCGCCAGCGCAGCTCCGCCACCGGCCGCTGCGAGACCAATAGTGCCCAGCACAAATGCACGGCGTCCCATGGCTGGAGTAAACTCGTGACCCTGCTTGCCTGTTCGTTTCGCCGCCAGAAATCCAAAGCCGGTTACCAGGGTTCGTTCGAACAGAAGAACGCATAGTGCGAATCCAATGAGTGTGACAAGCCGCGCGACCTGAATCGGCAAGCCGATATAGCTTGTGCCCAGAACCGGCCACAGGACGATCGCAAATACCACGACCGGCAGCAGGACGAAGATCAACATCGTCCAAATTGCCGGGATGCGACCGGGACTTCGCCGCACGAACAACGCGAGGATTGCTCCGCCGATCGCGCCGACCACCAGTTGACCAACAATTGTCGATCCAACCCCGAGTTGTTTGAGATGATTGTAACCTCCGACCTTGCCCATGAGCGAAAGAAACGGACCCGGCGGGATGAACACCGAGAGCCGATCGCCGATGATCACGAGCGGTGTCGCCACACCGAGTGTCGCGAGCAATAACATCGCCGTTGTCATCGCGACTGCGGCCACGAATCCGGCGAGCAAGCCGGCGAATATCGCTTTCGTTTTACTCATCGCGGTAAGTATGAGTTGCAGAGGCGTTCGCCGCGGCGAACGCCTATTCACGTGATTTTAACGGTTTAACAACAGAGCGCGCTACAACAAATTCAGTTTTGCCGCCGCGAGAATTTTCCGTGCGCGTTCCACAACCATTTCGGACGTGACCTGCTTCATGCAGGCGTGATCGAAGGGGCATTGGCTCAGGCGGCGGTAATTGCAAGGCGAACACGGCAGGTCCACGCGCACAACCGATTCCGGCCTTTGGTACGGCCCGATATGAACAGGATTTGTCGGGCCAAATACGCTCACTATTGGTTTGCCCAGTGATGCGGCGACATGCATTGACCCCGAGTCGTTCGTGACCGCCACTTCGGCGCGTTGGATCAACCCCGCTAGATCCGCTGGAGTAGTCTTGCCGCAAAGATTAATCGTTCCCGGCGCTGCGGCTGCGATTTGCCGGCACCGCATTTCATCGCGTTTCGTGCCCGCGAGAGCAACAGCAAATCCTTCCCGAAGAAACTCGCGTGCGACGCCTGCAAATCCTTCGATGGTCCAGTGCTTCGTTTCCCAAATTGTCCCGGGCACGAGAACAACGAGCGGTTTACCAGCAGGCACACCGTGTTTCTCAAGCAATCGTTCGACGTTGCGGATTGTTTCCGGTGACAGATGGATCGCCAAGTCCGGCGGTTCGTCATCGAAACCAAGCAAGGATCCGACCCAGAGGTAACGATCAATGGCGTGAACATCGAGCGTCGGAATGGGAATGCGGTGAGTGTACGCGATCCAGGAACCTTCACGGGCGCCACGCCAGCCGTGGCTCGGAACATTCTTGAGATCGTGCTCGGCAGAAATTGTGCGCGAGAACTTGATCGGCCGATCAAATCCGATCCGGACGCGTGCGCGGCTGATGAGCGCAAACAAAGCCGAACGCACCTGGCCATGCATATCGACCACCAGATCGTATTTCGCGCGCCGTATTTGTTTGAGCAGATCGAAGAAATCCAGCGTGGCGCGCCATTTCTGCCCCGGCTTCGAGAAATCGCGGCGCGCAAAGAGAACCACATTCGAGAGCGCGGGATGATGACGGACGACCTCCGCATTCTCCGGGGTAATCAGCCAGTCAATGCGGGCACGCGGGTAACGCGCACGTAATTTTACCAATACTGGAATCGTGTGCACGACGTCGCCGAGCGCTGACGGTTTGATCAGCAAAATGCGCGAGAACTCGGCGGTTTGCAGATCCGAGCGATCCTGCGCCTGTAGGTTGTCGACTTGGCTCTTCAATTCCCAAACGTAATCACAAGCAGGCGCTTTTCCACGGGCGAGCATGCTGTAGCCACGGCCCTGCGGGCCGTATCCTGAGTGTGTCAACAGCACTGCCCAACCGGACCGGCCACAGGTCGGTGGCAAACATTCATCTAATCGTCTACGCCGCCTTCTTCTCGCCCGACAGCGCGCCGCGGATTTTTTTCATCCACGCCGACAAGCGATGGCGGTTTTGCTCACGCCGCACAACAGCCTCGCTCGTGACCCAGTTAAACTGAATCACGCGACGCGGGCCCGAGAACGGTTTGTGGCCGTGCCACGAATTATTGCTGCGACGAAACGCCAGCAGCGTTCCTTCCGTCGGCGGCACTTCGAGAATCATGTCGTCAAGATTATTTCCGGAGCGGAGCAACCGAAGCCGGCCACCAGCGGATTCCCACCCGGCGTTCATATAAATCAGGATCGTGATGATTTTCGTCTCCGAGTCTGTGTGGATTTTGCCGTCTTTTTCGCTGCAACGACCGCGCACGGTGATCATGTCGGGGCGATTCGTAAGGTCGATGCCGAACTTTTCCTCAAACGCTTTACGAAATTCACCGCTTCGCATCTGCTCGACCAGCTTTGCAAATGCAGAGCCGTACGTAACCTCGCCCAATGGAAAACTGCCGGGCCGCTCGACTTGAGGATAATCGTTGTGTATCGCCGAGCGTGCATCGGCCTTCACAAACTCGGGAACAATCAAAAATTCGAATGGCTCGCGGGTGAGCGGCGTGGCGCGGAACCTTTCCAAATCGAGCATTGAAACCATCGGCGACGTTACACCAATCACCGACTGGCTGCCACGCGGAAGAGCGTCGCGATGATGCGAGTGCCGGCGACAAACGTGCCACGCAACGTCCCTGAAACTTTCGATTGGCCACCGGTGCGGTTGCGATGATTCACTGGGATTTCAATGATGCGTAGCCCAGCCCGAGCCGCTTTCATCTGCATTTCCAGGTTCCAGCCATAAGTTTTCTCGCGCATATCAAGTTTTGCGAGGGCATCACGTCGAATGGCGCGGAAGGGGCACATGTCTGTGTAACGAACGCCGTAGAGTAGTTGCATGATCCATCCGGCAATTCGCCCGGATAAAATCTGCTGGAAATTCATGCTGCCGGGTTCGCGCTGCCCGCGCGTGCGGGAGCCGATCACAAAATCATGCGCTCCGCGCGCGATCGGCTCTATGAGTTTTGGTATGAAAACTGGGATGTCGCTGCCATCGCCATCGAGAAACACTACGATGTCGCATTCCGGCGACACCGCGCGAGCGCCTGCCGCACATGCTCGCCCGTAACCACGCGGCGCACTTATGACGCGCGCGCCGGCTTCACGCGCCCGATCCGCAGTGCGATCTGTGCTGTTGTTATCCACAACAATCACCTCACCGGGCGCGCCGGTCGCAAGACAATCGCGAACCACGCCGGCGATTGGTTCCTCCTCATTCAGCGCGGGGATGACAACCGACACGTTGCTCATCGCAAAACGAGCCAAGCGCTTGTGAAGTAAATCACGAGCGCAATGAAGTCGGCCGACGCTAATGTGACCGGTCCGGCAGCAATTTTGGGATCAAGCTTCAGTCGGTGTAGAAGCGAAGGCACCGCCAGACCCAGCGCGCAGGCGGTGACCAGCGAGAGCGCAATGCTTCCACCGATAACGACTGCGGCACGCATATCGTGGTGCCACACCCAGGCAATGACACAGACGACGAACCCGCAAGCAACGCCGAGAAGCGCTGCGGTCGCCAGTTCACGAAGAAACGCAGATCTAAGCCAATCCCAGGTTACGCTGACTGAACGCAACGCATGAATCGTCACGCTCATTGATTGCATGCTGACGCTTTCATTTAACCCCAGCACCATCGTCAGAAAAAAGGCGATGATCAGACTGCCAGCCAATGTTGCCTCGAAAAAGCCCGCCAAAATTGCCGAGAGCGTGCCACCCGTCACGGTGACGAGCAGCCACGGGAAGCGGAATCGAAAAGCGCGCCATGCCGAAACGCCACGGATTTGTTCGAGGCGAAAACCGAGCGCTTCAAAAAACTCCGGATCGACCGGCATAGTCCCGCGACTGCGAGATCGATCCTCAGTATCGCCTGCTTCCAGGATTTCTTCGGCAAACAAGTTTGCGTCGATGATTCCAACCACGCGGCGTTGTTCGTCTACCACCGGGAATGCGAGGAATTTGTAAAGCACGAAGAACTCGCACGCGTCGAGTACCGTTGCTTTCGCCGGAACAGCCACGACGCGCCGCACCATCACTTCATGAAGCGCGGTTTCCAGTGGCGCGGTTAGCAGGCGCCGGGTTGGGACGACGCCTACGAGTCGTTTCTCTTTATCGATCGCGTAAAAGTAAATTACACGCTCGCCCACGCCCTCACGCCGGATTCGCTCCAGCGCTTCGCCAACCGTCATGTCGGAATCCAGCAACGGAAAATCCTTCCGCGCGTGCTCGACAACGGGTGTATCAAAATCTGGAATGCCGCTCGCAAGGTTCATCTGGCCACGCGATGAACAATGCCTTTGTTCTTCAAGATGTCGCGAGCTTCGCTGAAATAACTCCGAAAGCTTTCGCGAGCTTCTCTAGTTCGACGTCTTGATGCGATGGACAACTCCTTTCTGGCGCAGAATTTCTTCGGCCTCACTAAAATAGTCGCGAATATCCGACTGCTTTCTGATCCAGTCGATGTAACGCGAGATGCCTTCGCTGAGGTCGATAGTTGGTTTGTAACCGGCAGACCGCGCCAGTGTGGTGTCGCTGGTGAGATGACGCATTTCGCCGGGACGAAATTCGCCGTTGATCTCAGGCGCGATATCGATCTTCAGAATGTCGGCAAGTTGTTCCGCGATTTCGCGAATCGGTGTGCCATGTCCGCTGCCGATATTTACGGGTAGGCCATCGAGCTTGTCGGTTTCGGCCGCGAGCAAATTCGCGCGCGCGATGTCTTCAACGAATGAAAAGTCCCGTGTTTGCTTGCCGTCTTCGTAAAGCACCGGCGGCAGATTATTCAAGAGGCGCGTGCAAAAGATCGCAATTACGCCGGTGTACGGATTGAAGATCGATTGGCGAGGGCCGTAGGTGCAGGAGTAACGCAACGCGACCGTGGGAATGCCGACCTGCTTTCCCCAGAGCAGCACGAGCCGCTCCTGGTCAACTTTCGTTAGCCCGTAAACGGTTTCTCCACCGACCGGTGCGCTCTCCGGCGTGGGAACGCTTTTTGTGATGGCTCCGCAAATCGGGCAGTGCACCTGCCAATCACCGTGACGCAATTGCTCGATCGGTCGCACGCTCGGGAAGACCAATCCATGCTTCGGACATTCGCCCGCTCCTTCGCTGTAAACGGCTTGCGAACTGGCAACGACGATCTTTTTAATCGCGAGATTTTTCTCGCGAATGACTTCAAGCATCTGTGCTGTGCCCAGCGAATTCACATGCACGTACTTCGCAATCTCCGGCATGTAACCGCCGTATGCGGCCTGGTGAAAAACAACGTCAATTCCATTGAGTGCGGCGGTAATCGCGTCGCGATTTCGAATGTC
>Ga0081455_10007238_pt2 | contig 10321 bp, 7 predicted proteins | sample TabmetS3T2R1_FD_70207 | JGI IMG/M metagenome (GOLD analysis project Ga0081455, IMG submission 70207) | Tabebuia heterophylla rhizosphere microbial communities from the University of Puerto Rico - S3T2R1 | ecosystem: Host-associated > Plants > Roots > Rhizosphere ... | reverse complement strand
AGCCCCAGTTTAAGAAGCACCCCGACCATCCCGGCGTCGCGCACTATCTCATTCATGCCTACGACTATCCACCGATTGCCGACAAGGGCCTGAACGCAGCCAAGCGCTACGCCGAGATCGCGCCGTCGGCACCCCACGCTCTGCATATGCCCTCGCACATTTTTACACGCGTCGGCGCATGGCAGGAGTCGGTCGCTACTAATCGGCGCTCGGCGGCTGTTTCTCTGTTAGGAAAAGAACCCAACGGTGGACTCCACGCCATGGACTACATGGTGTATGCCCACCTTCAGCTCGCACGCGACAAGGACGCGAGCTCGGTACTCCAGGAAGCGCAGGGCGTTACGGACATCGACCCCAACAATCGCGGGTCGGCTTATGCGCTGGCTGCGATTCCGGCGCGCATCTTAATCGAGCGCGGGCTGTGGAAGGATGCCATGCAGCTTGAGTCACGCCCGAGCAAGTTTCCGTTTACGGATGCAATAACCTATTTCGCCCGTGCCCTTGGAGCCGCTCGCAGTGGCGACCTTGCCGCCGCGGACAAGGAAGTGCAAGAACTCGCGCGCATCGTGGACGCGTTAAAAGCTGCCAAAGACAATTATTGGGCGACCGAAGTAGAAGTGCAGCGCCTGAGCGCGTCCGCTTGGAGCGCCCAGGCCAAAGGCAATCGTGAGGAAGCGCTCACGCTGATGCGCAGCGCTGCGGACATGGAAGACAAGAGCGAGAAGGCCGCGGTAACCCCGGGCCGGATCGTCCCCGCGCGCGAACTCCTCGGTGAGATGTTGCTTGAAATGAATCAGCCGGCGGAAGCGCTGCAGGCATTCGAAACCTCCGAGAAGCATGACCCCAACCGTTTTCGCGGTCTCTATGGCGCGGGCAAAGCAGCGGCACTTGCTGGAGATCAGGGAAAGGCGAAGAGCTATTACGAAAAGCTTCTCGTACTGGCTAGAAATGCCGATACCGAGCGGCCCGAGCTTAAGGAGGCAAAAACATTTTTCGCCAACAAGTAAGACGATCTTAGACCTATGCTGAGCATAGTCGAAACCATTGCCCGTTTTTTGAAATACAAGGATCGATGTTGGTTTTACGAAAACTCGAGGACATTGAAAATGTAGGATTCCCAACATTAATCTAACAATACAGAGCTAAGTTGAAGTATCAGAAACGAACGTCGTAGGCCCTTGGGCTGAATAACAAACGGGAGGCTGCGATGAAATCTGTAAGATCAATTGTACTACTGACGATTCTTCCATTTCTCTTCGCTACTGCCGGGATGTCGCAAGAGAAAGCCACCGAACAACTTGGCAAGGTAACTTTCCCCACGTCCTGTGATCCCAAAGTCCAGGCCCAGTTCGAGCGTGGCGTGGCGATGCTGCACTCCTATTGGTTCACCGAAGGCGGCAAGGTGTTCGACGCCGTGGCGAAGCAGGATCCCAATTGTGTCATGGTTTACTGGGGCTACGCGGTCAATCTGCTTGGCAATTCATTGGCAAGCCCCCCGTCGGCGAAAGACGCCCAGGCGGCCTGGGACGCGCTCGAACGGGCGCGCGCAATCGGGGCGAAAACCCAACGTGAGCGCGACTGGATAGAGGCATTGAGCGCCTATTACCGCGACTACGACAAGGTTTCACTGGATGAACGGTTACTCGCCTACACCAAGGCGATGGAGCAAATGACCCAGCGCTATCCTGACGATTTCGAGGCCTGGGCATACTACGCGCTGACACTGCAGGCATCCGCGCCGAAAACCGACAAAACCTACTCCAACCAGCAAAAATCCGCAGCCATTCTAGAAAAGCTATACAAACAGAACCCGCAGCATCCCGGAGTGTCGCACTATCTTATCCATGCTTACGATTATCCGCCGCTTGCCGACAAGGGGATCGGCGCCGCGCGCCGCTATGCCGGCATCGCGCCCGCTGCGCCTCACGCCCGACACATGCCATCGCATATTTATTCGATGGTCGGGCTCTGGGAGGAGTCGATCGCATCGAACCGCTCGGCGCTTCAAGTACAGAACGACTATTATCACGCGACGGACTTCATGGTTTACGCGCATTTGCAGCTCGCGCAGGACGCCAAGGCCAAGGCACTGATCGACGAAATCGATAAAGCAGGCAGAGATAATCTCCTGCAGAAAGAGAATCTCCCTAACCTGGGCGCGTACGCGGCACTCGCCGTCATCCCCGCGCGCTACTCACTCGAGCGCGGAGACTGGAAGGACGCCGCAGCGCTGCCGGCGGTTTCGACCAAGCGCCTCATGGCAGATTCTCTGATCCGCTTCACGCGCGGTCTCGGCATGGCGCGAAGCGGCGATGTTGCCGGTGCCAAGAGCGAGGTCGAAGCGATTCAGGGAATTCAGAAAGCGCTGCTGAAAGCCAAAGATCCCTACTGGGCGGCCCGCTCGGAAGAACAGATCCTGGCAGTCTCCGCGTGGGTAGCGTTTTCAGAAGGGTCACGCGAACAGGCCGTGAAACTCATGCGTTCGGCTGCGGATGGCGAAGACGGAAGCGTCAAGCACGTGGCGATGGAGAACCGTCTCTATCCGATGCGGGAGTTGCTCGCCGAGCTGTTACTGGAGACGGGACAGGCGGCGCCAGCCCTGCGCGAATTCGAGGCAGCGCTTAAAGAGAATCCAAATCGCTACCGCGGGCTCTACGGAGCCGCGCGATCCGCTGAGGCTGCGGGCGACCAGGAGAAGGCAGCATCGTACTTCGCGAAGCTCGTGACGCTTTCCAAAAACGCCGATACTGATCGGCCCGAGATCTCTCAAGCAAAGACGTTCTTGGCAAAGAAGTGAAGCGATTTCAAAGCGTAGATTCTTACAGTGCAAAGTCTGAGAATTTATTCTGACACTATACGCTCCGAACTGAAGTGACAAAAAAATGTTATCGCGCGAAGACGCCAAGCTCGCAAAGAAAGACTCAGCGGTGTCATTTCGACCGAAGGGAGAAATCTTGAATATTTTTGGCTAGGTTTTCGATTGAAGACCAATTCCGTCGCCCTCTGGGAAAGACTTGGTAAAGTAGGGGCCGACACATGAGAAGCAAAATTCTTTATCTTGCTCTTGGCGCTTTACTTTTTCCGCTTTGTGCGTCCGCCGAGGCGCAGCAGCCGAAGAAAGTCTGGCGAATAGGGTTCCTTAGCTCCGGCTCCGTTTCGGGATACGCAAGCCGGGTCAACGCAATGCGGGAAGGCTTACGAGATCTCGGCTATGTTGAAGGAAAGGACATAGTCATTGAGTACCGCTGGGCGGACGAGAAATATGATCGCCTGCCCAACCTGGCAGCTGAGTTGGTCGGTCTCAAAGTTGACCTCATCATTACCCACGGTACGCCTGGGTCCCTTGCGGCCAAACAAGCAACGACGACGATTCCTATTGTCATGGCGGCAATTGGTGACGCTCTTGAGGGCGGACTCGTGGCGAGCCTTGCGCGACCGGGGGGAAACATTACTGGGTCATCTTTTTTCATGCCGGAGCTGACTGCGAAACGGGTGGAGCTGGTCAAGGAGGCGATTCCCAGTGTCAGCCGTGTGGCCGTTCTCGTAAATCCTGATAACCGGGTGAATCAACCGGTGCTCAAAGAGATGCAGTCTACCGCCCGGTCCTTGGGGTTAGAGCTTCAACAGGTTGAGGTGCGAGCAGCTGACGATTTTGCCGGTGCCTTCTCGGCGATGGTCAAAAGCAAGTCGGTGCGCTAGCCGTTCCGGAAGATGCAATGCTCAACTCTCAAGCAGAACGGATTGTTGATCTTGCTACAAAGAACCGGCTGCCGACGATTGGGTCCACGCTGTACGTCAGAACAGGGGCTCTCATGGGTTATGGACCGGATGTACTTCACCTTTGGCGCCGCACCGGCGTGTTCGTGGATAAGATCCTTAAAGGGGCTAAGCCCGCCGACTTGCCGGTTGAACAGCCGATGAAGTTTGAGTTTGCGATCAATCTTAAGACCGCCAAGCAGATCGGCGTCACGATTCAGCCGAACGTGCTGGGAAGAGCGGATAGAGTAATCAAATGAGAAGGGGGAGTGTCAAGTGTCGAGTGGATCGAGAAAAAAAACATGAAGAATAAAATCACGGTCCTTACTCTTTGCGCTTTGCTCGTTGCGTTCCACTCACCGGCAGATGCGCAGCAGCCAAGGAAGATCCCGCGAATTGTCTACTTTTCAGCCGGCTCCGCGTCCTCACAAGCTTCCCGGCTCGACGTGTTCAAGCAAGGCCTACGGGAGCTCGGATACGCCGAAGGCAAAGATATTATCATTGAGCAACGATATGCGGAGGGGAAACTCGATCGCGTCGCCGCCCTCGCCGCTGAACTCGTGGGTCTCAAGCTGGATGTTATTGTCACGGGTGGTCCAGCAGCAACGCGTTCCGCTAAAGAAGCCACTGCAACGATTCCAATTGTTATGGGATTTGATTATGACCCGGTTGGCTCGGGGGTTGTCGCTAGTTTGGCACGGCCTGGCGGTAACATCACGGGACTGTCCAGCCTCGCCCCGGAGATAGGCGGAAAGCAATTGGAGTTGTTAAAAGAAGTGCTTCCGAGACTCTCCCGAGTGGCTGTCCTTGGAAATTCGACGGAACCGGGCATTGGACAGTTGCGCAAAGAGGCGGAACTCGTCGCAGCGGCGTTAAAGATGCAGCTTCAATACCTAGATATACTCGCTCCGAAAGATATTGGGACCGCGTTCGAGGCCGCAACCAAGAGTCGTGCCGAATCAGTGCTCGCGCTGTCGAGCTTCATCATCATTTCCCAGCGAACGCAGATTGCAGAGCTCGCCACAAAGAACCGTCTGCCGGCGATCTACCCATGGCCGGAATTTGTTGAGGACGGCGGGCTCATGACATATGGCGCGAACAGTAACGATTTATTCCGCCGCGCTGCCACCTATGTGGATAAAATCTTGAAGGGCTCGAAGCCTGCCGACCTTCCTGTCGAGCAACCGGTAAAATTCGAATTCATTATCAATCTCAAAGCTGCCAAGCAGATCGGCCTGACAATTCCGCCCAATGTGCTGGCAAGAGCCGACAGGGTGATCAAATAGTCTTAATTTTGATTTGTGATCTTTCGGCGGAGTTTATCCTGGGCTTTTTCGACTGTAGCCGCTACGGAAAATCCTTGTCGTCTTCATGTCCGATCCTTCGTATATACGCTAGGATTTACGCCATCGATGGGAGTCAAGCTTAGCGCTAAGACGGTTATTGGCAGGTAAGCTGTCTTGACGAGTTACACCCGAGTCTTTACTATTCGGCGGAAGCCGGGGCTGATGTGAAGGAGCCTCGGTGTGATACCGAACCGCTTCAGGAGTTGGGATGAAACTTATACGTTTGGGTATTTTTTGCTGGCTCGCTCTTCTTTGTTTCTGGGCTACGAACGTCAAAGCTGCGGAGAAGCTTGTCGCCGATTACGGCGGGCACGCGGGTTTTCAAAGCGCCACTTGGGTGGCAAAGGATCTGAAGATCTTCGATAAGTATGGGCTGGATGTCGAAGTCATCATGATCACGGGTGCCGCGCGGTCCGTCGCCGCGCTTTTGGGCAACAGCACGCATTTTTCCACCGGTTCGGCGACGGGGCCGCTGGCAGCCGCCGTCAGGGGATCGGATGTTAAGGTCATCGCCGCTTCTTACAATAAGTTCCCTTATGCTTTTGTGGTTAGACCTGATATTCGGAGCCCCAATGATCTGCGCGGCAAGAGGGTCAATATTCTCAACTACGGCGGCTCCAACGATCTGGCGCTACAGTTGGCTTTGAAAGAGTGGGGTATGAAGCTATCCGATATCCAGGTCGTCATCGGTGGCGATGCACCGACGCGGATGGGCGCGCTCATGGCGGGGCGGATGGATGCCACGATCCTGTCGCCGCCCCATTTGACTCTTGCGGTAAAGGCGGGCTACCGCATATTGGCGGACATGGGTGATATGAGCGCAAATTTCACGCAGTCCTCTTTGTATGTGAAGGGCAGCGCTTTGAAAGAGCATCGCGATCGGGTGAAACGATTCCTACGCGCCTATTCGGAAGCCATCTATGCGATTAAAACCGACCGCGAGCAAACCATGAAAATATTCGCCAAACGGATGCGGGTCGAAGATCCGGAAACGGTGAAATCCACTTATGAATATTTTGCGCCGCGGTTTTCCTTCCCGCCGCGGGTAAACCTTGAAGGGGTGCGAGACACGTTGCAGTTTTACGCCGAGCAAAATCCGGATTTCAAAAACCGCAAGCCCGAAGAATTCCTCGATCAGTCCTTGCTTGATGAACTGGAAAAGGAAGGATTCTTCAAGAAACTGGGGTCGTAGCTTACGCGGTTTCAAGTTTCAAGTTCCTTATTCCAAGTTGACTCGGACTTGAAACCAGAACAAGAGACCAGAGAACGTATACTACCGAATCTTCAGTTCCGCTTGCGCCTTCTTCGCATAGGTCCAGTCGACAATGTCGGATAATCCCAGATTGTCTTTGGATTTCCGCGTGTCGCGCACCAGCTGAATGACGTTTTTCATCGTCTCGTCGGAAGCGATGCCGTTGCGGGTGTAAATGTCGACGATGTCGCGGTAAATGCCTTCGCGGATATCCGCTTCTTTGATACCCCATTTGGTTTCCATGATCGCGAGGATTTCGCTCTTGCGGTCACGGATGTAGTCGACACTTTTGAGAATGGCTTTGATCATCTTGACGATCTCGTCGGGTTTTTCCTTCATCCTTTGGGTGTGGACAGCCACGCCGCCGAGGGGAATGTTCATGATCTCGTTGAAAGATAAGAGCTCATTGAAACCGCGTTTCGCCGCAAGTTTGTTGAACGGCGGCGTCAGCATGGCGGCGTCGATGGAGCCGCTGTCCAAAGCCGCGTAGCGGGAAGAACTGCCGCCGATCTGCAGGAAAATCACATCCTTCTCCGGGTTCATCCCGTGCTTTCGCAAGATCATGATCGCTTCGCTGTGGGGGGTGCCACCGAAACTGCTGATGCCGAACTTCTTGCCTTTCAGATCTTCCACACGCTTTATTTTCGGCCCTGTGACGAGGTAGTGATCGGAGCCCTCTATCACGGCCATGACAATCCGCACAGGGAGGCCGGAAAGCGCGGCCCCGATGAAGTTTGAGAAGGTCCCGCCGTAGTCGATGTTGCGCGTCACGACGCCATTGACGACGACTTGATTTTGCATGACCACGACAACGCCGTTGAGTCCCTCGCTTTTGAAAAAGCCCTTCTCCTCGGCGATGACGAAGGGTAGACCCGTGGTGCCGGTTCTCGTCGTGACGCCGAGAGTGACGGAAGCCATCTGCGCCTCAATAGGCCGCGGCACAATGACGAAGAGAATAATTGCGAGAACCCGCATTGGGGTGATTTGGACCTTTTTCATTTTTCCTCCAAGATGCATAGCTACGTTAGTCGGGCAACGTTAACGCGTCTAATTGAACCCGAATATTGTGTCAAACCGGAGCGGCGCGCAAGTCTGGAGCTCTAAGCCCCGTCCAACTGGGATTTACCCGCCGTCTAGACTGAGCAAAAAAATCCGGTATGCTTTAAAGGTCGTAGATGGTTCGAAAAGAATATACCCAAGGAGTATCAGGATGACAAAATTGAGCAGCTTGGCCGTGACAATGTTTTTCCTGTTGTTCTCGGCTTTGTGGAACAACTCAGCTATCGCTCAAACAACCAAGCTCAACGTTGGTTACAGCGCGATCAGTGGCGATCAACTGCCGGCGTGGGTCGCCAAGGAAGCCGGCATTTTTCAAAAAAATGGCCTGGACGTACAGCTAGTCTACTTCACCGGCGGGACGACGGCGGTCATGGCCCTGATTTCGGCTGACACGCCCCTCAGCCAAGTGGCGGGATCGGCTGTCGTCAATAGTGTTCAGTCAGGCTCCGACTCGGTCATCGTTGCCGCAGGTGTCACCTCTCTCAATTACTATTTGATGGCGCGGCCGGACATCAAAACTCCGGAACAGCTTAAAGGGGGCTCTGTGGCGATCAGCCGCTTCGGCTCCTCGTCGGATTTCATTGCCCGGTTTGCTTTGTCGAGAATCGGCCTGACCCCGGGGAAGGATGTCACAATTGTCCAAATTGGCAGTACCCCGGACCGTGTCGCTGCCGTTCTAACGGGGCGAGTGCAAGCTACAGTGATCAACCCGCCCGCGAGCATCATCGCGGGAAAAAAGGGAATGACCGTGCTAGCGGATCTGCCGAAGCTCGGCTTGGTTTATCAGCATACGACCGCTGCCACGACGAGAAAATATATTCGCGAGCATCCCGACGTTGTCAGACGGTACGTGAAATCGCAGGTGGACGCAGTCCATCGAATCTACACGGACAAGGAAACCTCGATTAAAGTGTTAGGGAAATATTTCGGCGGCAAAATAGAGCGTGATATCCTCGAGCAGAGCTATGAAAATCTCCTCAATGAGTCGGTGCTGCCGAGGAAGCAGTACCCATCCCTCGAAGGGCTGAAAACGATTCTGGCTACTGAAGCCAAAGGAAAGGCGTCCAAGCCAGAGGATTTCGTCGATATGACTTTTATCCGCGAGTTGGATCAGAGTGGTTACATCGACGGGTTGTATAAGAAGAAGTGAATGAAGCCGATAACTTGTCCCTGTTTGTTTCCCTCACCCTGACCCTCTCCCAACGGGCGAGGGAATAAAGATCAAGTTTTCCTCCTCGCCCTTTTTTAGGGAGAGGATAGAGGTGAGGGTAAAGAGCGTATAGAACTCAAAGAACTATTTTTTGGCGGACATTGGTTCTCTGCAGTTAGCTTATCGTTAGTGCGATCTCTTACTGAATTCTTGTATCCCACAAAACCGGCTCACCGCCCAGGCTCGGACTGAAGAGCTCAACTTGAAGCTGGGTCGCGCAACCGGGGCAAAAGTACTCGTGGTACTCGCCGATATAAGGTTCGCCCGTGGGCAAGGGCGGCATGATCTCCTTTAGGTGGACACTTCGGTGCAAGGCGTAGAGCTTGTAATTTTCCTTGGCGTCGCAAAACACGTGGCCGCAGCGACTGCAGCGGATAACTCTTTGTTTGCCGTTCGTACTTACTTCCAGTGCCGCGTGAAACCGCAATGTTTGTCGCCACCCGTTGCTCTCAGTTGCTGAAAGACCGCTGGTTTTTCCCGAAATGGGCGCAGCGCTTTGTCTGCGCGACTCGCGGATCTCTTGCCGGTGCCTTTCGGTAGCCGCGCCATCTATCGTTTTACCGTCGCTGCTGAAAATTACTCCGTAGATGCGCTCGGCAACTTCGCGACTCACCCAGCCGCGGCCAAGGTCCTTCAGCACGGTTTGGGGATCGCGGTCGATGGGATCGCCGAAGCCGCCGCCGCCGGCTACGTAATCGACCAACAAGCTTCCTTCCGGAAGCGGGATACGCTCCGGCACACCGGATGGAAGAAAGGATTTGCCCCATTCCCCGGCGCGCATCGCTTGACCCGTCGGATGGTCGCCTTTTCTGACTTTGTCGAGCATTGCCAAGCCGGCTTCAACAATGACTCGGTTAGCGGTGCTGCCCGTGGGATAGCCCCCGGAGAGGCCGAAACCGCCCTGGGCGACGCCGCCGTAGGGTTTGTAATCGACGCTGCAATCCTTGGAGCCATAAATAAGATAGATCCGGTAGCTACCCAGGCCGCCGCGATACTGACCGAAGCCGCTGCCGTCGCAGTTGTGCGAGCGGGTGAAATAAAGAAAGGGATACTGCATCTCGATACGTTCGATGTCGCTGATACCCGCCGAGGGAATGTTCATATGACCACCGGTGTTGACGCCATCGCGACGGGGCGCGGCGCCCATGCCGGAGCCGTGAATATCGTAGAGCCCTTGGGCGACCGGAATGCCTTCGCGGGTGTGACCGCCATAGAAATATCCCGGCCCGCCGACGAACTCCAAGTTGCCGGTGGTGGAAGCGTTGACGTCATCGTAGCGTCCCGAGGCGTAAATCATTTTGGCGACACCCTCGCAGACCGTGGAGACCAACACGTTGCCGATGCGCGGGGCGGCGCCGCAGGCCGCCGGATATTTGCAGTTCAGAATTGTTCCCTCCGGCACCTGGATTTTCACCGGCCGCATTTTGCCGTCGCTCCAGGGCACGTCCCAGAAAAGCGTGTTCGTGAGGGCCAGTGCAATATGCGCCACAGTACTGGGTAACGTCGAATTGTGGTCCGTGTCCGTCTGTGGACTGGTTCCGCTGAAATCGAAATGGAGCTCGTCGTCTTTCTTGGTCATGGTGCAGAAGAGTTGCTGCGCCACTGATTTGCGTGTCTTGCGATCCAAGGTCGTAACATACTGGCGTGTTACCCAAGTGCCGTTGGGCATCGATTTGAGCTTGGCGCGGGGTTTGTTTT
>Ga0081455_10008983_pt1 | contig 10322 bp, 5 predicted proteins | sample TabmetS3T2R1_FD_70207 | JGI IMG/M metagenome (GOLD analysis project Ga0081455, IMG submission 70207) | Tabebuia heterophylla rhizosphere microbial communities from the University of Puerto Rico - S3T2R1 | ecosystem: Host-associated > Plants > Roots > Rhizosphere ... | reverse complement strand
AGGGCAAGGAAGGCATCCAGGAGGAGTTCTTCCACACCTTCAACACGCTGCACAACGCGAACAAGCAGATCGTCATCTCCTCCGATCGGCCGCCCAAGCAGCTGGCCACGCTCGAGGACCGACTGCGCACCCGGTTCGAGTGGGGACTGATCACCGACGTTCAGCCACCCGAGCTCGAGACCCGCATCGCGATTCTGCGTAAGAAGGCCCAGATGGACCGGCTGGACGTGCCCGACGAGGTGCTCGAGCTGATCGCCAGCAGCATCGAGCGCAACATCCGCGAACTCGAAGGCGCGCTCATCCGCGTCACCGCGTTCGCCTCGTTGAACAAAACGCAGATCGACAAGTCGCTGGCCGAGATCGTGCTACGTGACCTGATCGCCGACGCCGGCACCATGCAGATCAGCACGGCGGCGATCATGGCCACCACGGCGGAGTACTTCGAGACCACCGTCGAGGAGTTGCGCGGGCCGGGCAAGACCCGGGCGCTGGCACAGTCCCGCCAGATCGCCATGTACCTGTGCCGCGAACTCACCGATCTGTCACTTCCCAAGATCGGCCAGGCGTTCGGCCGCGACCACACCACGGTCATGTATGCCGAGAAGAAGATTCGCGGTGAGATGGCCGAACGCCGCGAGGTGTTCGATCACGTCAAGGAACTCACCACGCGAATCCGCCAACGCGCCAAGCGCTGACCGGTCCTTCGTCGGCCGCTCGTCTCCTGCACGCAAAATCTGAGGGTAACCGTGCGTTCGACAGCCGTTCCGCCGAAAAATTCTTCGAAAAACTTTGGCACCGTCGGTATCACTCGTCACACCGATGCGGTGTGGATGCCGGTGTGGACAACTTGCGTCAAACCTTCGAATTGCCCGCCGCTTCGTACACAACACGGTCGATGTCCACAGCGCGCCGCACCGCATCGGGGAACTGTCCACAATCCACTCACAACCCGACACAATCGCCACGCAGGCCCGACATCGGTTTATCCCCAATCTCCACAAGCCCTAATACTGTTGCTCGTATATCTCCTGAGTTTCTCCTTCGAAGAAGCCACCTGGGGACACATCGATTCCCCGGTCGCAGAGGCGCTTTGCGCACCCCGATGTCACCCCGATCGATTAGCTTTCAAGTTGAGCCGGAAAGCTCTACGGTGGTTCATCGACAGCCGTTACGGTCGTCGGTACGCATCGGCGAGACGCGTGGTGAGACACCGAGAAAACGCTGGTTAGACCTTGGTGTGGTGTGTATCGAAGGGACGCTATGGACGTGGCGACGACAACTGTTGGTCTCACCGACCTGAAGTTCCGACTAGTACGCGAAGACTTCGCCGACGCCGTGGCCTGGGTTGCCAGGAATTTGCCGACGAGACCCACCGTCCCCGTCCTTGCCGGCGTGTTGCTCACCGGTTCTGACGACGGGCTGACGATCTCGGGGTTCGACTACGAAGTGTCGGCCGAGGTACGGGTTGCTGCTGAAATCGCTTCTCCTGGAAGCGTTTTGGTTTCCGGACGGTTGTTGTCCGACATCACTCGGGCGCTGCCCGCCAAACCTGTCGACGTCAGCGTCGAAGGCACCAGGGTGTCACTGACCTGCGGCAGCGCTCGATTCTCGCTGCCCACCATGGCGGTCGAAGACTATCCGGCATTGCCCACCCTGCCCGAGGACACGGGTGTCATATCGTCGGAGTTGTTCGCTGAGGCGATCGGTCAGGTCGCCGTGGCCGCCGGCCGCGACGACACCCTTCCGATGCTGACAGGCATCCGTGTCGAGATTTCCGGCGAGAAGATGGTTTTGGCGGCCACCGACCGTTTCCGGCTCGCGGTCCGCGAGTTGACCTGGTCGACGGAATCCGCCGACATCGAAGCTGCGGTGCTGGTGCCGGCGAAGACGCTGGCCGAAGCCGCGAAGACGGGGGCCGACGGTGCGGATGTGCATTTGTCGTTGGGCGCCGGTTCGGCGGTCGGCAAGGAGGGGTTGCTCGGTATCCGCAGCCAGGGCAAGCGCAGCACCACGCGCTTGCTCGACGCCGAGTTCCCGAAGTTCCGTCAGCTGTTGCCGACCGAGCACACCGCGGTGGCGACCATCGGCGTCGCCGAACTCACCGAGGCGATCAAGCGTGTGGCGCTGGTAGCGGACCGCGGAGCACAGGTCCGATTGGAATTTGCAGACGACGCGTTGCGGCTGTCTGCAGGCGCTGACGATGTCGGCCGCGCCGAGGAGGATCTGCCTGTCGCCTTCTCCGGTGATCCGTTGACGATCGCCTTCAACCCAACGTATCTGACGGACGGTTTGGGTTCGTTGCATTCGCAGCGCGTGACGTTTGGTTTCACGACACCCAGTCGTCCTGCGGTGTTGCGCCCAGCAGGTGAGGATGATGAGTCTGTCGGCGCAAGTGGCCCCTTCCCTGCCGCTCAAACCGACTACGTCTACCTGTTGATGCCGGTGCGGCTTCCGGGCTAACCGGCCCTACCGCCACGAAAGAGGCGCGCACATGCAATTGGGTCTCGTTGGCCTGGGCAAAATGGGTTTCAACATGCGGGAACGCCTGCGTGAGGGCGGACATGAGGTGATCGGGTACGACCCCCGGCCCGAGGTCACCGATGTGCCGACGCTCACGGCGCTGGCCGAAGCGCTCACCGCGCCGCGGGTGGTGTGGGTGATGGTGCCGTCCGGCCCGATTACGCACGAGACCATCGCCTCTTTGGCCGATGAACTCAGTGCTGGCGACATGGTCATCGACGGCGGCAACTCGCGCTACACCGAAGACGGCCCGCACGCAAAACTGTTGGGCGACAAGGGAATCACGTTCATCGACGCCGGCGTGTCCGGCGGCATCTGGGGGTTGAAGGAAGGCTATGGCCTGATGGTCGGCGGCAGCGACGCCGACATCGAACGGGCGATGCCGATTTTCGACACGCTACGTCCGCCCGGTCCGCGCGAAGACGGGTTTGTCCATGCGGGCCCGGTCGGCGCGGGCCATTTCGCGAAGATGGTGCACAACGGCGTTGAGTACGCGCTGATGACGGCCTACGCGGAAGGGTATGAAATGCTGGCCGCCGAGGAACTGGTGAAGGATCCGCAGGCCGTCTACCAGGCGTGGACCAACGGCACAGTGGTGCGGTCGTGGCTGCAGCAGCTCCTCGCCAAGGCCTTGAAGGAGGATCCGAAGCTCGCGGAGATCACGGGCTACACCGAAGATTCGGGCGAAGGCCGGTGGACGGTCGAGGAGGCGATTCGACTGCGGGTGCCGGTGCCCGGCATCGCCGCGTCGTTGTTCGCCCGCTTCCTCTCGCGCCAGGACGACTCGCCGACCATGAAGGCCGTGGCGGCCCTGCGAAACCAGTTCGGTGGCCACGCCGTGCAACGAATCAGCGAGTCCGGGTAGGTTGCCGCGCACGCGAGGAGCGAAGTAGGTTGCCGCGCACGCAAGGAGCAAAATAGTTGTACGTCCGCCGTCTGGGATTGCAAGACTTCCGGTCCTGGCCGCGAGTCGAGCTGGATCTGGAACCTGGACGGACGGTGTTTGTCGGCCCCAACGGGTTCGGCAAGACGAATCTCGTTGAAGCCCTGTGGTATTCGTCAACACTCGGCTCGCACCGGGTGGCATCCGACGCACCGCTGATTCGAAGAGGCGCCGAGCGGGCGGTGGTGTCGACGATCGTCGTGAACGACGGACGTGAGTTGGCCGTGGACCTGGAGATCACGTCAGGACGCGCCAACAAGGCACGGCTCAACCGCTCCCCCGTGCGTTCGGCCCGCGAGGTGCTCGGGGTGTTGCGGGCGGTGCTGTTCGCGCCGGAGGATTTGGCGCTGGTACGGGGTGATCCGGGTGAACGCCGCCGCTACCTCGACGAGCTGGCCACGACGCGGCGGCCGCGGGTCGGCGCCGTGCGGGCCGACTACGACAGGGTGCTCCGGCAGCGGGCCGCGCTGCTGAAAACCGCGGGCGGCCATCGTAGTGACCGCAGTGTTCCCGACACGCTCGACGTGTGGGACGGTCACCTCGCCGCGCACGGCGCGCAGCTCATCGCCGCACGCGTCGAGCTCGTCAACCAGCTCGCCCCCGAGGTGGAGAAGGCCTACCAACTGCTGGCGCCGTCGTCACGACCTGCAGCGATCCAGTACCGCAGCGCGGTCGACATCGTTGAGGTGGAGGCGGCCGCGGGCAACGACAGCGTCGAGGTGTTCGAGGCCGCGCTGCTCGATGCGCTGGCCCGGCGCCGCGCTGCGGAACTCGAGCGCGGGGTCTGCCTGGTGGGTCCGCACCGCGACGATCTCGAGTTGCGGCTGGGTGATCAGGTGGCGAAAGGTTTCGCGAGCCACGGCGAATCGTGGTCGATTGCCCTGGCCCTGCGGCTGGCCGCGTACGACTTGCTGCGCGCGGACGGCGGCGATCCGGTGCTCCTGCTTGACGATGTGTTCGCCGAACTCGACAACGCTCGCAGGCAGGCGCTGGCCAACGTCGCCGCCAACGCGGAACAGGTTCTGGTCACCGCGGCGGTGCACGACGACATTCCTTCGGACTGGGAAGCCCGCCGCATCGAGATCACGATGCGCGACGAGGACACCGGCCGGGTATCGATGGTGATGCAGTGACAGAAGAAGACAAAGAGATCGGGCCGCCGGCCCACCTGAGCGGGATGGCCGGTATGGACCTGGTGCGGCGGACACTGGAAGAGGCGCGCGGTGCCGCGCGGATCCAGGGCAAGGACGTCGGCCGCGGCCGCAGCTCCCCCAACCGGCGCCGCGTGGCCGGATCCAGCCGCCACCGCTGGTCCGGGCCGGGCCCCGACTCGCGCGACCCACAGCTGCTGGGGTCGGCGACCAGCGACCTGGCGCGCAGCCGCGGCTGGTCCGGTCGGGTTGCGGAGGGATCGGTGTTCGGGCGCTGGTCAGGAGTGGTCGGCGAGCAGATCGCCGCGCACGCAACACCGACCTCGCTCAACGACGGGGTGCTCACCGTATCCGCTGAGTCGACGGCGTGGGCCACCCAGCTGCGGATGGTGCAGGCGCAACTGCTGGCCAAGATCGCCGCCGCCGTCGGCCACGGGGTGGTGACCTCGCTGAAAATCGTCGGGCCGGTGACGCCATCCTGGCGTAAGGGGCCGTATCACATCGCCGGCCGTGGGCCGCGCGACACATACGGGTAACGGTTCCCAGGCTCGTTCCCTGAGAGCCGCCAGAACGCCGCGATCTTAGTTCTCAAGCGCTTCACGCACCTCGGATCGAAAAATTCCACAGGCGGCGCAAATAGGTATGTGGAAACGCCGCCTCAGAATCGGTCCTGGCGCTATCTCCCGGTAGACTGTCTCCATGACTTGCCGACGGTAAGCACTGCCGTCGCTGCGACCCCCAAGGAGAAGCTTCCGCCCGTGGCTGCTGCGAAGAAGAAAGCCGAGAAGACATACGGCGCCGACGCCATCACTGTTCTCGAAGGTCTGGAGGCCGTCCGCAAACGTCCGGGCATGTATATCGGTTCCACCGGAGAGCGTGGCCTGCACCACCTTGTCTGGGAGGTTGTCGACAACTCCGTTGACGAAGCGATGGCCGGATACGCGACGAAAGTCGACGTGCGACTCCTCGAGGACGGTGGCGTCGAAGTTGTTGACGACGGGCGCGGCATCCCCGTCGAGATGCACGCGAGCGGTGCGCCGACCGTCGACGTCGTGATGACGCAGCTGCACGCCGGCGGCAAGTTCGGCGGCGAGAACAGCGGCTACGCCGTCAGTGGCGGTCTGCACGGCGTCGGTGTGTCCGTGGTGAACGCACTGTCCACCCGGCTCGAAGTGGACGTCTCGCGGGACGGCCACGAGTGGTTCCAGTCCTACGACCACGCGATGCCCGGCACCCTCAAGCAGGGTGATGCCACCAAGAAGACCGGCACGACGGTCAGGTTCTGGGCGGACCCAGAGATCTTCGAAACCACGAACTACGACTTCGAGACCGTTGCCCGGCGGCTGCAGGAGATGGCCTTCCTCAACAGGGGCCTGACGATCACGCTGTCCGACGAGCGGGTGACCGCGGAAGCAGTCACCGACGAAGTCGTCAGCGATACGGCCGAGGCGCCGAAGTCGGCAGAGGAGAAGGCCGCCGAGGCTGCTGGTCCGCACAAGGTGAAGAACCGCACGTTTCACTACCCGGGCGGGCTGGTCGACTACGTCAAGCACATCAACCGGACCAAGACGCCGATTCACCAGAGCATCGTCGACTTCGCGGGTAAGGGCGAAGGCCATGAGGTCGAGATCGCGATGCAATGGAACGCCGGCTACTCGGAGTCGGTGCACACGTTCGCCAACACGATCAACACGCACGAGGGCGGCACCCACGAAGAAGGTTTCCGCGCCGCGCTGACCAGTGTGGTGAACAAGTACGCCAAGGACAAGAAACTCCTCAAGGACAAGGACCCGAACCTGACGGGCGACGACATCCGCGAGGGTCTGGCGGCGGTCATCTCGGTGAAGGTGGCCGAGCCGCAGTTCGAGGGTCAGACGAAGACCAAGCTGGGCAATACCGAGGTGAAGTCGTTCGTGCAGCGCATCTGCAACGAACAACTCGGGCACTGGTTCGAGGCCAACCCGGCCGAGGCGAAAACGGTAGTGAACAAGGCGGTTTCGTCAGCGCAAGCGCGTATCGCCGCCCGCAAGGCCCGCGAGCTGGTGCGCAGGAAGAGCGCCACCGACATCGGCGGGCTGCCGGGCAAGTTGGCGGACTGCCGCTCCACTGATCCGCGCAAGTCGGAACTGTATGTGGTGGAGGGTGATTCGGCCGGCGGCTCGGCGAAGAGCGGCCGCGACTCGATGTTCCAGGCGATCCTGCCGTTGCGCGGCAAGATCATCAACGTCGAGAAGGCACGCATCGACCGAGTGCTGAAGAACACCGAAGTACAGTCGATCATCACCGCGCTCGGCACGGGTATCCACGACGAGTTCGACATCGCCAAGCTGCGCTATCACAAGATCGTGCTGATGGCGGACGCCGACGTGGACGGCCAGCACATCTCGACGCTGCTGCTGACGCTGTTGTTCCGGTTCATGAAGCCGCTGATCGAAAACGGCCACGTGTTCCTGGCCCAGCCGCCGCTCTACAAGCTGAAGTGGCAGCGCAGCGAGCCGGAATTCGCCTACTCAGACCGTGAGCGTGACGGTCTGCTCGAAGCCGGCAGGAAGGCGGGCAAGAAGATCAACGTCGACGACGGCATCCAGCGGTACAAGGGTCTTGGCGAGATGGATGCCAAGGAGCTGTGGGAAACGACGATGGATCCGTCGGTGCGGGTGCTGCGTCAGGTGACTCTGGACGATGCCGCCGCCGCCGACGAACTGTTCTCGATCCTGATGGGCGAGGACGTCGAGGCTCGCCGCAGTTTCATCACCCGGAACGCCAAAGACGTTCGCTTCCTTGATGTCTGACGCCGAATTCAACCACTAATAGGGCTGAAAAAACATGACTGATACCACGTTGCCGCCTGGCGGCGACGCTGACCGCATCGAGCCTGTCGATATCCAGCAGGAGATGCAGCGCAGCTACATCGACTACGCGATGAGCGTCATCGTCGGCCGGGCGCTGCCGGAGGTGCGCGACGGCCTCAAGCCGGTGCACCGCCGCGTGCTCTACGCGATGTACGACTCGGGCTTCCGCCCGGATCGCAGCCACGCGAAATCGGCACGCTCCGTTGCCGAAACGATGGGCAACTACCACCCGCACGGTGACGCGTCGATCTACGACACCCTGGTCCGGATGGCGCAGCCGTGGTCGCTGCGCTACCCGTTGGTCGACGGGCAGGGCAACTTCGGTTCGCCGGGCAATGACCCACCGGCCGCCATGCGCTATTGCGTAACGGGCGACGCGCTGGTGGCGCTGCCCGAGGGCCAGTCGATACGGATCGCCGATGTGGTGCCGGGCGCTAAGTCCAATAGCGACAACGTGATCGACCTGAAAGTGCTTGGGCGGCACGGGACTCCCGTCGTAGCTGACCGGCTCTTCCATTCCGGCGATCACGCAACATATACGGTTCGCACCTTTGAAGGACATGAGGTCACAGGTACCGCGAACCACCCGCTGCTCTGCCTGGTCGACCTCGGTGGTGTGCCAACCCTGCTGTGGAAGCTCATCGAGGAGATCCGCCCTTGCGACATCGCCGTAATGTGCGCCGAGAGTGGGGAATATGACGAGAATCGCTCGAAATCCGTCATATATCCGACTCTCGACGAATTCCTCACGCTACACGGCGACGACCCCGACGCCACAGCGATCGCGTCCGAACTCACCGACGGCCGGTTCTATTACGCGCGCGTCGCGTCCGTGACCGACGCCGGCGTGCAACCGGTGTACAGCCTTCGCGTCGACACGGCAGACCATGCTTTCATCACCAACGGCTTCGTCAGCCACAACACGGAAGCGCGGCTGACTCCGCTCGCAATGGAGATGCTGCGTGAAATCGACGAGGAGACAGTCGATTTCATCCCAAACTATGACGGGCGCGTGCAGGAGCCGACGGTTCTGCCGAGCCGGTTCCCGAACCTGTTGGCCAATGGCTCGGGCGGCATCGCGGTCGGCATGGCCACCAACATTCCCCCGCACAACCTGCGCGAGCTCGCCGAGGCCGTGTACTGGTGCCTGGAGTACCACGACGCCGACGAGGAAGCCACGCTGGCGGCAGTGTGCGAACGCGTCAAGGGTCCCGACTTCCCGACGCATGGCTTGATCGTTGGCTCCCAGGGGATTACGGACACCTACACGACGGGCCGCGGCTCCATCCGGATGCGCGGCGTGGTGGAGATCGAGGAAGACAACCGCGGCCGCACCGGCATCGTCATCACCGAGCTGCCGTATCAGGTCAATCACGACAACTTCATCACCTCGATCGCCGAGCAGGTCCGCGACGGCAAGCTCACCGGCATCGCCAACATCGAGGACCAATCGAGCGATCGCGTCGGGCTGCGCATCGTCGTCGAGCTGAAGCGCGACGCGGTGGCCAAGGTGGTGCTGAACAACCTCTACAAGCACACCCAGCTGCAGACCAGCTTCGGCGCCAACATGCTGTCGATCGTCGACGGCGTGCCCCGCACGCTGCGGCTCGATCAGCTGATCCGGCACTACGTCAACCATCAGCTCGACGTCATCGTCCGGCGCACCACCTACCGGTTGCGCAAGGCGAACGAACGGGCCCACATCCTGCGCGGTCTGGTCAAGGCCCTCGACGCGCTCGACGAGGTCATCGCGTTGATCCGGGCATCGGAGACCGTCGACGTTGCCAAACAGGGCTTGATCGAACTGCTCGACATCGACGAGATCCAGGCCCAGGCCATCCTCGACATGCAGTTGCGTCGCCTGGCCGCCCTGGAACGCCAGAAGATCGTCGACGACTTGGCCAAGATCGAGGCCGAGATCGCCGACCTCGAAGACATCCTCGCCAAGCCCGAGCGGCAACGCGCCATCGTGCGGGATGAGCTCAAAGAGATCGTGGACAAGCACGGCGACGATCGGCGCACCCGCATCGTTCCGGCCGACGGTGAAGTGTCCGACGAGGATCTGATCGCCCGCGAGGACGTCGTCGTCACGATCACCGAGACCGGGTACGCTAAGCGCACCAAGACCGACCTGTACCGCAGCCAGAAGCGCGGCGGCAAGGGCGTACAGGGCGCCGGGCTAAAGCAGGACGACATCGTCAACCACTTCTTCGTCTGCTCGACGCACGACTGGATCCTGTTCTTCACCACGCAGGGCCGGGTGTACCGCGCCAAGGCATACGACCTGCCCGAGGCGTCGCGCACGGCGCGCGGTCAGCATGTCGCCAACCTGTTGGCCTTCCAGCCGGAGGAGCGCATCGCCCAGGTCATCCAGATCAAGGGCTACGAGGATGCGCCGTATCTCGTGCTGGCCACCCGCAACGGGCTGGTGAAGAAGTCGAAGTTGACCGACTTCGACTCCAATCGCTCGGGCGGCATCGTGGCGGTCAACCTGCGCGACGGCGACGAGCTCGTAGGAGCGGTGTTGTGTTCGGCCGAGGAAGACCTGCTGCTGGTGTCCGCGAAGGGTCAGTCGATCCGCTTCTCGGCAACCGATGAGGCGCTGCGTCCGATGGGTCGGGCGACGTCCGGTGTGCAGGGCATGAGGTTCAACGCCGACGATGCCTTGCTCTCGTTGAATGTGGTGCGCGCCGACACGTATCTGCTGGTCGCAACCGCCGGCGGCTATGCCAAGCGCACCGCGATCGATGAGTACCCCGTCCAAGGCCGTGGTGGCAAAGGGGTGCTGACGATCCAGTTCGACAAGCGGCGTGGCAGTCTGGTCGGTGCGTTGATCGTCGATGACGACACAGAGCT
>Ga0081455_10008982_pt1 | contig 10323 bp, 10 predicted proteins | sample TabmetS3T2R1_FD_70207 | JGI IMG/M metagenome (GOLD analysis project Ga0081455, IMG submission 70207) | Tabebuia heterophylla rhizosphere microbial communities from the University of Puerto Rico - S3T2R1 | ecosystem: Host-associated > Plants > Roots > Rhizosphere ... | reverse complement strand
CTGGGGATGTGTTTAAAGATTGTGTTTAACGGCGCCGCGAGCGTAAGCAAGCGGTTGAAGCAATGGAATGGCCGCTTGCTTACGCGCGCGGTACTGTTGGAAGAGGAATTATGGAGCTGGAAGTCAAGATTCGAGGTCTTTTGGTTGATCCTACTACGAACTCTCCGATAGTTCTGTTGAAGGAGTTGGACGGCGAAGGCATCTTACCTATCTGGGTCGGCCCGTATGAGGCCAATTCGATCGCCTCCGAGATCGAAAAACTCTCTCCGCAGCGCCCGATGACGCACGACCTGCTTAGGAACGTGATCGCGCAGATGGGCGGCGACGTGAGGCGCGTGGTGGTGACTGAACTCCGCGAGAACACTTTTTACGCCGTGATCGAAATAATGAGCGACGGTCAGTTGGTCTTGATCGACTCCAGGCCCAGCGACGCCATAGCCCTGGCCCTGCGCGTCGATTGCCCCATCTTCATCCGTGAAGAGGTTCTGGAGGCCTCCAAGCGCGGGGACGGCGCCGGGATTCAGGACGAAGAGGGTTTTGAAGAAGAGGTCGACTGGCCGGAAGAGATCGACGACGTCCCTGACTCCGGCTATAAGATGTAATCTATAAGATGTAATCGGGGACCTGAACGAGGACGACCTTAGCCACAGGGAGACCATTTTGCGAGACATTAAGATCGCAATCGCAAATCAAAAGGGAGGTGTGGGGAAGACCACGACCGCAATCAATCTCTCTGCCGCTCTCGCGCAGAAGGGGAAGAAAGTCTTGCTCGCCGACATCGATCCTCAAGCCAACAGCACTATCTCTTTTCTTGATAACGGGAACCTTGAGAACAGCCTGTCCATCTATGACCTCCTGACTGACATGAAATTGTCTTTAAGCGATGTCTTAAAGAAGACGTCCGTGGAAAATCTGGATTTGATCCCGTCGCGAATACATATGGCCAAACTGGAAAGGGAATTGATCGGAGAACTCGATGCCCACTTCCGCTTGAAGGACAGGCTTGATCCGATCACCAAAATGTACGACGTCGTGATAATTGATACCCCGCCGACACTGGGTCTGATAACTGTAAACGCCTTGGTTGCCGCCACCCATTTGATAATCCCGATCCAATCGTCATACTTTGCCCTTGAGGGCACAGATGACCTGCTCGAAACCATCGAAAGAATCAAAGCCAGGCCTAATCCGGAACTTGAGGTTCTGGGGGTCGTCGTGACTTTGCATGATCGCAGAACCACCTTGTCAAGAGACATATACGACCAGATATGTCAGGTGTTTGGCGACAAGGTTTTCTCGACCACCATCTCAAAATCCGTGAGGCTGGAAGAGAGTCCGGCCTACAAAGAATCGATATTTACTTTTGCTCCAGCTTCGACTGGGGCAGTTGAATACGCAAATTTATGCGAAGAGGTGATTCGCCGTGCCTGTTAAACGTGGTTTGCCCTCGACTATAAAGATGAGACACGATCGTCACTACGTGGAGGAATTGTCCTCACGTGGCGCGACCGTCGGACGTATGATCGCGCTCGACCGCCTGGAGCCTAATCCGCTGCAACCGCGGGTAGATCTCGGCGATCTGGAAGAGCTGATCGCATCAATCAGAGAAAGGGGAGTGCTCGAACCGCTGCTCGTGCGCCCGTCGCAGGTGGGCGGGCGGTTCATGATCATCTCCGGTGAGAGGCGATTCCGGGCGGCCCGCGAAGCCGGGCTGCGCGAAGTCCCGTGCATAGAGTTGAACGTCGATGATCGGGCGGTTGCTGAGATCGCCCTGATCGAAAACCTACAGCGCAAAGACCTCACGCCTTATGAAGAAGCCGAAGGCTTGCTGGCCCTGAAGGAGCGCTTCGGCTACACGCACGAAGACATCGCCAAAAAGATCGGCAAATCGCGGTCGTCAGTGACCGAGTCTTTGATAATCGCCGCGCTGCCGGACGAGATCAAAAACCTGTGCCAGAAGGCCAGCATCAACTCGAAATCGATGTTGTTGCAGGTCTCCAAGCAAGCGGACGCCGATTCGATGCTCCAATTTATCAACCGCGTTTCGGAGCAGGGAATGAATCGGGACGAGGCGAGAAAAGCCGGCAAGAAGAAACAGTCGCGCCCGCAACCCTACGTCTTCCGCCACCAGTCTTCGTCCAAAGATTACACGATAGAGGTGCGATTCCGCAGGTCGTCAGTGTCGAAGGAAGAGCTGTTGCAGGTCATTCAAAAATTGATCGCCGAGTTGATGGAATCTCAAGACTAACTGCTTACGAACAGTCTCTCGCTCTCCTTCTCCAACCAGCTTTCTAATTGCCTCTATTGCGTTCCCATATATGATGCGCCAATCTTATATGGGAATCCGATGGGAGGCGTCCACAATGAACAAGAAGACAGACGTGTGGCAAGGGACTCTTGCTCTCATGGTGTTGAGGACTCTCGAAATGATCGGGCCGCTCCACGGCTACGGAATCGCCCCACGGATCGAGCAAACTAGCGGCGACGCGCTGTTGCTGAACTACGGGACTCTCTACCCAATGCTTCTCATCCTGGCTCCTAGTGGGAGGCGCTCATGAGACACATCCGAGCCTTCCTGCTCCGTCTTGGCGGGCTGTTTCACAAGGGGCGGCGCGACCGTGAGCTGGCGGATGAGATTGAAAGCAATCTGCAACTACATATCGAAGACAATCTCCGCGCCGGCATGAGTCCAGAGGAGGCCAGGCGGGATGCGCTCCTGAAATTCGGCGGCGTCGAATCCGCCAAGGAAGCTTATCGAGATCGAAGGGGACTGCCACTGCTTGAGGCTTTGGCGCAGGATATCCGCTATGCGTTTCGGCAGATCGGTAAGTATCCGGGGTTCGTAGCGATAATCGTCATCAACCTCGGTCTTGGAACCGGCGCGACCACCGCGATCTTCAGTGTTGTGAATACCGTCTTGCTCAGGCCCCTGCCATATAGAGATCCAAGTCGTCTGGTCTGGGTCACCCAACGATTTGCGCTTTCAATTAGTCCCGGAGCCGTCTTTGGTCCCGATTACCTCGCTTGGCGGCGTGAGAACTCATCCTTCGAAGAGATCGAAGCATTTCAAAGTGGCGGCCCGAACACCAGCCTGGCCAGTAAGGACGCGCCCATAGCAGTTCGAGCTACCAGCGTAACGCCCAGGTTCTTTTCTATGTTGGGAGTAAATCCAATTCTGGGCAGATCGTTTACAGATGCGGAAGGCGCGGAGGGCCGAAACCAGGTTGCGTTATTGAGTGAAGGGATTTGGAGAACTCAATTTGGCGGCGACCCCGACATTCTGGGAACGATTATCCGCCTTAACGGATCGGCCTACACCGTGGTTGGGGTTTTGCCGGGAAGCGTTCGTTATCCCGAAGGTGATGTCTGGACGCCTATTTCTTTGGATTCGGCGATGTTCACGCCGAGCGCCAGGCCCATGGGCGCCATGTCTGTGATCGGTCGACTCAAGGAAGGGACCTCAAACTCGCATGCTGAGTCAGATTTGGATGTCATTGAGCATCGCATCGATAATCAATATCCACAATGGTTTGTGCAGGCGCGCGATAGATCGGTACAGGTCATCGCCTTGAATGCATTCCTGGCGCGCAATATGCGCTCGCTACTACTCATTTTGCTCGGGGTTGTGGGTTTTGTGCTTTTGATCGCGTGCGCAAATGTCTCAAATCTGTTGCTTTCTCGCGCTACCGGCCGGGGGCGGGAGTTTGCTATCCGCGCAGCGCTCGGCGCCGGTCGAATTCGTCTCATTCGTCAATCTCTTACTGAGAGCCTTGTATTGGCGAGTCTAGGGAGCGCTTTAGGATTTTTGGGAGGGATTTGGTTCGTCGGGTTCTTGAAGCAGCTTATTCCCGCGGGTATTCCTTCCAGCGTTCGACTGGATCCGGTGATGTTTGGGTTTGCGGTCGGCATCGCAATTTTTGCAACACTGGTCTGCGGCCTTGTTCCGGCTCTGGTCGCCTCGCGCACAACCGTCAGCGAAGCTCTGAAATCAGGAGGCCAACAGACAGGAACTGGAGGAGGCGCGCGTCTCCTTCGCAACTTTCTGGTAATCTTTGAGATCACGCTCTCTCTGATTCTCTTGATCGGAGCCGGCTTGCTCGTGCAAACATTTGTACGCCTGTCCGATGTACGTTTGGGCTTTGATCCGCACAGGATCCTTACTGCCAGGGTTACCAGGCAAATGACAAACGGCTTTAACACTCCATCGCAGGTTCCGTTTTTCGATCAGGTACTTGATCGGCTCAAGACGCTTCCCGGCGTTGTCGCCGCTGGCGCCGGGACACGTGCGCCTCTCAGCAGTTGTATTGGCGGCCCCGTTCCGTTTCGGGATGCGAGTGGCGAACATACCCTGCCTTCTGTTTGCCGCAATGAAATCAGCCCGGATTATTTTCACGCTGTAGGTATTCCATTGTTGTCCGGCCGCTTCTTCGATGCGAACGACAGCAGCGCTGCCCCGGCAGTTGTCATGATCAACCGGGCTCTGGCCCGTGTCGCATATGGAGATCAAGACCCGATTGGGCATGAGGTGGGATTATATGGATTGAAGGGGATTACGTGGTCCAAGATTGTCGGGGTGGTTGGCGACGTGAGAAATAATACTCTCGAACAAGAGCCGTCGCCGGAAATCTACATTCCGTATACTCAAGCTCTCCTCCCCTTGAGCGTGACGTTTGTAGTGCGCGCCTCCCTCAATCCGCTATCGTTACCGAATGAAGTGCGGAAGGCGGTGCAAGCTGTCGATAAGTACCAGGCGGCCTCCAGCGTTCAGACATTGGATGAATTCATCAGGGCTTCTACGGTGATGCAGCGCTTCAGGATGGTCCTGCTCAGCTTCTTCGCGCTGCTTGCGTTTGTGCTCGCAATCCTGGGAATTTTCGGCGTCATGAGTTACTCGGTCGGACAACGAACACGGGAGATGGCTGTGCGCGTGGCGATCGGGGCTCAACGCGGCAGTGTAATCTGGCTGGTTGTCAGGCAGGGTATGTCAGTCGCAGCTTTCGGACTGGCTGGTGGAATATTAGGAGCGCTTGGTCTGACTCGGCTCCTTTCAAGATTTCTCTATGATGTGAAACCGACCGATATTATTACGTTCCTGGCGGCTGTATTGCTTCTTACTGGAGCATCGTTCGTCGCCTGCTATCTTCCAGCGCGACGAGCATCTTCCGTAGATCCTGTGAAAGCCTTGCGCGTCGAGTAACTACAGGTCTTGGTCTGATGGTCAATGGACAGAATTCTCGCCCATTGTCATGTCGATGACCACATCCCCTTTACATCTTATTACCGATCGCAAGCCAAGAAGACGTGAATGAAGGCAAGATGATCGCTGCTGATAAAAAAGGTTGACAGCCGATTTGCGCGGGTGTATCGTTTTCGCCGTCTCAGCGTTGTTCTTTCTGATCACTGATTTCTCAAGCATCACCGAGACATCGACAGGCAGTCATCGCCGATTTGTAGATCAAAAACACGGTTCGGACCTAGACGCCAAACAAGAGGGATTGGTGTTTGAACGACAGACCCCCAGCCCAACAATGCGTTACAGCGTGCCGTGGAACTCAACAAAATTCGGATAACGTGCTAGAGCTAACAGGCTTTCGCTTAATATATTGGATGTAGTGATTGAGGAGCGCCCATGTCTGTAGGACTAGATAATCTGAAGCACATCGTCGTCCTGATGATGGAAAACCGGTCGTTCGACCACATGCTAGGGGCATTGAAGCAGGTGGATCCACGCATAAATGGGTTGTCCGGGGATGAATTCAACCCGGATACCATGAACGCGCCGATCAAGGTTCAGCCGCTCGCCGAGTACCAGAGCCAGCTCGACCCCGATCCCGATCATCATTTTCCCGGCGTCAATCTGCAGCTGTATGACGGCGCCGGCGGCCCGCCGGCAAAGCCTACCATGCAGGGTTTCGTCAAGAGCTATTTTCAAAAGCGCCGCGACGTCAACCATTCGCACAAGATCATGTATTACTTCCCGCCGGAGAAGATTCCGATCCTGACGGGGCTGGCGCGCAGTTACGCGGTTTTCAACGGCTGGTTTTCTTCGATCCCAGGGCCGACGCTGTGCAACCGCGCCTTCGCACACTACGGAACTTCGTTCGGCGAAGTCGGCATGAACTTGTTCTACTTGAACGTGCCATACCTGAGCATCTACGAACGCATGCTGAACGCGGGCCGCACGGCTAAGCTCTATTACTTCGATCAACAAAGCTCATCCCAGGAGGTCGTCAATCTACTCAAGAAACAGCCGCGATTGTTCGGGCTTTACGAAGACTTCCTACGCGACTGTAAGAAGAACAGGCTGCCGGACTACTGTTTCGTCGAACCGAACTACAGCGACCATGAGGACGAAGGCGGCGGCGAGTTGATCGCCTCTGACCAGCACCCCGATCACCACGTGCTGGCCGGCGAGGCGTTCATCGCTTCCGTCTACAACGCGATTCGTAAGAACCCCACCCTCTGGAAGAGCACCCTGCTGCTGATCGCTTATGACGAGCACGGCGGCATTTATGACCATGTGCCGCCGCCGGCCTGCACGCCGGACGGCTTCGTCGCTTCCGCAGAAGCCACCGGAACGGGCGCGCCGTTCGCTTTCGACAGGCTGGGTGTGCGCGTGCCGGCGGTCGCCATATCACCATGGATTCCCAAGGGCTCCGTGGTCGCAGGACCTGAAGACCCGGTCAACGGGCGTGTCTTCGAGCATGCCAGCATTCCGAACACCGTGATGCAGGCGTTTCAGATTCAGGACGACAACCGATCGCCACGCGAGAAGACCGCCAGTACTTTTCTTGACTTGCTTTCGGATCAGATGCGACCTGATAGCGATTGCCCGGTGTTTAAATAGGAGACATATAAAAATGGCCAAGTCAGAAAACATAATCCGCATTCTGAAGCTGCCATCCGGCGCGTTTAACAAGCACCGTCCCGTGTCCGACCTCTTGTGGACTCAGGTGGAGCATCTGGCGGCGGTCGTAAAAGGAATGATTGATACTGAGAGGCGGGCGATCACAACTGAAGAGCAGGCGAGCGCCTTCATCAAAAAGTACACCGCATTCCTACACCAGCCCGCCGCCGGCAAAAAGCCCGCGGCGGCGCCGAACGGGACCAGGAAGAAGACGGCGCGTTCATCCAGCAATGGGGCCGGGAAAAAGACGGCGCGTTCGTCCAAGCGATAACCAGACTCCGGACCAACTGGATCACGGAGCCGAGTAATTAAAAGGAGGTCACGTGCGCCGACATACGCTTTTTCTGTGCGCAGGTCTCATCATCATGATCATGGCAGGGCGCGTCCGCGCTCAAGAGGGTACGCTGCAGGCCGAATTTCGGCGCGAAGGTGAGTCATTCAAAGCGAATTGCGCCAATTTCAGTTTTAAATCTCTGCCCGGTTGCGCGGAAGTTCTCTTCCTCGGCCATCCGCTGCACATCGCCGTGGGCAGCGTCGCGCCGCAGAACGGCTTCGGCTTCGGCCCGGCGTTTGTGAGGCGCTGGAATCCGAACAACAACTGGCGGATGAGTGTTAATGCCGACGGCGTGGTGTCGAACAACGGCTCGTGGCGCGCAGGCTTTTACCTTAAGGCTGTCCGCACGAAGATAGAACCGGGAACCGCCACCGTTCGTCCATATCCCATCTTCAACGTCTATACGCAGACGACGTCTCTGAAAAAGATCGCATTTTACGGGCTGGGGCCGAATACGGAGCGCGCCGATCAGACCTTCTTCGGCATGCGCGAGACGATTGTTGGAACCAACGTCATCTATCCAATATTCAAGCCGCTTAACCTCGCGCTGCTAGGCGAAGTGAACGGGCGATTCGTTGACATACGCGAAAGCAATGGAAACCCGAGCCCGTCAATCGAGCAAGCCCACACGGAGGCGACTGCGCCAGGCCTCACACGCCAGCCGGCGTTTGCGCAGTTCGGTGAAGGCGTCAGAGCGCGGCCCGCGTTATTTGCCGACTATCTGCGGCTGAATTACTCGGTCAACTTTCAGCAATTCGTCGCCGGCGAATCACGCTATTCATTCAACCGGCTGACTGTGGATCTGGCGCATCAAATTCCGCTTTACAAGAAGACACGAAGCCTGTTGCCGCGCGACAACAATGGGCCTGACGACTGTTCAGCGGGCTCGAGCGGCGGCGCCGATTGCCCGCGGATCACGCGCGACCGCGAAGGCGCCATCGGATTGCGGCTGCTAATTTCGGAGTCTTTTACGTCCACGGGAAGCGTCGTGCCGTTTTATTTTCAGCCGACGCTGGGCGGCTCGGACATTAATGGCCATTCGGCGCTGGCCAGCTTTCAAGACTATCGCTTCCGCGCGCCAAACTTGCTGCTTTTGCAGGGAAGCATTGAACACTCGCTTTATGGTCCGGTCGGCCTTACCTTCAGGGCGGAGACCGGGCGAGTCGCGCTCAGTCGAAGCGATCTTGAATTCAAACACATGGTTCACAGTTATGCGGCGGGGTTGACGCTGCGCGCCGGCGGATTCCCGATGGTGTACGTAATGTTCGCCTGGGGAAGCGGGGAGGGGAACCGTACAGTTAGCGCTATGAACACATTCCTTCTCGGGGGCAGTACACGGCCTTCTTTATATTAAAGGTATTGATGAAGACTGTTAGCCACAGAGCGCACAGAGGACACAGAGGTGGTTCACTGCTGCTCTGTGGTCTGCGGCGCCTGTGGCCATTCATTTAGGTGAAAACCGCGCGAGCATTCAGGAATTTATCGAAAGTTCCATCCGCAATTCCGACCCGACGCTCTCTATCGTATCGAACCGCAGTCTGCTTTCCGCATGGGTCGCCCTGGAAAGTGTCACCGCCTTCTACAGCGAGAAGCCTCGGGGCCCCTTCGCATGCGCCATATCCGTGATTATTGGTGAGTTAACTATGGCTGCAGTTCTAAGTTTCTATCAGCTTCCAGATGAGGAAGAGACTTTCCTGGATTACGTGGAAAGCACCGGGAAAATCATTGCTGTGCCCTTTGAAATCGCGCGTACTCGAAGTGATTTTACGCCATTACCGCTTCGTGAGTGCCTCAATCGCTTCAACCCTGACAAGGTAGCGTTCGGATTGGAGGAACACTCCGAACTGATTAAAATCGGAGCCTACTTCGACAAAAAGGGCGAATATTTCACTGTTAGTCTTATGACATCGCCGTTGATCGCACACACGCGTAGCAGGTGGCGCGCTCCACAGCAACTTGGGATGTCGAACTTGGCAGCCTATTGGTCGTATCCAAATGAGAGCGCAACCGCTATGTTGGATCACCCGGGAGAGTTCATTAAATGGGCGAAGAAGATATTTCGAAAGGGGCGGGATATCGCCACGCGATGGCCAGAGCATGAATCTCTTCGTATGACGCCACTTGTTGCGGCCGCAATTCGTGAGGGCGTGAAACTCGTCTCATGAGCTATTTTCTGTATATTTTTTGTCGTTCTCAGTCGCCCATTAACTGACAATGGCTATGCGGATCTGCGTTGTTTCTGTTGCTCTTGCTGATATCGCTTTTTCAGTTTACGCGCCCATTTGTCCAACCAGGGGCGAAGCGGCTTGAAAAGTTTCGTCCGCCATCCGGCCTGTCTCTCGCGCCATATCTCGTGGTACCTGTCGATGTAAGCTCTTATGGCGCCCTCGTACTGATGCTTTTTGATTCCGTGTGACAGCGTCAGATGATAATGCTGGGCTTGCAGGCTCAAAACCAGATAGGCAAGATTCGCCTTGAAATTGAGCCGCGCCGCAAGCTTTTTGAAGAATCCTTCCGACGTCGTCAAAAGCGCGCCGAGCGCGATCTCGAGCCAGGGCTGAATGTTTCCTTGACGCGGGTGATAGAGTCCCGGCAGGTCCGAGACGGTCCCGGTTGGAAGTTGAATCCTGGAATCCGGCGCGACCCTGTCTACGAGCACAATCTTGTTCAGATTGCGTTGGTGTTCTTTGGGCACTACGTCGAAGACGCTCTGGATTGTCTCTTCAGTTTTCTTGGGAAGTTTGATCGTCGCCTTGTTCTCTACTTTAATGGCCATTTATTCTCTTGCCGCGAAAAATGTTATGACTGCGCGTGTGAACCTTGCTGATCTTCAAGTTTAGCCAGCCGCGCTTTTAGCTCTCTTATCTCTCTTTGGAGCTTAGGGAGTTGGGCGAAAATCGCGGATGACTTGAGCCAGTCCCGATTATCAATCGCCGGATACCCGGATACGACTTTTCCCGCCTCCACAGAATTCGGGATGCCGGTCTGGGCGGTGGCGATCACTCTGTCGCCTATTTCCAAATGTCCCGCCGCGCCCACCTGCCCGCTCAAAATAACCTCATTGCCGACACGAGTGCTGCCG
>Ga0081455_10008981_pt1 | contig 10323 bp, 11 predicted proteins | sample TabmetS3T2R1_FD_70207 | JGI IMG/M metagenome (GOLD analysis project Ga0081455, IMG submission 70207) | Tabebuia heterophylla rhizosphere microbial communities from the University of Puerto Rico - S3T2R1 | ecosystem: Host-associated > Plants > Roots > Rhizosphere ... | reverse complement strand
TGCGGAGTGCGGCCCTGACGGCAGGCCCTGGCCGCGGGCGAAGTCGTTCGCGGTGCCGACCGGTATCACGGCGAGCGCCACCTCGGCACGGGCGGCGGCCGCAGCCGCGGGGCCGATCGCACCGTCACCGCTCGCCACCGCAATCCGGTCGGCTCCCGACACGGCCGCGGTGTCGGCAGCGTCCGGCGTGAACAGGCTGACCTCGACCCCGTACTCGCGCAGCAGGCCGGCGATCACGTCCGGATCGCTCCCGGCCCCCGACGCCGGGTTGACGATCAGCGCTATCGACGCGGGCGGGTCCGGCACACGGGCTTCTTACCCGTCCTGGGGCGGCCCGTCGAGTCGCTTGGAGGCGGCGACACGCGCCGCTCCCGGCTCGGGGCGGCGTCCGTCCGGGGAGCGCCGGTCGTCGGTGGGCCCGCCGCGGTAGGCGGACACCAGCCGCTCGATGTCCTCGCGCTCGAGCACCTCGTTCTCTAGCAGCGTGAATGCGAACCCCTCGAGCAGCGTGCGGTTCTCCGCGACCAGCTTCAGCGCGCGACGGTGCGCCAGGTCGGTGAGGTACTGCTGCTCCTCGTCGATCATGCGGCGCGTGTGGTCGGACATCGAGTAGTCGTCCGACGGCAGCTGCTTCGAGTTGAGCTCGGTGCCCATCCCGTACAACGTGATCATCGAGCGGCTGATCTCGTGAACCTTGCGCAGGTCGTCCGATGCGCCCGTCGTGATCTGGCCGAAGACGATGTGCTCGGTCACGCGCCCGCCGAGCAGTACGACCATGTAGTCGAGCAGCTCGTCCTTGGTCTTCAGGTAGCGGTCCTCCTCGGGGAGGTTGAGCGTGTATCCGAGCGCGCGCCCGCGCGGGATGATCGAAATGCGGTGGACCTTCTCCACCGACGGCAGCAGCTCCGAGCAGAGGGCGTGCCCGGCCTCGTGGTACGCGACCACGCGCTTCTCGTGCTCGGTGATCACGCGTCGCGACTGCATGCCGGCGATCACGCGCTCCAGCGCCGCCTGGAAGTCCTTCGTGCGAATCGTCGCGCGGTGGTCGCGGCCGGCGAAGATCGCGGCCTCGTTGCAGATGTTGGCCAGGTCGGCGCCCGTGAGGTTGCTCGTCTGGCGCGCGATCAGCTCGAGGTCGACGCCGGGCTCGAGCGGCTTGTTGCGCGTGTGCACATCGAGAATCGCGCGGCGGCCCTTCAGGTCGGGCGCGGTGACGAGGATCTGGCGGTCGAAGCGGCCGGGGCGCAGCAGCGCCGGGTCGAGCTTCTCGAGCAGGTTGGAGGCTGCGATCACGACGACGTTGTCGGCCGAACCGAAGCCGTCGAGCTCGACGAGCAGCTGGTTGAGGGTCTGGTCCTTCTCGCCCGAGATGTCCTTGCCGCGCGTGGCGCCGACCGCGTCGAGCTCGTCGATGAAGACGATCGCGGGCGCCTCCTTGCGCGCCTGGCGGAACAGGCGCCGGATCCGCGCCGCGCCGAGGCCGGCGAACATCTCGACGAACGACGACGCCGACTGGGCGAAGAACTTGGCCTCGGCCTCATTGGCGGCCGCCTTGGCGAGGAGCGTCTTGCCCGTCCCGGGCGGGCCGTGCAGCAGGATGCCCTTCGGGACCTTGGCGCCGAGCTTGCGGAAGCGCTTCGGGTCGCGCAGGAACTCGACCACCTCGCGCAGCTCGTCCTTGGCCTCGTCGGCGCCGGCCACGTCCTGCCAGCGCACGGAGCTCGACGAGCTCGGCTTGATCTCCTGCGGCTTCGTGCGCGGCAGGTACCGCAGCGTCATCACGAGGACGACGGCGATCAGGCCCATGAAGATGATCGGCAGCCAGATGACCGCCCAGTCCTCGATGTTGTCCCAGGTCGAAGAACCGCCCGCCGCCGCCTCAGTGTCCTCGGGCTGGACGCGGAAGCCCTCGGTGCCGTCGGTGCTCTCGAAGGTGCCGTTGTCGGCGTCGACCCTCCAGCCTTCGGGCAGCTGGCCGCCGGGCTCACGCAGGATGGCCTGGAACTGGTCGACGGCCTCCTGGCAGCTCATCGCGGCGCTGTCGAGGAGGGTGAGCCGCTGCGGTCCCTGCTCGATGGGAAGGGCACCGACCTTCTGCGCCCGGTCCACCGTGACCGGCACGGTGCAGGCCGCCGCACCACCGTCGGCGCTCGCGGGGCCCGCCGGCAGGGCTGCGACGACTGCCACGGCCCAGAGCAGGGTGAGACGGAGGGTGGACCTCATCCAGGTTTCTCATCGGCCACGGGGGCCGATTCCATGAGCGCTAGGCGGCCTGCTCCACGCGCAGAATCTCGGCGAGCGCCGCCGCTCCCACTTCGAGCTGCTCGGGAGTCGGCTCGCGAGTGCCGACAGCGCGCTGAATCTCGTGGCCGGGACGCCGCAGCAGGCGCGTCAGGCGCGAGTCCGGATTGCGCTCACCCCAGGCGAACACCTCCACCGCCACCGCCGCGCTGCCGAGCCCGACGGCGGCCTCGGCCGCCGGTCCCCGCAGGCCGGCCCGGCGGATCGCGACGTTGCCGAGCGCGGCCGCCGCCAGCATCGGAGTGACGAGGTGCGAGCCGCAGCGGTCGTGCTCCTTGCGCGCGTCCGCGGCAGTCGCGTCGTCCTCGTAGGCCGCGATCGACTTGTGCTCGACCCCGTGGTAGGCAGCCAGCTCGCCACTACGCAGCGCGAGCAGCGCCGGAGCGAGGCTGATCAGCGCGACGGCCGTCTCGCGCCCCACGTTCCCGACGCGGCCGGGCGGGTCGCCCGCCGCGCGCCGCCGGGCGCCCGCGCTGCGGATCGCCTGACCGCCGAGCGCGGCTGCGCCCATCGCACCGATCGTGCGGGCGTCCTGCATCGGCAGGCGCGCCTCGGGCAGCGCGCGCTTGACGAGCGGGATCACCGCCATCGCCTCGGCGAGCTTGAGCACGCCGCGAACGCCGGGCACGGCTTCGGCGCGCTTGCCGCCCAGGTCCGGCTTGGGGCCGGACGCGACCTTGATCTCACCGGAGTCCGTGCGCACGGCCGCCGCCCAGTGCGTCGGGCCGTGAACGAGCAGGCCGTTGCGAAGGGCCATGCCGCCCAGGCGCAGCTTCTCCTCGGGTATAGGGGCCGTCATCGAAGCGTCTCCAGGCTGTGGTGGGTGAGCTGAGGCATTGGCTACTGGAAATCGTAGGGGTCTGTGGGCAGGGCCAGTTGCTGGTAGGTTCACCGCGGGCTCGCACCCGGATGAAGGAGAGACTCGTGGCGGAGCAGAGTGTCGAGATCGTCGAGGGCACCTATGCGGCGTTTGCGCGCGGTGATGTGCCCGGCGTGCTCGCCGCGATGGCCGACGACATCGAGTGGCACGAGGCAGAGGGCATGCCCTACGGCGGCGTTCACCGGGGCGGCGACGCCGTGGTGCAAAACGTCTTCGGTCCGATGACGGCGGACATCGACAACTTCGCGGTCACGCCGCTTGAGCTGATCCCCTCTGGCGACACCGTGGCGGTGGTTGCCCGCTACACCGGTACCGGGAAGAGCACCGGCAAGGAGCTCGATCTCGACGTCGTCCACGTCTGGGATGTGCGCGACGGCAAGATCGTTCGTTTCCGGCAGTTCCCCGACACCGTGAAGTTCCTGGAGGTCGTGCCGGCCGAGGTGGCCACCACCGCGTAGAGACGCTCCGCCCTCGACCGCGCCCAGGTAGGCGCGTCAGTGTGCGGCAGCGTTGTCGATCGCACGCTGGGCGGCCTCATCGCCGGCGGCGGAACGGCGCGAGATCTCCGCCGCCGTCGTGGTCCTGATGCAGCGCTGAATCGCGAAGGGGAGCGCCTGGGGTGCGTGTTTGTAGCGACAGTAGTTGCGCACCAGCCGGGCGTCGCGCTCCCTGCGTTCGCCGTCGCCTCCATCGTCGGCCCAGCGCACTATCCCGACGACCACGGCTGCCACGGCGAGGACCGCAGCGATTCCCGCAACGACCCTCACCCCGCCAGCACCCGCTCCGTCACCGGCTCGTAGCCTAGACCGGTCCTGATTGCAGCCTGGGCTTACCGGCGAGCAACCTGGACTTCCGGAGCGTCACGGCATCCGTAGAAACGTGCAGTCATCGATCGGGCAGCAACGGATGCGCTCGAGCTGAACGCGGTTGCAGCAGAAGCTGCTCGACTTCTACGGCGTCCGCGCCCGCTCGCGCTACGTCGACCTGGCGCCGCTAGCGATGCGCGCGCACGTGCTCGACGCCGGCAACGGACCACCGGTCGTGTTCCTACACGGCGGCGACGGCGAAGCCGTGACCTGGGCGCCGCTGATGGCAGCCCTGCAGGACCAGCTGCACCTCTACGGCCCCGACCGACCCGGCTTCGGGCTGAGTGACCGCTTCGATTACAGCGCCGTCGACCTGCGCCGTCATGCCGGCGACTTCACGGTCTCGCTGCTGGACGCGCTCGAGCTCGATTCGGCGGTCCTGATGGGTGGGTCGATGGGCGGGTTCTTCGCGCTCGTGACCGCGCTCGACTATCCGGAGCGGGTCAGCAAGCTCGTGCTGATGGGCATGCCGGCCGGTTTCACCCCGAAGCTGGCGTTCGGGCTGCGGGCGGCCTTCTCGCTGCCGCTCCTGCCGGAGCTGCTGATGCGCCGGGCGGCGACCCTGGAGGGCCAGCGCAAGCAGTACGAGGAGATGTTCAAGACCGACCCCGACTGCGTGCCGGAGCTCTACTTCAGCACCCGCATCGCCGGCGTCACGCGTCCCGGCGCACAGGAGACGTGGGTGAAGCTACTGCGCCGCCTCACAGGGCTGCGCGGCTACCGTCCCGGCATCTACCTCGGGGACGAGCTGCCGTTCGTGTCGCAGCCGACGCTCGTCATCTGGGGCGAGAACGACTGGGGGCCCGCCAGCTACGTGCGCGAGGCGACCGAGCGCATCCCCGACGGCCGGCTGCGCTACCTCGAGGGGGTCGGTCACTTCCCGTTCCTGTCGGCCACCACGGAGACCGCCGCAGCGATCCTCGACTTCGTCGCTGAGCCCGCGACGAAGCTGCCGCTGACCGCGCTGGGCCACTGACATGGCGGCGCTAGCGAAGCGTCTCCACCATTAGATCGGCGTAGAAGCCGGCGGCGAGACCGAGGTCGGCGACGGGCATGCGCTCGTCCTTTCCGTGCATCAGCGGGAAGGCCTCGGTCACGTCCATCGCGTTCTGTGGATAGAAGCCGTAGGCGACGCAGTCGGGGAAGGCCTTGCGCCACCAGTGCGAGTCCGAGAACCCGCTCATCAGCACCGGCGTGACCACAGCCCCGGGATCCTCTCGCTCGACGAAGCGCCGGATTGAGTCCATCAGCGCGGTGTCCGCCGGCGAGCGGTTGCCGACGATCGTCTCGGCGAAGCCGATCTCGAAGCCGTCCGAGCCGAGCGTCTGCTCCACCGCCTCCATGACCGCCTCCTCGCCGTGCCCGGGCGGGACGCGGCAGTCCACCTCGAGGCGCGCGTGCGCCGGCACGACGTTGATCGCCTGCGACGCGTCGATCATGGTCGGCGTCAGCGTCACGCCCATCATCGGCTCGAACAGCACGGCGAGCGCCGGGTCGCTCGCCTCGAGCTCGGCCATGGCTCCGTCCAGGTCGTCCGGGTCGAGGCCGAGCGCCGTCAGAAAGGATCCGGCCTCGGGCGAGCGAATCCGCTCCGGCTTGCGCTCGGCGAGCGCGCTCAGCACGGGCGCCATCTTCACGAGTGCGTTCTCGCCGATGCGCGGCACCGAGGCGTGCCCGGCGCGCCCGCTCGTCGAGAGCGTGAAACGAAAGACCCCCTTCTCTCCGACGCACACGCTGTAGATGCGCCTGTCGCCGCGGCGGATCAGCTCACCCGCGCCCTCGTTGACGACGAGGTCGGCGCGCACGTGCTCGGCCTGCTCGGAGCAGAGCCATTGCGCCCCGTGCCGGGCGCCGCGCTCCTCGTCGCAGGTGAACACGAGCTTCAGCTCGCCCACCTCCGGGCGCCAGCCCTCCTCGAGCAGGACAAGCGTGGCGCCGAGCTCGGCGGCCACCTGGCTCTTCATGTCCTTCGCGCCGCGACCCCACACGCAGTCGTCGCGCAGCTCACCCGACCAGGGATCCAGCTGCCAGTCGTCGGGATCGGCCGGCACGGTGTCGACGTGTCCGAGCAGGCAGAGGACCGGGCCGTCGGCGGGACCTGCGAGGCGCGCCACCAGGTTCGGGCGGCCCGGCGCGTCCTCGAGCAGCACGCATTCGAAGCCCGCCTCGTCGAGGACACCCTTGAGCCATTCCTGCGCCGCTCGCTCATTGCCCGGAGGGTTGACTGTGTTGAAGCGAATGAGGCGCTGCAGGAGCTCAGTCGTGCGGCGCTCGAGTGCGGCGCGCTCGGGCACGACGGGCAGTCTAAGCAGGCCTTAGAGTGGCGCCGTGCCGACCGCCGCCGGGCTCGCATACCGAGAGGCCGGTCCGCAAGACGGGCCGGTCGCGCTGCTCCTGCACGGCTATCCCGAGTCGTCCTACATGTGGCGCGAAGTGCTGCCGGTGCTCGCCGAGGCGGGCTGGCGCGCCGTGGCCCCGGACCTGGCGGGGATGGGCGACTCGCCCGCGGACCTGCCGGCGACCTGGGAGCGCCACGCCGACTCGGTCGAGCGCCTGCGTACGGAGCTCGACATCGAGCGCTGCGTTCCCGTCATGCACGACTGGGGAGGCCTGATCGGGCTGCGCTGGGCGTGCGAGCAGCCGCAGGCGATCGAGGCGCTCGTGATCAGCGCGTCGGGCTTCTTCCCGGACGGGAAGTGGCACGGATTCGCCCAGGCGATGCGGACGCCCGGCACGGGTGAGGAGTTCGTGTCGGGCGCGACTCGCGAGGCGTTTGCCGCCATGCTCGGCCAGCTCTCCGGCGCGATCGGCGACACGGCCATCGACGAGTACTGGAAGGCGTTCGGCGACGAAGCACGCCGCCAGGCCCAGCTCGACTTCTACCGCTCGATGGACTTCGAGAAGATCGCCCCCTACGAGAGCAAGCTGGCGGCGCTCGACGTGCCCGTCCTGCTCGTCTTCGGCGCCCAGGACCCGTTCGTGCCACCCGCCACGGCGCGCCGCTTCGAGCGTGAGCTCGCCGACACCGAGCTGGTGCTGATCGAGGATGCGGGCCACTTCGTCTGGGAGGACGCGCCGGAGCGCTGCGCCCAGGCGCTCAGGGCGTTTCTGGCGAAGCTCGCCTAGACCATCTCGGCAAGTCCGTGCTCGCGTGTCAGGCGCTCCACCGAGCTCATGTCCATCTGGAGCGCGTAGCGGGCCTGAAGAGCGGCGATCGCCGCGAAGTCCGGCTCGGGCCGCTTGGGTGGGAGCAACGGTCTGAGCTCCGCGAAGTAACCCTCGAACCCAGCCGGCGAAATGATCTCAAGCAGGCGGGCGGGCTCGTCAGCGGCGTTCCAGAACGCGTGCTAGATGCCGCGCGGCTTCGAGATCAGGTCGCCCGGCCGGCCGACCACGACCTCGTCGCCGATCTGGGCGCCGACCTCTCCCTCGAGCACATACGAGTACTCGTCCTCGTTTGCGTGGACGTGCATGGGCGCGCCGAGCCCGCGCGGGGCGAGCGGGTGCTCGACGAGCGAGAACCCACCGCCGGTTTGATGCGATCCGAGCATGAAGCGGACGCCGAGGGCGCCGAGCTGGAGGGTCATGCCTGCATCAGAAGGAAGCACCGGGTTCGTCATGTGGGCAACTATGCCTCCGCTGCCAGACTCTGAGCATGGAGCGCCTCTTCGATCTGGAGGAATCACCCCGCAAGGGTGATGCGGCCGACGCCGCGGCGCTGCCGCTCGCCGCCCGCATGCGTCCCGCCACGCTCGGGGAGTTCGTCGGCCAGGAGCACCTGCTCGAGCGCGGCTCGGCGCTGCGCACGGCGATCGAGGAGGGCCGGCCGCACTCGATGATCCTGTACGGCCCGCCCGGCACCGGCAAGACCACGCTCGCGCGCATGCTGGCCGTCAACGCGCGCGCGGCGTTCGAGGAGGAGTCGGCCGTCAAGGCGGGACGCGCCGAGGTGCGCGAGGTGCTGGCGCGCGCCGAGCACCGCCGCTCGACGAGCGGCGAGCGCACGATCTTCTTCCTCGACGAGATCCATCGCTTCAACAAGGCGCAGCAGGACACGCTGCTGCCCGCGGTCGAGGACGGGCTGGTCGTGCTCGTGGGTGCCACTACCGAGAACCCGTTCTTCGAGGTCAACTCGGCGCTGCTGTCGCGCTGTCGCATCTACGAGCTGCACGCGCTCGAGGACGCGCACGTGCTGGAGCTGCTGCGGCGCTCGCTGGCCCACGAGCGCGGCATCCAGGACCCGCCGGGCGTGAAGGACGACGCGCTCGAGTTCCTTGCCGCGCGCGCCGGCGGCGACGCCCGCACGGCGCTGAGCGCGCTCGAGCTCGCCGCCGAGACTGTCGGCCCGGACGGGACCGTCACGCTGGCCGTCGCCGAGGACGCGCTGCAGCGGCGCGCCGTGCTCTACGACAAGCAGGGCGACAAGCACTACGACCTGATCTCGGCCTGGATCAAGTCGACCCGCGGCTCCGACCCCGACGCCTCGCTCCTCTACCTCGCCGGCATGCTGGAGGGCGGCGAGGACCCGCGCTTCATCGCCCGCCGCATGATCGTGCTGGCGAGCGAGGACATCGGCAACGCCGACCCGCGCGCCTTGCAGGTGGCGGTGGCCGCGGCCCAGGCGGTCGAGCACGTCGGCCTGCCCGAGGCGGCGCTCAACCTCGCGCAGGCGGCCGTCTACCTGGCGCTTGCGCCGAAGTCGAACGCGTCCTACGAGGCGATCGGGCGCGCCCGCGAATGGGTGCGCGAGCACGGCGTGCCGATCCCGCCACCGCCGCTGCAGAGCGCCGCCTACGCCGGCGCGAAGAAGCTGGGCCGCGGGCTCGGCTACGACTACCCGCACTCGCATCCGGAGGGCGTCGCCGAGCAGGAGCTGATGCCCGACGAGGCGATCGGCGAGCGCTTCCTGGAGCTGTCGCAGCATGGCGAGGAGGCCGAGCTGCGCGAGCGGCTCGCGCGCATACGCAAAGCGCGCGGCCGAGACGACGCAGGCTAATCCTTGGACGGGCCCGGACCGCCGACGTTCGGCGGAGTCGGGTCGACGAGCAGGTACCAGATTACGAAGGCGAGCAGGGCCGCCAGCACGGAGACGACCATCACCACGTCGAGCACGCTCACGGCGGCCCGGGCCGCGTCCTCGCCCCCGCCGTGTCGGGCATCCCGAAGGCTGCGCCGCCAGGGAACGATGATCCGGACCACGGGATCGCGGCCGAGCAGCCTTCCGTACCGGCGGTTCACGGCGGCCAGCCCCTTCGCCAGTGCTACGGCGGTAAGCACCACGCCGGCGAGAAGCAGCACGTAGGGCCCCATTTGCGCCTGCCCCGCCGACGACTGCAGATGGGAGGTGAGCCACAGCCAGAGCAGAGGGTTGAGCACCCACATGGCGATGCTCCCGAGCGCCATCAGCGCTATCAGGCTGCTCTGCTTTAGATGCATCCTTGTATCTGGATACAGTACTGAATGTGAACGGAACGCGCCTATCGCGGTCAGAGCAGCAGGCCCGCACGCGCGCGGCACTGCTCGACGCGGGTGGGCGCGTCTTCGTCGAGCGTGGCTTCTTGGGCAGCAGCGTCGAGGCAATCGCCGCCGAGGCGGGGTTCACACGCGGCGCCTTCTACTCGAACTTCGACTCGAAAGAGGAGCTGTTCGCAGAGCTCCTCCAGGACCGCGTCTACGCGCTGTATGCCGAGATGGCGGCGAGAAGCGCGGAGCAGGACACCCGCTCCAGCCCGCGGGAGACCGGCGAGCAGCTCGCCGCGATCCAGGACGATCCCGGTGGTCGCTGGATGTTCCGGCTCTGGCTCGAACTGCTCGCGCACGCGGGGCGGGACCCCGAGTTCCGCAGCATCGCTGCGCGCTTCTGGAGCGGCAACCGCGCGCTCATCGCTGCCGCCGTCGCCAAGGGCTACGAAGAGGCGGGCATCACACCGCCGGCGGAGCCCGAGCGACTCGCCAGCGCCCTGATCGCGATGGACATCGGCCTCGCTCTACAGCACTTCGTCGATCCGGAAGCCGCGCCACTCGACCTCTATCCCGAGCTCTACGACCTGCTGTTCTCGCCCCTCGACCCCGCGCAGCGACCTGGTTAGGCCGGTTCGGGCAGAATCCCGAAGCATGGAAGCGGCTGTCAGACCCGTTGACGAGCGCCCGCCCGAGCTCGAGTCGTTCAGCCCGATGGACGGCGCCCGGCTCGGGGCGGTGCCGACGGTCGCACCCCACGAGGTTCAGGCGATCGTCGACGACGTGGCGAGCGTCCAGCCCTTCTGGGCGCAGCTG
>Ga0081455_10008980_pt1 | contig 10324 bp, 7 predicted proteins | sample TabmetS3T2R1_FD_70207 | JGI IMG/M metagenome (GOLD analysis project Ga0081455, IMG submission 70207) | Tabebuia heterophylla rhizosphere microbial communities from the University of Puerto Rico - S3T2R1 | ecosystem: Host-associated > Plants > Roots > Rhizosphere ... | reverse complement strand
TGGCGGCGCCCAGGTCGTTCCGCTGCGCGTAAAGACATAGGCCGCTCCTTGGTTAATATTCGCGCCGATGTCGTCGCCAGGCGCCCCGGCCACCAGCGTGTCCCCGTCGATGGCGACTGAGAATCCGAAGACGTCATCGGTATCGCCGTCCGAGGCCGTGAGTTTCTGTTGAAATGTCCAGATCGCGCCGTGCGTAAAGACATAGGCCGCTCCTTGATTATCCTTTGGGCCGGAGTCGCTAGGCGCCCCGGCCACCAGCGTGTCCCCGTCGATGGCGACTGAGAATCCGAAGTCGTCATTGGCTACGCCGTCAAAGGCTGTGAGTTTCTGTAGCTCTGAAAAGTTCGGCCCGCTGCGCGTAAAGACATAGGCCGCTCCTTGGCCGCCTTCGTCGCGAGGCGCCCCGGCTACCAGCGTGTTCCCGTCGATGGCGACTGAGACGCCGAACGTATCTCCGGCAACGCCGTCAGAGGCCATGAGTTTCGGTTGCGGTGTCCAGGTCGTCCCGCTGCGCGTAAAGACATAGGCCGCTCCTTTCGCGCCGTCGTCGCCAGGCGCCCCGGCCACCAGCGTGTCCCCGTCGATGGCGACTGAGGCGCCGAAGAAGTTTCCGGCCACGCCGCCCGAGGCCGCGAGTGTCTGTTGCAGTGTCCAGGTCGTCCCGCTGCGCGTAAAGACATAGACCGCTCCTAGATCAACCTTCCCGCTGGTGGGGTCGATAGGCGCCCCGACCACCAGCGTGTCCCCGTCGATGGCGACTGATAATCCGAAGGCGTCATTGGTTTCGCCGTCGCTCGCATTCAGTTTCGCCTGCTGGGTGAACCTCAGAGTCTCCTGCAGGGCGAGCGTCGGATCAATCGTCAGCGGGTACTCCGCTTCGCCGTCTTCCACCACGACCGCCAATCGCTTCCCTTCCAGCTCAAAGCGCGCCGGCGCTTCGCGGCCGCGGGCGTCGTAAACCTTCAGCTTGTCGTATGTCAGCTCGCCGGCCCCGCATCCGCATGCGAACGTCACCGCCAGCCGCGCCGCATCGAGCCTCGGCTCGAAGTCTCCTCCGACCTCCATCTCCACGCGCAGAGCCTCATCGCCGATTCGTCCGGCCGGCGGGCGCTCAGGCAAAGTGAACCCATGCTCGATGCCAGCCTCCGTGTTGACGAACCACTCCTGGATTGAGGATTGGGGATTGCGGAATGCTGATTCTTTGAGGGCGTATTCGTGTTCGATTCGGTTCCCGCGCGCGACGATCTTCTGGGAATCCAGAAGCGTCATCCTCCGGCCGTAGCCGTAGCCGATCGGCTTGATGACGAGCTCACGCACGCCCCTTGAGGACGCGACGCGCGCGCCCGACGGCGTGAACGTCGCGCGAAGGCCCTGGGCAGGGTTGGAGAATCGGTAAGCGTCGCCGGAAGGCAGGGCCTCGGCCTTGTACAGCGACGCCTTCACTGCTTCGGCCAGTGAAGCGTAGATGCCTTCTCGTTTGAGATATTCAACGGCTGCCTGCCCACGCAGTTCGGGCAGAGGAGGCGCCGTAGATGATGTTTTCAATTGGTTGACCGGGGCTGTTGTTCCCGGCCAGAGGAGGCATGCGGCCAGAGCCGACGCCAGAGAAAGGCGCACGATGGCGCCGAGACGACTTGAGATAGTCATCGCTGAGTTCCTTTCAGGGGAGGTGAGAAGTTGACTGACAGGGGGAGAATACTTATGGCTCTGCCGGCTTTGAACATCGCCCTATGATGACCTCGAAGATGGCTTCAGGCGCAAGATAGACCGAGAGAACAGACGGGTCCTACGCTCCTGCAGTCGTGTCGCAAGCCTGGCGGCCGAAGAGATTCCGCCAATGATTATTACTACCGGCGCTCTTCTATGAGTTCGGGAACTAACTTAAAGGAGGGGAGGGGTGGAGTCTTGTTACTAAAAACTCAGACAGGGATAACGCATGACTAACACACACTCGATCAGGCTTCAACAGCTTTAATTATGTAGTTACACAACACTCGCGATGAAGGCGTTAGTCTGGAAGCGGTTCTTGCGTGTTACCTTGAACGCTTCGATGAAGTGACGAAGTAGTTACGTTAAGATCCCCCTTCCTACTCGACCCAATCGGCGATGAAGACGTCGGTTTCTCCCTGTTTCGCCGCGTTGCGGTTGGAGCAGAAGACGATCTTCTTGCCGTCTGGCGAGAACATCGGGAAGCCGTCGAAGTTGTCGTTGAACTTGACGCGTTCAAGCCACCAGCCGTCGGCGTTGATCGTGTAAAGGTAGAAGTTTCGCCCTCGGCCGTTATCCGCAGCAATTTCAAAAGTGACTAGAAGCCAGGCTACAAAATGATGATCTACGAAGGCATGGACGCGGGCCGCTCTCTCCTATCCCATCATCGTTCCAGTCATGGACGAAATCCGACAAACTGAATCCCAAATCCGCGGCTAAGAAATGAGTGATAACGAATTCAACCAATATTCATCTGCTTCACATCAGCTTTCCGCGAGATTTCGTGGGCGCCTATTGAGTGAAGCCGCGGCGATGGCGGCGTCTGTTGATTGATTGTTTCATTATCCGGAGCGCGGCCGCGGGATGAGCCGGCGCCCATCCCCCGGCCTTCAGGCTCTCAATGCTTGGCGTCCACGTGCGCTTTAAGCGACGGCACGCAGAGCAGGTTCTTGCGTCGCAAGACGGTCAGAGGCTGCTGTTTGCCGAACTGATTCGAGACAATCACCTCGCGCTGCTCGAACTGCGGCGTCCCTCGTTCATCCGTCGTCTCGTAACAGACCAGGTGATCATCGGGGTTTAACCTCTGAGAGCAATCATATGGTTTCGCCGGGTTCCCGGTCGGCACGCATTTGATGGTGGGATTGCAGAGCGTCGTCGGACGCAGCACGGTCACTTCCTGCGACTCGAACTGGTCTCGGAGGATGACGTTGAAGGGCTGGAAATTCTCCTGCGCCCGCGCGTCATAGCATTTGAAATGATCCAGTCCGCTGCAGATCTTAGTCACGAACCCATCCTGTGGCTGGTCTCCAAACCCGCCGGCGAATGATGGTTGAAAGGGAGTAACGGTGGGGAAATTGGCCGACTGCGTGTAGCCAGTCACGTAGGCGCAGCCGGCAGGGTCAACAGCAACGTCATAGCCAACTTCCTCTCCCGCGCCACTCAGACAGGCAGCATACTTGACCGCTCCGTTAGCGCCCAGCTTGACCACAAAGGCGCCGGTGTCGGAGCAGGTGGGCAATCCTGACGTGGATTGGAAGGCGCCGGAGCTGACCCCCGTCACATAGGCATTGCCGTTGATGTCTACCGCGATGGCCCTGCCGGCTCCGCCACTGCTGCCGCCTAAAAACCTGGAGTAGACGAGTTGATTATTCGGTTGCAGCTTGATATCCAGCTTCGCAGCGAAACCGGTTAAACACCCATTGAGCGACCCGGGACTGCCTGGGAAGTCTGTTGAGTCAGTCTGTCCTGTTACGTAGATGACGTTGCCCTGAGCTTCCACCGCGATGCCATGGTTTACTGTCCTCTCGGCATCGGGAGGATTGGCGGAACAGCTCTTAGTCTCGCCACCCAGATAACTGCGATATTCCAGCGTCCCGCCGGTAATGAGAGCCCTGAACTTCCAGATGTAGATGTCGGTCCCGCCTCTGAGTTTATCCTGATAGGCGTTCGCCGTTGGATTCAGGTCGACCGAATTGCCCCACCCGACTACATAGAAGCTATTTTGCGCATCGAGGGCGACGCCATCAGCCAGGTCCCAACCACTGCCGCCGAGGTAGGAGAAGAATTTCAAGTTGCTGCTGAAATCAAGGACGGCCACGAAGCCGTCATACGCGCCTTTTGGACCGCCGTTCGGTGTGGTCGACTGGATGGGCTTATTCCCCGGCAAAACAGCGCCAGTCACATAAGCGTTATCCGCGGCGTCCACCGCGATGCTGTGACCGCCCTCCCAACCGTCTCCGCCCAGGAAGGTCGAATACACAAGCGCGTTGCCGGTGGGGTTAAGCTCGGTTACATAGGCGTCGGCTGCCCCGCCACCATAAGAAGATTGCATACCTCCAGGAGTCGGGAAGTCGGGGGAGTTGGTCAGCCCGGTCACAAAGGCGTTCCCGGCGGAGTTTACGGCAATCCCGCTGTAGGTATCGAATGTGCTGTAAAGATTCTCGTCGTTGCTGCCTCCCAGGTAGGTCGAATAGACGAGGTGCGTGCCCGACGCGTCCAACTTCGAGACGAAAGCGTCAACGGCGCCGCCCGGTCCGAACTTAGATCCAATCGGCTCGGTCGGAAAATCGGGCGAAGTGGTCAATCCGGTTATGAAGGCGTCGCCGTGCGCGCTGACCGCGATGCCCACACCGTTGTCTTGACCGCTGCCTCCGAGGTAGGTCGAATAGGCCAGGACAGGATCGATGACCAACGGCCTGGTGGCGTCATAAGCCGGGATCTCAAATCCGATCTCGCGCTTTCCGGTGAGCTTATAGCCTCCGGCGATCTCCTGCTTAGCTCCGTCCTTCTCCTGATAAATGACCGGCCTGCGCAGCCGCAGCTCTTTGCCATTAAGGCTAAGCGCCAGATCTCCCTGCTTATCCACTTCTATTTTGTCCGCGCCCTCAAAGCTCAGCTTGATTGCTTTGGGATCGGCTTGCGGCGCGACGACGAAGTCATATTCCAACTGCCGCCCCTGCGCGCCGTAATAGACCACGTCCACTCCAGGATAGACCGCGGCGAATTTGGCTTTAGCGTAGGTGGGTATGTCTGTCCGCCACCGCTTCGGGTCATTGCCGATGAAGTAATTGCTCTTGCCGGGCAGTTCATCCAGCCCCACAGCTTGAGCGCCGGCATCGGCGCCTGCGAGCTTCATCCGCAATACGCTCGATTGCGGATTGGGACTCTGGGATTGCGGATTGCGGATCCCCTTCGCCTCCTTGTTTCCATGTCTCTTTGTCTCCTTGTCTTCTCCTCTCAACGACAGCACGGCTTCAGAGCCGCTCAAAAAGACCGTGTAGCCGGCGCCGCGAGCCAGGAACTTGACCCGGCTGTCGGTCTGGCCCTTGTTCGATTCAAAGCTCAAGGGCAATTTGCCGTAGGCGGCCTGGGCCGTGGCTTCCGTGGCTGGCGCCGGCTCAACGGTGGTTGAGGTTGTGGATGGAATGAAGAAATAGGCCAGGCCGGCCAGCCCAAGGATGGTTCCGATCGCGCCAATCGCGATCGACTTAGATGTAGTGATTCTAGGTTTCATAAATTCTCTCCGATTGTGTTGGACGCAGTGTTGGCTAGGCTTCACTGCGGATTGTTGATATGCTGTGGCTTGAGACTGAGTGCTAAGTTTATTGGTGTTTAACTTACTATCGAGTGACAGCGTTTAGAGTACCGGCTTGCGGCCGGCCTGGCTCGGATCCCCAACACTGGCTGAAGCCGGTACTCTAAACGCTGTCATTCGATAGTTGTAATTTCATCGGATATGTCGGTTTTACTTGTTCTGACTTTTACAAGCGCCAAAATACTTTTTTTACGAAGTACTGAGGTTTTGCGTGGAATATTCCCCCTACGTACTGTTTTGGGCGCCCGGCGGCCCAGGCTGCGGGTTGAGGGCTCCGAATCGAAGGCTTCCAACTTTGTCCCAGACAAATTAGTTGACCGGCGGCGGGTTGAAGCGGGCCGAGGGAACCAAGACCGTAGTCTTGCCGGTGGCGTTGTCGAAGACCTCGAGTGAAGTGTGGAGATTCTTCGTGTCCGTGGCGACGAGCGTCCGTATTATCGCGATCACCTGAACCCGGCTGGAAGGATCCCTTGTCGCGATCACTTCATCCGCGTTGAGATCAAACGATCTCATTTGGCCGGGAGGAATAAGTTGAGGCTCCCGCGATTGCGCGAGGATGCGGCCCTGGCTGTCGAGAAATCTCCAATCGATGACGTACCCGCTATCTCCATTGCTGTTGAGCGCGTTAAGACGCGCGGTTTGCCCGGAGGCGATCCCAATAGTTTCAATATAAGGTAGAAACTCCTCGGAAGCTTGGATGGCGTGCGCATGACTTGCGCCCAAAGCGGCCCAGATCATAGCCGCCGATATCAGGGCAATGGCTGTTACAAATAGATTCGTTGTAGCCTTTACTGTTTTCATTCTTACCTCCTTGTATGGCTTGAAGTTCGTTTATCAGGGGAGGAGCGTCTAAAAAGCTGATCATCGCCAGACCAAACAGACGTATCTTCAAGCAACGACCGAATGCGAAAATATATTGACTGCCCCGACGCTAGCCCTGGCAGTTAGTGGCCGTAATGCTGGTGATAAAAGCGCCTACCGCCTGCCCGTCGACGACGAAGACCCTGATCGTCCCTTCGACCTCAATATTTGGGGCCTGCCCCTGGCTGATGAACACGGAACGATAGGGCAAATCAAACACCTGGAACGAGCCGAAATCCTGCGTGGGAGCGTCAAACTGGTCGTTGGCGATGAAAGACATGTGGTAAGGATTGCCCTGACTCCCATCGCCCGTCCCCGTGAACCTGAGGTTAATGTTGTAATGGGATTGCCCTCCGCCGGTCTGGTTGGCGTGATAGGTAATCTTGACCGTTCCGGTCACCACGACGGCCTCGCCGTTGCAGCCGTTGAGGATGCCGAAGAAGCCGGTAAACTGGGTCTGCCGGGCGCCATCGGCAAGGGCAAGAGGCATCAGGTTTGTGGCAAGCAGCGCGACAAGCGCCACTCTGGCTATCTTCATGAAATTGGTTCTCACAATGGTTCTCCTTTCAGTTTAGGCGCGCAAGCGCATCCCTCATTACGCTAATTAATCGCCAGGCCTAGAATGCCTGTACTGCTTTTGCTCTCATCTATTAATTGCGGGATTAAGGGGCTGGAACTTGAAGGCGCTCAAAAAAAATTCTCGGACTTATGCGGCTGGGGAAATACGTCTCAAAAGCTGACTCTTACAGGCGATTCAGATGTTCGCCTGCCACCACACAACGATGTCGGAGAGTTGTACGAGGCGGAAATCGCCGGATGAACTATCAAAACTGAACACGTTCGCGCCGGGCCTGACCACGCCGGCGGCGATCACCTCCTGAAAATACTGCACACGTTCGCCGTCCGAGTAGTTCCAGGTCCATACCTTTGCGCCATTCAGTCGAAGAGTTAGGGTCATGTCGTCTTCGTTCCATGTCTTGAGCATGAACCCCAGGATTGAACGCGATCCCGCGTCGATGGTGGACGGTACCTCGAAGTTGATGGTGTCTTGCGTGGCCTCGACAACCCAGCCGTCCGCGATGATTGAATAGTCTGCTACTCGAGCCATACTGGTATTCTCTTTCTTGCGCCCTCACGCCGGAGCTAATCGCCGTCGGGAGGAGGCTGTATGACAAAGCTGGTTCTGCCGGTGGCGTTGTCGAAGACTTCAAGCGAGACGCGGAGGTCCTTTTCATTCGGGTTACCGATCGCCGCCGCCCGCACCTGAATGCGCCCGAAGTGGTCAAGTATCCCGGGAGGGGGGTCGGGCAGATCAAAATCAAAAACCCGGAACTCGCCGGGCGGGATGAGATGCGGTTCCGGTGTCTTCGCCAGCGTACGGCCTGTGCTATCAAGCAACCTGTACTCCGGCCCGACGATGGCCCTCTCGCCGATGTTAAGCACGGTGAGGCGGGCTGTCTGGCCCCGGGCAAGGCCGAACGGCGACGGCATATCTTCGCTGTCCTGAATGGCAATCACCCTGCCCCCACCCCGGGCTGCCCAAACAGTCGCTAGCGCGACCATGGCGATGACCACTGCTATCAACTTCATTCGTGTATTTTGAGTTTTCATAGTGTTTCTCATTCCTAGCGTGAGTTAAGGCTATAGTGGTTTATAACGAACGGAGGAAAGCGATCAGATTGGCCCTCTGGGCGGCGCTTAGCGCGTTATAGTTGTTTCTGGCGACTGTCGCCTGGCCCGCATGGCGCTGGATCGCATCGTTTGGCGTCTCTGATTCGCCATCATGCATCAACCGGTTGCGGGAGCGCAGGCCCCAGAGCGGCGCCGTGCGCATCTGGTTCCGAGTTTCTTGTCCGCCGTTCTGGACGATTCCATCGCCGGTTCCGACGTTGTGCAGCAGGAAATCGCTGAACGGGTGGATGACCTTGGCGCCGAGCGCCGCCGGAACCGTGAACGCCCCGCCGTTGATCAACGTGCCTGGCGGCGCAGTGGTGATCGATCGGACGTGGCAGACGGCGCAGCCGATAATGTTGAATATATTACTGCCTGCCCTCGCTGCCACCGTATTGAACAGAGCGACGTCAGGCGGAGGCGCCTTGGACGCGCGCATAAAGCGGGCGAATATTTCGACATCTTCCCCGTTGTCCTCGGGGTCAGGGACGGTGTCGAAACTGGCGACTGAGGCGCCGTTGCGGGTGTTTTCAGTCGGCTGCAACGGACTAGTGACGCCCATCTCATTGAGGTATGCGTCGGCGGAGAAGGAAACCAGGCTGGCATGCTGGTTCTTCCAACCGAAGCGCCCGACTCGGGTGAGGCCCGGGGCTTCGAGCACTGGTACCTGAATGATCGCGCCTCTCTGAGCGTCAGGCTGATTGTTGGAGATGGCCAGAAGAGTGTTGTTGGAAATGGCCTCGACGAAGCCGTCGCCGAGCGTGTTGAGCGATGTGCGGAAGGCGCGCACCTCGTTGCCGTCGAACACGCGCTCCTGAATGTTGGCGTTGATCGCCCGATCGTTGATCAGTGATCCGCCGGGATGATCGACAAAGTCAACTCCGTTGAAGTGACCGGCGCGAAGCTCGGTGATCTGGCTGCTCGAGCCAGTGACCGGGTTCTGGTGGCAGTCGGAACAGGCTGTGGCGTTATAGAGCGGTCCGAGGCCTTCATCTATTTCTTCCCGCTCTTCGAATACCTCGCGGTCAGCGTCGTGGGTAGCCTGATCAACAAAACCATTGGTTTGATTGTCGAAGCCTGACGGGGCTTCAGCAATCCCGGATTGACTGTAAACGGAGTTGTTCGTGTAAAGTAGAGAACAGAACCCTATTGCGAAGAGGATCAGCATGGATATCTTCAACATTTTCATAACTTGTTCCTCCTGAGTTTCCTGTATATGTCTACGCGGAGAGGGCGCCTCCCGCATTGCGCTCATCAATCGCCAGGCATAGAATGCGCCTCGGATTCGGACATTCAGCGCCGGGTCCCCCTTGTCAGCGCAGCTTCAACCAGGGATTACTCGGGGGCCGCCATTTGCGCGTACTGCTTTTGCTCTCATCTATTAATTGCGGAATTGAAGCGCGGGATCTTGAACACGCCAGAAATTAATTCTCGACCTCATGCGGCTGGGGAGAAGCGTATCGAAAGCTGATCTTCGGCCATATTCCTACGATCAATTTCCCCGTTGGAAGAGGGTGAACCCGTGTCCCCTTCATCGCGAGAAATAACTCAGTGGCTAGTCGCCTGGAGCGATGGCGATCAGACCGCTCTCGATCATTTGGTTCCTCTGGTGAGCAAAGAGCTGCGCAGGTTGGCGAAGAGCCACATGAATCGGGAGCGCAGGCGCAAACCTCAAGGCGTCACGCTGCAAACCACTGTGCTGATCAACGAGGCTTACCTGCGGTTGATAGACGCGAATGATGTGCAGTGGCATAGCCGCGCTCACTTCTTTGCCATCGCGTCCCGGCTGATGCGACGCATCCTGGTGGATTACGCCCGCTCGCGCTATTCAGCCAAGCGCGGCGGAGCGGCGGAGCAGGTATCGTTGGCGGAAGCTGAAGGCCTAACTGTGGAACGGGCGCCCGATCTGGTCGCGCTCGACGATGCGCTCGACGCGCTGGCAAAAATTGATGAGCGGAAGAGCCGGGTGGTGGAGATGCGCTTCTTCGGCGGATTGAGCGTGGAGGAGACGGCCGAGGTGTTGAAGGTTTCGCCGGACACCGTCATGCGCGATTGGCGGTTGGCGAAGTCCTTGCTCCTGCGCGAGCTTGAGAGGCGGCCATGAAACTCGAACAGATGCGGCCTGAGCAATTGGAGCGAATCGAGCGGCTTTATCATGCCGCCCTGGAGCGCGACGCGAACGAACGCGAAGCTTTCCTCGACGAAGCCTGCGCCGGAGACGAATCGCTGCGCAGCGAGGTCTTATCGCTGCTCGGTTGTGACGCGCGCGCCGAAGACTTCATTGAAGCGCCGGCAATGGAACTCGCCGCGCGATTGCGCGATGAAGCGCCGGAGCAATCGAATAAAGATACGCTGTCGCTCAATCCCGTAGCGATCACTCGAGCCGGTCTATCCATTTCCGAATCCGGATCCTTACCCACAACCCCGATCTTCATCGGCGATTATCGTATCCTCAGCAAGATCGGCGAAGGCGGCATGGGCGTGGTCTAC
>Ga0081455_10008978_pt1 | contig 10325 bp, 8 predicted proteins | sample TabmetS3T2R1_FD_70207 | JGI IMG/M metagenome (GOLD analysis project Ga0081455, IMG submission 70207) | Tabebuia heterophylla rhizosphere microbial communities from the University of Puerto Rico - S3T2R1 | ecosystem: Host-associated > Plants > Roots > Rhizosphere ... | reverse complement strand
ACCATGCAGCTCTTCAACAAGGGTTGTTTTTCCTGTGCAATGAGTTCCTGAAATAGCTATTCTCATGCCAGGCACGGGGGCAACCAGAAATTGATTCTCTGTAGTTTATTGATCGCCGATTCGCTCATATCCACCCGGCGCACTTGAGCTTGGTCTAAGGTAACGCCCTGCCGACCATATTATCCCGTCTTCAAAAGCCAGGAGAACTACACTGATCTCTGCTTTATTCAGCTCGGCAAGCTGAAACTTTCTGTTATGCAGAAAATCATTGATTTGTTTCAACCGCTGAGCGGAAAGTCTAAATGTAATTTTATCGCCCGTGGCGAGAACAAAAGGTGTACTTTGTTTTCTATGTTCTGCAGAGATCTTAGGATTTATACCAAGTTGGAGTAAGTTGGAAACCATCATCGGGCCGTTGATTTTTGTTTCGGGGAATAGGATAGAAAGACCGATGTAAGTGATCTGCTTATCTGATTTGTTCTTGATGGTGAACTCTAGATTTTCGAGCCAGTCTTCCTCTAGCCCTCCGCCGTTTTTGGCTATTGACTCGGCGCTGAATTCATACGAGTCCTTGCGCACTTTTGTGAAACCGGAATCGACAAGCCTTTCTCTGGAAGTAATCTTGACGTTCTTCACGCTCAGGTCGCTGATCTCATAGGGTGCTTTATCCTGCCATGCTTTCTCTATCACCTTATTATCTGACCGTTTATGTTTCTCGGGTACCGAGTACTTCCCAGCCATCCATTGCAACCCGTCTTCATATCCGACAACGGAAATCCGGAGATACACCGTGTTAAAATCCGCAAGTGAATTCTTGGAAAACGACACAAGGCTCTTGATCTCTTTCAAACCTTTCTCGGATAGCCTGATGGAATGCGCGGCACCGGGGTCCAGAGAAAATGGCTCGGCATAGGTTGCCGCTTGCCCGGATGCTCTAAGGTCAACACCGAAAGCGAAGTGGTGAAACATCCCCACGGATCTGTCTGGATTTCCTATCCTCGGGAAACGGAGTGAAATCCCAAGGTAAGTGACTCGCTTGTCGGATTTGTTCCTGACGGCAAACTCGAGATTTTCGAGCCAGTCCTCTTCCACTCCGCCTCCCTGCTCAGCCAATGTTTTGGCGCTGAACTTCTGATGAAGCGCAATTTTGATGTTTTTTACGGAAAGATTCTCTATCTCGACCGGCTCATTATCGTATGGATCCTTTTCTATAACTTTTTCATCTGATCGTCGCAACGATTCTTGAAGTAAATTCAAAAAAGCCGCTCTCTTCCGTGGTAAAGCGGGGGCTATCGTGTAAATCAACATCAACACAACTGCCAAATAAATAAGACGAACCAAAGGTTTTGACATATTCCTCCTTCATCTTTATTAGTTACGAGCGTGTGTTTGGATAGAAGTTGAGCCGAATAAAATGCAAGATTTTGTCTGCCTCAACGCGATCACTTTCTTTCTCGTTTTCCGGTAGATCAAGATAGGGAGTATTCATTTGGCGTTTCCATCGTACAACGAGCGATGCGGGTATGATTACCTGCCCATCTTCACCTTCTGTTGAGTTGACAAATAGATATTTCATCCACCCGGCCCATTGTTCATGTGCCAGCTCCGCCAGTTGTTCTCGTATATCCTTCATATATTAAAGACCGAATCCCGTATCTATCATGTATCGATCGGAGTTCTTCAGGAATTCCCCTCTATCCTCGAGATCTAGATCAAATTGTTCCAGCTTAAAGTTACTTTTGCGTTCTTTGCAGCCAAATAAATACACGCACGCCAAGCAGAATTGCAACCATTGCGCCCTATCCCACCACTCATTTCTTTCTCCTTTTCGAATTTTACTGCGGGTCATAATACACGAAAGAATGAATCCCAGATCAATAGAAGACTGAGAGGAATTATTCCCACACCTACCCAGGCATATTTTCGGTGGGCGTTAACGTCGTCAGGGATTATTTTTTCCGCACTGCCGGAGATCAACGCATAGATCAGGCTTTTTATTGTCATTGACCAACCGCAAAAAGTAATAATCACCGGCACGTCGAATACCCAGATATTATGCCCGGCGATGATCATCAGGCCGACGGGCAAGGTGAACATTGCGATGATAATCCCCGCTACCCCGGATTTCTTGATCAGAATGAAAAAGTTCAGCCAAAGTTTTGGTTGAATGGCATGTGAAAGCCCGATAGCTAACAAGCTTAGCGAAAAGAACCTTGCAATAAAAACTGTGATGGTCATTGCTTGCCTCTCAATTCTTGCAACACGACTGCTTCAGATGCGAGTTCCCCAGCCTAACATTCACCCACGAACAGATGTAGATTCGCACGGATGAACCTGACCCGTGTTTTCCACAGATCTTTCATCTGGGCGTAGAATTCATCGTCGAGCTTGTTTAGTCGATTCCCCTTATACGATTTGGATAAAGCTTCCAATGTGCGAGGTATATTTAATTTCTTGTTTTTCTCCTGATTCTCATGGTTGATAGCGATCGCGCGTTCCATCAGGCGAGCCAGGGCTGGAGTGCCGATCAGTTCGAATCCGGCGACGGCTTCGGAAGCGAAATCGCCTGAGGAGTTGAAGAAATATTGGTTGAACCCGCCATTGACCACCTCGGCTTCCACCTGCAAGGTTGTGTAAATGGCCAGAAAACCAGGCGAAAGCGTTTTAATAACATCGTATTGGCTAACACCCTTTCGCTGTGCATGGCAGTCGATGAAATCCATGATCGCCTCTTCAAGTTTAGCATCCGGAATCTTTTTCAGGATCTCGACGGTCAGCGTCGGGTAGCGCTTGCGGTTCTGGAATTCTTCGATGAACAGCTCAATTTTGTCCTTCACCGGACGTTTCTTTTTAGTCATCTGCGTACTCCCCAACGACGCACTCATCAGCAGGGTGATTATGCAAACGAATCCGCAAACAAATACGATATTTCTTTTCATACCGATATTCTCAAGCTGCTTCACCGCAGAGGCACAGAGATCACAGCGCTGCCTTTGGCCGCAACCAAAAAAGAAACTGCTCAGTCCGAGGAAGGAGTCTTTGTGAACTTTGCGACTTTGCGACTTTGCGAGAAACCCAGTACAGGACGAGACAAGTTTCTCGCAAAGTCGCAAAGTCGCAAAGTTCGCAAAGACTCCTCCGAAAGGCAAGTTTGGCTATCAATAAAATCTTGCTCAAAAAACAAGAATTTTGAGGTTTGTAATACAGAGGCAATGCAGAGAGAAGAAGAGAAAGTGACGAGAGTAGAAGTGAGTAGAAGATATCTTTCTGCCATTCCCCTCCTCTTCACTTCTTCCCTCTGCGTTGCCTCTGTGGTCTCTGTGCCTCTGCGGTGAAGATTGGGTGTCTCTGTCCAGTAGAATCACCTCTTAATGATTCCGCCGGCTCAAGACTCAGATAGATGGAATGACTTCGCCGTGCACATCCGTCAATCTCATATGGCGGCCGTTGAAGAAATAGGTCACCCGTTTATGATCCAGTCCCAGCAATTGAAGAACAGTGGCGTGCAGGTCATGGCAGGTCACGACCTGCTGCTCGGCTTTGTATCCGAATTCGTCCGTCGCTCCGATCTTCTGTCCGCCCTCGATTCCGGCTCCCGTCATAAAGATGGTCATCGCGTCGGGGTTGTGGTCGCGGCCGACACCACGCTGCGAGATAGGCATACGTCCGAACTCCGAATGCCACATGACGAGGGTCTCATCGAGCAATCCGCGGCGTTTGAGGTCCGTGACCAGACCGGCAATCGGTTTGTCGATTTCCGGAGCGTGCATTCCGTGGTTGTCTACAATACTGGCGTGAGCATCCCATGTATCGACATTCTGATTGAGGAGGGAGCCATGAAACAGCTGGACTACACGGACACCTTTTTCAATCAACCGGCGAGCGAGCAGGCACTGTTTGCCGAATGGCGCGGTGACGGAATTGTCCAGCCCGTATAGACGTTTCGTCTCTTCGCTCTCACCGGAAATATCAACTGCATCGGGCGCGCACATCTGCATGCGATATGCCATCTCATAAGAAGCGATCCGGGCCGCCAGTTCGGTGCTCCCCGGATGTTTATCGGCGTGGTTCTGGTTCATCCAACCCAACTGATCAAGACGCGCTCTTTCCTGTTCACGCGTGACGTATTGTGCCGGTGGAGACAGATCGAGAATCGGATCGCCGGTGGAACGAAAGACCGTACCCTGATAGGCCGCCGGCAGGAATCCGGCGCTCCAGTTGGCAGGGCCCGAAAACGGCCCACCGCGCGCATCATAGATCACCACGAAGGCCGGCAGGTTCTGGTTCTCGCTGCCCAATCCATAAGTCACCCACGAGCCGACGCTTGGAAATCCCATGAGTATCGACCCGGTGTTCCACTCGTAATGGGATAACACGTGGTCACTCGATCTGCCCTTGCAGGAATAGATAAACGCCAGCTCGTCGACGACGGTCGCGATATTCGGAAAAAGCTCGGAGACCCAGATGCCTGACTTCCCGTGTTGTTTAAAATTGTAAGGGCTTTTCATGAGAGGACCGGGAAAACCCTGACGGACGCGGACCTCGCCTTTACCTTCGAGCGGCATTCCGTGGTATTTCGCCAACGAAGGTTTGTAATCGAAGGTATCGATGTGGCTTACTCCACCGCTCATAAAAAGCGAGATCATAGATTTAGCGCGCGCTTTGAAATGGGGAGGCTTCGGCAAATTGGGTGAGCCGGGAAATGCATCCTTGCCCTGACAGACCGCGGGTGTATCGGAAACTCCTGCAGTCAGAAGCCCGTCGTTATTCAGTAGATCGATCAGAGCCAGTCCACTGATTCCCGACCCGGCTTCGAACAGAAAATCTCGTCGAGAAATAGAACTGCGTTTCTGAAGATTTTCGTTTGTTTCGTTCATTTCGTTTATTTCGTAATCCCTCTTCATCAGTTGATGTACACAAATTCGTTAGTATTAAGCATCACGTGAGCGAGGTCAGTGAGCGCCGCCAGATTTGTGTCGGGATTCCGGCTATTATGGTAATCACGTTGTCTCAGGATGAATTCCCGCCCCCTCTCCAATTCCTTCAGCGCGGGCTCACGGCTCAGGGCGATTCGATAGAGCAGTTGAACCTGCCGAACCGGATCGCTTCCCGCATCGCGTAAAACACGTTCGGCAAAGCTCCGCGCCTGAATAAGCACGAACTCGTTGTTGAGCATGGTCAGTGCCTGGGTCGGAACTGTCGTCACATTCCGACTCTCGCAGGTCACATTCGGATCGGGCTGGTCATGAACCTCGAACATCGGGTACTTCAGCCCGCGCTTCCAATAGGCATAAATACTTCGGCGCCAGGTTGATGGATCCTCTCTGGTCAATACCCATTTGCCTTGCCGGTAACTATCCCGCACCGATGGCGGAATTGCGGGAAAAAACGGCTCTCCGCCAGCCTGCAAATTGATGTTCCCACTGGTCGACAGAATAATGTCGCGGATCGCCTCGGCCTCCAATCGCCGCAAAGGGAAACGCCAGAGATAAACGTTATTTGGATCCTGCTCAATATTTTCTGCGCTTGAAAAGCTCGAAGCCATCTTGTAAGTCTGAGAATTCATTATCAGGCGATGCATCTGCTTGATGCTCCACCCCTGGCGAATGAATTCCGTGGCGAGCCAATCGAGAAGCTCCGGATGTGACGGCTTAACGCCCATCTTTCCAAAATTGCTCGGCGTACGAACAATGCCGTGACCGAAGTGCCAGTGCCATATTCTATTCACCATGACGCGCGCGGTCAGCGGGTTATCGGGCGACGCAATCCATTCGGCCAGCGCGCGACGTCGCCCGCTGCTGCCTCCGCTTTCAGGCGGGTGGTTAACCGGAGGCGGGGAGGCGCCACTGACTAAAACCTGCAGATAGCCGGGCTCGACGGTCAACGATTTCTGATCATCAGCGACGTCTATTCCGTTCGAGCCGAAATAGACCGGGGGTACCTGATATTGCTTACCAGGCTGAGGCAAAAAACAGCATTCGACACCATAATCGAAACGGTTGCCCTTGCCCGGCAACGGTTCATCACCGGGCCCATCGGGAATTAAGCGATAATCGCCGTCACGAACACCTTCGGCAATGGGGAGCGGAGGTGGTTGTTTCTTTTGAAGTTCCTGAATCCGGTCGACAAGTTTTTTTCGAACCTCTTCATCCGCCTCGCTCATCTTTATCCCCCGATAACTGGAGGCAGTCAAATTTTGATTGGCAAAAGCATCGGGGTCGATGTCCAGTGAGACGATCTGTGCGGCCAGGAGTTTCTGGCCGGGTGTTCGCTTCTCCTCAGGCGTCCTGACAGCAAGCTGAATTTCTTCGGGAAACTTTACAAGCTTTTTTTCGAATTGTGCCTTCCGATAAGGCGTCTCTATCTCGGCGACCTTCCTCCATAACGGCCTGACCTGTTCTTCCACTTCCTTCCTGGTTCTCTCGTACTCTGCAATCTTCTCGGGAGGTGCGAGCGGATGGTTATAGTCTACATTACCGAAGATCATCGCCATCGTCCGGTAGTAATCCATCCGCGAAATAGGATCGAACTTGTGATCGTGACAGCGGGCGCAGTTAACCGAAAGTCCCATGAAGCCTTGAAAAGTGGTGCGGATCATATCGTCCAGGTATTCATACCTGTAATAAGGATTGTCCTTCTCCCGATAACGAACCCTCGGCCCGATTCGATAATAGGCAGTGGCAATCAGATTATCGTAGTCTCGATCATCAAGTTCATCACCGGCAAGTTGCTCGACAATGAAACGGTTATAGGGCTTGTCCTGGTTAAATGCTTTGATGACGTAATCCCGGTAACGCCATGCATTGGCGATATCATAATCGTGTTCATAGCCTGAGCTATCGGCATAACGTGCCACATCCAGCCAGAAACGGCCCCACCGTTCTCCATAATGCGGAGAGGAGAGCAAGCGCTCAATCAAATTCTCATAGGCCTTCGGCGAAGGGTCTTTAACAAACTTATCAACTTCTTCCGGAGCCGGCAGGAGCCCGGTCAGGTCGAGGTAGGCTCGCCGGATCAGAGTATTTCGATCCGCTTGCGGTGCGGGTGCAAGGCCTTTACGGTAAAGCGAACTTAAAATAAAAGCATCTATTGGATTGGTTGAACCCCCTCTTCGTCCGTTACCAGCCAGGGTCGGGATCGAATGGCGAACCGGCTTCTGAAATGACCACCAATTACGATCATCCGCTGAAAATACGATCTCCTTATATCCCTTCCCATATCCTTTTGCTGCCGCAGCAACCGTATCAGTATTAGACAATTTAGCGCCCTGCTCTATCCAGGACTTCAGTGCGGCAATCTCTTGTGAGGTTAAGGGAGGAATGGGAGACATCGGCATGGCAGGTTTTTCCAATCCGACCACGCGACGATAGATGCGGCTCCCTATGGGATTCCCCGGAACAATCGCCGGCCCATTGTCTCCGCCCTTCAGCATAGACTCTCGTGTGCGCAAATCCAGATTAGACATCTGAACCGCTTCACCATGGCACTGTAAGCACTTAAGTTTCAGAATCGAGAAGACCTTCTTCTCAATTTGCGCTTCTGAAGGCTGAGCTTCCTGGGCATTATTGCGGGATATAGGTAGAAAGGCTAATCCGAAAGACACGAGTGATAGGATGAACAAGAATTTCGGCATTCGGCTAACATTGCGTCTCATGTCTACCGGCCCTCCCGAATTTTTAGCTTGGATATGGGAGAGAATATATCAGGTGTGAAGAAATAATCAAATTCCAAAAGGATTTGGATGATTTTTGCGGTGCGATAAAGCCGATTCACCGCAGAGGCCCAGAGGAAGCAGAGGTTTGGCAGAGAGAAGAAGAGATAGGTTTCACAACTTTCTTCCTCTCTTTTTTCATCTTCTCTCTGGGAAATCTCTGCTTCCTCTGGGCCTCTGCGGTGAATCGGGTTTGAGAATCATACTTGTGTCACGCAAATAAAAATGCGGGTGGAATGAATTGATCAATTCACTCCACCCGCTAGTGTGTTAAGGCATGGAGGAGATCAACCGCCGATTAAGGCGTGGCTCCGCCGGCGATGATTCGGCTCCCGTATACATCATCTTCAAAATCGAAGAGGCTGAGCTTATCCCGCCGATCGGTCCAGATGCCAAATAACGTCGTGTTATTCGAGGTAATGCCGATGTAATCCCCAATGTAGATGAAGTCACTCATCGAGGAGGTTTCACCGACGCGGAAGTTGCTGAACCAGTCCGTACCCCGAGGCTTACGGGAGTAGTAACAATCATAGAAGAGGTTGGAGTTCGAGGATAACCTATGATCCTCCCATACGGCATGCAATTGGCCGCCATTCCCAACCTCCAGGGCAACGAATCCCTGCGCCCTGCCTGAGCTGTCATCACTCACCGTGATCGGATTCGACCACGCGTTGTATGGCGAGCCCTGGCTCGATATGTAGCGGATATCGCCATCTTCATCTGTGGTCGAGCCCGCTACCGGATCGTGTGTGTAGACGATGAATGCCTGCCCATCCGGACCGATCTCGACATCCGGGAACATCGCGCCCCACCATCGATGGTAGAAAGCATTCGGTCCGAGCCAGAACGGCAACTCGGTGTTGTCCGTGACCGCATTGACCGGTGGATCGAATGTCGCTCCGTGGTCTCCAGACCTGCTCGTCCGGATATTGAAGGAACCGTTAAGCCAGCCATCTGTGCCGGAGTTGTACCAGGCGACCAGCACTTCTCCCCCCAGGCCGCCTACCGGTCTGGACCCCTGCACCACTATCGGTGAAACAGCGCTCTCCAGCAGCGTCGGCGGATTGCTCCAGCTTGCCGCCTGGTTGCTCGAGCGTGTGAATGCAATGCGATCCGTTCCTCCGGCCACCGTGCTGAACTGCGTGGCGGTGATATAGACCCAGTTGCTCTCGCCGCTGTCAACGTGGGCGGCGATCCACGGCTTGTCGTAGAGGAACCCGGACTGAGCATCCAGCGCGATGATCGGACCGGTCCAGCTCTGTCCATCATCGTCTGAGTAGCTGACCACGATGTCCCAGTCGTTATTCGGCTTGATGTCCATGTAGGCGTAGAAGACGCGGCTCCCGTCCGGAGCATATGAGAGAACCGGATCAGCGCAGGCGCTCGAGGGGCTCAGTTGCGGCATCGTGAAGGGCGCGGTCCAGGTAGCGCCGTTGTCGGAACTCCTGTAAGCCACGCATCTGTTAGTAGACGGTGTCAGAGGAGCTGCGAAGTGGCTGCCGGCCACGAGCATCTTCTTGTCCGTTGGATTAGCGGCGATCGCGGGCTGATTCTCGGTTCTTGTGGGATCGTCGCCAATTTCAACGTCTTTGAGCTTCGGGGCGTTGGCATTACCTGAAGGGCCGCCGGGTTGACTGATGTCTTTCCCGGCGATCATCGATACGCCCTGTACTTTAGCTGCTATTTGCATCGGTATGCCGCTCAGCAACTGAACCCTCTCAGGCGGCAACTGCTGTTCCTGTCCACGTGTTTTTGTGGAAGGGAACAATATAGCGAGCAAAGAAAGCAGGACTGCACTCAAACCCAGTCCATGCCCGAATATTTTAGCTTTGCGACTCATAAATATACTTTTCCTCCGAAAAGATTGAGTCACTGCCACATACTGCGCTAAGATGCGCGTTAACGGACAATACATCTGTGCACAGTAATGTGACAGTGAGGGTTGTCTAAATTCCGCGGCCACTGACAGGTGGCCGCGGAAATTATTCCCACAAAGTCAATGCGACGAGAATCCCCACCGCATCATTCGATGAAAGCGGTGTCATCTGAACAGACACCGAAGGTCAGGGCATACGAAGATATGATCGGCGTTAAGTCTCTTATTTGAATTATTGCTTTCTTCCGTTCTCACCAACTTTACATTCGATTAAGGCGTAGCTCCGCCGGAAATGATTAAGCTCCCGAACACATTGTCTTCAAAATCGAAGATGCTGAGCTTGTCCCGCCGATCAGTCCAGATGCCGAATAACGTCGTATTATTCGAGGTAATGCCGATGTAATCCCCGATGTAAATGAAGTCGCTCATCGAGGAAACTTCGTTGACCCGGAAGCTCCTGAACCAGCCTGTACCCAGAGAATTCCGGGAATAGAAGATGTCATAGCGAAGGTTGGATGAGTTGGGTAGGATTGGCAATACTTCCGGCGATAACCGATGGTCCTCCCACATCGCGTGCAACTGGCCGCCATCACCGACCTCCAGGGCCGCGTATCCCTGCGCCCTGCCTGAGCTGTCATCACTCACCGTGATCGGATTCGACCACGCGTTGTATGGCGAGCCCTGGCTCGATATGTAGCGGATATCGCCATCTTCAGCAGTAATCGAGCCCGCTACCGG
>Ga0081455_10008977_pt1 | contig 10326 bp, 21 predicted proteins | sample TabmetS3T2R1_FD_70207 | JGI IMG/M metagenome (GOLD analysis project Ga0081455, IMG submission 70207) | Tabebuia heterophylla rhizosphere microbial communities from the University of Puerto Rico - S3T2R1 | ecosystem: Host-associated > Plants > Roots > Rhizosphere ... | reverse complement strand
GGCCGTTACGCCCGACTCGTCACCGACAGCCGCGCTGAGCACGCACGAGAGTTCGCCCGCGCCGAGTGGCGCAAGGGCCACCGTTGGCCGACCGACTGAGCCGCAGTCCACCCGGCCTACGGGCCGGGACCTCGGCAGCTCAGCCGGAGCTGGCCACAACAGCAAGAGGAGCGAAACCATGAACAGTAAGCGCAGCAAGATCGGCACCGTGACGATCCCCAACGCCGGTCAGCCGGTTACCGAGAACCACACGCGCTACGCAGCAGATCACCGCACGTACACCGTGCAGCCTGGCACCTATGACGTGGAGTATGACGGCTACTGGGTGCTCGTCACCGTGCGGGTGATCCAGACGTCGGAGACGCTCGTCTCGCGTCTGCTGCAGCACTCGTCGGCGAAGATCGACAACACGGTCCGGAACAGCACGAAGACCTACCAGCTGTACGACTACGAGGTAGCGCGTCACGCGTGCACCGATCGCCCACTGGTTGCCGGGGGCTACTTCCGCCTCGCCGACGACTGGGCCGTCCGGGTGACGCATTCTGAGATCCCGTGGGGTGACGACGGCCCGCGTCATCACACGAGCCGCAAGCTCGTGCACGTACCGGCTGAGCAGCCGGTCGAGATCGCACAGAAGGAAGCGAACCGATGAAGATCCTGACGAAGACCGCCGCCGTTGTCGTGCTCGCGCTACCGCTGCTAGCAGCGTGCGGGAGCGACAAGCCTGCTGCGCCGAGCACGAGCACGAGCACGAGCGGGGAGCTGCCGGTCACTGCCCCAGTCGACGGCTGCACCGAGACCGCGACGGACGAGCTGTACGTGGCGCACCTGTTCACCTGCGACAGGGGCACGTCCGTGTACGTGTTCAACGATGCGACCGCGAAGGGCAACTGGTGGCAGATCGCGAGCCAGATGGGGGGCGTGAAGGTGTCCGAGGGTGACACCTGGCTGGAGGTCAAGCAGTGAACTGACGCGAACGGGGCGAGAGTGTCTGACCGGCACTCTCGCCGTCGTCATGGTAGGAACGATGCGCGAGAGGGAGCGAACCGTGAGCGACGACGATTTGGCCGGCCTGCTGGGGTACCGCGAGCTGGCAGAGCTGCTGGGGGTCAAGCAGGGCACCGTGCGCAAGTACCGGTCGGACGGTCGTCTGCCGAAGCCGGATCGTACGGTGCTCGGTCGCCCGTTCTGGTATCCGGGCACGATCGACGCGTGGCGGCGGAAGCGTCCGGGGCAGGGTCGCTGGGGTAAGCGCACGAGCTGAAAGCTGTCCTCGCAAGCTCTGAGGCGACCTCTGAGCGCCGATCACGCGCTGTCGCGTGTGTTGCACTGTCTGCGGGGTTCGACCTGTCTAAACGCCGTCTAGGCGTGCGGGAACGCTCAGGAGTTATGTAAGCACTGGTCAGGCAGGTTCCGCAACCCTTCTGTTGCTTGCGGCAAGATGTCGTGCGCGCACGTCGGGCCACCACACCATCAGTCGACCGGTGTCCGGCTCGCGCTCGCTCGACACGAGACCCGAGCGCATCCACGCCCGGACCGTGCCCTCAGGCCGGCCTGTCGCGGCGATGGCGTCGCTGACACGTACGTAGCGCGCCGCGCCCTGACCTGCGAGGTGGTCGTACTTCGCCCGCTCGTAGCGGTTCTGGTCGTAGCGCTCGTGACAGCGCGGGCAGCTCCAGTGATCGTCGCGTGCCGTGTCGCCCCAGATCTTGACGAGCCGTGCGCCGCACTCCCAGCACGGCACGCGCGACAGCTCGGGCCGGACGCCGTCGTGCAGCACGTTCTCCACCTGCCGGACAGCGCGTGCCAGGTCGAGCGCGAACCCGTGGAACAGGCGCGTCTGCCCGATCCGGTGCAGCTCACCGGACAGGTAGTCGATCACCCGGTCCAGTGTCGGCTTGAGTCCGGTCGGGAAGCCGGTGTGAGATCGCCACAGCTCTTCCCAGAACACGAGCACGTCTAGCGGCGGTATCAGGTCTCCGGGCAGCTCGGGCGCCGGGTGCTGTGTCTGCCCGACGCGTCCGCGTTGTTCGGCTGCCGGTGTCAGCAGGACGAGCGCGTCACCGCCAGGCACGCCTTCGTGGATCCGGTACGCGTGCTGGCCGGCCTGTGCTTCGACGGGCAGCTCAGCCATCAGCCGTCGCAGGTTGCCGAGATGGTTCCGTGCCATCGCGAGGCAGCTCGGGCACGTCGGGTCGGCGTGCTCGCGTCGACACACCTGGCAGTGGATCTCGGGGCACGGCTGACACGCGCGGCACGTGTCGTCGCAGCAGTCATCCAAGTGTTTGCCTGACACGACGCGACCTGTTGCTCCGGGCACGCAATCGAGCGTCGGAGCCAGGGGTCGGTTCCCCCGGTTCCGCTCTATAGAGCGCGGAACCGGGGAACCGGGTCCGATCCCCCGCGGTTCCGTACCGGTTCCCAGGCCGGGAACCGGGTCTGACCTGCGGCTTTGTACGTTGCGGTTCCCGCCGGTTCCCGTGATCACTCTTCCCCCTCAAGATCTAGCCGGTTCCCGTCAAAAATCAGGCGATTGAACGACAGTTCGCGCGTCTGCACGGCCTCGCGGACGGTCTCGAAGCGCGGCGAGATACCGAACCGCTGCTTGACTCGCCGCATCGCGTCCTTGAAGCTCGGCGGGGTCTGATCGCCGTACAGCTCGTTCAGGTAGCCGATGAGCTGTCGCTGTCGTTCGTCAGCGAGTGCAGCCCAGCCGCCGCCCTCAACGGCGTGATGCAGGTGCGGCGCGAGCTGACGACGCAGGACGAGCAGCTTCTCGGCGATCGGCATCCGTTGCGCTTCGCACGTCAACCGGAACGTGGTCTCAGTGATCGCCGTCATGAGCCACGCGGCGTCAACGTCGGACAGCTTCGCGCTCCCGCCGCGCATGCCCTTGCTCGGGTCCTTGCCGGTGTGGTCGAGTCGCAGACACGCGAGGCCGGCCTGCTTGAGTGCCAGTCCGGTGTGGCGGTAGAACCGGAGCCAGGTGTCGTTCTCGTTCTCTTCGCCCTGCACGGCACGGCTGACGGTGTCGATCACGACCGCGTCGGCGTCGTGCCGTATGCAGTAGTCGAGCAGCAAGTCGGACCCGGCCTTCGTGTCGAGCCCCGGCAGGACCGGGAAGCTCAGGAACAGGAGCCGGTCGACCAGCTCAGGCAGCTTGTAGCCCATCGCGACGAGCCGAGTCCGGACGTCGGCGCGCGGGTCGTTCTCGTAGTCGACGTACACCACGCGGCGCGGCTCCGGTGTCACACCGAGCACAGGCCGGCCTGTAGCGATCGCAGCAGCCATCTCCAGGAGGAGCAGCGACTTCCCGACCTTCGGCGCTGAGAACAGCGCGACGAGCTTCCGCGCCGGGAGGATCGGCTCCACGATCCACTCGTCTTTCGTGTCGTCTTGCTCGAGGGAGCACCAGTCGATCTGATACTGGTCGAGCACTGGCGCGGACTGCTCGTCCGGCTCGTCCGCGGAGGCCGGCCTGCTGACGACGGTTGCTTGCGGCACCGTCTGCTGCTCGGGCACCACGCGCGGGTGAGCTGCGCGCCACGCCGACCGCAGCGTCGCCTGTGACTCGGTCTGCGTCAGCCCGGTCCCGAGCGCAGTCGACAGCAGCGCGTTCCACGTGTCTTCGGTGTCCAGGTGGCCGGCCTTGACGAGCTGGAACAGGTTGTACGCCGAGACGTTCAACTGTGCGTTACGCCGACCCTCATGCGTCGCGGCGAGCTTCGACAGCTCGTCCTCGATCGCGGCGGCAGCGTACGCCGTCGCTGTCCCCGGCGCGGCTGCGTGCCCGTTGAGCTGCGCTCGCTCGTGCTGCTGCTCGTGCTGCCGGTCCCAGTACGCGTAGAAGTCGGTCATGGCAGCACGTCCGGAAGCTTCGTCAACCAGCAGTAGCGCCCGGTCGTCGTGCTCGACGGCGGCACGAGCACGTAGCCGCCGAGTCCGCGATAGTCGACGTGATCGACCATCCCGGCTCGGTTGCCTCTGCCGGTCGCCGGGACATAGACGTGCAGCCCGCCCGGTCGCGGTGTCGACACGGTGCCGAGCACGTCGATCCCGGCGTCGGCCCACGTCGGCCATTCGTTGCCCCACGCAATGTGTCCGGCGAGACCGTCGATATCGATCACATCGACGCGATGCCCGGTGGCGATCGCGAGGTTGGCGCCCGGTTTGTCGCCGAACATGGCCCGGATCTGGTCCGGGTCGGTCGTCGCGTCGTCGAGGCCGTGGCTGCGCGGATACGGTTTCTTACTCAAGCTCATGCACGGGAACACCGGCAGCCCGCGTTCGGCGTACCACAGCGCAGCGCCGAGCACCGTGGGCCGGTGGACCGGTGCTTTCTCGTCGCGCAGGTCGAGCGCTGCCGCGATCAGCAGCGCGCCGTCAACGTCCCCGCATTGGAGGGCCTCAAGCATGGCGGCATCGGAGACTTGCATGGTGTCCTCCCAGGCGTGGTCGTTAGTCCACAGAGGTCCCCTTCCTGCTCGTGCTCGGGCTCAGGCTCACGCGACAGCTTTGGTTTGCGCCGTTCTCAACGGATCGATGGTCTGTTGCCCCCAGCAACGGGAGCCTCACCGGGTGCGCGTTCAACGCGCAGCAGCTCTGTGGGGTCTGCCAGCGCGGGCCAGCGTCACCCGGTGAGACTCGTTTCCTGCCCCAGTTCAGTCATCGTTCTCCCACTCGGCGGCCTCGGCGCGCTCGACGGCCTTCACGATGCACGCCCGCTTGCACGCGTACCAGGTGCCGCCGTTGCCGCCGTACGCCGAGATGTGCATGTGGCTCCCGTGGTAGCCGTACGGCAGCTCGTCGCCGACTTCGACCAGCGCCTCAGCGCCGCAGCCGTCGCACGTGAACCGCTCAGCCTTCACGTCTTTCCTCACTGCTGCTCCTCCTTCGGCGCCTGGAACAGCGCGAGCTGTCCGTCGACTTCCTTCGGCGGCTCCGGGGCCGGCCTCCGGTCGCGCTGAAAGCACACGCATCGGTACTGCGCACCGAGCCGGAACCGATCCATAGGCAGGAACTCCTGCGGCGTCTTGCCGGTCAGCGCGACGAGCAGGATCGGACACGCGTCCTCGTAGCGGCCTTCACGCGCCGGACGGTCATGCGTGCAGTTATCGCACCACACCGCTGTCCAGGCGTCCCCCTCGGTGCTGTTGCTGAACGGCGCACCGTCAGTCGCGCTCGCGTCGATCTGCCGATACCCCCTCACGGCTGCTCCCCGAGCTGGTACTTGCCGGACTCCATCGGTGTCGCATAGCTCGTCGGGTCGTTCGGGTCGCCCGGTTTGCCGGAGCAGTACGCCGAGCCGTACGTGCCTGCGCTGCGGTCCTTAGTGTGCGTCCAGGCGCGATGACCGTTCCAGTGCCGATAGATGATCGCGTGCCCGCAGTGCTTGCACGTGGCAACAGCCCTCGACCTGCTCATGGCACGATCCCGGTACAGGTCACGCCGTACGCGGTCTCGGCCTGCCCGATCGTCATCACGTGCAGCCCCTCAGCGAGGACGACTGCCTCGATGACGGTCTCCTGTGCGCCGGGAGCGTACGTCGCCGGATCGTCTTGCGGGTCTTGATTCCAGCCGACGACGACGGCCCAGCCGAGGATCGGCACCGACGAGCCGATCGGTGGGGCCTTCTCCGACGACGTGGTGAAGCTCGCCGTCTGCCCGGTGGTCGGCGTGAAGGACACGATGCTGCCGACGATCAGAGCCATGTCACGCCTGCTTCCGTTCGGCCTCGAACACTCGGTCGTCCGGCAGGTCGAGGCTGAGCGCAGCGACCTGGAATCGACGGTGAGTGCCGCGAGTCTTCAACGGGCGACGACGCTTGCCGGTTGACTGCGTGCCAGAGCTGGCGCCGTGACCGCCGCCCTCGGCGTACCTGACACCCTTCCGAGACGCACGCTTCGGCGATCCCTTCGGGTCGCTCGGCGTCCGGAGGCGCAGCCGACCCGGCTCGCCTGCTCCGAACTTGTCGTGAGCGTCAATCAGTTTCTGGTCACGCGGCGCTAGTTCGTACCGGATACAGTGCAGCGGTTCGCCCCGATCGTTGATTTGGTCAACGATGTATACCCGCGTCTTGATGGTCGAGACCATGAACACGTCGTGAGGGAACACGCTCGACCGGCGCTGCGCCAGGATGCACCGAGCGTTCATACAGCCCCCGTCGTCGCCCGGAGTCGCGCGCAGAATGTCAAGCGGGCTGCGGTCCAAGACCACGTCGTGTGTCGCGTCGTCGTACGGAATCAGCCACGTGTGGTCGTCGTCGCCGAACGGAATCTTGCGGTCTGCGGTCATGGCTGCTCCTCATCCTTCTTGCTGTTCTCGCGCCGTACCTCTTCGCCCCTCAGCAGCCGGTAGCAGAACTCGGCTGCACCAACAGCTCGGTAGAGCTCGTCGTCGGTCATCTCGGCGTAGGGAACCTTGAGGTTGAACTGCTCTAGCTGTTTGGCCCACTTCAGCAGCGACGCCCGGCGTGGTTTCCGCGCAGGCTGCTTCGGCTCGGTCTGCTTCGCATCGGGCTTCGTTGCCTCTGGCAATTGGCCGGCCTCGTTGTCTCGTGGTGGCGGCTTGGGCTGCTTCACACGCTGGTAGCCGTCATTGAAGTCTTGTAACCCTGGGGTTACAAGCCGCAGCTCGTGGACCTGCGCCATACGACTCACGTGCATATGCGACTTGCCGAGTGCGGCAGCGAGCTGCCGCAAGGTCTTCGTGGCCAGCTCGGCGTGGATCAGCTCCGCAACTTCCCAGCGCAGGTCGTTGGTGTTCTTCTCGGACTCGTCAGCTTCGCGCCACTTCCGGATGATCTCTTCGACGCGACTCTCGGGTTGGTTGCCGACAGCAGCTAGATGCGCCCTCATGCTTTCGCCCCTCTCTCGGTGTGCGAGACGCGGTGTCCGATCATCTGCTCGTACGCGGGCTGCACTTTGCCGGTCTCGTCCATCTGCTTCCGCGCTTCACACGCGACCGGATCTCCGTCGTCTGCGCGTTCCACGATCTTCCGGGCGTAGCCGAGGTTGGTTCGCCCCATGCCGACTGCTTGTGCGACGAGCTGCCGGGTTTCGTGGGTCCGCGCGGCTGGTCCGACGGCTTCGAGCTGCGCCGCCAAAGCCACCAGGTCGGACGGAGTCCGCGACTTGCCGTCGGTGAGCTTCGTCCTCGCGCACGCCGCTTTCAACGCGTCCAGGTCGCCGTTGCCGACAGCAACTGCTTTGGTTCTCATCGCTCCGCCTTGTCTCCGGGCAGCAGGTGTGTCTCCACATACCGCAGGCCGGCCTTCGTGAGTCGGAACTGGTCGTACCCGACACGTTCCACCGGACCCCGTTCGACGCCGTCAGCGATCGCGTCCGCGACGCTGTAGTACGCGTCGTCCGGCGCGTCGGCGTCGCCGTGAACTTCGCACCGCCAGTCGACTTCGAGCGGGAACGAACCCCCGCTCGGCAGCCCCTGCGCGTTGTAGGCCCATTCGCAGGTGCACGGCGACACGTCGGCGCGCAGCGCGTCCGGACAGACGTTCTCCAAGCTGACGCAGCTCGGGCTCCCGCACGCGCTGCACACCAGTACGGTCATCAGTGCCTCCCTAGCCAGTGAGCGAGCGCCCACGACAGATAGCCGACCGACGCGAGCCACAGCACGATCACGACGAACAGGACCCAGTGCATCCAGTCGTGTTCGCGCTTCGGCTCCTTGACGGTCATGTCTGCTCCACGGTGATCCGGTAGGAGCTGTTACGAAGGAACGTGAACGTCACGTCCAGCTTGTTGGTCGGCGACCCGTTCACGTCCGTGACGACATTGACCGTCGTGAGCACCTTCGCGGTTTCGTTTGCCGACAGCAACAGCATCAGGACCGCGCCTGCCGCGACCAGCTCACTGTGCGGATCGGTAGCCATCAGAACGGCGGTTCTGCGCTCGACTTCGAGGCCGGCCCCGGTGTCGTCAGCGGTTGCCGCAGGAACGCGTCCGCGACCTGCTCGTCCTCTTTCGTTGCTGCAGACAACCGCCACGGCGCCGACTGGCCCGGTTTCGCGACGCCGCGCTCCAGGCGCCCGAGCACGAGCTGACCGACTCGCGTCTTCAGTTGGACCTGCAGCATCTTCGGGAAGATCAGCGTGTCTTCGAGCGTCTCGCCCCGGTGTGTCCCGTCGAGCACCGACACGTCGGCGCGGACGGCGGGGCTCGCGACACCCGGAGTGGAGAACACGGTCCGCACGTCCGCTTCGACGCCGTGGACCTTGATCAGCAGCAGCGAGCCCTCCAGCTCGGTGTAGTTCAAGCCGCCTGACGGCTCGCTCGGTGCAACGTACGAAGTGCTCATGGCCTAGCTCCCTGTTCGGCTAGTTCTGCGATGTGGTCCTTGGCGAGCTGCGTCAGCTCGTCGTTCCAGTCGGAGGTGTGCCGCCGCCACAGCTCGCGCACGGCATCAGGTGTCTTGCTGGCGACGATCAGCTCGGCCAGCGACGGTTCACGGGTCGGCAGCGGTACGCCGTTGGGGCCGCCGATCTTCGACAGCACGGCGCGCTTCGGCACGTCGCGCTTGTCACGGACTCCCCGGCACAGGCGCACGACTTCCCAGCCCTGCAGCAGGTCGATCCACCAGAGTGTGCAGACCCCTTCGCCTGCCGGGAGGTGGATCACGATTCCGCGGTCGGTCTCGGCCCCGTGCGGGTCGAGCCGCTTCCCGGTCGCTGCGTCGTACGGGCGAGATCTCGCGTAGACCGCGAGCTGGGCCGCGATCTTCATATATCCGTAGTCGAGCTTCCCGGTCTTCAGGTCCGCGACGTACCGCTTGCCGTCGCTGTACCGGACGATCCGGTCGGGGGTGCCGCCGATCTTGAGCAGATCCAGCACGCAGAACTGTTCAATGTGAATCGGTTTCAGTTCTGTGGTCGCGGCGATGTACGCGTCGAGGTCGCGCTGCGCCTCGTCCGGCAGGACACCGACTGGGTCGCCCCTGTCGTGCGTCTCGGTGATCGCGTGCAGCGCAGTCCCCATCGTCGCTGCCGACCTGCCTCGCGCGGCCTCAATCGCGTTCTCGCAGATCGCATCGAGCCGTTGCGTGTCTTCACGGTGAGCCGCGACCGCGAGCTGCAGGTCGCGCCGGTCGGCGAGCCCGACCGCGACCATGCGCTGCTGCCAGCGGCCGAGCTTGTAGGTGTCTTCGATCGCGCCGACGTACGTCGTGCACCGGGTGTACGGCACCGGGTCGCCGCCGTCGATCGGGACGACCAGAGGCCGGCCCCAGTCGTCGCGCGGGATCTCGGTGCCAGGGGCAACGAATTTCACGGCTGCACCCCCAGAAGGTCAGGCGTCCACGGCTCACGTTCGGCGAAGCCCGGTCCGGTCAAGCGCCAGTAGAACGGGCGAGCCACGCGGGGCTCGTGATACGCGAGGATCGGTAGCGCGACCCCTGGCAGCAGGCCGGCCACACGGAGCAGCGCCATCCGCTCGGCGCGTCTGCACTGACCGTCGAGCTTGCACTGGACGAGCAACACCTGTCCGGTCTTGAAACCGACAAGGTCGATCTTGGTCTTGGAGCCTGCGGAACGGACTACGTCATAGCCGTCATCGATCAACGCGGCGCGTACGACGTGTTCGAACCTCCGGCCCCTGTCGTACTGGGCCATGAGTGTGATCTCCCCGTGCTGGTGGCTACCTGGCGGCAGCCAGCACGGGGTCGTCCCCGTGGAACGGACAGTGTCGGTCGCGCCGCAGCACCCACTGGACGCCGCGCTGCCGCGAATAGACCGTGTCGAACCGGCACGTGCAGCGAGTGTCCGGCGTCACGTCGGCGGGGTCTACGAAGTCGTCGGTGTTCGTTGCTGCGCGCAACAGATCGTCGCGGTCAGAGTCGGCGGCGGTCATTTGGACCCCTTCGGGTCTCGCTTCGCCGGTAGCCCATCGATGAAGGCCCGCAGCGAGGCCAGCCGCACCAGGCGGCGGCTGCCGCTGTACCTGGAATCGATTTCGCCTCGGTTCAGCACGTCGTGCAGGTGCCGAGGAGATACGCCCAGCAGTCGGGCGGCTTCTGGAACGGAGACGAACACGACGTCGGCCTTGTCGAGCGGCTGGTCGGGTTCGGTTGCAGTGTCAGACATGGAGCATCACAAGCCTCTGGGCCGAAGGTGTGGTCTTGGGTCTTGCTTCGCTCAGGCTCAGGCTCGGGCTGTGCAGTCAGCTCCATCCCCCCCGGGGTGGAGTGCTCGACCACCGACGTCGGAGCAACGTCGTCGCGGGATCGTCTGCGTCGGACACCGCCTGCAGTGCGATGCTCGTCTCCGAGAGACGTTCGAAGACTCTTCGGAGAGGCCGAAGCCGTACGGCGGGGGTG
>Ga0081455_10008976_pt1 | contig 10327 bp, 9 predicted proteins | sample TabmetS3T2R1_FD_70207 | JGI IMG/M metagenome (GOLD analysis project Ga0081455, IMG submission 70207) | Tabebuia heterophylla rhizosphere microbial communities from the University of Puerto Rico - S3T2R1 | ecosystem: Host-associated > Plants > Roots > Rhizosphere ... | reverse complement strand
ACGATTGGCGTTGTCGCATTGCCGCACGCTTCGCATACTTGGGGTTCGCTGTTGCGCCGGGTATATCCTCCCAGAATCACCGGCCTGCAGCATGTTCCCCTCTGGAAGATATTGCCGGCCCCCACGTCGGCAATTACTGAAACCGGGCCCCTCGTGGGGTCCGGTTTTTTTCCCGGCCAATCCAATCCAAACAACTCAATCAGCGAAAGCGCGCGATGTAGTAAGCGAGATCGGCAATCTGCTGGTCGCTCACTGACGCAAGGACGTCTGCCATGGCGGCGTCATAGCCGCGGCGATCGTTGCTTTTGTATTCCCGCATCGTTTTGACGAGGTAGTCCTCACGCTGCGCGGCGATGCGCGGAATGTTGTCACGGCCGGCCAGATCGAGACCGTGACAACTGTTGCATCGATTCTGCGTGATCAGGACGGCCGCCTGCTGCATGCGTGCCGCATCTCCATTGTCGGCGAGCGGCTTTGGCGGGGGCAATTTGGCGAGTAGGTCGGAAAAACTTCGCAGGTCGTCGTCCGTGAATCCCCTGGTCATCTCGAACATGACCTGGATCATCTGATCGTTCTTCCTTGCCGGGGAGACACGTTGCTGCTCCCGAAAAAGATAGAGCTGAATCAACAAATATGACGCAGGTTGTCCACCAAGCGACGGGACATCGGCTGTTTCCGACTGGCCGCTTTCGCCGTGACAGGCAAGACACGGCGCGGCACGCTCGGCAACCGTCTCGCCGAATGACGGCGCACTCACCGCGCAAACGAACGCCGCCGCGAACGCGGTGCGACGAAGAAGACCACACGTCATGTCATGCGATATCAAGTGGGATCGGCCGGGGGCCAAAGGCCCCCAGCCGCGGTAGTGACGCTAACGGCCGGCCACACGCGGCTTGCCGTAAGTGACGCGATAGATCGCACCGTTAAAGTCGTCCGACACCAGCATCGAGCCGTCCGCCATGAGCTCCACGTCAACCGGCCGGCCGATGTACTCGTTGTTCTCGATGAATCCGGTGATAAACGGTTCGATCGATTTCACCGTTCCGTCCTTGTTCAGGAAGACGGCGACAACGTCCGCGCCGAACTTGTTCGTGCGGTTCCATGATCCGCGTCGCGCAAGAAAGATTGCGTTCTTGTATTTGGCCGGAAACATATTCTTTGTGTAGAAGCGCAGCCCCACGCCGGCCGAGTGCGGGCCGGTTAACGCGATCGGGGGCGTGAACTCGCTGCAGCTGCGGCCCCAACCGAATTCCGGGTCAAGTATGTTGCCCTGGTGGCAATAGGGTTCGCCGAAATGTTGACCATCCTTTGTTATGCGGTTGAGTTCATCCTGTGGAGAATCTTCCGAAAGCCAGTCTCGGCCATGGTCCGAGAAATAGAGCTGCTTGTTCACCGGATTCCAGTCGAAGCCGACCGTATTGCGAACGCCCCTTGCAATGACTTCCGCTCCCGATCCGTCCAGATTGATGCGCCGGATTTGCCCATGCGCGGGACTATGCAGCACGTTATTGCCGGGCTGCCCAACGGGTACGTAGAGCTTGTTGTCGGGGCCGACGGCGATGAACTTCCAGCCATGCGCCTCGTCTTTCGGGAGATCCGTATAGATGACTGTCGGCTTGGGCGGTTTGTCGAGCACGTTCTCGATATTCTCGATCTTGGAGATCTGCGAGAGCTCGGCGATGTAGAGCGTACCGTTGTGTAGGGCGAGACCATTCGGGCGATAAAGGCCTTCCGCCACTGTCTTGATCTCGGTCTTGCCGTCCTTCTTGACGATTGCGGTGACCTTGTTGGCCAGGCGGGTGCCGACAAAGACCGTGCCCTTGTCGCCGATACGCAACGAACGCGCATTCGGGATGCCGCTGGCATAGACCTCGATATTGAAGCCCGGCGGCAGCTTGAGCTTGGCAGTCGGCAGCTTGTCGGCGGCCGCCGGGATCGGCGGCGCGACGATCGGCGCAAGCTTCGCGGCGGCGGGGTTGCCCTCGGGCCGGCCGATCAAGGGCGACCCGGGCGGCAAAGCCTGCGGTGCCGCGGGCGCTGCGGCCGGCGGCGGCGCCGCTGGCGGCGGCGATGCGGGCGGTTGTTGGCCAAAAGCCGGAGCGGCCACCAGGAAGCCGGCGATACCGGCAAGCAAAATAGAACGTTTTGCCGTGAGACACGGACTCATCGAATTCCTCCCTTACGTGGAGGTGCTTGTCTCGCGAGGTCCCACTGAAGGGCCCCGGAGCGCTCCTCCTGCGACGACAAGTCTCCACCTTTCAATTTTCTTTTGCAATCGGGGATCGACAGTTCCGCAGATTACAGACGTCGATATTCGTACGCCTCGTCTGCGCGTTCAGCCGCCGCCTGCGCGACGATGGCGTGCTCCGGTGAAAGGTGACAAACCGGATCGGTGGCGCGCGCATCGCCCGTAAGCATGAAAGCCTGGCAGCGGCATCCGCCGAAGTCCTGCTCGCGCCGGGGACAGGATTTGCAGGGCTCCCGCATCCAGTCCGTGCCGCGGAATGCCAGGAACGCGGGCGAGGCGCGCCAGATATCGGCAAGCGAATGCTCGCGCACATTCCAGAATTCAAGGCCAGGAATGACTTCAGCGGCGTGACAGGGGAGCACCCGACCTGCCGGAGTAACGTTGAGCGAGCGGCGGCCCCAGCCGCCGACGCATGGCTTGGGAAAGCGTGCATAGTAGTCCGGCACCACCGCATCGATGACAATCTGTCCACGATGCCTGTCGCGCAGCATCTCCACCGTGCGCACGGCCTCCTCCACCTGCTCGCGCGTGGGCATCAGGGCCGCACGATTCTTCATGCCCCAGCCGTAGTACTGCACGTGCGCGATTTCCACGCGGCTGGCGCCAAGAGACAGCGCCAATTCCACCATCGTTTCGATGCGGCCGATATTGGCGCGATGCACCACCATGTTGATGGTGAGCGGCAGCCCCAGACGGACAACCTCCTTGGCCAGTGCGCGCTTGCGGACGGAGGCGCCTTTGTAGCCGGCAATGTGGTCGGCCGATGACTCGTCGCTGTCCTGAATCGAAATCTGCACATGGTCGAGCCCGGCATCAGCGAGCGACGCGAGCGTTTGCGGCGTCAAGCCAACGGCCGACGTAATGAGATTGCTGTAAAGAGAGGCCTCGCGGGCGGCCTTGACGATGTCGGGCAGATCGCGGCGCGCTGCCGGCTCCCCGCCGGAGAGATGCACCTGCAGCACGCCGAGCGCGGCCGCTTCGCGGAATACACGGGCCCAGGTCGCGGTGTCGAGTTCGTCGGCACGCTTGTCGAGCGCAAGTGGATTCGAGCAGTACGGGCAGCCGAGCGGACAGCGATGAGTAAGCTCGGCAAGCAGGCCGAGGGGCGTGGGCACACTGAGACCGTTCGTCGTCACGGCATGCTCGTTGCCCGTTCATTCCCGCGCAAGCGGGAATCCAGATGGGTCCCCGTTTTCATGGGGACGAACGGTCGAAAAAAATGCTGCACACAACTCAACCCAACTCCAACAATTTCTTCTCCGCCAGGCCGCCCAGCAGCTTAACGACATCGGCATGAATGCGCTCGCGCGGGGCGGCGAATGTCCTGGCGAGATCGTCCACGATCGCATGGAGTGTCGTTTCACCGGTGCACCGTTTGAGTATCTCCGCCGTGATTGCATCCGCTTTGAAGACGCGTTCCGGCGCCAGCAGGATCCAGCCGCCCTGCGCCTCGTTGTGAGTTAGTCGCACCCCGCGCGGCAACCTGGGGCGGTCGCTATCCGAAACCCGGATCACCGGCTCCGTCATCATTTGTCCTCCGGCATAAACGCGCCTTCCGGAACGTGCTTGGGCGCCACATAGGCGTGATAAAGCGCATCAAGCATGGCCCACAGCACACTGCATTTGAATTCGAGAGCGGCGAGGACCGCCAGTTGTTGCTCCGGCGTTCTGGCGTTTCGTTTGACGAAGTTCAGGGCGAAATCGGCATCGCGCTGCGCTTGCGGCGGCCGCTTGTCGAAATAGCTCAGGGTCTCGCGAGTAATGAAGTCATAGTTCGCCAGCATTCCGGCCATGCGTTCGCTGATGATGACGGGCGAAAACATCTCCGTCAGCGATGATGCGATGGCTTCCAGCAAGGTCTTCTCGCGCACGAAATGAACATAGGCATCGACCGCAAAACGTGTGCCCGGCAGTATCCCGCGCAACGACGTGACGTAGCCGCGCTCAAGCCCAAGGCCGTCGGTCAGCCTGAGCCACCGCGCGATCCCGCCATCGCCCTCGTGCTCGCCGTCATGGTCGACCAGACGCGCGCGCCATTCGCGGCGGATCGATGAATCCTCGCAACGGGCGATCAGGCTCGCATCCTTGATCGGGATCATGGCTTGATAGTAGTAGCGGTTAAGCGCCCACGCCTGCACCTGACCCTTGGTACATTTTCCGCCGTGCAGCAGCGCATGAAACGGGTGCAGGCGGTGATAGCGCCTTTCGCCAATCTCACGCAGCGCGGCTTCAAGCTCGTCCGGAGACAGCAGCTTCACAGCACGATCTCCATGCCGTCCTCGGCGATCTGCCAGCCGGCGCTCTCGACCTTGCGGCGCTCAGCAGAGCCATCGACGAGGATCGGATTGGTGTTGTTGATGTGAATAAAGATACGTCGTGCCGGCAACCCCGTCAGCGTGCGCAGTGAGCCATTCTCTCCGTCAATTTGAATGTGGCCCATGCGACGGCCGGTTTTTTGGCCGGTGCCGGTGCGGATCATTTCGTCATCGGTAAAGAGCGTGCCATCAAACAGTACGACGTCCGCGCCGGCAAAGCGTTCGCGCATTTGCTCGGTGACCGTCGCCGTTCCGGGCACGAATACCATTTTTGCTCCCTCGCGCTGCAATTCGATGCCGACGTTGGACGGGCTCTCGGTATCGAGCTCCGGCGCTTCGCCCTCCAGGTACAGCGGAAGCTTGCCCGGCACCATGAACAACGTCGCTTCGATCCCGCCCGCAAGCGTAAAGCGCTCGCCCGGATTGACCGCACGGCGCGCCATCGAACTCATCGCGCCAAACATGGCGTTGGCGGCTACCGCCGCGTGGCTGGCCGGCGTGGCATACAGCACAAATGGAGTGCTCTCGCGCAGGGACAATAGCCCGGCGATCTGGTCGATCTCTGCCCCCGTCAGCACAACGGCTTGGATGGGACTACCTCGCAATCCGTCTCCGGGGTGCAGGGCCGATGTCGCACGGATCTGTGCCGGTAAATCCGGTGAAGCGTTTATCAGGGTCCAATGGCCGTCGCCCGCCGAGACCGCAAGGCCTGTTTGCGTCCGCGGCTTGACGCGTGGGTCGCCAGCCCACGCGAGAGCGCAGACCGGACACCGGCAGTTCCATTGCGGAAAAGCGCCTCCGGCCGCCGAACCAAGCACAATGGCGGTGAGGCGCCCCATCTAGCGGGGTTGTCGGGACGGGATCAGAAAATCAGAGTTCGGCCGGCAGATAGCCGTTGATTTCCAGTCCGATGCAGATCTCGACGAGAATCGGGGTGGTCCAAGCCATGGCGTTTCCTTTCAGCCGCATTCTGACCGGCGTTCCCCGCCAATTTAACGCAGGGGTAAAACGCCGCAAGAGCCTGGCCGTTCACAAGAGTATTCACGTCTTTGTCATGCCCCGGCCGCCATAACGGCGCCGCACACAACTGTTATGGGTATAAGTCCTGAAAAGTGCCCACGAAGCGCCCTCCCGTCCGTTTGTTCCCTTCGGCTCTGCCTGCTTGTTTGCTAAAACCTGCAGTGAATCGTGTGAATCGTGCAATCTTGCAAAATAGCCACAGTTCCCTCCTGTTCTGACATAGCCGTTGGGAAAAACGTAACTGCGTGTGCACTATCAGTAGTATGGAATGACATTCGGCGGCCTCCTCGGCCCTCCATCATTGGGAGATAAAGTGGTGAAAAGTGCACGATTTGATCGCCTGCTGGCCTCGACGGCGCTTGTTCTGGTGCTGGCTTTGTCCGGCCACGAGGCTTCCGCGCAGCAGACCGAAAGCCAGACCCGGGCGTCAGTGCCTGTGCCGGACACGTCGCTACCTCCGCCCCTGACAGCCAAGGACGTGCAGGCTCCGGCGAAGCAGGCTGCAAAGGAAGAGCCAAAGCAGGACGCCGCAGCCCCCGTTAGCGAGCCGGGCAAGTCCACGGCCGCCGCGCCAACGCCCGAAAGCCTTGTCGGCGAGAAGCTTCGCGAATTGATTACCGGGCGGCAGTTCGACCGCCTCATCAGCCGAAAGGCCGATCGCGCGGGGATCGAAGCCTTTTACAGTGGCCGCAACTATGCGCCGCTCTGGGTGGCCAACAATATCGCCAACGAACGGGCGAAAGCCGCTATCGCGTACCTGGGCCAAGCTGGCGCCGTTGGCCTCGACCCGGTCGACTATCCAACGCCTGACTTCAAGTCGGCGGCTAGCCCGGACGCGCTGGCCGAGGCCGAGCTCAAGCTCACTGCGTCGGCACTCACCTTCGCGCGCCATGCGCAAATCGGGCGCGTCCATTTCACCCGCGTCGGTCCGGACATCCAATTTGATCTCGCCGCGCCCGAACCGGCGGACATTTTGGCCAAACTTGCTGACGGCAATGACGCGGCCAAGGTTCTCGACGGTTTCAATCCGCCACAGGCGGGGTTCAAGGCGCTGAAGGCCAAGCTCGCCGAAGTTCGCAAGGCTCCAGTTGCTCCCGAGACCAAGGTCGCGCCGAAGCCCGAGCAACCGCGAGTCCATGTGCCCGATGGCAAGATTTTGCGGCCCGGCATGAAGGATGTACGCGTGATCGCGTTGCGCAAGCGCCTCGACATTCCGGGCGACAAGGACAATTCGCTCTACGATGACGCAGTGCGCGACGCGGTCAAAACGTTCCAGACCGAAAGCGACATCAACGTCGACGGCGACCTCGGACCAAACACCGTGCGCGCGCTCAACGGTGAGCGCAAGGAAGAGCGTCGCGCGGCTGCCGACCCGGTCGAAACGATTATCGTCAATATGGAACGCTGGCGCTGGCTGCCGCGCGATCTCGGCAATCCGCACGTCATCGTCAACGTGCCGGACTATTCGTTGACGCTTTACAACAACGACAAAGTGTACTGGCACACGCGGATTGTGGTGGGTAAGCCGAACCTGGCTACACCGATGGTCAGCGCGGACATGAAATTCATCACGGTCAACCCGACCTGGAACGTGCCGCCGTCTATCATCGAGAAAGAATACCTGCCGGCCCTGGAGGCAGACCCGCAGGCCCTCGACCGCATTGGTCTCAAGCTGACGCAGAATCCGGATGGCACGATCCATATTTCGCAGCCGCCCGGGGCCGGAAACGCGCTCGGCCGCATCCGCTTCAACTTCCCGAACAAGTTCCTGGTGTATCAGCACGACACGCCGGACAAGCACCTCTTTTCGCGCGAGAAGCGGGCCTACAGCCATGGCTGCATGCGGGTGCAGAACCCGCTGACATACGGCGAGAAGCTCTTGTCGCTGGTGTTGCCGAAGGAGCGCTACACGGAAGCGCGCCTTCAATCGATGTTTGGAGAGAACGAGATCAATATCAACTTCCCAAAAGTTATTCCTGTGCACCTGACCTATCAGACCGCGTTCGTGGATGAATCCGGCAAGCTGCAGCTGCGCGAAGATGTTTACGGGCGCGACGCCAAAATGTTCGCGATCCTCAAGAGCAACGAGCGCAAGGTTGCGGACATCGCAATCGAGCGGCCGAAGGATTTGTCGTCCAAGCCTGTGCGCATGCCTGTGGGCATGTATGGGGGCAGTGGCTACAGCTATGGCGGCGGCAACAACTTCTTCGATTGGATGTTCGGCGGACCACAGGGCGGCCCCCGCCCCTATCCGCCACGCAACGTCCCGCCTCCGCCGCGTTCTAACGGCCGATATAGCTGGCGTTAGCCCAGACCAAACCAAAACGAAATGCCGGCGGCAAAACGCCGGCATTTTTCTTCTGAGCGATGTTTGAATGGTACAGGCGGGTGGACTTGAACCACCGACCTCTGGTTCCACAGACCAGCGCTCTAACCAACTGAGCTACGCCTGCACGATCGGCTTCGTCGGACGCTCGATCCAAGCGGCCGGAACCTAGGTGCCGGCCGCCGTTTTGGCAAGCGGCCCGGCGTTTCTTCGTTCCAAACGAAAACCCGGGCATTTCTGCCCGGGCTTCGCACCACTATCTCCAAGCGCCGACGCCTGGCGTCAGGCCGCCTTGTTGAATGTGCTGATGCTGACCTTGATCGGCTCGGCAGTTTCAGTAGCCACCTTCTGTGCATGCTCGGACAATTCCTTGGCCTGCGTGATGAAGGCATCGAATTGCCTGCGCAGGTAGGCGCTGTAAAGTTCAACCACTTCGGAATAGGACTTCGCCGTCATGACCTCGGTGAGCAGGTCAAACGCAGCGTCGCTGTTTGCGCGCGTGGTCTCGATCACTTTGAGCCCGTAGCTCGCGCAGCCCTTGGAAGCCGTTGAATAGGTGTCTTCAAGCACATCGGTCGCCTTCTCGGCCGCGCTCTTGACCTTCTCGTAATTCTCTTTGGCCTGCGCGACGCCCTTCTCCGCGAACTCGCGGAAGGCCGTCGGAACCTCGAATTTCGGCATTTCGAACTTGGGCATCTCAAACTTCGGCATTTCGAAAGCTGGCGCGCTCACGGCGACCGGCTTTGGTTTGGATTTTGAAGCCGAAGAAGTAGTCGTTTCAGCCATAAGAAAGCATCCTCTGATAGCGAGGGCATTCCAGATCGGACCGTCCGCCCTCGGAAAAATCGGCCCTATGAATGGGGAACGCCACGCACCTTGCTTGACCTGTGCGCCGCGATCACTTGACCAAGCTTATATACTGATTTTTGGTGCATTGCAATAAAAAATATTGCGATGCACAAAAAAGACATCCACGTAGCATTAGGGCGGGTTCCGCCCTGTTTCGCGCCGCGAACCCCATCGCAAGTTTGACAACTTCCCTGGCGCCGGCTTGCGCACCCTACATGCCAGCCACGGAATGGGCTGCATTAACGTTAGTTACGCATGCGGCCTGCTGGCGTTTCGCGCGTCATGGACGCCGTACTTCGGCGGCCCTATGAGGGCCTTATCAGCGTTTCCGCGCCGCAATGACGATCGAAGCCGACATGCAGCTAGCCTATCTTCGCGATCCGCGGTTGGCAGCACACGCTCTTAGTCCGACGCCGGCTTGGCTGTGGCGCGAAGATGCAAGGCAAATTCTGTGGGCCAATCCAGCGGGTGGGTCGATTTTCGGAGCTGCGTCGCCCGGCGTGCTAGCGGCAATGCGCTTCGATTCCGATCATTCCGCGGCGGCACAGGTCAGGCGTCTGTCAGGAACGTTGCCGCGTGCAGAGACGCCGCGGCTGGAGCGCTTGCGCGGCTTTGGCGCCCACACCGGAACTGTGCTGGTATGTCTATGTTCTCGCGTCACGCTGGCCGACAACAGTGCGGCGATACTGGTCATCTCAACCGAGCGTGCTGGCCGCGACCTTGCCTTGCCTGATCGGGCACGCTGTCTGCTTCAGGATTTCAACCAACCGGCGGCGATGTTTACTGCTGACGGCGAACTGATCGAGGGGGAGCCCGCCGCACAAACACTGCTCGGCAAGCGGCGCGACATTCTGGCGCTTGGCGCCGAAAAGCTCGCGCGTGAGGCAAGCTTCAATGGGAGCGCAGAAGGCAGGATTCGGGCGGGCTCAATCGAGATTCTCAAGCTCGGAGCAGGTCGGACTTTCGCGTTGCTTGTCGTCTTCACCAAAACTATCGTGTGCTCCTGCGTCAGTTCGCGCGAGCACACAACGGTAATTGCGACTTCACCAAAACCGGCATCGGCAGTGCACCCGCACCATTTTCCCTTCCGGTTTGTTTGGCAGACTGATGCCGATACGCATTTCAGCGTTGCAAGTCAGGAATTCGCCGATTTGCTGGGGCCGAACGCGTCGCGTGTTTTTGGCCACAGCTGGCCTGACATTGCGCAAGCCCTGAACGTCGATCCGCAAGGGCAAATCGCAAACGCGATCGGAGCACGTGAGACCTTTAGCGGTATCGTCCTCCTGTGGCCGGTGGACGATGTCGGCGAGCGCCTGCCCGTCGAAATGTCCGGCTTGCCCGTGTTCGACAGAGACCGGCAATTCAAGGGTTTCAGGGGTTTCGGCATTTGCCGCGATCTGGGCCGATTGCAGGAGATACGGCAGCGCCGCATGCCTCAGCCCTCTCCCGAGATGCCACCGCCGACTGAGGCTGCCTCCAAAATCCTTCACTTCCATCCGACGCCCGAGCCGCGTGCGGAGGAGCCAAAACTGAATCCACGCGAGCGAAGCGCATTTCAGGAGCTCGCTC
>Ga0081455_10008975_pt1 | contig 10327 bp, 8 predicted proteins | sample TabmetS3T2R1_FD_70207 | JGI IMG/M metagenome (GOLD analysis project Ga0081455, IMG submission 70207) | Tabebuia heterophylla rhizosphere microbial communities from the University of Puerto Rico - S3T2R1 | ecosystem: Host-associated > Plants > Roots > Rhizosphere ... | reverse complement strand
CTCGCCGCGGTGCGCGTCCACCGAGGTCGTCGAGCGCTCCTCGGCGAACGCCTCGACCTGCTCGTCGCCCTCGGCCGCCTCGGCCGCCGCGACGCAGAGCTCCATCAGGTCAGGCACCGGTGCCTCCCACCGTGATCCGGGAGATCCGAAGGGTCGGCGAGCCGCTGCCGACCGGCACGCCCTGGCCGTCCTTGCCGCAGACGCCCGGCCAGATGTCGAAGTCGGCCGCGATCGCGTCCACGCTCGACATCACCTCGATCGCCCGGCCGATCAGGTTCGCGCCGCGGACCGGCGTGGTGAGCTCGCCCTTCTCGATCAGGTAGGCCTCGGCGCATCCGAACACGAAGTCGCCCGTCGCCGGGTTGGTCTGGCCGCCGGCGAGCGCCTTCACGAACACGCCGCGTTCGGTGTCCGAGACGATCCCCTCGGCCGAGGACGAACCGTTGAGGATGTACGTGTTGGTCATGCGCGGGATCGGCGGGTGGGCGTAGGACTGCCTTCGGCCGTTGCCGCTGGAGTCCACGCCGTCCTTCTCGGCGCGGAGGCGGTCGTAGAGCCAGCCCGTCAGCACGCCGTCCTCGAACATCACGGTCCGCCGCGCCGGCGCGCCCTCGTCGTCGAACGAGAACGAACCCCAGGCGTTCGGGACCGTGGCGTCGTCGACGCCGCTCAGGATCTCCGAGGCGAGCCGCTCGCCGATCCGGCCCCGGTAGACGCTGGCCTCCTTGTCGACGATGTCGGCCTCGAGCGGATGACCGACGGCCTCGTGGAACAGCACGCCGCCCATCCCCGGCGCCAGGACCACGGCCGTCTCGCCGGCCGGCGCGGGCGCGGCGTCGAGCATCGTGATCGCCCGTCGGGCCGCCACCTCGGCGGTCGCGGCGGGCGGGTTGGCCTCCATGAACTCGGCGCCGCCGAGACCGGCCGGCCCGTGGAACCCGGTCTGGATGTTGCCGTCGCGACCGGCGACGGCGTTCACGGACAGCCGGATCCGCGGCCGCACCTCCTGGACCCAGCGGCCGTCGCTGGTGGCGACCAGCACGCGCTGGACCGAATCCGAGTACATCGCCGTGACCTGACGGATCTCGGGCCCGAGCGCGCGGGCGGCCTCGTCGGCCTCGCGAACCCACGCCACCTTGCGGTCGGTCGGGATGCCCGAGGCGTCGATCAGCGCCGGGTGGACGACCGGCGGCTCGAGTCTGGTCAGGTCGACGACGGAGCCGGGGCCGTCCTCGTTCACGGACGCGGCCGCGGCCTCGGCGGCGCGCAGGAGGGCATCGCGGTCGAGCCGGTTGGAGTAGGCGTACCCGAACGACGTGCCGTGCCCGACCCGAACGCCCGCGCCGCGGTCCAGGCCGGTGGTGACCTCCTCGACCTTGCCGTCGTCCAGGTGGACCGAGACGCCCAGGCGCTCCTCGACGTACAGCTCGGCGAACGCACCGCCGCGGGCGCGCGCGGCGCGTAGGACCTCCGCGGCGAGATCGCGGTCGAGCACGAGCGCGATGCTAGCAGCGCCGACCGCCGAACCCGCCCGTGGTACGGTCCGGCGGCCCTCGGGAAGGACCTGGATGCGAAGGCTGGTTACCGTGATCGCCCTGGTGTTGTTCGCCGCGGCCATGGCCGCGTGCAGCGAGGACGAGCCGCCGCCCGTGATCCAACCCACGTCGGCGTTCCAGCCCACGGGTTCGACGGGGGCGAGCGGTCCCACGTCCACGGGTTCGACCGGCCCGACGGGCGAGACGACGACGGGACCGACCGGGATCGACCAGGTCCCGACCACGACCAAGGGCGCGGGCAAGCTGCGGAGCGGGCAGGCCGCATTCCGGGTGACGGGCGACCTCCGAGGGAGCAAGGCGCTCTCGACGCTGGTGACGGGGGCGTACTCGCCGCCACCGGGCGTGATGGCGATCGTCTGGGCGGCCGGCGGCGCCGACACCTCGAACGCCGGGCTCGGCGGGCTCAGCTTCACGGGCACGAAGCCGACCTCGGCGACCCTGACGCTCACCGTCACGGTCCAGGTCAAGGCGAACATCGCGACGTTCATCTCGTCCAACGGCGAGTGCCGGGTCACGATCGGCGGCGCGACCGCCGACCGGGTCTCGGGCTCGTTCAACTGCTCGAACCTGTCCGACGGGTCGAACACGGTGAACATCACGGGGTCGTTCAACGCGCAGGGGTAGCGCCACGGAACGAACCGAACGCAGGACCGACGCGCTCCTCCTGTCCGGGCTCGCCGTCGTGCTCCTCCTGTGGTTCCTGTGGCCGTTCGTCGTCGGCGGCGCGCGGTTCCCGCTCGGGCCCGACGCACCCGTCTACCTGTGGTGGACGCGGCTGGCCGGCGTCGACGGGCTCTCGGCGGTCGAACGCCCCGGAGCGCCGGCGCTCGCGCTCGTGCTCCAGGGGACGCTCGGGCTCTCGGTGGTGCAGGCGACCGCGGCGATCGAGGTCGTGCTCGGCGCCGCCGTCGGGCTCGCGTCGGCCGCGCTCGTCCGGCGGAGCGTGAACGCGTGGTGGTCGGCGCTCGCCGGGCTGCTGGCCGGCACGTTCGCGGTCCACCTGTCGGCGGGCTACGTCGCGACGCTCACCACGGCGGCGGCGTTCCTCGCGGCGGGGACGCTGCTGGACGATCCTCGACCGCGGGCGGCCGTCGTGGCGGCGCTCGCGGTTGCCGGGGGCGGGCTGGCGCATCCGCAGTTCGGGTTGCTCTGCATCGCGATCCTGCTGGTTGCGGCCGCGATGGCGTGGCGGAGCCGGGACGGCGCCTGGCGGAGCGTCGGGGGCGTCGCCCTCGCCGGCGGGGCCTGGATGGGCATCGGGCTGGTCGCGGTTCGCCTCGGCGCGCCGATCCTGGACGTCGACACGTCGAAGGACGCGTTCCTGCGACGCGCGGGTCTGGGCTCCGAGCTCCGGTCCGCGTACCTGGACCGCTTCGTGCACCGGTGGACGCGCTACGTGCAGTGGGTCTCGGTGCCGCTCGCGATCGCCGGGTTCGGGACCGGCCGCGGGACGCCGGGGCGGATCCTGCGCGCATGGTTCGTGCTCACGTTCGCCGGGGTCGTGGGTGCGCTCGTCACGGGGTGGCTGCCCGCCGACCGGTTCGTGACCTTCGGGTTCGCCGTGCCGATCCTGGCCGCGTTCGGACTGCTGTGGGTGTGGAGGCGGCTCTCGGATCGCCGGGCGGTCGCGGTCACGCTGGTCGCCGTGCTGGCGTTGGCGATGATCGCCGGCTCGGCGATCGCGTGGAACCGTCAGGAACCGTTCCTGTCGCACGATGAGGTCATCGCGGTGTCGATCGCGAACGCCGCGATCTCTAAAACGAACCCGAGGACGCCGCTCGCCTTCTGGGTGAACGAGCCCGACGAGGAAGTGTCCTTCCTCGCCACCCGTGCCGGCAACGTGATCCGAGCAGGTGTTCCGCCGGATCGCATCCGAGATGTCATCATCGTCGTCCCTCCGCTTGAAAGCGCTCAGAGCTCGCAACGGCTTGCACTCGAACGTTTGACTGCCGCGGACCTGCGAACCGCCGAAAACCAGGCGGGCCGGAGCACGAAGGTGTTCGTTCTGCGACCGTTTGATCCGATCGACTCGCCGGACGGGGCGATCCTCGTGGACCCCCCCGTGAAGGACTTCTACCCGGTCGATCCGCTTGAAGAGGCCTCGGCCATCGGGATCGTCTGGGCGTCGATCGCCACGCTGGCGTTGCTCTCGCTCGCGGGGTTCGGGTGGGCCCGGGTGGGACTCGACGACCCGGTCCGGGCGGCGGCCGTCTCTCCCGCCGTCGGCGCTGCCGCGCTGATCGTCGTCGCGATCGGTCTCGACGCGCTCGGTTTGTCGCTGGGTTCGACCCTGGGCGCGGTTACCGCGTCAGCGCTCGGAGGCGGCGGCGGGTACGTGGTCTGGCTCGTCCTCCAGCGGCGCGCCCGAACGCAGCCGGCGCCACAGGTCGAACAGCAGCCAGCCGAGTAAGCCGATCACGACCGGCGTCACGACGTAGTGCCCGAACAGCAGGTTGGCGTCGTACGCATCCGGGAAGACGCCCGGCTCCGAGGTCCACTGCGACACGGTGAGCGCCAGCCCCGTCCCGATCAGCACGGTCCTCGGCACGCGCGGCAGCAGCCAGGCGAGCGGCAGCGCCCACGTCACGTACCAGGGCAGCAGCACGGGACCGAGCAGCATCAGGCACAGGAGCCCCCACCCCCACGAGGCGCCCGCGAGCGACGGGGCGATCTCGGGACCGCGGCGCCAGAGCTCCCGCGCGATCAGCACGATCGCGACGACGACCACGATCGCGAACGCGATCCGGGGCACGAACCCGAGCGTGTCCCCCGAGAGCGCGTCGAACAGCCGGCGGAAGAACCTCGACGGGGCGAGCCAGCCCTCGTGTGAGGCGAGCTCGAGGCCGCCGAGCGTCGGATCCTCCGTGTTCGCGAACGGCGCCGCAGCCACGAGCGCGAGCCCGGCGCCGAGCGCGACGTGCGGCGCGACCGCCCGAACGCGTTCGCCCCTGGGACGCCGCGCGGCGACCACGACCCACCACAGCAGGAGCGGCACCGCCGCCGTGACCTTGACGAGCGTTCCGAGCGCCAGCGCCGCCGTCGCCCACAGCTCCCGGCCGGAGAACACCAGCGCGATCGCCGCCGCGATCGCGAGCGCCACCAATAGGTCGTTGTGGCCGCTCGCCGCGCTCTGGAACAGGACGACCGGGTTCAGTCCGACGATCGCGACCGCGAACGCCTCGCGTTCGGGACGCACCCGCCGAACGAGCCCGGCGACGACGAACACCGTCGCCAGGCTGGCCGAGATCGCGATCACGCGGAACGTCCAGACGATCGCGGCGACGTCCTCGACGACCCGCGTCACCAGCGCCGACGCCTGCGTCCACAGCGGCCCGTAGACGGCCGGCGTGTCGACCCACTTCGGGCCGACGAAGGCGGCGAGCGCGTCGTTCGGGAAGTCGGCCGGCGTCGAGACGTACGGGTTCGCGTGGTACGTGGCGGCGATCCGGCCGTAGTACGCGTACGAGTACACGTCGCGCGAGAACATCAACGGCAGGAGCAGCAGCGCGACGTGGTAGGCGACCGCGAGCCCGATCACCGTCCTCGGCGAGATCGACCCGCGGCGGCATTCGATCAGGACCAGGACGAACGCGACCGCGGCGAACGCCACCGCCACGACGCCGACCGCGACCCGCGCGTTGCCCCCCAGGCCGTCCATGCCGACCAGGTCCGAGAGCCATCGGAACGGGCCCGAGGGCCAGGCGGGCAGCACGGGCGTGAACGGCGAGACGGGCGTCGCGGCGACCGTGGCGACCAGGACGAACGACGCGACGGAGAGCGCGAGCGCCACGCGAGACCCGACGCCCCTCGGCGAACGGTCCATCGCGCGAGCGTATCTCGCCCGAGCCGCTACAGACCCGGACCGGTCAGGCGGACGTCTCCCCGGGTGGTCCGGACGAACACCTGCCAGTTGTAGTACGCGTAGAACAGGTCCGGGTCCTTCTCCATCGCCTTCGCGTACCGGGACACGGCGAGCACGTACGCGGGCACCGGGTTGTAGTGGAACAGGGCCCGGCGGTCATCGCTCGGCGCGCCGTTCGCGCTGAGGTAGTTCGCGGCGCCGAGCACCGCATCGTGCGGATCGCGGACGTCGCCGCCGAGCCCGTACGCGGTCCACGTCGAGGGGATGAACTGCATCGGCCCCTGCGCGCCGGCCGAGCTGTTCGACACGATCCGGCCCATCCGCGTCTCGGTCATCATCACGGCCGCCAGTAGCTGCCAGTCCACGCCGAAGCGCCGCTCGCCCTCCTCGAAGTAGGCGCGCAACGCGTCGGCGGGCTCCGGCGCGCGTGTGTCGAAGTCGGGCAGCGTCTTCACCGTGCCGAAGTGGTCGAACAGCGCGCCGCCCGCGAACACGTTCGCCCGCGCCTCGCCGGCGATGCCCCCGTCGAGCCTCACGAGGACCCGTTCCGCGAGCCGGTCGTTCGCCGCGAGGACGCGGTAGATCAGCTGCTCGTGCAGGGTCAGGAGCTCGACGTCCTGCGGCGGCGGCCAGGACGCCGGGCCCCCCGAGACCACCCATCGGTGCACGGCGCGACGGCGCTCGGACCGAGTGGCCTCGAGCTCGGCCGCCAGCGGTCCCGGCTGGCGCGGGATCCACGCGTCCGGACTCGGCAGCTCAGGCCCAGGATCCGTGGGATCGACGGTCGCGCCGGTCGGTGCCGCTTCCGAAACCGGCGGCGTCGTCGGCCCGCTCGGCCGCGCCGGGGGCGGATCGCTCGCTCCCTGCGAACACGCCGGCACCGCGAGCACCACCGATGCGAGCAGGGAGACGAGCGCTCGCCTCATCCGACCGCGGCGACGTCCTCGTACGGCGACTCGAGCAGCTCCCGCACCGTCCCGTCCTGGTCGAAGAACAGGAAGCGGTCCATCGTGCGCATGAACCAGCGGTCGTGCGTGACGGCGAGCACGGTGCCCTCGTAGCGGTCGACGGCCGCCTGCAGCGCGTCGGCCGAGGCGACGTCGAGGTTGTCGGTCGGCTCGTCCAGCAGCAGCATCGTCGGCGAGTCCACCTCCATCAGCAGGAGCTGGAACCGCGCCTGCTGGCCGCCCGAGAGCAGCTCGAACGGATTCCGGCTCGCCTGGTCGATCTCGTACCGGCGCAGCGCCGCCATCGACTCGGTCATCGTCATGCCGCGCTTGCGCAGGACCTCCAGGATCGGGAGGTCGGCGAGATCGTGCCGCTCGTGCAGCTGGGCGAACAGCGCGGGTTCGACGCGCGCTCCGAGCTTCCACTCCCCTTCGTGCGAGACGTCCTCGCCGGCGATCAGGCGCATGAAGTGCGTCTTGCCCGTGCCGTTGGGCCCGATCACCCCGATGCGCTCGCCGAACCAGATCTCGGCGTCGAACGGCCGGACGATCCCCGCGATCGACAGCCCGCGCATCCGGAGCGCGACCTTGCCCGTCCGCCCGCCGCCGATCCGCATCCGCACGTTCTGGACCTCGGGCTTGGGCGGCGGCGTCTCGCGCGCCTCGAAGCGCCGAAGGCGCGTCTCTGCCGCACGCGCCCGCGACGCCATCCCGTCGTTGTAGGCGGCGCGTCGCTTCATGTCCTTCATGTACGCGACCAGTTGCGCGTGCTTCTCGTCGAACCGCCGCTGGTCCTCCTCCATGCCCGCGATCCGGTCCTCGCGCGCCTGCGGGTACGTCGCGTAGGGGCCGTGGTGCGTCCACGCCGCCTTGCCCTCGAGCGTGACGATGCGCGTCGCGGCGCGGTCCAGCACCGTCCGGTCGTGGCTCACGAACAGGATCGTCTTCGGGCTCGACGCGATCGAGTCCTCCAGCCAGCGCTTGCCCGCGATGTCGAGCGTGTTGTCGGGCTCGTCCAGCAGGATCGTGTCGAACCGCGACCGCAGGATCACCTCGAGCGACAGGCGCTTGCGTTCGCCGCCCGAGAGGGTCTCGATGCTGCGCTCGGCGCATTCGGGATAGCCCGCGCCGAACGCCGCGTGCGTACACACGTCGAACAGCACCTCGGCCTCGTACCCGCCGACCTCGCCCCAGTGCGCGAGCGCGTCCGCGTAGCGCATCTGCGCGTCCTCGCCCGGGTGGTCGTGCATCCAGCGCTCGGCCTTGGCGAGCCGGGCCGCCGCCTCGGCCACGGACGCCTCCGAGTACGCGAGGAGGAAGTCGCGAACGGTCGTCGGCCGCTTCTCGGAGCCGATGAACTGGCGCATCAGACCGACCCGGCCGTCGACCTGGATCGTGCCGGCCTTCGGCCGGTCGTCGCCAACGATCAGCCGGAGCAGCGTCGACTTGCCGATCCCGTTCGCGCCGACCAGGGCGGCGTGCTCGCCGTCGGGCACGCGGAAGCTCACGCCCTCGAACAGCGTCCAGCCCCCCGGCAGGGCGTAGGCGACGTCGGTCAGCTCGATGAAACCCATGGGCGGACCACGGTAGCAGCGGTTCGGCGCGAGGCGGCTATCGGGCGGCGGCGCCCTCGTGCTCGAGCGTGAGCTGCCCGCAGGCCGCTGCGATCTCGCGGCCTCGGGTGTCCCGGATCGTGACCGCGACGCCGGCGTCGTCCAGGATCGAGGCGAAGGCGCGGATCCTCGACGCCGGGCTCGGCCGCGACGGCCACCCGGGCGTCGGGTTGAGCGGGATCAGGTTCACGTGCGCGCGGAGCCGGAGGGCGATCGGCGCGAGGCGTTCGGCCTGCTCGGCCGCGTCGTTGGTGCGATCGATCATCGCCCACTCGATCGACGGCCTCCGGCGGGTCCGGTCCCGCCACGTCTGCACCGCCTCGATCAGCGTCTCGAGCGGCCATAGCCGGTTCACCGGGACGAGCTCGTTCCGAAGGTCGTCGTCGGCGGCGTGCAGGCTGACCGCGAGCCCGACCTGCGGGTAGGCGTCGGCGAGCCGGACGATCGCCGGCGCGACCCCGACGGTCGAGACCGTGACGTGGCGGTCGCCCATCCCCATCTGCACGGTCAGGCGTTCGAGCGCGCCGAGCGTGTGGCGCTCGTTCGCGAGCGGCTCGCCCATGCCCATGAACACGACGTTCGAGAGCCGTCGCGGGGTCGAGCCGGGGAGCCTCGGCGCCTCGCGCCGGGCCCAGATCGCCTGCGCCGCGATCTCGCCGGCCGTCAGGTTGTTGCGCAGGCCCATCTGCCCGGTCGCGCAGAACCCGCAGCCCATCGCACATCCCGACTGCGTCGACACGCAGACCGTGATGCGATCCCGATAGCCCATCAGGACGGTCTCGATCACGTGGCGATCGCCGATCCGAAGGAGCGCCTTCCGTGTCGCGCCGTCGTCCGCCTCGCGCTCCTCGAGGACCTCGACCTGGATCGGGAGCTCGGCCCGGAGGCGCTCGCGGAGGCGGTTCGGGACGTCGGGCATGCGGTCGTACGTCGCGGCCCGATGCCAGAGCTGCCGGTGGATCTGCTTCGCGCGGAACGGCGGCTCGCCCCACGCGACCATGCGTTCGGTCAGCTCGTCGAGCGTGAGGTCGTAGACCGTGGTCACGACCCGAGCCTACGAGGCGGCGGCGGCTACCAGTACCGGGCGGTGGACATCGCGAACGCGGCGACCGTGATGAAGGCCAGGTTCCACTTCGCGAGCATCCGCCCTCGCGCCTGCAGGCCCTGCAGCTCATGCATCAGCTCGGGCGGCGGCTGGTCGCCGGCCTGCGCGATCCGGGCCCCGACGTCGAGGGACCTCGCGATCGTCGGCTTGGTCGCGAACGCCCCGATCCCCATCGCGACCAGCGCCGAGACCGCGCCGATCGTCAGCCACACGCCGAACGACGTGCCGAGGAAGTCCCCGAGGCTGCCGGTGATCTCCCAGTCGTGCCAGTACAGGAACCCGCCCGCGACGACCGTGATCCCCGCCAGGCGCAGGAGCCAGTCGATCAGGTGGCGGGTGCTCAGGAGCTCGCGCATGAAGGGGGCCCCGCCCGGGCCGACGGCCTTGGCGGTGGGCTGGACGAACAGCACCAGGAAGAACACGGACCCGGCCCACGCGATCGCCGCCATCACGTGCAGGATCCGGAACACCAGCATGTACGTGCTCACCGACAGGAACGTGCTCACCGACAGGATCTCCCTTCGACCCGCGGCATGGTGAGCCCGTCCGCCCCGAAGGTCAAGCGCTCGGGAGGTCCCGCGGGCGGCGGGACCGATGGCGGGCGACGGCCGCCCGGCCGGTGACAGGATTGCAGGCATGAGCGTTCGGCGCGTGATCCGGATCGGGCTGTTCGCGCTCGTCGGCGCGTTCCTGCTGATCCAGGTGATCCCGTACGGGCGCGATCACACCAACCCGCCCGTGACGGCCGAGCCCGCCTGGGACTCCCAGCGCACCCGCGCGCTGGCGCAGGCCGCCTGCTTCGACTGCCACAGCAACGAGACCGAGTGGCCCTGGTACACGAACGTCGCGCCCCTGTCCTGGCTCACGCAGCGCGACGTGGACGAGGGACGAGACGCGCTCAACTTCTCCGAGTGGGACCGCCCGCAGAAGGCCGAGGAGGTCGCCGAGGTGATCCGCGAGGGCGAGATGCCGCCGTGGAGCTACACGATCCTGCACCCGGGCGCCCGCCTGTCCGACCCGGAGAAGGAGCGGCTGATCGCCGGGCTGCAGGCCACGTTCCTCGCGAGCCCTCCGATCGAGGAGGGCGGCGGGCACGGCGGGGAGGACGAGGGATCGGGCGAGGGCTAACGGGCGCTACGCTGACCGACGTGATCCGAGACCCCTTCGCGACGCTGCTCGCCGAGCGCGGGGCCGTCGTCCTGGACGGCGGCCTGGCCACCGAGCTCGAACGCCGTGGCAAGGAC
>Ga0081455_10008974_pt1 | contig 10328 bp, 10 predicted proteins | sample TabmetS3T2R1_FD_70207 | JGI IMG/M metagenome (GOLD analysis project Ga0081455, IMG submission 70207) | Tabebuia heterophylla rhizosphere microbial communities from the University of Puerto Rico - S3T2R1 | ecosystem: Host-associated > Plants > Roots > Rhizosphere ... | reverse complement strand
CTCTCAACATCTCAATATGATTAACAGTACTCAGTTTCAAAGCGACGGATAAATACAAATAGTTCGGCGAATAATAATAAAGTTCCAGATGCAATTTTGTAAATCAAAGCAATGTATCATGCTATCCGTATTAGTCACGCTCATCGCTTTTACTATCCTCAGTTTTCCATTTGGAGGGGACCGATATGCATACTCTCAATCTAATGATACAAACACAAGCTTAAATAAAACAGGTGCTGGAGTTGACTTGATAGATATTCATCCCTCACCTTTACATTTAAAATCTGGCAGCAAATTTCAAGTTATTGCAACAGTAGTTAATGATTCTCCAGGCAAGATAACTTTCACTGCAGGGGTATGTGATTCGCCTTTATCTGCACAATTTCTCAGAAATGTAGTAATAAGATATACGCAAGGCTGTACCGCAACTTCACCTCCGTTCGAATTAAAACCTGGAGAATTCGTCTCAGTAGCCGGACCATCTTCTGATACAATATACCAAGCATTAGCAGCTGGACAAACAACAGCAAGCGCTACCTTCCATTACCAGTCTGAGAATGGACAGCCCGGTAACGTTACAAAACCATTTATATTCACAATAAGTTAGCTTTACTATCTAAATCCTTTTTGCATAGCCTCGGGGCTTCGTCACGATCTACTAACTCGACTACGTTCTTTCTTTCTCGATAGAAGTAAAACCAACGGTTGTCCCGTACCAATGATCCCAGACGTACCTGCACCTCTTGCATTCGTCTAACTTTCCCTGTAATCGAGTACTACATTGGTTAAAATGCTCATAGTCCTGATCCAGAGGATAGTCAAACCCATCCTGTCTTGGGATAAACAATTTATATTAATAAGGGAATTATGGTAATTGATAAACTTTTTAGTAAATTTTAATATAATTATCTTGTACATATGGTATTCATTAGTCTTTGGAGATTGACCAGTATTTCAGCACAAATCCATTTTGTTGATTGCCGATCTTAATGAGCCTTCAACAGACATTCAAATTCTTCGAGGATTAAGTTACCCTCGTAAGATCTCACGCCATATTAAGATTCCTATACTAAAGGCCGCTATTAAACCAACGATTCCTAAAATTATGAGCAAGTTAGAGCCTTTATTGCTTCTACGTATATTTTACAATCACATTCGCTTTTTAAGGTTCATTACATGAAGTATGTAAATTAAAGTTTAGATAGATCATCTGTAAGTCGTATCCAAGCTTAAACCGTATAAACCCATTCTTCAAACTCTAAAAGATGAGAAGAATCGGAAGCAGGTACCTCAAAAAAATTGGGTTTGGGGTGTTTACTGACCGAATGGTGGTAATAGATAAGTTTGAGCCACTGAGTTTGACCATGATACCAATGGACTGAGATCATTTACTGGTTCTACATCCAAACTAGACATGTTGGCGAAGAGCGGCCTTCCAACAAGCTTGGCTAAACCGGTTGTTTGATACTGTCATTTCTCTAGCACCTTACGATATTCTCTCATAGCTTCTACGACTAGTTCTGTAACGGTTTTATTTCTGTCTAATGCTAGATGTTTGTACCAAAGCATCAAGTCAGGTGGAATTTTGAGAGTAGTCTTTGGGATGTTTTCTATGTTAAAGGTGCTGCCGCTAGTATCTTCTTTTTCACGACGCTGTTCATTCTCTGGTACTGTTGTTTTTCTTGTCAATCCAGATGTACTTGTCATAAGCACTATTTATATGTCTGCATGGATATATTTCTTTATGTCTAGCAATATACTTAAATAGGACATACAGGCATATATAACATATAGAAATATGAACTTCATGGGATTCAGGTTATAACAAAATGTGTGGAATAGCAGGAATTTTGAGCAAAAAGAATGAAAATGTTGCTCCGCTCATCGGGCCTATGCTTTCTTGCATAGCAAGTCGGGGCCCTGACGGGGCAGGAATAGCAGCTGGCAACTTTGTTGTACAGTCAGATTCACCAGAGAATCTGGAATATCAACGACTTTACGGAAGCAGTGTCTTGGGTCATCTAAGGCTTGCAATAGTTGGAGGTACTTGTGGGCAGCAGCCTTTTCGCAGTTGCAAAAATAGATTAACCGTCGAACATAACGGCGAAATCTACAACTACAAGCAAATTCGAAGAAAATTATTAAAACACCATAAGTTTGATACTCTAACTGACAGTGAAGTTATAGTTCACCTGTTGGAAGATCATTTTGCCAAAAGCAACAATTTAATTGTTGCAATCAGAAAAACGGTTGCTGAACTTGATGGTGTGTATGCCCTTGTTATCAAAGACGAAGTAACTGGAACTATAGCTTTAGTTAGAGACAAAATTGGAGTAAGGCAGCTTTATTACGGCGAAAACGATAGTTTCATAGCCTTTGCATCTGAGCGAAAGGCATTATGGAGAGTGGGACTAAGGGAGCCTACAAAATGTGTATTGCCTGGACATGCAGTGCTAATAAAATCAAATGGCCTTTTGCAGGAATTGGAGGTAGCACGTCCTCCGGTACAATCAACAAAAACAGTTTATAATACGATGGCTTCAGCTGTTAATGCGTACCAAAGAGCATTACTCTTGTCCATGAAAAAGCGTACGCAGGACTTTAAGCGAGTTGGAATAATTTTCTCCGGCGGCATTGATAGTGTAATTGTTGCGTGGCTTGCAAAGAAAATGGTACCTGAAGTTATTTGCTATACTGCAGGAATTGAAGGTTCCTCCGACATTGCATTTGCACGTAATATAGCAAAGAGACTCAAACTTAAGCTAAGAGTTAATGAACTTACTAGAAGTGAAGTGGAACAAATGCTTCCCGAGATTATTAATGTCATTGAGAATACGAATGCCGGGCAAGTAGAAGTTGCGGTTCCAGTATACGCTGCAATAAAACTCGCGCATGAGGATGGAATCAAAGTAATGTTTACAGGACAGGGTGCTGACGAGCTTTTTGGGGGCTATTCATGGTACACAAAAGTAGTTGAAAAAGAAGGATACCAAATGTTACGTGAACACATGACCGAAGATTTGCTCTTGCTTTACAAAGAGACTCTTGAAAGAGAAGATAAAATTGCAATGGCGCATAGCATAGAGATGCGAGAGCCCTTTCTGGATATGGAGATAATCAGAGTCTCTACGCGAATGGATCTGAAATTGAATGTAAAATCACAGGACGATATCTTTGGAAAACATGTACATAGAAGAGTTGCCCAAAAATTGGGTATTCCTAGGAACATAGCCTACCGCATCAAAGAAGCAGCACAGCATGGTTCAGGTATGCATCAAATATTTGATGCAATAGCTAGAAATCATGGCTTTGATGAATCCACTATCCCTATGGGATACTTAGATAACCTCAGATTGCGTGAAAGAATTGGTAGTTCGCAGAGATATGGGCACCTATTTGAAAATGAAAGTATGTGGATTGCAGAACCACATGTACAGATGTATTTGGATAGCATTTCAAAGACATTACCAATTTTGGAACAAAAGGTGGTGACGAAGTCCTGATCCGAAAAAATGAAGTTCCCATCAAAAGCAAAGAGTGAGAGTATGTGTGCGCTAAGTGATAGTTATTGCGACGGCAGAACAGAGTTTAGGTCTGAATTCGAGGCGTATCTTTGTGATCACCATTACAACTTGATAATTAACATGGGTTGGAGAGAACGAGATCTAAAACGAGACTATTGCAACCAACTTTACCTAAATTGATAACAAGCGGCTGCATTCAATGTATTCATTGTCATCATTCTAATTTAATCGTGAGCTGGTGATAGGAGACTATAATGAAAAGGACCATGATTATGAGACTGCTTTTTGGAATATTCGTCATGTTTGCGATGATAAGTACAGCCGCTACACCTCAAGCTTATGCAGCTAACGGCGCACAAGTTGAAGTCGATTTCACAGATGTTCTCGATAATACTCCGTGTGGCGGGGAAATTATTATCAGACAAGCGACTGATAATAACTTCATATGTACTCTATCATGATAATCGATGACAGTCGCATTGACAACCCGTACCACCAGCGAAACTAAAATTACAATACTCTTGGTTATCTGACAGACAAGTAATCGATAATAACTTCATTACCATATGTATCCTGTCATAGTCGATGACATGCGCATTGATAAGTAACATCATCGATGGTACTTTGGCATTGGTTATGCTGCCTTGTCATGCATGCCAATGTAAAGTATCAATCCTCAGACCTTCTCATGATATTTACTCATGCTAGTGATTCTAGCATCCTACCCCTCTTAACCAAGTTAGAAAAGAGATTTAAGGAGCTCTTATTTCAATATCCTTCATTAATTTAGCTTGAAATACGATAAAGAAAATAGGAAAACTAAGTCATTACTTTATTCTCGGCTAGTACAACAGAAGCAGTAACGTCTTTCTCTACCAAAGATATATTTTCCCAGCCGTGAACGTGCTGTCCATTTTCCTCTTTTGCGCTAGCTGCAATCAGATCCATGAATGACCCTCTAGAACTTTAGAACACCACAGGCATTTCCATTTACCCATGTTTCTTTCTCATACTATAAAGATAGCATACCCCTATTAACAATGCGCAAAGCTTAATAATACAAATTGGGTCGGAGCAGTTCATTTTAAGCCGGATTAATTTTTGGTCCCCTGCAAACCGTTAACATAAATATAGAATTTGGAAGCCGAAAAATATCTATTCTTGTCTATTTATTCATTGTAGCTGATTCAATTTCTCCAAGACCAATGCTGGCCTCAATTGGATCTGATAGAGGATTGATTTTCTGACTATCAGTAAGTATTGCTTTCGCAACTACATCTTTAAGGGTGGGATCATTAAAAGTCGTGGCAAGTTGAATTGTTCCATCAGAACCATCAGGCGCAATAGGTTCTGGAAGAGATGAAGTTCTTAATAGTGTATGATTAGCAGCATATACCTCCATTACTGCATTTACAGTATCCTCAGTGCTTGTAGATGGAAGCTGTCCAGAGTAGTGGAGCAACATCTTTACTTGGTTTCCAGGACTATCACTAATTGGGCTTAAAGGAATAAAGTGAGCACGATCTAATGTCAGAGAGAATTCATTCGAACCAGTAGCGCTTTCCTCTGCTACAGCTCTTTGTTCTTCTCTTAAATCTTCTACTTCTTCCAACTGTGCATTTGCTGTTGAATATGGAATGTAATTTGTTCCCGGTATTGACGATGCTATACCTGTTATGAGGATCAAGATGCTACATGCTATAAGCGTTCCTTTTGATGCTGGGTTTGCTTGTACTAACCTTTTTGAAATCTGATCAAGTGAAGGTTCCATAAATTGACATTTCTAATCACCTTTATAGGGATAATCGAGGTATTAACTATAAGCAATAGATTACGAAAACTTATAGAAGGAGACTTAATTTGGAGTTGAAACCTTGCAGCTGGTTCAAGATAACACGGCAGTATTAACTGTACAATCAATATTGAGCTAGCTCCTAATTACCAGCAACTGTCATAATATGTCTCCATTCGAAATTTGATTGCATTGTCAAAACTCAATTTAATGAGATTGTCAATATATAGAGAACAGGGATAAAACAGTTGATACAGATGGAAAATGATTTTGAATTTGTCAATTTACTTTTCTTAAATGAGTCATTTGATCTAAGATCTGTGAATTCATTCTCGTTACATTTCTCTTCTGACTGAATATCAGTGGAGAGAAATTCATCATAAACATCTTCTTCAATAAGTCTTCTTTTGTTTATCGGATCTACATCCATTAATTGGTGATTTATGGCCTAATATTCTATTTAAGAAATATGATTCATTTTTTGAGAGTTCAATACCGCTAGTTCCTGAACTGTATTTTAAGTCAAATAATACATAGAAAGTTCAAACGAGATCGCTCTACAGTTGTAACTTTTAACAATAAGTTACAACTTTCACAATAGTACATTAATCTATCGAAGTTTGAGTGTAGTTCCATTATTTCAGAACATCTGGGACAATCTACTTCAATGTCTAGCTCTAGCTTTGACTCATCTAGTTGATCTGGTTGACTAATTTCAATAGTTTCTAGAGTTTGCTCTTCATGCCTTACTTCTAGGGGAACAAGTTTAGTGCGGTTATGCATTGTTATGTTCAATATTTATCTAAAATAATTATTATATGAGCTAGGACTTGTAGGTAGGGGAGACTGGTGGTATATGCCTATATTCTCAATTATTTTTAGTCTCATACACATGGTCATTTCTTCTGGCTCGATTGCATGATTTTCGAACATGTGTAGAATTGTGTTATCAATTACTGCTTCTTCGCTAATCCCATAAATAGTGAAGTTACAATCGAGTCCGACATTTTCGCAGCGGACACAAAATAGTTGTAGACAATCTTCGTATGCTTGTGACATCAGAATAATGCAGTAAATTTTGTTATATTTACGGTGTGATGTATTGTACTAGGAACTACAATGTATGAAATTGTAAGTGTAATTTGACAGTAATAATTAAATCATCGTATACAGTTAGGACGCGAGAGCTATGTGAGCTAGATACCCCGGTCCCGGTCTTTAAGTTACTGCTGAGCTTATTTACAAAAAGTCATCTATAGTTAACATATCAAGTAAGGGGAGAATCCAAGATTCCAGAATCATTTAGGAAAGAGGGATTTGGAAAGGGAATTGCATTGTTGGCAGGCTTTCTAGTTGCGTTAACTCTTACAAAGGCACAGGGGGGATGAGAATACCATAAAGAGGATTTTAATGAGCCCAGAGTTCCAAACATTCTACGAAACTTTCTATCAGTTCTCCAATGAAGGTAACATCACATGGTAACGAGGCGCTAGACAAGTCCATGTTGTTATGACGACGTCGATAAGGTCAAGTTAGGATCGAGACAGGGTTTGTACGTAGTTTTCTGATTACCATTCAAGATTGTGATTCAACTTGAACTCAGGAGTTCATTCTAGTTTATTTCCAGTAGCAGTGTTATTCATGGCATTACAATACTCCTGGCACTTAACCTGTCTTCATAAACGATCTCAACACAATAATGCCTAGAATCAATCGAGGCATCAACGAACCCTGATTCAAAAACTTTTAATCCGTCATATACTCTAAATATCTATCTATTGTTTTCAAACCAATCTCCTGAATTTATTGTTATAGGATGTTGGAGACAGAGAAAATATGATCTGCTTGTTTCAAAAGACTATCCAAAATTTGAAAATCTTATTTATGTCATGCCTGATACACAGAACAAGACGTTTCAAACTAGACATAATCAAATATCTGTCTAGGAATGTTTGTTTGCGGATTGAGTTTAGCATTCATTTTCCGAGCAAATGAATGCTACCACTACGCCGCCATTAACTGCCAGACGCTCATCTTATGCTGACTTCATACTTAATGCGACGAAGAGCAAATGAATGGTGATAACTCAATAAGTCCTTAGGAGTTTCGACAGGCTCCCCGATTCTATAACTGTCTGGCTTATAGGTGTCACGATGAAGAAATGGTAAATTTATTCTAGTAGATTTAATAATCCGTCTTCTAACAATTCCATAAGTTGATATCGATCTTGTTGAAAAACCTTTGGTTGCTATTTTTGCTAATCCTCTTAAACCTGGGTCATACAGTACTAACTGAGCATGCAGTATTTGCTCAGGACTCATCTGGGAACACTAGCATTGAGACAAGAAATCGTCTTGATACCATAATTGACCTATTGGAAGAATCAAGGCAAGGAAATATCATTCAACTAAATCTGACAATTATTGTCTTCATGATGGGATTGGCATTTGTAATCTTTGGTTTGTACATTGGACAGGAACAAAAGCTTTCTCTATTTACTAAGAGACTTTACTTAATTGCTTTCTTTGCACTTATTGTACCTATAACTGTTATTCTTGTAAGGTATATAGTTAATGTATTATTAACTGGCAATTTAGATGATCCAGTCCTGGATGTTGCATTTTTACTTCTTATTCCTGTTACTGCCTCATATGTCCTAATGATAGTAAAAACTAGGCATGATATTATAGGACGGTCTTGAACCATTGCTTAACTAATAGTGATCACGACACCATGTCGATAATGTATGCGTCAAATAATGCTGCAACATTTACTCGAGATTCTGGCATCTGAAATGCTATGTTCTCCGCCTACCAATCCATTAATGGTAAATTGGCAGCCCTTTTTCCAAACATTGCATTGTCGTGCTCTGCCTTTTCTCCAGTAGTAACTTCAAATCCATCCCCGCTGTTTATTTCATCATAACCTATCAAAAACAAAATTATCATCATCCTCCATCTCCACTGTTTATAGCAGCACTGCCTCGCTGCTGCCACAGAGACACCCGAAGATGATACCAGTCATATAGTAAGTTTACCATAAGAAATTTGCTGGTAAACCTCTTTTCGACTATCAAAAATTAATCTTCGGCTCATTAATGATTTCTGATAACAGCAACTCCTTAAGGTATGATTTCAAACATAAGCACTTGTGGAAAAAGTCACAGACATTAGTATACCCTATTTACTCGGCACCATAAAGTCAAAACTGACGTGCCATTTCGTACAGCCGGCCAGTGATACTCTTAGCATACTATTCTGCAACGAACTGCGCCGACACTCCTTTCTCCTTTCGGAACACTCCGCTAAAGTTCGGGTTGGCGCCCAGTAATGTTAAACCATCTGTCTTCAGTTCTTACAAAAATACGAGTATGTTTATAATTTAGTTATATGATAAACATCAGTCGTAATCTTCTCCTATGCGTGGTTGCGGTGGCGAAAAGTTGTGTTTGCAATCATTGTCTAGCTCGGTGAAAGGAGTTCTTGCCTGGCCCCTTGGGTCACTTTTTTCGATAAAAATGATATATACCTTATTGCCGTTACGATTTACGGCGTTAGGTACCAAGTACAATATCCCTATTGGGTTACTCATGGTATGCTGATGCCTAAGCACTGGACTGAGGAGGGGAGTTCAAGGTCTCAATTCGATTTACTCCTCTCCTGCCTTCTTTATTGGCAATATCTTATTTCATTCATGGAAAGAAAGGTGGTTTAAAGACTACTAAGAGAGACTCACAGACCCGGATAGAATAGAGGTCAATAGAAGATGTAAAAGACTTTTTTTTGATTTATATGAATTATTTTAGATGCTAATGTCGGTCGGTTCTTATGTCAAATATAGTTAGGAACCTGTCCAACTTCCAGCCCAGCATTCTTGCCAGTGGTCTTGACGATAGATAAAGATAATACAAGAATTAAGGATTTTCAGTAACTTAAGGCAGACTTGTTATGTGTTGTTTCATAAAATTACATTCTGGACTCTCTTGATCTTGGAGATAAGAGTTCAATGGTTTCTTTGCTAATTATCTTCGATACAACGTCATTAAAATATGGTGGATAATTAATCTTCAGTCACGCAAGCTTCTTGTAAGAAATTTCATCATTCTCTGCCAAAATATTGTTTTTTTGTTATTAAGACCGGCAATACTGATCTACTGACCTGGAATCACTCCGTGGACCAGATGTCCTCAATCCTTTTCAATATGTTACAATAGTCATTTAGGTTCTTGGAGGGAGTGAATTATGAAATAAACTTACTTCTGGAATTTATTCCCGAAAGGTATTCTGGATTGATAGACAGTAGCAAGGCAATAGATAATTGTTTCTTGAAAAAAAGTCCAAATTAAAATAAAATTGCTTACCAAGCTTGGAGATGAAGATTCAAGGAATGCTTAAAGAACAAGAACAATATCTCCAGAATGTCTCCCACTACTACAGATATCTTCTAGAATGACAAAAGCCTTTATACTAAATCGAGTTTTCCTAAAATAATGGGAAGACAAAACATTGCGGCGATAACTTGTATTGTCACCATTATATTCGTGACAAGCATTGTCATATCATCACAAGGTCAGTATGCAGCAGGACAAGGACAACAACAAAATGCTTCACAGTCCTTTGCTAATTTAACCGAAGATTTAACCTTACCGCCGACGGTCACGATTATCCAGACAATAATTATTCTAATCGTAGGTTTCATCATTGCTCGTATAGCAAAGTCGATAGTATCTAAACGCTCGAAATCAACTTTACCATCTGATTATAGCAGACGGCTAACTTTGTTGGTGTATTACGGGATTATTGCCATCACAGTGATATCTGCGCTCGCGCAGTCTGGAATCGACCTAGCCGGATTGTATCTCGCAGGTGGACTGGCAGGTATAATAATCGGCTTCGCCACACAGTCACTATTCTCCAATTTGGTATCTGGTATTTTCTTATATATAGATAAACCATTTAAGGTTGGAGACCCGGTTATGATATCAGGAGAACTTCCCGACGTTGCGGGAGTCG
>Ga0081455_10008973_pt1 | contig 10328 bp, 11 predicted proteins | sample TabmetS3T2R1_FD_70207 | JGI IMG/M metagenome (GOLD analysis project Ga0081455, IMG submission 70207) | Tabebuia heterophylla rhizosphere microbial communities from the University of Puerto Rico - S3T2R1 | ecosystem: Host-associated > Plants > Roots > Rhizosphere ... | reverse complement strand
CGGAGGTACGCGAGCGCCTCGCCGCGCTCGGGTTCGAGCCGATCGCCAGCACGCCCGGGGAATTCGCCGATCTTATCAAATGGGAAATCGACAAATGGGCCAAGGTGATCCGCGCGGCCGATATCAAGGCGCAGTGAGACGGACCCGGCTCCTCTGCGCTCGCGGCTTGGTCGGTGGATCACGGCCCTGCCGTCGCTACGATGATCGGCCCACGTCGATTGGAAAGCATGGCCAGATGAGAAATATCGTCCGCACCGTCGCCCTGTTGACCGCGCTCCTTGCGGCGAGCGCCGTCCACGGGCAAGTCGGCGGCTATCCCAACCGTCCGGTCAAGGTCATCGTTCCGTTCCCGCCCGGAGGACCGTCGGACGTGATCGCACGTTTGCTGGCGCAGAAATTTTCGGAGAACCTGGGCCAGCAATTCTACATCGAGAACCGCGCCGGTGGCGGCGGCAACCTGGGCACGGCGCTCGCCGCGCGCGCCCCCGCGGACGGCTACACCATCCTGGTCGCGAGCTCGAGCTTCATGATCAATCCGGCGCTTTATGAGAAAGTCCCCTACGATCCCTACAACGACTTCGACCCGGTGACGGAGATCGCCGACACGCCCAACGTCCTCGTCGTGCATCCGTCGCTGCCCGTGAAGACCGTGCAGGAGCTCGTCGCGCTCGTGCGCGCGAGCCCGGGCAAGCTGAGCTACGCCAATCCCGGCACCGGAACGCCATCGCATCTCTCCGGCGAGATGTTCAAGCTCGCGCTCAAGATCGACATGGTCGCGGTGCCGTTCCAGGGCGGCGGACCGATGATCCAGTCCGTGGTCGGCGGGCACACGCCGATCGCGTTCTCGTCGATGCCGCCGGCTGCCCCGCAGATCAAGGAGGGCCGCATCCGCGCGCTCGCGGTGACCAGCGCCAAGCGCAGCATCGCCGTGCCGGAGGTGCCGACCATGGCCGAGGCCGGCGTGCCCGATCAGGAAGGCGGCACGCCGCAAGGCATTCTGGTTCCGAAGGGCGCGCCCAAGGAGGTTGGAGATCTGCTCTACCGCGAGACCGTGCGGGTGATTGCCCTTCCGGAGATCAGAGAGAAGCTCGCCGCCATCGGCTTCGAGCCGATCGGCAGCACGCCGGCGGAGTTCAGCAACCGGATCCGGACGGAAATCCCGAAATGGGCGAAGGTGATCCGCGACGCCAACATCAAGCCGGAGTGACTGCGTCCGCGCGCGGGCGTGTGCTATCCTGGGCGCCGGATCGGCCGGTGCAAATCGAATGACGATTGTGGACTTTCACGACGGATGTGCCCGCGCGCTCGCGCTGGCGCTCGTTCTCGCCGCGTCGGCGGACGCGCGCGCCGACGGCCTGCGCGCCGGCCAGTGGCAGACCGTGCAGACGCCGGAGATCAACGGCGTCGCGGGCCCGGAGCAACGGGGCGCGCGCTGCCTGACGCCGGAGGCCGTCGCCGATCTCGACAAGACGTTCAGTCCGGTCAGCCGCACCACGAATTCGACCTGCGAGCAGGTCGAGCACGAGAGCACGCCGCAGCGGCTCAAATGGCGGCTGCAATGCACCGGCCAGATCGACATGGAAGTGACGGGAGAATTCACCTTCGACAGCCCCGAGCATTACGCCGCCATCATCACCGCGCGCTCGTTCATGCAAGGCCGGCTCATGCAGTCCGTGCGTACGTCGATCGAAGGGCGGCGTGTCGGCGAGTGCCCGTAACGGCTTGCGAGACCGCCCGCCGCTGGGCTAACTCTGCGCTCGCCGCGCCGGCCGTCCGTTGGGCGGCGTCCGCCCGGACGGCCGTGCACCGGCGGCCGATGCGACTCGACAGCTCGGAGGAACACCATGAAGGCGCCGTCTCGACTGCGGATGCCGCTTTGCGCCGCCTGCGCGGGAGCGTTGGCCGGCGGCGTGACGTTGCTGGCATTCGACGGCGAGCGCATGTCCGAGGGCGCGCGTCTCGGCTCGGCGAATGCCGCGCCGGCCTATGCCGCGGCCGGCGCGATGCCGCAGATCGATCCGGACTTCGTCCTCTGCCGCACGCAGCCCGCGGCCGGAGGAGGTGCCACCATCCGCGGCATGATCCGTCTGGCCGCAACGCAGACCGAGGCGCCGCAGGCGAGATCGAATGCCGCCTCGCCCGCGCTGGCCTTCGCCGACACCGATCCGCCGGTGTGGGACGGTCTCGGCTCGCTCACCTACAGGATCACCACGTCGAGCCCAGCCGCACAGGCTTATTTCGACCAAGGACTGCGGCTGACCTACGGCTTCAATCACGAAGAGGCGGAGCGCGCCTTCCGCAAGGCGCAGAAGCTCGATCCCGACTGCGCCATGTGCTTCTGGGGCGAGGCGCTGGTGCTCGGTCCCAACATCAACATGCCGATGGTGGAGGCGGCGGTAGCTCCCGCCTTCGCCGCGGTGCAGAAGGCGCAGGCGCTCGCCCCCAAGGCGAGCCCGCGCGAGCAGGCGCTGATCGCCGCGCTGTCGGTGCGCTACACGCAAGATGCAAAGGCGGACCGCGCGCCGCTCGATGCGGCCTATGCCACGGCCATGGCCAAGGTCGCGTCACAGTTCGCGGACGACAACGACATCGCCGTGCTCTACGCCGAGTCGGTCATGGATCTGAGCCCATGGAACTACTGGCAGCCGGACGGCAAGGAGCCCAATCCGCAAAGCGCACCGATCGTGCCGACGCTCGAGCGTGTGCTCGCGAGGGCTCCGGATCATCCCGGCGCGATCCACTATTACATCCATGCGGTCGAGGCATCCGACCGGCCGCAGCGTGCCGAGCCCTACGCCGACCGGTTGGGCGGCGAGGTTCCCGGCGCCGGCCATCTGGTGCACATGCCGAGCCACATCTACTACCGCGTCGGCCGTTATCTCGACGCGCTTGCGGTCAACAAGACGGCGGCCGCGGCCGACGAGAAGTATCTGGCGGCGAGCGACGCGCCGATGGGCGTCTATCGGCTCGGCTATTATCCGCACAACGTGCACTTCGTCATGGCCTCGGCGCTGATGTCGGGCGACGGAGCGTCGGGCATCGCGGCGGCGGAGAAATTGCGCGGGCTCGTGCCCGAGCAGGCCGCGCTCGCGATCCCGGGCGCCCACCCGGTGAAGGCGGCGCCGTACTTCGCTCACGCACTGTTCAGCTCGCCGGAGGCGATCCTCGCGCTCCCAAATCCCGGCAAGACGATCCCCTACGTGAACGCGATGTGGCACTACGCGCGCGGCGTCGCCTACGTGGCGCAACGCAATTTCGCCGCCGCCGCGGCCGAGGCGAGCGCCATCGAGGCGATCGAGCGCACGGTTGATTTCTCGCTGCTGAAGAACGCAGGCATCCCGGCACTCGACGTGCTCACGCTCGCGCGCACCGTGGTGGCCGCCCGCATCGCCCTGGCGCAGGGCGACACCCAGGGCGCGATCGAACGCTTCGAGCGAGCGGCGGCGCTGCAGGATACGCTGCCCTACACCGAGCCGCCGTACTGGTATTACCCCGTGCGGCAATCGCTCGCGGTCGCCCTGATGCAGGCCGGACGGCTCGACGCCGCGGAGGAGCAATTCCGGCGCGCGCTCGCGCGCGCGCCCAATAACGGCTGGTCGTATTACGGGCTCATCGAGCTCTACAAGGCACGCGGCGGCGACGGCGATGGTGTGCGCCGCACGGAAGCAGAGCTCGCCAAGACCTGGGTCGGCGATCGCGCGCTGCTACAGATGTCCAAGCTCTGATAGTTGACGTCAGCGGTAGTGGATGGTGATCGTCGCCACCTGATCTCCGGAGTGGCGGTCGACGAATCCGAGAAAGGACGAAAGCAGCTTCCGCTCGTCCTCGGGGTTCGCGGCGCGCACCTGCGCGGTGACGACTTCGGACTCTCCGCGCTTGAGATCGACCGAGCCCCGATAGTTCCGGTGCTTCCAGCGCGCCGCATCCTTGCGCTTGCGGCCCACCCGCACGTAGGTGCCCCGTCCGCCTTTGCGAATGGCCGCCTCTTTCGCCACCAGCATCCCGTAGAGGCGCGTGCGCGCGCGCGGAACGATCTCGACGACTTTCATGGAAAGCCCCGTGAGTCGCTTGGTGAGCGAAGTATATAGCGGCGGTGTCGCGCCGCCTACCCGCTCGGCGGGCCGAGACGGGGGGCTAAAGGCACTATCGCACGATGAATGGTCCCCCGAACTTGTACGCGAATCCGACCAGCACCGTGTGGGTGCGAAGCGTCGCCTCTGCGGCGATGGTATCGCAGCCGACGCCGCAAGCCCCGGAGCCGGGAAACAAGGTGAAGCCGAAGGTGCCGTAATTGGCGTAGCGATATTCGATTCGCGTGAGCCAGTTCGACCATAGCATGGCCTCGGCCCCTGCCCCCGCCGTCCAGCCAATGCGGGTGCTCGATGCTATGCTCTCGGTGTTGAGATTCGATCCCGGTCCGGCCGGCCCCGCGCACCAGCCGACCAGGTTGCGGGGGCTGCCGCAATAAGCGCTCGTCTCCATGTGGATCCAGGACGCACCAGCGGTCCCATAGAGCAGGACATTGGTGCCGACCAGGAAGCCGGCGCGGGCGCGCAGACTCGCATCCCAGGTGGTGCTGACCGCCGCGGTATCGAGGCCGGGGCTCGCCGTCGGTGCCAGGTTCTCCGCGCCAGGGATTCCCTTCATGTCGTTACGGGCCTTGCCCCAGCCGGCGTCGGCCTCCGCGCCCACGACCCAATTCCCGATCTGCCAGTTGTAGCCGACGTAGACGCTCGGCCGCAGAGTGGCCGAGGCGAACGCGGAAGGATTGCTCAGCGTGTAGCGGGGGCCATTTTGAGCGATGAGGTTCACCGGGCAGCCGATGCCGCCGGGCGCGCCCACGCTGAGACACGTCGTCATCCAGTTCGAATCGGTGAAGCGCCCGCCGAGCGAGGCGCCGGCGTAGAATCCGGTCCAGCTTTCCACCACTACAGGCGCCGGCGCCGGCATGTCAGCCGCGATGGCGGGCTCCGCGATCAACGCCGCGATCGCAATGCCGCCGACAAACAGCTTGTTCATGATCACCCCCGAACGACAACGAACAACTTTCGGCGAGATCATAACGAGCGCTCTTGCCAATTGCTGTCGCCGCAGGGCCACACCGCACGTCGGAATCCAGCGTCTGATCTTGAATTAGAACAATTTGAATCTAGGGGTCACCGCATTTAACATTCGCGCTTGCTGCGATCACGAAACGCGAATCGAAGAGTTGGAAGAATGCAATCGCACAGGCCAGATTGAACGTGTCCGCCCACGCGCTCGAGATCGCGATGGATGAGCGGCGCTGCGAGAAAATAACGTCGGCGGCTGTGCTGGCGCGGCAAGTCCTCGATACCTACATGAGAGTCGCGCCGATCGTCGTGCGCGGCCAACTTGTCGGAAATGTCATGTCCATCCTGTCGCTCCTGCTGAACGTGTTGTGGATCGTTTTCGGCGGCCTGTGGATGGCCATCGGCTGGGTGATCGCCGCCGTTGTCATGGCGATCACGATCATCGGCCTGCCTTGGGCGCGGGCGGCGTTCAACATTGCCGCCTATACGCTCATTCCTTTCGGCTACAAGGCGGTGCCGCGCGCCGCCTATTCCGGCCGCGAGGATATCGGCACCGGGCCGCTCGGTTTGATCGGCAACCTCATATGGCTGGTGCTCGCGGGCTGGTGGCTGGCGCTCGGCCATCTTGTCACCGCCATCCTTCTCGCCGTCACCATCATCGGCATCCCCTTCGCCTGGGCGCACTTGAAGCTCGCCGGGCTCGCGCTCTGGCCGATCGGCAAGATCATCGTGCCGGCGCAGGATGCGCCGCTGCCCTACGCACGACGATGGTGAGGCGTCGGCCCACACCGCTCCTTATTCACCGCGCAGGCGGACGCGTTGCCGCCGTCGGTCAGGTAGCCGACATAGTTGAGAGCGGAGCCGCCCGCGGTGCCAGGAGCGCATCGGGCATCGACGCGGCCTCTGCGGCTTCCGCGCCGGCGTCGATCGCGACGAAGACCGCCCGTCGACGGCGGAATGCCCACCTGGGAACCTAGCTCACGCTGTCACGTTTCTCTGCGGGAGGAATTCATCATCCTTCACCAGAGGAGACGCTAGTGAAAAGACTTGCCCCCGCTTCAATCCTGTTCGCGCTCATGACCACGGTCGCGAGCGCACAAACTCCGCAGCCGGCTGCCCCAGCCGCACCGCGACAGAACGCCGGTCCCGCCGCCCAGATCCACACGAGCCTGCCGGCCGAGAGCGCGACGGTCACCCATTGGTACAAGCAGAACATCTATGATCCGGCGGACAACAAGATCGGCGAGATCATGGACGTGCTGGTCGACCGCGACGGCAAGATCGCCGCGTTCATTGTCGGCGTCGGGGGTTTCCTCGGCATGGGCGAGAAGGACGTCGCCGTCCCCTTCAATTCGGTCCGGACCACCACCAAGGACAACAATAAATGGTATCTGGTCATGAATTCCACGAAGGACGCGCTCAAGAGCGCCAAGGGATTCAAGTATGATCGCAACGCGATGACCTGGATTCCGGAAGAAGCCCCCGCGACCACGGGCACGCCGGCACCGGCCGCGCCGCGCCAGAACCGGTAACGGGCGCCGAATCGCCTGCTCATTGCGGGCCGCCGGTATGCTCCCGGCGGCCCCTTTCCTATGGCATGGATGCGCACCACCTCTTGCCCGCGTGCCGACAAGAGTGCAGCCTAAATCCGGTTGAACGAGGTTGTTCGGATGCTCGCGCGCCGAGGAGAGGCAGGAATGACCCTTACCCGCTATGCGATCCTCCTTGGACTTTGCGCCGTCCTGGCCTCGCCGGTCTGTGCAGAGACGAGCAGCAGATCAAAGCCGGACGGCGTGGGTTCCGCGGAGCTCGAGCAGCCCGTCGTCTTCGACATCAATGCCCGCAGCGGAGCCCTCAAGGAGACGGTGCAGAAAGGACAGGCGCTGATCTGGCGCGGGAAAGAGGGCGACAAGGAACGTCAATTCCAGGTCGACAATATCTCCGTCGCATTCCTGCGCAACGAGACCGGCAGCCAGGTGAAGACGACCTTTTCCGGCAACGTCTCCTCGCACGGCTATCTCACCTCCGATGACGCCAAGCTGAACCTCACCGTGCGCACCAAGGCCGGCGCGGCGCTCTATTCTTGGAGCTTCGGGATCGCGGTCAAATGCGGCGACAGCAACAAGCCGCTCACTCCGCTCAGCAACGACATGCCGATGGACATCGCCGCGAACGTGTTCGCCAATGCCGGGGCGGTAGAGGTCGCGGAATTGACCGAGCAGGATTCGCACGGGGTGAAGACCCAGCGCTGCGGTTGACGGCTACGACGCCCAGAACACGCGACCATCCTCGGTGAAGCCGAACAGGTAGTGAGCCGTGTGGCCGCCGAGGGTTGCGCGATAGCGCACCATGCGGCCGCCGTCGACCGCGTAGCTCTCGATGGGCTCGAGGCGCTCGAAACGCGTGCCGGCCGGCAGCGGCTGCGGCAATGCGGCGACGCCGGCACGCAGCCGCACCTGCATTTCGGGCGCGAACCAGTCCGGGTTCGGCGGCGCTTTGCCGCGTTCGAACATCTCGCGGACCCGCAGGGTCAGAGGGTCGCGCGCATCGCCCGCCGACGGCAGGCTGAGGAAGGTCGAGCCGGGCGAGAACGCCTCGGCGGCGGTGAGCGCCATCAGCTGCATGGGCGGAGGCGGCGTCGTGTTCGCCATCACCGCCACCCACAGCGCGTCCGCAGGAAGGTGCATGAGCAAGGCGCCGAAGCCCGGAACGCGGCCGGCGTGCTGTCGCAGATCGTGGCCGCGCGTGCGCTCGAGGAACCAGCCGAAGCCGTAGGGGAATTGGCGGCCGGTCGCAATCCGCACCGGCGTCACCGCCTCGGCCATCAAGGCCGGGCTCGCCAGCCGGCTGGCGGAGAGCGCCGCCGACCACGGCGCGATGTCGCGGGCCGATAACAGCACGCCGCCGTCCGCGGCCGAGGACACCGATTTTTCGATCTGGACCGCGTGCAGGAAGCGGCGATCGCGATAGTCGTAGTCGTACGGCTCGGCCCGATTCGCGATCACGTCCTCGCCGCTGTCCTCGCGCGCCGTCGGCAGGTCGGCCGGGCGAAACAGGCGGTCGCGCAGATAGCCGGCATAGGACTGGCCGCTGACGGCTTCGATCAGCCAGCCGAGCACGAGGTAGTTGGTGTTGCTGTAGGCCCAGGCCTCACCCGGCGCGAACAGCGGCGGGGCTGTCCCGATGGCGTTGAGGATCAGCTCGCGACCCTGCGGACGATCCCATTCCTTGATCACCGTGCCGTAGTCCGGCAGCCCGCTGGTATGGGTCAGCAACGAGCGCACCGGGATCGCCGCCCACGATGGCGGCAAGTCGGTCACGTAGGCGCCGAGCGCAGCGTTGAGATCGACGCGGCGGGCATCGACGAGCTGCATGACCGCGAGCGCCGTGATGTGCTTGCCCGCGGAGCCGATATGGAACAGCGTCTGCTCCGCGACCGGCACGCGAAACGGCAGCGAGGCACAGCCCGCGCTCCAGAAGCCGACCGCCTCGCCGTCGCGCGCCACGGTGACGGCGGCACCTGCGACGACATCGAGATTGGCGAGCTCCGCCAGGCGGGCGGCGAGCGCGGCGGGCACTGGCGGGATCGATCGCGGCTCGGTCATCGCATGCGGCGCGTCGTGCCGCTCCTTCCAGTCCAGTTGCAGCGCACGCCGGCTTGCCCCGGCCGGCCCAGCCTACGGAGGATAGGGAGGTTAACGCTTGGCCAGCAGCGGGTAAATTCACCGGCGGCGCGCGGCGACGCGGCACAATTGGCTGCCGCGGCAACGGCGCAAGGAAGGAACGTACGAACCGGCGGGGCGTTTTCTTGCAGAGCGGCGAAAATGCAGGCGGCATGGAGGCGGCGTCATGACGAACAAGATGGCTCTATTCACCGCGGCGGCCTTGACGCTCGTTTCGGCGACTGCCTCGCGCGCACAGCAGCACGAGCCGTCTTCGCAGCGCAGCGATCCGGCAACCGTCGGCGCCGGTCCCACCTCCACCGCGCCTGGCCAGACCAACTACGATCCGCCCAAGGGCGCGTCGGTGACGACGGACGACAGGGGTGTGACGACGACGAATTCGGCCGGCGAGAACCCGAAGAGCAAAGGCGTGCGCCCCGACCGCGGCAACGAGAGCTACGACGCCACCTCACCCGACGGGAAATAGCAGGCACGGACAGCGGATCGCGTTAGATTGCGCGCGCAGCGGAACGGCGTCGATCGCATGGCCGAAAGCGAGATCATCCTCGGCGTCATCTCGGACACGCACGGGCTGCTGCGGCCGCAGGCGATCGCCGCGCTCGCCGGTTCGGATCTCATCATCCACGCCGGCGACGTCGGCAAGCCCGAGGTGATCGACCGACTCGGCGGCGTTGCGCCGACATTCGTCGTGCGGGGAAATGTCGACAACGGCAGCTGGGCGGCGCACCTGCCCTCGACGCAGACCGTCGCGGTCGGTGCGCTTCGCTTCTTCGTGCTGCACGACATCGCGCAGCTCGCGCTCGACCCCGCGGCCGAGGGGTTTGCCGCCGTGGTGTTCGGCCATTCCCACCGCCCCTCGATCGAAACGCGCGACGGGGTGCTGTTTCTCAATCCCGGCAGCGCCGGTCCGCGCCGCTTCACGCTGCCCATCACCATCGCGCGCGTGCGCATCAGCGGCCAGCGCATGCATCCCGAGATCATTGAGTTGCGGGTGTGAAGCCCCGCCCTACCCCGGCTCCCGCAGCCCCGCGCGCTCGAGGCGCGGCAGCACCTCGTCGCAGAGATAGGGCAATTCGTCGGCGTAGTTGACGAGCGAGACCGCGATGCCGGTGAGGCCGGCCCGGCTCAACGCGATGAGCTCGCGCGCGACGTGGTCGGGATCGCCGATGATCGGCAGTCCGCTGTTGCCGTGCGCGAACTGGCTGCGCTGCCGCGCGAACTCCTCCGGCGACATGGTCGCAGGCGTGATGTTGCGCATCGCCAGCAGGCGGTCGACGGCCGACCAGTCGGCCTCGTCGACGACGCAATGGCGGTGATAGTCCTCGGCCTCCCGAATCGTCGGCCGGCAGGTGATGACGCCGACGGTGTAGACGCTGACCTCGCGGCCGTGCTGCCGCGCCAGCTCCTCCACGCGCGCGACGCGCTCGGCGGTCTCCGCCACCGAGACCCGCGAGGCTTGCATGAAGAAGGCGTCGCAGTTCTTCACCGCGAAAGCCTGCCCGGTGGGCGAGGCGCCGGCATTCATGATGATCGGCCGGCTGCCGCCATAGGGCTTGGGCTTGGCGCGCACGCCCTTGAGCTTGATGTAGCGGCC
>Ga0081455_10008972_pt1 | contig 10328 bp, 7 predicted proteins | sample TabmetS3T2R1_FD_70207 | JGI IMG/M metagenome (GOLD analysis project Ga0081455, IMG submission 70207) | Tabebuia heterophylla rhizosphere microbial communities from the University of Puerto Rico - S3T2R1 | ecosystem: Host-associated > Plants > Roots > Rhizosphere ... | reverse complement strand
AGCGGCGGGGACGATGATCGTCGCGTGGTAGGGCCCCTGGGCCGAGAGCGGGTGGAGCAGCGGGTTGCGCTCGTCGCGGATGCCGCCGGTGAAGAGCTCGTTGAAGGCGCGTTCGATCGGCGTTGCGCCGCGGCCGAAATCGGCGTCGACGCCGCTCCGCGCCAGCTCGTCGAAGCGCTCGACCGAGGCCTTCAGATTGGCGGCGAACTCGTCGCCCAGGTGCAGCCCGGGGACGCGGTCGCCCAGCTCCGCGACCTTCGCGGCAAGGGCCGCGGCGAGCTCGTCGAGGCTCTCGCCGCTGACCACGTGCGGCGCCGGCTCGCCGGCCGGGCGGATCGGGTTGGCGGGGCGGTCCGAGGCGTGCAGCCGCTGGCACTCGTCGTCCCAGACCATGAACTGGAAGAGCTCCGGGTAGCTGGCGTCGCGGACGTCCCAGCGCTGCAGCATCTGCGCGGTCTCGTTGTAGGGGGCCTTCTCGTTCAGCGTCCGCCGGCCCTCGGCGTTGACGAACAACATGCTGTCGCCGGGCGGGTGGAAGAGGCTCTTCACCGCCGGGTCGCCGGAGAGCGCCCACTCGAGGGCCATCAGCGTCATCCAGGGGTGGGTCATCGTCCGCAGCGGCGCCCCCAGCGCCTCGGCGATCGCCAGGAAGTCGCCGGTGTTCGAGGGCGCGGCGCAGGTGCCGAGGATCGGCGCCGCGAGGTGGTCGCGTCGCCGTTCGGGGTCGGAGGCGAAGCCGCCGCTGGCGAAGACGACCCCGTTGCGGGCAGCGGCGAAGAGCTCGTTGCCCTGGTGCTCGACCAGCAGGCCGATGACGGCGCCGTCCTCGACGACGACCCCGGTGACGGCGTGCTCGGTGAGGATCCGGCCACCGCCCGCGGCGGTCGCGGCGGCGGCCTGGCGGATCATCTCGTCCGCTGAGGCGGGCTCGCCCGCGACGGTCGCCGGCCGCAGGGTGCGCCCGCGCGGCGTCCGGTCCTCGGGCAGAAACGAGTAGTAGTCGGGGAACTCCGGCAGGTCGACGGCGGCGACGCCGGCGTCCTCGAGCGCCTGCGCCGCCGCGGCGGCGTTGTCGTAGAAGACCGAGAGCAGCTCGAACCGCCACGCGGGCAGGCCGAGGGTCGGCGAGCCGGGGTCGTAGGCGTCGGGCTGGGAGAGCCGCGCCATGTAGCGCATCGCGTCGGCCTTCTCGTCCTCCTTCCCCGCCGCCCGCAACCGTGCGTGGTTCGGGTACCAGGCCCAGCCCGAGGACTTGATCGTGGTCCCGCCGAGCGTCGCCGCCTTCTCCAGCAAGACGACCTCGGCGCCCTCGCCGAGCGCGTTGAGCGCGGCCGAGAAGCCGGCGGCGCCGGAGCCGACGACGATGACGTCGGCCTCGATGTCCGGGACCAGGTCCGGGTCCCGACGCGTCACGGGCGATGCGGTTGCTGCGGACAAATCTCCCTCCTCCTCAAGTGATCGTCGGAATCATCATAAGAGATTTTGGACGATGCGGTTCGTCAATCGGGTAGGGGCGGGGCTTACCCCCGCCCCTCCCACACCACCGGACGTGCGGGTCCGCATCCGGCGGTTCGCGTCGCGTCCCGGAGACGGCGGTAGGGATCGGTGAACCCCTGTAGGCCCTGCTCGCGCCAGTAGGCGTTGGTGAGGCTGCGGGTGAGAACCCACGACCCCGCGATCCGCCAGTAGCCCAGGCGGCTGTTGGCCCATTCCCAGGCCTTGCCGTCGGGGATGCCGGAGGCGGCGAGGTTGCGGTGCTTGGTGCGGATTCGCTTCCACTCCTTCCACCTGACCTGCCGCAGCCGGCGGCGCAACCACTCATCGAGCTCCTCGAAGACCGAGGGCGTGTCGGCCAACGCGAAGTAGGCCGTCCATCCTCGGCTGAAGCGGTTGATCGAGATGATCCGCCGCTCCATCGAGATGCCCCGTCTACGGGAGGAGATCTTGCGCAGGCGATCCTTGGCGCGCTTGCGCGCTCTCGGATCGATCCTGATCTTGATCTCGCCTCCCCGCTTGAGGAAGCCGAACCCCAGCAGGGTCCGGCTCGTCGCGTGGCCGACCGCGGACTTCTCGCGGTTGACCCGCAGCTTCAGGCGTCGCTCGATGAACTCGCAGGTGCTGCCCATCACGCGCTCGGCCGCCCGTTTGGAGCGGACGTAGATCGTGATGTCGTCCGCGTAGCGGACGAAGCGGTGCCCGCGCTGCTCGAGCATCCGGTCGAGGTCATCGAGGTAGACGTTGGAGAGCAGCGGCGAGAGGGGAGACCCCTGCGGGGTCCCCTCCTCGGTCGGCTGCCTCACGCCGTCTGCCATCACTCCCGCTTCCAGGTAGCGCCGGATCAGCTTCAGCACCTTCTTGTCGGTCACCCGCCTTGCGACCACAGCCATCAGCCGATCGTGCTGGACCCGGTCGAAGAAGCGATCGAGGTCCAGATCGACGGCGTACTCGTGCCCCTCGGCGATGTCGCGCTGGGCGCGCTTCACCGCGTCGTGGGCCGAGCGCTCGGGGCGAAAGCCGAAGCTCCGCTCCGAGAAGCCGGGGTCGAATACGGGCACCAGCTCCTGCGAGAGGGCCTGCTGGATCACTCGATCCAGGGCCGTCGGCACCCCCAGCTCCCGCTCTCCTCCCGAGGGCTTGGGGATCGTGACCCTGCGGGTGGGTTGCGGTCGGTAGGTGCCCGCGTCGAGCCGCGCCCGGACTTCGGGCCAGTGGTCCTGCAACCAAGGACGCAGGTCCTCGGTCGTCGTCCCATCGACGCCGGGGGCACCGGCGTTGCGCTCGACGCGTCTGAGCGCCGCCGCCAGGTTCTCGCGGGAGAGGAACTTCCCCCAGAGATCCCCGGTGGCGGCGGGGTGAGCTTCCGGGTCCGCGGGCGCCGGCCGGTCGCTGCGCTCTTCGCGGGGAGCTTCGGGCTTCACCCTATGCGTCCAATGCGCGAAGGCCCCTGGCGGGGTTGGCTGCGGTCACTGCTTCCGGCGCGAGCACCGTGGTCGGTCGCTCGTCTTCGCGTTCGGCCCTTCGCGGCGCACGATCCCGCCGCTACTACGGCCTCTGCTGACTCCTGCCGGGTGACCGGCCGCCTTGCGGCGGCCAGGGTCGGGCGACTTGCGTCGAGGCCGACTTCCCGGCAGGCCTCCCCGGATAAGGGCAGCAACCTTCCTCGCGCACCCGCCGCATCTACGTTGCGGTCCCTTGATGACCCGGACTTCGACGTGTTTGGCCGTCTCGTCCGGACCGCCCCGCCTTCTATGCGGTTCGTGTTCCTCGGGTCGCGATTTCGCCTCCACCTTCCTCCCCACCCCGCCTCGCGGCGACGCAGTTGGCTTCGGCTTGTGGTTTCGGTCATCTGATCCACGGGGGACTTTCACCCCCGAGCTGCTGCCCATGCCGGGCGTACCAAAGAAAAGGGAGCGGCCCCAGGGCCGCTCCCTCAGATCGAGCCGGACAGGTGCGCCGCCTGGGACGCACCCTCGTCGGTCGGGGGCTACTTGAGGCCCCAGAGTTCTTCGAACTTTTCTTCGAATCCTTCCGGCCCGTTCCACAAGCCTTCGGATTCCGCCAGGAGGCTTTCGGCCGTTTCCGGGTTGTCGACGACCCAGGTCGGCAGCAACCCTTCTTCCTCGTACGGTTCGAGTGGCATCCCCTGCGCGAGGCGAGCGGCGACGTCGAGCGTCAACCAGTCGCCGTAGCGCTGCGGCTGCATCGTCCATGCGGCCTGTTCACCTTTGGCGATTTCGTTCATCACTGCGGTGCTCGCGTTGACCCCGACCTGGGTGACTTTTTCGTCGAGGCCAGCGCCTTTCAGCGCCGCTGGAGCTCCAGTCGAGAGATCCGAGAACGTGTACTCGACGTAGTTGGTGTCCGGATTGCTCTGCAGATAGGCAACGAGCTTGTTCGGGACTTTGCCTTCGCCCACTTCTTCGGCCGTCACGCTGATCTGGCCGAGGCTGCATTCCGGACATTTCTTGAACGTCCGTTCGAGCGCTTCGACCTCGGCCGTGAGGATCGGGTATTCGCCGATGGTCAAGGTGACGACGTTCGCTTTGCCGCCTGAGTCTTGGATCACCCATTTGGCGATTTCTTCGCCCTCGAGACCGATCGCGGCAGCGTTCCCGTACTGGTAATAGAGGCCATTTTTGTCCGGTTCCGGCGGGGTCGTGTCATAGCCGCTGAGGATCGGGATCTTTTTCTGGATCGCTTCTTTTGCCTGCGTTTCGAAAGCTGCCGGTGGGATTCCGGTGATCGCGATGTAGTCGGGGTTTTCGTTCAGCGCGGTCTGTACACCATCCGCCGCTTTCAGGGTGTCGTAGTTGATCTGTTTGATCGGCCAGCCCAGTGCTTTCGCCGCCTCGTGGTAACCTTCACTCAGGGCTTCCTGACAGATAGGTAGGCTGCAGGCCAGCCAGGTCAGGTTCTGCGGCTTCGGCTTTTCCTTCAGCGGCGTTTTGATCGGGAAATCGGTGGGTGGTTCGGTCACCGGCGCTTCGATCCCCGCTACGGCTTCCCCGCCGCTTTCTTCACTGGCGGTTTCGCTGGTACCGGTTTCGGCCGTGGTTGCTTCACCGCCACCGGTGGAGCTCGTGCTCGAGTCGTCCGAGCCGCCACACGCCGCCAGCAGCGCTGCACTGCCGACGATCAGCGCGCAGATCAGCGCAAGACGCCACTTCGCGAACGGTCGCATCAATCTCTCTCTCCTTTGGTCGACTGACCTGGCCTTCCTCCCCGCGAAAGGCCTACCTGAGTTCAGTTCAATTCAATATAGCCGCTCGATACAGAGCGCGCAAGCTCTTCCTATGCGAATAATCTTGCGTGATTCGGCGCCTACAAGGCGAGACTGCGTCTCGCTTTCCCCTTCAGAATTTGACCTGACTTCAAACCGGTGATTAGGCCATAAACGAAACCGCCCCGGCGTCCGTTCGGACGCCGGGGCGGCGGGCCTTGGGATCTCTAGGGGAAGTTCCGAGGCGCGGTCAGGATCCCCACAGCTGTTCGAAGTGCTGCTCGAAGCCCTTCGGACCGGGCCAGTTGCCTTCGTACTTTTCGAGCACTTCTTCGGCCTGCGGTTTTTCCGCGACCCAGTAGGGCAGCCTGCCGCTCTTCTCGTACGGTTCCAACGGCGTACCGCTGAAAACCCTGGCCAGAGAGTCGGCCTGGAGGTACGTGAAGTATTCCTGCGGCTGCAGGGTCCACATCGCCGCCTTACCGTCGACGATTTCCTGCATGTTGGTCGGGTTGCCGTTCTGGCCGATCATTTTGACTTTGTCAGTCAAGCCGAGCGGTTTGAGGGTGTCGTAGACACCGGTCGCTAGGTCCGAGAAGGTGAACTGCAGGTAGTTCACGTCCGGATGGGTCTGGAGGTAGGCCGCGATTTTCGCCGGCACCCTGCCTTCCCCGACGTCTTCCACAGTCACCGGGATCTTGCCGACGGGTTCGCATTCGGAGCAGTCAGCTTCGACGGTTTTTTCCAGACCTTCGACCTCGGCCACGAGTATTGGGTATTCTTCGATCGTCACGGTGGCCATGTTCATTTCACCACCGGAGTCGTGGATTGCCCAGTCAGCGATCAGTTTCGAGGCTTCTTCGACCGACTCCTGGTTCTGACCCTGGTAGTAGAGGCCGTTCACCTTGGGTTCGGGTTTGGTGATCTCAGAGCCCGAGACGATTGGTACTTCTTCGGCGATCGCCTGTTTTGCCTGCGCTTCGAAAGCCGCCGGCGGGATCCCGGTGATCCCCATTCCTTCGACCTTTTCGTTCAGCGCCTGCTGGACGCCTTTCTGCGGTTCGAGCGTCTTGTAGTTGATCTGGCTGAGATTCCAGCCGAGGGCTTCGGCGGCGCGGTGCCAGCCGCGGGAGAGCCCTTCCTGGCAGATCGGCAATTCGCATGCCAACCAGGCGACCTTTTTCCCGGAGACCGGACCGTTCAGCGGTTTCGTGATCGGGATTTCGGTTGGTTCCGCGGTCGACGGCGCGGCAACGAGGCTGGCGCCTCCGCCTTCGGTTCCTTCACTCGAGGTGGTGCTCGTCGATTCGCCGCTGGTGCTGCCGGATTCGCTGCTGGAGCTCGTGTCGCTGCTCGATCCGCAGGCGGACACGCCGATCGCCAGCAATGCCAGCACGATCAGACCCGCGCCGAGCCGCAGCTTGATGCGTCCTTTCATAAAGCCTCTCTCCATTCCCATTCGTCGCCGGGCGCGGTCGCGCCCCTGCACGTTGAGCATAACTGACCTTACTTCAGTTTACTTGGTTGGAGGGAGCTTTGACCGGCTAAGTCGTGGTTTTTTCTGACCTGACTTCAAGCCAGGATTTGAGCGGCCAGGCGGCCGTCGAGGCCGACCGGCGGCAGCTCGCACGGGTGACCGGGCCAGAGCTGGACGCTGTCGCCGCTGCGCCCGCCGGGACCCTCGGCGAGCAACTCGACGAGGACCGCTGCGACGTCCCCGGGTGCGAGCATGCCGGGAGTCGGCGGCGCCCCCTTGGCGGCGAGGTGGGCGCGGATCAGCGGCGTGTCGGTGGCGCCCATCCCGAACGAGTTGACGCGGACCCCGTGCTCGGCCAGCGCCGCCGCCCAGGTCAGGGTCAGCCCCTTCAGGGCCCACTTCGAGGAGTCGTAGACGTCGTAGTGCGGGCCGCCGAGCGGTGGCCGCCGCGTCCCCGCCCAGCGACACACCGACCCCTCCTCGTGCCCGACCGCGACCGGGTAGCCGCAGGTGTGGACGTGGTCGGTGGTGACGTTGACCAGGTCGCCGCCGTCGCGCACCAGGTATGGGATCGCAGCGCGGCCGACCAGGTAGGGGCCGCGGAAGTTGACGCCGACCACCGCGTCGAAGTCGGCGACCGCCTGCTCGAGCTCGTCATTGAGCGGCGCGGTCTGGCGGACGATCGCCGCGTTGTTGACGAGCAGGTCGAGGCCGCCCATCCGTGCCACTGCCTCGACGACGAAGGCGTGGACGGCACCGGCGTCGGCGACGTCGGCGACCGCCAGCAGGCCGGCTCGCCCACCGAGCTCACCGGCAAGCGACTCGACGCCCGGGTCGACGTCGCAACCCGAGACTGTCGCCCCCGCCTCGGCGAGCGCCAGCGCGAACGACCTGCCGAGGCCGGCGGCGGCGCCGGTGACGAGCGCCCGCCGGCCGGCAAGCGGTTGCACCTCGCGGGCTCGGGCCCTGGAACTCACCTCTCGCCCAATGTAACATGAACTCACTTCAGGGGCTTGGGGATGATCAGCTTCACAGCTGAGCTTGGGAATGCCCCGAACAATTGAGGCGAGGTCGATGACTACCGATTCTGCTGAGCATGCGAGCGCCGCCGAGCTGCGGCCGATCCCGGCCACGACCGCCGAGCTGACCCCCGGCTGGATCAGCGCGGCGCTGCGGCGGGGCGGTCTCGACGTCGAGGTCGGCGAGGTCGCGATCGACGCCTTCGGCGAGGGCGTCGGGATGATGAGCGGCCTCGCCCGCGCCAGCCTTACCTACAAGCAGGGCGACGGGCCGCGTTCGGTGATCGTCAAGCAGCCGAGCCCGAACGAGGTCAACCGCGGCATCGCGGTCGCCTTCCACTGCTACGAGCGCGAGGTCAGCTTCTACCGCGAGGCGGCGCCATTGACCAGTGCTCGCACCCCGACCCTCCACCACGCCGACCTCGAGGGCGAGAGCGAGTTCGTGATCGTGATGGAGGATCTCGCCGGCTACGAGATCGGCGACCAGACGATCGGCGCCACCCCCGAGCAGGCGCGACTGGTGATCGGCACGATGGCGGACTTCCACGCCGCCTTCTGGGGCCGGGTCGACGAGCTCGGCTTCGACTTCATCCCCGACCACTACCCCTCCTACTTCTCGGACAACATGCACCAGGGCGCGATCGCCTCCTGGGACACGATGGCAACGCTCGCCGGCGACGCCCTGCCATCCGAGCTCGCTGCCGTCAAGGACCGCTACATCGCTGCGATCCCGCACCTGCAGGAGTGGATGACCGCGGCGCCGCGGACCGTCGTCCACGGCGACTTCCGGATGGACAACTTCTTCTTCGGCCGCGAGCCGGGCCAGCACCCGATCGTGATCTGCGATTTCCAGGGAGTCCTGCGCGGCAAGGGCGCCCACGACCTCGCCTACTTCCTCAGCCAGAGCGTCCCGGTGCCGACCCGGCGCGAGCACGAGCGCGACCTGGTTGCGCGCTGGCACGCCGGCCTCGTCGCCGGCGGCGTCGAGGGCTATAGCGCCGAGCGCGCCTGGGAGGACTACCGCCGCTCGGTGCTCGGGCTCTGGACCTACGTCACCGTGATCGCGGGCGCGATCGACCCGAGCAACGAGCGCGGCCGGGAATGGATGCGGGAGATGGTGCGCCGCTCGGCCAGCACGATCCTCGACCTCGAGCTGCTCGACCTGCTCGCCGAGTTCGAGTAGCCCGGCGCCTCATCGCACCACCGCCGCCGTCGCGCCCTCACCCGCCCCCACCCGCCGCCCGATGTCGCGCCCGGCCAGATAGCCGAACACCATCGCCGGGCCGAGCGTGCCGCCGGCGCCACCGTAGGTGCCACCCATCGGCGAGGCCATCGCGTTGCCTGCCGCGTAGAGGCCGGGGATCACCTCGCCGTCGAGGTCGAGGACGCGGGCATGGGTGTCGGTCCGCGGCCCGCCCTTGGTGCCGAGAGTGCCGCTGAATACCTGAATCGCGTAGTAGAGCGGCTTCTCCAGCGGTGCCAGCGTCGCCATCGCGCCTCCGTCCCGCCGCGACCCGTCTCCCCACCAGCGATCGTGGGCGCTCGAGCCACGGTTGAAGTCGGGGTCCCGCCCCTCGCGAGCGTTGGCGTTGAAGCGCTCGACCGTTGCTTCGAGGGCGTCGGCCGGAACCCCGAGCTGCTCGGCGAGCCCGGCCAGGGTGTCCGACGAGGTCATCCAGCTGAGGTCCACCTCGGCAGTGCCGTCGAGGCCGCCGGCGAAGCCGTATTTGTCTTGCCACGCCTGATCGAAGACGAGCCAGCAGGGCAAGTTCTTGTAGACGCCCAGCTTCGTGTCCTGCTCGTGGAAGGCGGCGCCGAAGGCGTTGTAGTTGGCGGCCTCGTTGGTGAAGCGCCTGCCCGAGCCGTTGACCATGATGCCGCCGGGCAGCGACCGCTCGTAGGTAAGCAGCTGCTTGCCGGTGTGGACGATGCTGGTCGGCAGCTCGACCATCGGCAGCCACCAGGCCTCGCTCATGTTGCCGAGCATCGCCCCGGCCCGCATCGCCATCTTCAGCCCATCGCCGGTGTTGGTCTCGGGCGCCACCGAGTGAGTGCAGGGACCGCGCAGGAAGGCGCGCCTGAGCTCCGGATTCCGCTCGAAGCCGCCGGTCGCGATTACGACGTTGGGCGCCCGCACCTCCTTGCGGCCGGCGGCGGTCTCGAAGACGACACCGGCGACCGCGCCGTCTTCGAGGATCAGCTCGAGGCCGCGGTGACCGGTCTGCGGCTCGACGCCGCGATCGAGGCAGGCCTTCAGCAGGCGACCGCCGAGCGCCAGGCCCATCCCGCGCTCATCCCGATCAACCCGTCGCTGCATCTCCTCCGCCGTGATCTCGTCGGGCATCGGCTGGCCGAGCGTGGTCTCGCCGATCGCCAGGTGCGGGGTCGGGAAGTAGGGCGAGACCTCGATCCGCTCCTTCCACTCCCCCAGTTCGCCGTAGGGGAAGAGCTCGCACTCGAGTGAGCGACCGCCCTCCGGCATCCCGCCGACCTGCTCGGGGTGGTAGTCGGGGAAGTCCGCCACAGCGCGGAACTTGACCGGGGTCCGCTGGTCGAGGTAGGCGACCATCTCCGGACCGGCATCGACGTAGGTGTCGATCATCTCCTCGGAGATCAGTTCGTTCGAGAGCGCGCGGAGGTATTCGACCGCCTTCTCGCGCGAATCCCCCTTCTCGGCCGGCTCGTGCTGGTTGAGCGGAATCCAGATCATCCCGCCCGAGTAGACGGTGGTGCCGCCGACCGTCTCGCCCTTCTCGAACAGGCCGACCCGGGCCCCCTCCTCGGCGGCGACGACGGCCGCGGTCAGCCCGGCGCCGCCGGTTCCCAGGACGATGACGTCGTAGTCGCTGCTCATCTACTCCTCCTCCTCGATCAGCGAGATCGCTTGCTCCGGGCAGGTGGCGGCGGCGTCTTCGGCCGCCTTGCGCTGCTCGGCGGGAACCTCGATCGTCTCGTCGCGGATCGAGACGAAGCCTTCGTCGTCATAGCTGAGGAGGTCGGGGGCGACCGTGTAGCAGCGGCCGTGACCAGTGCAGACGTCGCCGTCGACGTGGAGCTTCACGCGCCCACCTCCCAGCCCAGCGGCAGCTCGTCCAGCCCGAGCATCGCGCCC
>Ga0081455_10008971_pt1 | contig 10330 bp, 8 predicted proteins | sample TabmetS3T2R1_FD_70207 | JGI IMG/M metagenome (GOLD analysis project Ga0081455, IMG submission 70207) | Tabebuia heterophylla rhizosphere microbial communities from the University of Puerto Rico - S3T2R1 | ecosystem: Host-associated > Plants > Roots > Rhizosphere ... | reverse complement strand
CTCGGGCTGCTGGTCGTCGACGAAGAGCAGCGTTTCGGCGTCGGCCACAAAGAGAAGATCAAGCAGCTGAAGAAGAAGGTCGACGTGCTGACGATGAGCGCGACGCCGATCCCGCGCACGCTCAACATGTCGCTCGTCGGCATCCGCGACATGTCGATCATCGAGACGCCGCCGAAGGACCGGCTGTCGATTCAGACCAACGTCGTCAAGTTCGATCAGCAGGTGATCGCGCGTGCCATCCGCGGCGAACTGGAGCGCGGCGGCCAGGTGTACTTCGTGCACAACCGCGTCGAGTCGATCTTTTCGATCGGTCAACTGGTGCAGCGGCTGGTGCCGGAGGCGCGCGTGGTCGTCGGACACGGACAGATGGACGAGGAGGCACTGGAACGCGCGATGCTCGATTTCATCGCCCGAAAATTCGACGTCCTGCTGGCGACGACGATCGTGGAGAACGGCCTCGACATCCCGAACGCCAACACCATCATCATCAACCGCGCCGATCGGTACGGCCTGTCGCAGCTGTATCAGCTGCGCGGCCGCGTCGGCCGCTCCGATCGGCCGGCCTACGCGTATCTGCTGATTCCGCCGGAGGACAACCTGTCGCCGGTCGCCAAAAAACGCCTCGCCGCGATCAAGGAGTTCAGCGATCTCGGCAGCGGCTTCCGCGTCGCGGCGCTCGATCTCGAGATTCGAGGTGCGGGCAACCTGCTGGGCGGCGAGCAGAGCGGGCAGATCGACACGGTCGGTTTCGAGATGTACATGAAGCTCCTCGAGCAGACGGTCAAAGAGCTCAAAGGCGAAGAGCTCGAGGACGACACGCGCGCGACGGTCAATCTGCGTGTCGACTTGCGAATCGACGATTCCTATGTGCCTGACATGAATCAGCGGCTGATGCTCTACCGCAAGGTGGCGGCGGCACGGCGAGAAGACGAGATCGATCGCGTGCTCGAGGAGGCGATCGATCGTTATGGTCCACTTCCGGAGTCGGTGCTCAACCTCGCCGATTACGGACGCATCCGCGTGATGGCCGATCGGCTGGGCGTCGAGGCCATCGACCGTGAGGCGCGTCTCGTCGTCTTAAGATTCAGACCGCAGGCGAGGGTCGATCCCGTGCGGCTCGTGGCCCTGGTGCGGCAGAGGCCCGAGCTGACGCTCGTCCCGCCTGCGGCTCTCAAGCTGAATCTCGATGCCGCCGGCGACCGGACTCAGAAAGCGGCCACTCCCGGCCCCAAGTCGCCGGTTCGCGGTCCCGCTCGAGGTGGATCCCGTTCGAGCGCCGCGCCTTCCTGGTGGGTTGCCAGAGCCAAGGACGCCGAAGTGAAGCCCGGCTTCAACAAGGCAGCGATGACGAAGGCCGCCAAGGAGGAACCGCGCGCGCCTGGCGGCCTCTTCGAGCAAGTGGGCGGCCTCTTGAGCGACCTGCTCGATCAAAGGTAAAATACGTGTTTACAAGAATTTAGCCATGACCAACACACGCGCTGCCGTCGCAATCCTCCTCGCGGTCGTCGTCCTCGCCTCGGCGGCCGGGCTCCGCGCCGAAATCATCGAGCAGATTCTCGTCAAAGTGAACGGCGAAATCTTCACCAAATCCGATCTCGAGCAGCGCCAGGTTTCCGCGCTGCGTCAGAAGGGTCAGCAGATTGACCTGAAGAACGATTCGGCCAACCAGCAGCTCCGCAAAGCGCTCGACGAGATTACGCCGCAAATCATGGTCGACGCGGTGGACGAAATGCTGCTGGTGCAGCGCGGCAAGGAGCTCGGCTACAAGCTGAGCGACGAGCAGTTCAAGGGCGTCCTCGACAGCATCAAAAAGGAAAACAAGCTCGAAAACGAAGAGCAGTTTCAGGCGGCCCTCAAAGCCGAGGGCATCACGATGGCCGATCTGCGCCGGAACCTCGAGCGCTCGATGCTCGTGCAGCGCGTTCAGCAAAACGAGGTGATGGGCAAGATCGGCGTGTCGGAAGACGAGGCGCGCAAGTACTACGAGTCACATCTCAACGAGTTCACGACGCCGCAGTCGGTCACGCTGCGCGAGATTCTCGTCGCGGTGCCGACTGACAACAAAGGGTTGAATGTCGCCGCCGACGAAGCCGCCAAGACGAAGGCCGGGGCCATCCGCGAGCGCGCGACGACAGGCGGCGAGAGCTTCGAGAAGCTCGCGTCGGATGTCTCGGACGCGCCGTCGAAAGCCAATGCCGGCCTCATCGGTCCGATCAGCATGAACGATCTCTCGGCGGACCTCCGCAAGATGATCGAGGCCCTGAAGGCGGGCGACGTCACGCCGGTGACGCGGATGGCGCGGGGGTATCAGCTCTACAAACTCGAAGCGCTCACGACGGCGCAGACCATGCCGTTCGAGCAGGCGCGGGATCAGATCGGCGATCGCGTGTTCACCGACAAGCGCAAAGCCGAGTACCAGAAGTATCTCGAAAAGCTTCGCGCCCAGGCGATCATCGAGTGGAAGAACCCCGACGTGAAGAAGGCCTTCGAAGCCGGTCTCAAGGCGCAGGCCACAGTCCCATCGCCCTGACGCCAGACGCCTCGACGCAACAGCATGGAAACTGCGTATCCGACGTCGCGGAACCCTGGCGCCGATCCCCTCGCTCCGCAATGGTTCGCCGTCTGGACCCGATCGCGGCACGAACAGGTGGTCCGCGATCAGCTGGAGCGGAAGCATTTCGACGCGTTCCTGCCGACAATTACCCGCTGGAGCCGCTGGAAGGATCGGAAGAAGAAGATCGATTGGCCGCTGTTTCCCGGCTACTGCTTCGTGCGCTTCGATCCCGCTGACACCCTGCCGATCTTGAAGTGCACCGGCGTCGTGAATATCGTGTCGTTCGAAGGCAAGCCTGCGCCGATTCCGGAATACGAGCTCGAGAGTATCCGCGTTCTGGTCGGAAGCGATCTGCAGTTCGATCCCTGTCCGATGATTCACGAAGGGATGATGGTCGAAGTCGCCTATGGGCCGCTACGTGGCGTCATCGGACGGCTGATGCGCAAGGACGCCCAGCGCGCGCGCCTCGTCCTGTCCGTGAATTTGATCGGCCAGGCGGTCTCGGTCGAAGTCGACGCAGCGGACGTAAAAGCGTACTGAACTTGAGACTTGATGAAAATCGGCGCTGTTGAACTGCCCTCCCCGTTGGCCATCGCGCCGATGGCAGGCATGACCGACACGGCATTCCGCCGCCTCGTCAAGCGCCACGGCGGCTGCGGCCTTGTCGTCACCGAGATGGTGAGCGCCGAAGGCCTGGTGCGCGGCATCGATCGCACCCTCGAATACGCCGAGTACACCGAGGAAGAACGGCCGATCTCGATTCAGATTTTCGGCGGCGATCCCGACAAGATGGCGGCGGCGGCGCAGGTTGTCGAAGGCATGGGCGCCGACATCGTCGACGTGAACATGGGCTGCCCGGTGCCGAAGATCGCGAAACACAACGCAGGCTGCAGTCTGATGCGCGAGCCCGCGCACGCCGCCTCGGTCATCGGCGCGATGACGAAGGCCGTGAAGATTCCCGTGACGGTCAAGATGCGCGCCGGCTGGAATGACGAAGACCGGAACGCGCCGACGTTGGCCAGGATGGTTCAAGATGCGGGCGCCGCGGCGATTGCCGTCCATGGCAGAACCGCGGCGCAGAGCTACAGCGGATCGGCCGACTGGGATCTGGTGGCGCGAATCGCTTCGGAAATGGCCATCCCGGTATTCGGAAGCGGCGACTGCATCGAGCCGCAGCAGATCGTCGACCGCCTGCGGTCGGGCGTCGGCGGCGTGCTCGTGGGCCGAGGCGTCCTGCGCAATCCCTGGATTCTTGCGCAGGCGGCGGATCTCATCGCGGGCCGCCCGGCCCGGCTGGTCACGCTGGAAGATCGCGGGCGCTTCCTCCTGGACTACATCGATCTGCTGCGGCACGAACGCGTCGATGAAACCCGCGCCCTCACCCACGACCGCTGGGTCATCAACAAGATGCGCGCCTTGGCGTCGTGGTACACCAAGGGCCTCGACAACGGATCGCACTTCCGAACCGCCGTCAACACGACCGATTCGCTGCCCGCACTGCGCGAGACGATCGGGTCGTTTTTCTTCGCCGGCCAGCCCGCCTCCCTCTAGCACCGTATCTTTCCGGACTCATTTGTCTTTCCGTTGACACGCCGCGCGCGGTGTGTAGAATCGGAACCATCTTCTCGTCACGCCCATGTGATTCAGAGTGCGCAGTCAGCGATCTCGAACGGCTCTCTTCGTTGAATGCCCTAGAATGATTGGCCAGATTCTGGTGATAGCCCTAGTTTTAACGGCCTGCTCACTGCCGCCGGACGGCCAAAAGAGGATGACCCCGGAATACGACCCCCGGACCGGGAAGCTCCGCCTCCTGAAATACGACTCGGATGGCAACGGCAAGGTCGACACGGTCAGTTACATGGACGGATCCCGGGTCGTGAAAATCGAGATCGACAAGGACGAGGACGGCAAGGTTGATCGCTGGGAGTACTACGGCCCCGATCAGAAACTCGAGAAAGTCGGTATCTCACGGGCCAACGACGGGAAGGAAGACGCGTGGTCCTACGCGGATGCGGCTGGTGCAGTAACGCGTCTCGAGATCTCGACCCGTCGCGACGGCAAAGTCACTCGCATCGAGCACTTTCAGGAGACGAAGCTCTTGTCAGCGGAAGAAGACGCCGACGGCGATGGGAAGATCGACAAGTGGGAAACCTACGACGGCGAGCGCCTGTCGTCCGTCGCTTTCGACACTCAGCACCGCGGCGTACCCGACCGACGGCTGGTTTACGCACCCGACGGAACAGCTCGAGTCGAAGTGGACGTCAAGGGCGATGGTCACTTTGTGCCGGCAAGGGGCGCGGCGGCGGCGCCGAAATAACAAATGAAATCCGTCGTCTATCTCGGTTGTCCGCCGCACGAACGGCTCGAAACGGAAAAAGCGCTGGGCGCCGCGGACGTGTCGGTCGCGTGGGCCGATTCGGTTCCACTCGCGCTCGCCGAACTTCAACGCCGCGACGTTCCGGTGCTGCTCGACCTCTCGCGCGGCGCAGCCGCCCTGCAGAGCGTGCGCGACATCCGATCGCAACGCGCCTCCGCGCTGCTGTTTGCCGTGGTCGACTCACGCCGGCCGGATCTGACGATCGAAGCCGTGCTGGCCGGCATGGCCGACGTTTTCGCCCGCCCGCTGAGCGGCCGTCGCGTCGCCAATGCGATTGAACGCGAGTTGACTGTCGACGCGCGCCAACGTGGGGCGAATGCTCAGCCGAGCGGCGACGATCTTTACGCCCACTCGGAGGCCATGCGGGCCGTCTCCGCCGTGATCGCCCGGGCGGCGACGATGCGCGCGGGCGTGCTGATTCGAGGCGAAGACGGAACTGGACGCCAGCTCGCAGCGCGCGCGATCCACAGCGCGCAGAACGGAGCTCACGGCGCGTTCGTGGCGATCAACTGTGCGGCCTTCGAAACCGAGCAGCTCGACGTGGAATTGTTTGGAGGCGCCGCCCGGCCGCAAACCGGCAAGGAGGGTCCGGGAGGTCTGGAGCGAGTCAGCCGCCAGAGTCGTCTGCACGAGGCACAGGGTGGGACCCTCTACCTCCAGAACCTCGCCGACGCTCCCACCCGTGTCCAGGCGCGGCTCGCCCGCGTGCTGCGCGATCGCGAAGCGAGGCTCGTCGAAACTGGAGAAGCCATCGGCTTGGACGTGCGTCCGATGGCCGGCGTCGAGCCCGGGTTCGAGGCCTCGGTACAGGACGGACGTGTTCGAGAGGACCTGTTTCGTCGGGTGTCTACCATCGCCCTCGATATGCCGCCTCTTCGCAACCGGCGGGAAGACATTCCAGCACTCGTCAACTACTTCGTGCGCCAGATCTGCGCATCGCTTGGCGTGCCGCCGAAGACGTTGTCGCGTCCCGCGCTGTCGCTGATTTCGGCCCTGCCCTGGCGCGGCAACGCACCGGAAATGCGCGCGCTGATCAAGAACATCGTCGTCGGCCTTCAGGGTGGCCGCGGCATCGGGCTCGACGACGTGCTGGTGCACGTCAAGCTGGACGCCGGATCAGTCGTCTTCGCCAACGGCGGCACGCTGAAAGAAGCGCGCGCCCGGTTCGAACGCGACTACATCGTCGCGATCCTCGACCAGCATCACGGCCGCATCAGCGATGCCGCGAGAGCGCTGGGGATCCAGCGCACCAATCTGTATCGCAAGATGCGATCGCTTCGCGTGCATCGCGACCGCCGTCAATAGCCGTCGACGCACCGTCTGTATCAAAATGGACACTCACGAGATGCTTGAGCGGCAGCTCGAAACTGCCGATAGCTGTACGCGTGAATCTTCTTTGTTTCTCTCGAATTGCCTGTTTCGCCGGGGTCATCGTCCTGGTGTTGGCCGCGGCTCCCCCGGCATCGGCGCAGTCGCCTGAGGGCGGTCCGGATCCGGCGAAAGTTCGCGTCCGGCTCGGCCCGTTGTGGATGAACCCCACTGTCTCTGTGACGAACTTCGGGATCGACCAGAACGTGTTCAATGAGCCGGTCAGTGCGTCGCCCAAACAAGATTTCACCCTCACCGCCACACCGACGACCGACGTATGGATTCGCGTGGGTCCGAGCTGGGTCGACGGCTCCATCAAAGAAGAGCTCGTCTGGTACAAGACGTATGCGACCGAGCGAGCCGCGAACAGCACGTATCGAATCGGCTGGAAGGTGCCGCTCAATCGGTTGGCGTTCGACGTCGGCGGCGCGTACGCGAACGTGCGGGATCGCCCAGGCTACGAGATCGACGCGCGGTCGCTGCGGATTGAAACCAAGGTCAACGGCTCGGTGGAGGTTCGCACCCTGAGCAAGACGTTCTTTGGCGCGCGCGCAGAACGGGTGCGGACAAATTTCGACAAGGACGCGGTCTTTCTCACGTCCAACCTCCACACCGAGCTGGATCACAGGACGACCACCACGGGATTCTTCGTCAGGCATCAGCTGACGCCGTTGACGTCGGTGACGTTCACGGCATCGCGGCTGCAGGACCAGTTCGATTTCTCGTCCCTGCGTGATTCCGATTCGAACATCGGGGCCGTGAGCCTGACGTTCGATCCGGTCGCGCTCATCAATGGCAGCGCGACCGTTGGTTATCGCGACTTTCGTCCGAGCGCCGCGGACCTTGCTGGTTATCGCGGCTTGACCACGGCAGTTAATCTGTCGTACACGGCTTCCGAGATGACGAAGTTCTCGGTGAAGGCGAACCGCGATATCGAGTACTCATTCGACACCGTTCAGCCGTACTATCTTCTGACGGGTGTCGAGGGTTCCATCGCGCAGCAGCTGTTCGGCCCGGTCGACATCGTCGGACGCCTCGGGTTTGAGTCGTTGGCCTATCGGGATCGGGCAGGGGCGGTGGTGGCGGTTGCGGATCGCGTCGATCGCGTTCGGACGTATGGCGCCGGTGTCGGGTATCGCCTCAGCCGGGATCTTCGAGTGGGGGTCAATGTCGATCGAAGCCAGCGCGACTCAGAAGTCGCTCAACGCCAGTATCGCGGTCTCAGGATCGGCGCGGCGGTCACGTATGGTCTGTAGCTACCGCTTCGCGGCCAGGTTTCCTCCCGACGCCGGCGTCTGACGGCACCCATGCCCCTGCGGATTGGATGCGATCTTGACGGTGTCCTCGCGGATATGGACGCAGGACTCCTCCGCGAAGCGGAATCGCTGTTTGGCAAAGGCGTAGTGCGGCGGCTCGAGGAAGGCGTTGAGGCGCATCCTCCGGACTCGGAACCGGGCGATCCCGCGGCTTCCCGCCCGGACACCACGGCTCCGGCGGTCCGGCTCCAGATCACGTCACGACAGCAGCGGCGGTTGTGGCAGCACATCGGGACCGTCGAAAACTTCTGGGAAGGACTCGCGGAGATCGAACCCGGCGTCGTCAAGAAGCTGTCGTCACTCGCAGACGAGCGGAGATGGGAGATCATCTTCCTGACGAAGCGTCCTGAAAGCGCCGGCGCTACCGCGCAGGTGCAAACCCAACGCTGGCTCCAATCGAAGGGATTCGCGCTGCCGAGCGTATTCGTGGTTCAGGGGTCCCGAGGCCGCATCGCTTCCGCGCTTCACCTCGACGTCATCATCGACGATCGTCCAGAGAATTGTCTGGATGTCGTGATGGACTCGAAACGCGCGCGCGCGATTCTCGTCTGGCGCGGCGATCCCGCCCAGTTGCCACCCGCTGCCAAACGGCTCGGCATCGGCGTCGTGAAATCGGTCAGCGAGTGCCTCGACATCCTCGCCCAGTTCGATGGTCCGGACAAAGACGAGCCTGGCGTGATGGCCCGTTTGAAGAAGCTGCTCGGCCTCGGCGAATCAGCGAGCGCCTGACGCTCTATTTCTTCTTTTCTGGATCGTCATCGCGGCGTTTGCGATCGTCCGGACGGTCACGCCACGGTCTGCGTGGCCCGGACGGCTTGGCCCGCCACGGCTTTCGCGGACTCGCCGGATTGCCACCCCAGGGTTTGCCGCCGCTGGACGGCCGAGCGCCCCAGGGCTTTCTGTTGCCAGGTGGTTTCGGACTCCACGGCTTCCTCTCGCCGGGCGGCTTCGAACTCCACGGTTTTCTCTCGCCTGGCGGCTTGGGCCTCCAGGGTTTTCCCTCGCCGCGCGCGTTCTGTGTCCAAGGCTTGCGCGGGCCGGACGGCTTCGATCCCCATGGTCGGTGTTGTTCGCCAGCAGGTTTCGCGTTCCACGGCTTGCGCGGTCCCGGAGGTTTGGCGCTCCACGGCCGATCGCGCCGCGGTTGATCGCCAGGCGACCACGCCCGCTCGGGACGATGCTTCTTTTTGAAACGATCGCGCGGATCCTTGTGCGCGCCGCCGGGCCGCCAGTCCGCACCGCGTTTCTCGCCGGTGAAGGCCGGCCGCCGTCCGGCCGCGCGTTCTGCCTCTGGCGAATCCCACAGCTTGCCGCGCGCGAACCACCTCATCACGACATCCTGATTGGTGCGCTTCAGCTGCGTGATGGTCGGCAGCAGCTCCTGCTGATCGCGGGAGCGAAACGCCGTCGGCTTGCCGTCGATCAGAATGGTCCAGTAAGCGAATCGTGGCGGCATAGGCTCATTCTGGAGGGGACAGACGCTTCAGTTTCTCGACCAGCGTCGTGCGTTTGAGATTCAGCAGCCGCGCCGCTTTTCCCTTGTTGCCGCCGGTTCGTTCGAGCGACCGCTGTATCAGGTCGCGCTCGATGTCGGCGATGAACGCATCGAGATCCAGCCCATCTTCCGGCAGCGTCACCGCCGTCGTGAGCGCCGTCTCCTGCGCTTTCTGCACTTCGGTCGGCAGATCGCCGACGTCGATCTGCGTTCGTCCGGCACTCAGGGCAACGGCCCGCTCGACGGCGTTTTCCAACTGACGGACGTTGCCCGGCCACGAAAACGACATCAGCCGGCGCATCGCTTCCTGCGACACCGTGAGCGCGGTCGGCGCACCGTTGCGGAGGATTGCGAGAAAATGCTGGACCAGGAGTGGGATGTCTTCCTTGCGTTCCCGCAGCGGCGGCAGGTGCACGGGAATGACGTTCAGCCGGTAGAACAGGTCCTCGCGAAACTGTCCCTCAGCGACCATGCGCGCCAGGTCGCTGTTGGTGGCGGCGATGACGCGCACGTCCACCTTCGTCGTGTGCGAGTCGCCCACACGCTCGAACTCGCGCTCCTGCAGCACGCGCAGCAGCTTCATCTGCAGCGCCGCGCTCATCGTCCCGACCTCGTCGAGAAACACCGTTCCCCTGTGCGCCTGCTCGAGGCGTCCCTGACGGTTCCCGACGGCGCCGGTGAACGCGCCTCGCACGTGGCCGAACAACTCGGCCTCGAGCAGTGTCTCGGGGATGGCGCTGCAGTTCAGTGCGACGAACCGATGCATGCGCCGCGGTCCGTTGAGGTGAATCGCTCTCGCCACGACTTCTTTGCCGGTGCCTGTCTCGCCCGTGATCAGAATCGTGCTGTTGGTCGGTGCGACGGTCTCGAGCAATTGGAAGAGCCGCGCCATCGGACGGCTCTTGCCGACGACGCCTTCGAATCGATAACGCTCTTCGAGCTGCGATCGCAGATACGCGTTCTCCGATTTCAACCGTCGCTGCTCGACCGCTGATCCGAGGACGTGGAGCAGCTCGTCGATCTGAAACGGCTTGCTGACGAAATCCGATGCGCCCCGTTTGATGGCTTCGACCGCATCCTTCACCGTCCCGTAGCCGGTGACGACGATGGCGATGATGTCGGGGTAGCGGGCGACGGCGGCTTCGATGACCGCGGAGCCGTCCACGCCGGGCAGCCGAAGGTCCGTGATGATGATGTCGAAGGCGAAGTCGGCCAGTCGC
>Ga0081455_10001561_pt1 | contig 10331 bp, 8 predicted proteins | sample TabmetS3T2R1_FD_70207 | JGI IMG/M metagenome (GOLD analysis project Ga0081455, IMG submission 70207) | Tabebuia heterophylla rhizosphere microbial communities from the University of Puerto Rico - S3T2R1 | ecosystem: Host-associated > Plants > Roots > Rhizosphere ... | reverse complement strand
GCAAATCCCGGTATTTTTTGCCTTCTACAATGCGCTTCTGTATAGCATTGAGCTGCGCCATGCGCCGTTCATCTGCTGGAATACCGAGCTGTGGTGGATTGGCCGGGGTATTTGTGACCTGTCGGTCTACGATCCTTCCTATATAACGCCGGTGCTGATGGGCGTTACTATGTTTATCCAGCAGAAGATGACGCCGACCACCGGAGACCCGATGCAGGCGAAGATCATGCAGTTCATGCCGCTAATGTTTCTCATGTTCTTTCTCAAAGCGCCGGCAGGTCTGGTAATTTACTGGCTAGTCAACAACGTGTTGAGTATCGCACAGCAAATGATCATCAACCGGACCTATGCCCCGGATATGGCCAAGACAGCAGTGGTCAGCAAGGGGTAGGCCATGGACCAGGTCGACACTATTGCTGCTATCGCTACTCCCCTAGGGATTGGTGGTATCGGTGTGGTGCGGATCAGTGGGCCGGCTGTCCTGTCCATGGTACAGCGTGTGTTTGTGCGCCCGAGTGGTGCGCCCTGCATCGCTCTAAAGTCACATCGGGTATACCATGGCTTTGTGGTGAATGACGCAGGCGAGCGGGTGGATGAAGTGCTCCTCTGTCTCATGCGGCGACCACACTCCTACACCTGCGAGGACGTAGCGGAGATTAGCTGTCATGGTGGGGTCATGACCATGCAACGCGTGCTAGAGGTAGTCATGGCGCAGGGTGCACGCGTTGCTGAACCTGGGGAGTTTACCAAACGCGCCTTCCTGAACGGTCGTCTCGATCTCACCCAGGCAGAGGCGGTTATTGACGTGATCAATGCTCGGACGCTCGCCAGCCACCGTGCTGCCTTGCAGCAGCTCGAGGGGGCCCTCTCCCGCCGTCTGCATGCACTCCGCGAACAACTGGTGCAGGTAAGTGTCTATCTTGAGGCTGGCATTGATTTTCCAGAGGAAGACCTAGAGTTGGTCCCCATTGCTGAGCTCATCGATCGTTTAGCGACCATTGGTACATGGCTTACGCGTTTGTTGGGGACGTTCACGCGTGGGCGGGTTGTCCGCGAAGGCCTGGCAACGGTCATTGTCGGCCGCCCGAATGTCGGCAAATCGAGCGTGTTAAATGCCCTGCTGGGCCGTGACCGGGCTATTGTATCGCCGCATCCGGGTACGACGCGCGATACGATCGAAGATGCTCTGGACATTGAGGGTATACTGCTGCGTATTATTGACACTGCGGGGATTCGTGCGACCGTTGACGCTATCGAACAGGAGGGTGTGCGCCGGGCCCGCGAGGCTATCGAGCGCGCCGAACTCCTGCTGCTGGTCTTCGATGGCAGTACGGCACTGACGGCCGACGACTACCTCGTGCTGGCTGAAACTGTTGGTAAGCCGCGCGTGTTGGTACGCAACAAATGTGATTTACCTGTCTGTTGGACACCTGCAGCTCTGGATGTTAGTGATGCGCCATGTCTCGATGTCTCGGCCTTGCGGGGAGAAGGATTCGGGGCCCTCGAGCAGGTGCTAGTGCAACAGGTATTAGGGCGTACACTGCTGGGACATGATGAAGTACTGTTGACGCAGGAGCGGCATCGCCAAAGCCTCGCCGTGGCCTTGCGCAATGTGCAAGCCGCAGAACAGGGGCTACGCCAGGATATCCCACTGGAATTTGTCGCTTTCGACGTGACCGAAGCCTTGCAGCAGATTGCTGAGGTCCTTGGCGAGAGTTGTACAGGAGAGGTCCTGGATCGTATCTTTAGTAGTTTCTGTGTTGGCAAGTAATAGACGGTGTCGTGTGGACCAGATGAGTCTCAGGAGACAGTTATGACACGCGTAGCAAGCGCGCGGTCTTACGAGGTCATTGTAGTGGGCGCTGGCCATGCTGGGTGCGAGGCGGCCCTGGCCGCGGCACGTATGGGATGTCACACTGCAGTGTTTACGGCAAACCTGGATAGCATCGCCCTGATGCCCTGTAACCCTGCGATTGGTGGCATTGCCAAGGGCCATCTCGTGCGTGAGATCGACGCCCTTGGCGGCGAAATGGCGCGCTGTATTGATAGGACAGGTATCCAGTTCCGCGTTCTGAACCGCAGTAAAGGCCCGGCGGTGCGTGGCTATCGCGCCCAGGCTGACAAGCTCCGTTATCGTCTGGAGATGAAGGCGGTACTGGAACGGCAAGCGGGGTTGGACATCAAGCAGGCCCTGATCGAGCGCCTGCTGGTGGAAGATGGCCGTGTCTGCGGTGTAGTGACGCAGATGGGCGAGACATATCAGGCACCGACCGTGGTCGTGAGCACGGGGACGTTTTTGCGCGGTATGATCCACATTGGTCTTAAACAGTTCCCGGCCGGCCGTGCCGGCGAGTTTCCGGCGAATGGCCTCTCTGAAGACTATGCACGTCTCGGCTTTCCGTTAGGGCGTTTGAAGACTGGCACGTGCCCGCGCCTGGACGCTCGCACCATCAATTTTGCTATCCTGGAAGAGCAGCCGGGCGATGAACCACCGCCGCCGTTTTCCTTTGACACTCAGGTGATTCTCCAGTCGCAACTGCCGTGTTATCTCACGTATACCAATGCTCAGACGCACGCTGTTATCGCTCAAAGCCTCGACCGCTCACCGCTCTACAGCGGTGTCATCAAGGGCATTGGCCCGCGCTACTGCCCCTCCATTGAGGACAAAATCAAGCGTTTCCCCGATAAGGAGCGGCACCAGATCTTTCTTGAGCCAGAGGGGAGAGATACCGTTGAAATCTACCCCAATGGGATTTCCACCAGCCTGCCGGAGGACGTGCAGGTGGCCCTGGTACGCTCTATCCGTGGCCTAGAGGAAGCGGAGATTATGCGTCCGGGCTATGCGGTGGAGTACGACTTTGTGCCGCCTACGGAGCTCAAGCCGACTTTAGAGACCAAGCGCGTCAGCGGGCTGTTTCATGCCGGGCAGATCAGCGGTACGACTGGCTATGAAGAAGCCGCGGCCCAGGGGCTTATGGCTGGCATCAACGCGGCGCTGCAGGTGCAGAGGCGCCCGCCTCTGGTCATCAAGCGCTCTGAAGGATATATTGGGGTGCTGATTGACGACCTGGTGACGCTTGGTACAACTGAGCCCTACCGTATGTTCACCTCACGCTCGGAGTATCGTCTCATCCTGCGCCAGGACAATGCGGATCTGCGACTGCGCGATAAGGGGTATGCTGTTGGTCTGGTGTCGGAGGAGAACTATCGGCACTTCTGTGAGAAACGCCAGCAGATCGAGGCGGAAATAGGTCGCCTGGCCTCCAGCCGCGTGATCCCCAGTGTGTCGGTGAACGCTCTGTTGCAGCAGCGTGGTACAGATGCCCTGACGCAGCCGGCTCTCGCTTCAGAGCTGTTGAAGCGGCCACAGCTAGACTACGATGAGGTAGTACGCCTCATGGGCGAGGAGCCCTCCTTGCCGCCCACCGTCATTGAGCAGGTCGAGATCCACCTGAAGTACGAAGGCTACATTCGGCGCCAACTCGAACAGGTGGCACGCCTGGAACAGTTCGAAGCCATGCCGCTGCCAGAGTCTTTTAGTTACTGGAAGATCCCCGGCCTGTCACACGAAATTCGCGAGAAACTGACGCACATCCAGCCGGCCACGCTGGGGCAAGCCGCGCGCATTTCCGGGGTCACGCCGGCCGCGGTCGCCATCCTCATGGTCTATTTTCAAAAGCACCGCGTGCAGCGTACCTATCATGGAGCTGAACTATCAGAAACGCCTCTGCCAGGCGTGTGAGCAGCGGGGTATTGCGCTTTCCATCGCGCAACTCGATGGTCTAACGCAATATCTAGCACTCCTGCTGCGCTGGCGTCCGCATCTCAACCTCACGGGGTTGCGTGACGCTGAACGTATGCTTGATGTGCTCATTGTTGAGTCGCTGGACTTTTTATGGGGTGATTTTTTCCTGCCTGGTATGCGCGTGCTCGATCTCGGCACTGGTGCTGGTGTGCCCGGGATACCATTGGCGATCTGTCGCCCTGACGTGCACGTCACACTCCTGGACCGCTCCGAAAAGAAGAGCGTTTTCCTGCGTCGTGTTGTCGCGTCATTGCATCTTGAAAACTGTCAACCCTGCTGCAGTACTGCTGAAGACCTGGCACGCCGTCTGCGCCCTCAGGAGTATTTCGATGTCGTGGTCTCGCGTGGCGTAGGGAGTATGGCCTACCTCATGCGCCTCACCGCACCGCTCCTCAAACCGGGAGGCCAACTCCTTTTACGCAAGCCCCTGCATACCCCTGAGCTGCAGGAAGCGGAGTTGCTGCGAGCTTCGCAGACGTGGGGAAGCCTCGAGATGTTGCCCTTACCCTGGGGCGCGTCTCCCTCTTGGGCGCTCTTTTCTATTAGGCGAGGCTTGCAGGCTCAATGATGCTTGCATCGAAGAGCCAGTAGTCGTCCCGGTCACCCTAACCCAGGAATCCAAGGGTAGGCGAGCTGAATCGCCCAAGATTCGGAAAGACTGCAGCAAGATCTGTGTTCCCAACGCCAAACCAGGCAGCGAGGGTAGCGCCGTACTGGTCGACTGCCACTGTCGGTATCCAGCGTCCTCGTGCGCCGCTTCCCTCATCTGTATCGTCCGGGCCGGCCGGTGCCAACGTGGGGAACACCGTGCCATTGGAGCTGGGGACGCCGTAGAAGTCCCCGCCGCGCACGGCGCCGCCCATGACGAGATGGTGCGAGCCCCAGGCATGGTCTGTTCCCAGGTTGCCGTTGGGCACGAAGGTACGAGCGAAGTCGGAGAGGGTGAACGTTACGACCTGTGACGCCACACCGAGGGACACCGTGGCCTCGTAAAAGGCCTGCATCGCGTTGCCCACCTGTGCCAGGAGGTCGGCATGTGTACCTGACGTGGGTTCGCCAGTGGCGACCTGGCCGCTGTGCGTATCAAAGCCTCCCAGTGCGCAGAAAAAAATTTGGCGGCGCATCCTGAGCGTTTCTCGCACGCTGATAAGCTTGGCGACTTGTTCCAACTGGTTTCCAAGGTTTGTCCGTGGCTGCAATGGGAACGGCGGTACGACTGGATCGCCCACCAGCCTGAGTGCTCCCTGGGCTTCCAGCGCCTTCCTGGTCACTTGGCTTACGCCCCGCACGAGCGTCAGATTTTGCTCGGTCTGGAGTAAGTCCCGCATAGCGCGATAGCGCGCATCGGCGTCTGGGGGAGTGGGGAAGCCATCGAGCGGCAACGCGGCATCAAGCCGCGTCGGCGCCGCAGCGAGGGCCAGCGCTTGCTCGGTATTGCCTGTCATAAAGATCGGAGTTCCGGCGGCCGATAACACGACCGGGAGGGCGCTCGCGTTCAGTTGAGTCATTTTATCAGCCGTACGCCCACCCCATCCTACTGTGCTCGACTCGTTTGCGACAGAGGTCTGCCACTGGTTCTGCTGATCGGCATGCGAGAAGAGGTTGAGGGGCACCCGCGCTGTACCGTTCCTATACGAGGTGCTGGTCGTCGGCTCCAGCAGCGGGCCCACATTGCAGACCACGGCCACCTTCCTTTGTCCCCACAGGTCGTGCAGGCCCTTTAAACTGGGATGGAACGCAAATTGGCTCCCAAGACTCGGGACGTTGATGGGCAAGAGACTGGGCTGTGGTATTGCGAGTCCAGTGTTCTGCCGTACGGCAGCATACGTCGCGTAGTCATCATAGGGGATAAGCATGTTGCCACTATCATTGCCGCCAAACAGAAAAATGCACACCAGAGCCTTGTAATCTCCCGCCTGCGCCAGCGCTTGCAGGAGACCAAAACGCTCAAAAGCCAGGACCGCTGTGCCAAACGAGGCGAAGGATCGACAGACAAACGCTCTCCGTGTGAATGCCATGTGACGCTCCTTTTGCGACTGTGTCGGCAGAGGGGCGTCCTCGCCCCGTTCCCCGCGACTGCGTCGGCGGAGGGGCGCCAGTTTAACGGCGCCCCGTTCCCCGCCACTGCGTGGGCGGAGGGGGGCCAGTTTAACGGCCCCCCTTCCTTTTACCGCTGGACTTGATACTGCGGCGATGTCGCAATGAGATACATAGCGGTCTGCGCGCGCAAACGCCGATGGTCGGCTGGAATACTGGCAACCGCCTCCCTGATGATGTGCCGCATCTCTCCCGACATCGTGCCATGCAGCAGCAGCTCGTTGAGCGCTGCGATGAGCTGGTCAGGATCGTTGCCGAGAGCATCCCACGCAGCAAGATCGATAGATGTGCCCGTGGGTCTATTCGGGGGATCGGCTGGGATGGTTGCAAAAATCACCCGGTTGACGAAGTTGTCACGCCGTAAAGAGGTCAGTGAAGAGAAGATCGTAAACTGCGGGCCCAGCACACCGGCTTCTCCGGGCATTCTGGCCGTGGGCGGATAGAAATTGAACACCGACGGCGCCCTGAACACCTCCTGGCTCATAGCGCCAGACCCAATGGCAGATCCCTCGACATTTAACGCGTCCAACACACCGTCGCTTGTTGCCTTGAACGCACGCAAGATGTTTGTGATGAAGAGCACTGGCTCACGCAGCTTGCCGTAATTGGGCTCGACAGCAGGGTCCTTAAAATCGCCGCGGGCTTCTGGATCGAGGAGGATCGCGCGCACAACCTCCTGCAACTGTGTCGGGGCCTCGCGCTTGGCCGCGAACACGCCGGCAATACGTTCGACGTAGCCAGGGCTCGGGTTACTGGTAACCAGATGCTGGATGAGCTGTTTGCTGATGAAAGGCGCCACATTCTGGTGATGGATAATGTTGTCGATAGCGGCGCTGAGGTCCTGCTCTTGCGACTGTCCCGTGGGCAGTGTGACCCCGTTCAACAACGTCTTCGGACCCTGGTCATGGTAATCCTCCCGGCCTTGTCCATCGCGGCGGACTCTCATCGGATCACGGTAGTTCGGCACAGTCCCGCCGATATCAGCCGGGCCTGCCAATGCCGGTGCCAGGATCCAGCCAGTCAAGACCCGCGCGAATTCCTCGATCGTATGCTGGTTGTAGGTCGCGATGGGATCCCCGTTGCCATCTACTTGACGTGTGCCATCCTGATGCAACAGAAAAGTGCCGATGGTAAAGAGTTGTAGGATCTCGCGCGCGTAATTCTCATTGGGTTTGGAGCTTAAGCCGCTCTGGCAGACATCCACCTCGGGAGGTGTGCGCGTCTGGCATCTATTGTTCAGCATATTGAGGAAACGACCCATGGCCGGGTTGAGCGTCACGTCAGAGAGCAACTGGCGGAAGTTGCCGAAAGCGCTGCGATAGAGCAGCTGCTGATAACCTCGCATCCAGCTCGGCAATCGGACATCGACAGCGGACACCACCAGTATCTGGCCCAGAGCGAAAGCCACGCGCTGCCGCAGCTGGTCTTGCCCGTACAGCGCGTTCGAGAAGAAATGGCGCTGCAGCAAGTACAGCGTATAGTTGTCTGTTTGGCACGTTCCTGTGCAGCTTGGAGGCCGCCGCGGTGGCCAAAATTCCAGCTCTGGGTAATCGCTCGTCGGTGCCGCGAACTGTTCAGTGAGAAAAGCCTCAAAGCCGATATCCTGCACATGCGCGACCAGCTCAGAGGTCGGACCAAAGGTGGATTGTTCAAGGAAGCGCACGGTATCAGCCCTTGAGGGCTGCGCTTCGACGCGGTGGACACTGATGACCGCGAAGACAAGTAATAGATGGAGAGACCTCAAGAGCATCCGGCCAACATGGGACATACGTATCTCCATGGTGACGCCCCCTCTGTAATGCCGGTGGATTCTCAGCAGAAAGGTCAACTCTGAGAGCTGACGGGATAAACCACTCCCGTAGATGGTTGGTTGAACATACGGAACTACCCTAATTTCTTATTACAACACAGGGCAATCGTCAAGATGTGCAAATAGCACCTCTCCTGACAGTGCGGCCATCAAAGTGTGTGGTGTATACTGGTTGACGCCATAGTGCCCGACGTGGGCACAGTGCGCAACCGCTGAGTAGAGGGGGGAGAGTATGTCTGAGCTCCTAATCGGCACGCAGAGTGGTGTGTTTCGGCTGGGAAACGACGCGAACCTCCAGCACGAGGAGGGCCCAGCAACGGTCGCCTTTTTGACCTGTGCCCACGAGGGCGTGATGGCTTTGACACAGCAGGGTGCCCTGTGGCGCAGGACCAGTCGCAACAGTTGGGAACTGGTGCACGAGCACCCGGTTGCGGAGGATATCTGGGCCTGTGGCGCTGATCCACGTGTGCCCGGTCGACTCTACCTGGGGGTGTCGCCGGCCCTGCTGTATTGGAGTGACGACGGCGGGGCAAGCTGGACGGCGTGCGAGGCCATACGCCGCATTCCGGGCTACGAACGCTGGACCTTCCCGCCACCTCCACACATCCCGCATGTGCGGTCAGTGATCCCAGACCCGCAGGTCATAGGGGCTGTATACATTGGTGTCGAGGAGGGTGGAGTTTATCGCAGTGGGGACCAGGGCGAGACCTGGGAGAGCTTGAACGATGGACTGTATTGGGACGTCCACACAGTGATGCCGGCGCCCACAGGTCTACGGCTATATGCCACTACCGGCAGAGGATTTTACCGCAGCGATGACGGCGGCCAGCACTGGCGATACCTCATGAACGGTCTGGAACGTCGTTATACGGTGCCGCTGGTGGCGTCGCAGCAGGGACCGGACAGGCTCTACACCGCCGCGGCGGCTGGTCCGCCTCCGAGCTGGAGCCAGGGCGCCAATGCGGCCCTGTATCGCAGTGACGATGGTGGTGAGCACTGGGTGCGCCTGGAGCAGGGCCTGCCCCCGCAGTTTGACGTGATGGTGCGGCAGATCGCTGTGGATGACGCTAGCAGCGTGTTTATTGCGGCCGGCCCTGAACTGTTCGTCAGCCACGACGCCGGTGACAGCTGGCGACGGCTAGCACAAGGGCTGCCCACGGTCCAGGCCCTAGTCGCAGTGTGAACCCTACGCCATCCCGACGTCTCTCCCCTTTGGGGCCAACTCCCTCCTTTTCACAAAGGGGGGAGTTTCCGTGCGCCTATCACTCCAGCTGGTCGCGTCTGGAGTATAGGAAATTCGAACGGCCTTTTCCACTGCGCCTTTTCCACCGCCCGCGTCCGTCCACCCTGTGCCACCCTGCAACCGCGCCGGCTGCCGTCGCCCGGCCCCCGTCCTGTCCGTGCCCTGGGCGTGGGCCTGCGGCGTCCAGCGCTGGCACGGTAGGGGGGGCTCCCGGTGGCCGGGGGGACACGGGCGGGGTGCGGGGAGGCGCCAGCGGGTGGGCGCGGGTGAAAAGGGGCTTTATATTTCCTATACGCCTCGTAGATGCTCGGTCCTACCGGCTTCTCGCGCAGCATGGCCCGCGACAGGGCCATCAAGCACGAAACGATAGGGTCGATCTTGTCAGCACTGCGGGCTTTATCGGGCTTGATATTGCCTTCAACGCACTCATCGTCTCAGCCGCGCCAGCGCAGGCCCCGCCGCGCGACCGCCGCTGGTGTGGCGAGCTGGGGGAGCTCCCGGTCGGTGGCGCGGGGAGAAAAGTGCGTTTATAATTCCTATCCTTCGCAATTGTGTTAGAACACGCCCTACGCTATAGTCGTAGCGATCTCACCTAGTGAGAATGATGTGCCATAGCCTGGGGTAGGCATGGGCATAGTGCGAGCGCGAACATGGGTTGGGAGAGCAGCCATGGCCATGATCAAAGAAAAACCAGCGTCGCAGCAGGAAGCAGTGGCCCTCACTGTGCCGTCGGTGGGACGCTGGCAAGTGATGAAGAAAACCCTGGCGTCGCGACGGGAGGCGTATATGTTTGCGTCACCCGCGCTGTTTCTGATTGTGCTGTTTGTGGTTTTTCCGCTCGTCTACTCGTTTTATTTGACATTTCATAATTACGACCTTGCTATTGGGCCGCCGGCTGATTATGTGGGCCTGGATAATTATCGGGAAATGCTCGAGGACAAGCGTTTCTGGCGCTCATGGGTGAACACGTTCCTGATCATCTTCCCGGCGATCACCGGGCAACTCCTCCTGGGGCTGGGCATTGCCTTGCTGCTCAACCGTCCCATCCGTTTTCGACCGGTGTTTGCCAGTTTGCTGATCATTCCTTCTATGGTGTCGCCAGCGTCTGCCGCCATGGTGTGGCGGATGTTGCTGGGAGTCAAGTATGGGGGTGTGAACAACTTGATGCGGCAGGCTGGCATTCTGGATGTGTACTTTGACTGGTTTGCCACTCCGGCGTTGGCCATTGCCTCCATTGTGGCGGTGGAGATCTGGCACAACACGTCGTTTATGATGATCGTGTTGCTGGCCGGGCTGCAGGCGATTCCCCAGGAACTCTACGAAGTGGCTGAAGTCGATGGCGCCTCGGCCTGGCGGAAATTTTGGCACATTACGTT
>Ga0081455_10008969_pt1 | contig 10332 bp, 6 predicted proteins | sample TabmetS3T2R1_FD_70207 | JGI IMG/M metagenome (GOLD analysis project Ga0081455, IMG submission 70207) | Tabebuia heterophylla rhizosphere microbial communities from the University of Puerto Rico - S3T2R1 | ecosystem: Host-associated > Plants > Roots > Rhizosphere ... | reverse complement strand
CGTCGGACCGGGGCATGGCCCGTCGTGTCGGAGGTGCGGATAGAGGGTATCGAGTTGCCGTACCTTGCCGTCGGCGCCCCAGCGGAGATAGCCGTAACGGGCATTTCGCAGATACGCATGCGAAATGGTCTCGAAGCCGCGTGCAGCGTAGAAGCGAGCTGCGAGCTCGTTGGCCACCGCTTCATTGTGGACCAAGTCGTTCTCGCGCGCTGACCTGATCGCCTCTTCGTACAGGCGTTCGGCGTCCAGCTCCCGGCCTTCGAGGCGAGCGATCTCCGCGCCGACCAGCGCGGCGCGGTTCTCGAAGTTGTCCGGGCAATTCTCCGCCCAGACTTGGAGCTGTCGGTGATGGGCGGCCAGAGCCTCCAAATGCTGCTGGCGCGGTTCGGCCGCTGCGGTGTCGCAGGACGCGGCGCGGGACAGCGCGCCGTAAAACTGATATTCGGCCGTTTCAAAGAAGGATGGCGATGTCCACAGCAGCCGTTGCGCCCGCGACGAGGCCTCGATGGCCGCAGCATAATCGCCGGCAAAGAAGCGCGCCTGCAGCTTGCGAACCCAATACCAGCACTCGGCACGCGCCAAATCCGGGTTTTCTGAGAAACGGCGCTCAATCCGAAGCTCGTCAAACTGGTTGTCATCAAAGGAGCCGAATGTCGACGTCAGTCCCCGGAGAGTCCGGACCAGCCCGAGCTGCGTGGCAATGACGTCAATGACGAGACCGATCCGCGCCTTCTGCGCAAACGCGAGGCCATGCTCGGCTTCGCGTTGCACATCAACGAGCGGGTCGCCCGCCGCGAGAAGGTTCGTGTTCAGTTGGTTGCCGCAGTAGGCCGCGTAACTGAGGTCGCCGTTCTTGTTTGCCGCCTCGAACGCGCGGCGCATTAAGTCACGCCCAGCCCGGACATGTCTCGTCCACGGCAGGACGAAACTTCCGAAGCACATATAGGTCCTGGCCTGGAAGTGATTCAGTCCGTGCTGTTCGACCAGCTCATAGCCGAGCTGACCGAAGCGATAACCGGCCTTGTAGTCGCCGAATGGCGCGCAGGCGACCATGCCAAGCCGAACGTAGGCGACGCACGAAGCGTCGCTGTTGCCGCCCTCGAGGCTGAGATTGACGGCCCGACAGATGACCAGGGAAAACAGGTTCGCATCCGTATACCCGGCAGGCGTCGGGAGTTTGGTCAGAACATCCAGAGTGGCGAGGGATGCCGGGTCGCTCATCAAAGGCAACTCGACGAGTGCCTCGATCGGGCGGTCTCGGAGGGTTGACCAGATCCGCTCGTATTCGCGTCGCGCTTCCTCTTCTGTTGGATGCGGCGACCACTCGATGCCCCGATGCCGCAGGTAGTCGAGAGCGACGGTGATGGCGCGGCTGCTCTGATCCAGGGCCGTGTACAGATCCACGCGCAAGCACGCGACGGTCCCTTGTTCGACCGCATCTGTGGCGCGGGCTGAAAGCGCCGCCAAGCGCTCCTCCGCGGCCGCCAGTTCGCCGGTCAGGAACTCGCATTCGGCCCGATGTATCTCCAGAGAGAAGGCAAGTTCATGCCGGCGCGCCCAGCCATCCTCCGGCAGCAGCGCCGCACCGGCAATGAGATAGGTGAGCGACGCGGCGTAGGCGGTCGACGCTTTGGCGCGCTTGCCTGCGAGCAGGTTGAGCTCGGCCAGGTCCTCCCGCTCGTCTCGTGAGGTGATCAACGCTGCGCCGCGGTCGAGCTGATTGACAATCTCGAAGATCGCCTCGTCCCGTTTCTCTAGGGTCGTCTGCGCGGCGAGCAACCTCCCTATCCGGAGGTGGGCCTCGGCGCGCAATGCTTCCGGGATCAGGGAATAGGCGGCTTCCTGGACACGGTCGTGGACGAACCGGTAGGCGCCCGCCAGGCGCTCAACCAACTCCTGACGGACGGCCTCCCACAGAGCCGCGTGGACCTGCTCCTCCGCGGTCCCGAGCACGATCGAAAGCATGGTGATCTCGGCGACGTTGCCGAGACACGCCAGCTGCTGTAACGCCTTCTGCGTTTCGGCCGGCAGGCGGGTCAGCCTCCCAACCATAAGGTCCACCACATTGTCGGTGTACCCCTTGGCGCGAATGCGATGGAGATCCCAGCACCAGCGCGCCGCGTCATGATCGAATGAGAGCAAGCCCTCTTCGGCGAGCGCAGAAATGAACTGAATGGCGAAAAACGGATTGCCACCCGTTTTCTCATGCACCAGCTGCGCCAGCGGGGCGGCACGCTGCGACTCGCAGCGAAGAGCATCCGCAATCAACTGCCCGAGGTGGTCACGGGCAAGCGGCACCAGCGTGATCTCCTCGATCTTTGCGCCGGCTTTCTTGATGGCTTCGAGCTTGCGCCTCAGCGGATGGGCAGCATGGACCTCGTTGTCCCGATAGGCGCCGATCAGCATCAAGTACTGCACGTCCGCTTGGGTCAGCAGGTCCTCGAGCAGGTCGAGCGTGGCCGCGTCGAGCCATTGCAAATCGTCGAGGAAGAGCGCCAGTGGATGTTCCGGCCGGGCGAAGACGCCGATGAAGCGCCGGAACACCAGCTGGAAACGCCGTTGGGCGTCCTGCGGCGGAAGCTCAGGGACCGGTGGCTGTTCTCCGATGATCAGCTTGAGCTCGGGGACGACGTCGACCATGAGCCGTCCGTTCGGGCCCAGCGCGTCTAGAAGCGCATCGCGCCAACCGCTCAGCTTGGCGTCGCTCTTGCCGAGAAGAGGCCGGACGAGACTCTGAAAAGCCTGCACGAGCGTCGCATACGGGATGTCGCGCTTGTATTGATCGAACTTTCCTGAGACGAAGAGCCCGCGCGGTGGCACCAGCACCTTATGGAGTTCATTGACGACCGAGGATTTTCCGATCCCGGAATATCCGGAGACCAGTACCAACTCCGGCGCGCCGCTCTTGACGATGCGATCGAAGGAGGCGATCAAGGTCTCGACCTCGCGCGCCCGCCCGTATAGTTTCTCAGGGATCAGCAGCCGGGCGGGCGTGTCCTGTTGGCCCGGTGGGAAGTCGTCGATGTCACCCCTGGCTTCCCATGCGGCCAGGCAGCGTCGCAGATCGCGCTCGACGCCGCCCGCGGTCTGGTAACGCTCCTCGGCCAGCTTGGCCAGCAGCTTCATGATGATGGCCGAGATCGGGGCCGGGACATGCTCCAATCGCTCGCTTGGTGGCACCGGCTGTCTGGCGATATGGCAGTGCACCCACTCCATGGGATCGGCCGCCGTGAATGGCAGGGAGCCCGTGAGCAGCTGGTAGAGCGTGATACCGAGCGCGTAGAGGTCGCTGCGGGCATCGATCGAGCGGTTCATGCGTCCGGTCTGTTCGGGTGCCATGTAGGCGAGTGTGCCAGCGATCACCTCGGGCGGCGTGGGGGCCTGACGCTCGCGCGGTAGACGGGATGCGATACCGAAGCCGGTCAGCCAGACGTCGCCCGTCGCGGCGTTCGTGAAGACGTTGGCCGGCTTGACGTCTTTGTGGATGAGGCCGCATGCGTGGAGCCGTCCGAGCGCCACCGTCAGGCCGATGGCGACGCGCAGGAACGGTGTCACCTCCCAGGGCTGCCCGACGAGCCGCGCCAGCACCTCGCCGCCCGGGTCGGCGAGGACGAGCGTCCGCCGCCCCTGGTGGGGCACCAGCGCCAGGGGGCACGCGGCCCAGGTGGGCTCCAGTGCCTCGCGCAGGGCATAGGCGTGTGCTAGCCGCTGGAGGCTCTCCGGCGCGGGCTGGGCGAGGACCGGGGCCATGACCAGGAGCGGCGCCAGCGCCGCATCCCGCACGCTGCGGGACAGGACGAATTCCCCCTCCGCCCAGAGCGGCTCGAATAGGTACTGTGACAGCTCGTCCATGACATGACCTCCTACGGACCCGTCGCCGCCAGCGTCCAAGCGGGACCCCACTGCCGCGCGTACAGGATGAAGCGCAGCGACACCCGCGCCAGTTTCCCCGGGGGCGCGAGGGCGCTCGCTCAGCCCTGAGCCCCTGCCCCGCCTTCTGTGACGACCGCATCACCCTGCGCAAGGCCTCCTCGGGGAACGGTGTGTACACAATGTCCACGGCCCCGGCGTACAACTGGAGGGCCCCGCGCACAGACGCCTCATCGTCGTCCATGGCCATCAGGGAATGTTCGGACAGACGTGCCTTGCATCGCTTTCGAGATCACGGCCAGGCGGCCTGGCGTGAGCGCGATGGCATCCCACACGGGCGAACGATCCCGAGCTTTTCCATCCTGGAGATCAGGGTGGTGCGCTTCAGGCCCAAACGTGCGGCGGCCCCGTGGGGGCCTGCCACCACCCCGTTGGTAGCGCGCAGGGCGTCCAGAATATGCGCGCGCATCGCGTCGTCCAGCGTCTCCGACATCGTCGATACGGGGGAGGCGCGGCGGACCTCTGGGCTCCCCGCCGGGACCTGAGGCCACAGGATGCCATTGGCGGACAGGATCACGGCGCGCTCGATGACGTTTTGCAACTCCCGGACATTCCCCGGCCAGTCATAGTGCACCAGCCTTTCCATCGCCTCGGCGGGAATGGACGCGCTGGGCTTGTCCAGCTGGTGCGCATAGTGCTGGGCGAAGTGCCGCACCAGCACCGGAATGTCGTCGCGCCGCTCGCGCAGGGGCGGCACCGTGAGCGGAAAAATGTTCAGGCGATAGTAGAGATCCTCGCGAAACGTGCCCTGCTGGACCATCGCCAGCAGATCGCGGTGCGTCGCCACCACCAGGCGGACGTTGGTGCGCAGTGTGCGCGAGGAGCCCAGGCGCTCGAACGTGTGTTCTTGCAGCACCCGCAAGAGCTTGGGTTGCAGCGCCAGGGGGAGATCCCCGATTTCGTCCAGGAAGAGCGTCCCCCCGTTGGCCAGTTCAAAGCGCCCGAGGCGCTGGGTGAGCGCTCCCGTGAAGGCGCCTTTTTCGTGGCCGAAGAGCTCGCTTTCCAGGAGGTCGGGCGGGATGGCGGCACAATTGAGCGTCACCAAGGGGTGCGTGCGCCGCCCGCTGCAGTGGTGCAGCGCCCGCGCAATCAGTTCTTTGCCGGTGCCGGTCTCGCCGTCGATGAGGACGGTCGCATCGGTCGGGGCCACGAGCTCCACCTGTTGCAGGACGCGGCGCAGTGCCGCACTGTGCCCCACGATCTTCGCGAAACGGCTGTCCGTGCGGTGGTCGTCAGCAGCGGCCGGGGTCGCTGTGGCCGGTGGGTGCTGGCCTGGCGCCATCGGGCGGCCGCGATGCAGCGCCTGCGCGACGGCGTTGAGCAGGTCCTCGTCGCGGAACGGTTTCGTCAGGAATTCGCTGGCCCCGGCTTTCATAGCGCGCACCGTCATCGGGATGTCGCCGTGACCCGTGATGAAAATGATGGGCAGCGGCGCATGGCCCTTGGCCAGTTCCTGCTGCAGATCGAGACCACTGCAGCCCGGGAGCTGGACATCGAGCACCAGGCAGCTGGGAGCGTCTGGACGCTGGCTGGTTAAAAACTCGTGCGCCGAGGCAAACGTCTGGACGTTCAGCCCCGTGGAGCGGAGCAGATCGCTCAGACTCTCACGCGTTGACTGGTCGTCGTCAACAACAAAGACGCATGGATTGTCTTCAGGCATGGCTGCACCTCCTGGCGGAGTCGGACCTCCTTCTCAGCACCAACTCATCACGCGCTTGGTGTCACGCAGGTTTGAGCGCCACCTCTATGGCATGGAGGAGATCCTCCTCGCGGCAGGGTTTATACAAAAAGGCCACCGCACCGGCGGCAAGGGCGCGCGCGCGCACGTCGTCATCGGCATACGCCGTGACGAAGATAATCGGCATGCCCCAGTGCGCCGCCACCAGCTGACGCTGGAGCTCGAGTCCGTGCATGCCAGGCAGGCGCACATCGAGAATCAGGCACGCCGTCTCGGGCGCGTGATGCGCCTGCAAGAACGCTTCCGCCGACGCAAAGCCTTGCACACGAAATCCCACGGATTGGAGCAGATCGTCGAGCGAATGCCGCAGCGCGTCGTCATCGTCGACAATCGTAATCAGCGGCACGCTGGGCATGCCCTCTCTCCTCTGTGTACGTGGCTCTGCCGGGCCATCGTCTCGTGCTCCGGCATGCCCTACGCCGCCTCCTGGGCTCCTACGCGTGCGCCCTTGCACAGGCACTGGACTCTACTCTACCGTCCGCGGGAGAGCACGTCTATCATCCTTTGGGCAAGGTAGCTACGACTTTGGGGGGAGGAGGCTGAGCTGATCAGCTATTCTGATGAGGTCGGCGAGGGACTCAGCGCGCATCTTGGCCATCACCTGCTTGCGGTGCGTTTTCACCGTGGCCTCGCTCGTGCCTAGCTCGCCCGCGATCTGCTTGGTGAGCAGCCCTGCCACCATCCGTGCCATCACGTCCCGCTGTCGCGGGGTAAGCGTGTCAAACCGGCGGCGCAGGGCGGCCATCTCCGCCTGCTGCACACGCGCGTGGCGGTCGCGTGCGAGCGCCTGGTGCACGGCGTCGAGCAAGTCTTGGTCGCGGAAGGGCTTGGGCAAAAAGTCCACGGCCCCGGCTTTCATCGCCTGCACGCTCATCGGGATATCGCCATGGCCGGTGATGAAAATAATGGGGAGGGCCAGGTTGCCCGTCGCCAGCCACCGCTGCAGCTCCAGCCCGCTGAGGCCTGGCAGCCGCACATCGAGCACCAGGCAGCTGGGCACCTCCGGGCGCGGGCGGCGCAGGAACTCCTGCGCCGACGCACAGGCGGCGACCCGCAGCCCCACGGACTCCAGGAGGTCCTGGAGGGACGCGCGCAGCGACGCATCATCATCGACGACGTAGACGATCGCGTCTCCTTCGGTCATGACTCTCTCGTCCTCAGCCAGGAGCGTCCACGACACGATGGCGCCCTGTGGTGACGCGCGTGTCGTCCACCGCCGTCTGCCGCGGTCCTGGAGCGTAGACCACGTCCTGCCCGTCATCGTCCGTGTGTCTCAGGGCTGCTCGTGCGAGCATGCAGTGTGGTGGACGTGACATTGCCTGCACGCGTGTGGGAGCTGGGGCGGTCGACCCAGCGCGAGCGCAGGCGGGGGTGCCATCGTGCTGTGGTAAGTCGTTTGGCCAGCTCCCATGGTGCCATTATACGTCGTCTTACCCTGGAAGTCATGTGGCCTCAGGCCCCATCCGCCGTGTCGACATGCCGTCACCGGTCACCACATGTCGGCACCATCTGCCGGGGGGCCTTGGAGGGGTCACGTACCTCCACGCTGCTGGCGCCGATAACGAGCCACGTATTGCCCTTATGGGCAGCGAGAAAGGTGTGTCCTCGTATCTGCAGCACCTCCCCGTTGTTATGCCACCCGCCAATCTCGAGGTGCGGCGCACACAGGACGTACATCCGCAGCTTCGGCAACAACGCCGCAGGCGCCTCGAGACGGGTACGCACCAGCAGACAGTTCTGGTGCGGGTCGCCCAGGACGGTCTTGTGGATACGGTAACGCCCCTCCTTCTCTCGGTTGATCACTTCAAAGTCGAGCGCCGCCTCTGCAATGCAGTCAATCTCTCCGACACAGTTCCTGCGCTCGTCGTGGAAAAACGTTGCGCCATCGGTGCCCAGGAACTGCAGGTCACGGATCTGTGGTGAGTCGATAGTCGGGTAGTAGACCTCGGTGATGGACCCGCAATCGAGCGTGTACCAGACGCGGCTGGATGTTGAATAGGCTGTTCCCACCGCCACTTTGGCGCCGCGGGTCCACCGCGGCTCTATACCGGGGCCGCCGGGCGCGAGACGTGGAGAACTGAGGCTCGTCATGATTGATCCCTCCACACATTGTTGAGCGCATCTGCAAGGTGGTGTCCATGGGCATGCGAAGGCATCGCAGAGGCGTGCGTCTTTGGAGGCGATCAGCCCTGTAACGGTGAGGAGATACGCTGCGCCTCCGCTCGATTTGACGCGCTACAAAGTCTGAGAAATTGAGCGTCACTGGTTCATTTGACCATCTATCCGGCTGCCACCTGCGCGCGCGAGGCAGAGGTGAGTGTCGCCTCGGCAACGTTGTGCACCGACGCCACGGATGAGAACAATGGAATAAGCCCCTCGACGAGGGTCGGGTGCGTCAGTATGGCGTCGCGCAGGGCGGTATAGGGCAGGCCGGCGAGCATCGCAATCTGCACGGAAGACAAGATTTCCCCCGCGCCGACACCAAAACCGGTGAATCCCAGGATGCGATCCCCGTTGACCTCAACCAGCGCTTTGAGGAATCCGCGTGTTTCGGACAGCGTGCTCGCGCGCATGACCGCTGCCATCGGGAGCTTAAACAAACGATAGGCGATGCCTTGGGCTTGCGCTTGCTTCTCACTGAGTCCAACGCGGGCCAATTCTGGGTCCGTGAACATGCAGTACGGCACGTGTCTTCCCGTCGTCACACGGTTACCGCCAGTGAGGCTGTCATAGACCACACGAAAATCGTCCACGCTCACGTGGGTAAACTGCGGACTGCCTGCGACCTCGCCGATCGCCCACACGCCGCGCGCCGTGGTCTCCAGCCGTTCGTTCACCTGGATGTACCCGCCATCGGTCACTGCGACGCCGGCTACCTCCAGGCCGATGCCCTCGGTGTTCGGCACGCGGCCCGCGGCCACCAGCAGATGACTCCCCTCGAGCGTTGTCTCCTCTCCGTCTTGTTCGAGAGCCATCCTGACGGACTGGCCTGACGTGCCCGCTATCTTCGTGACCCTTGCGTTGAGAACGACGTCGATCCCCTCGTCCTCAAAAAGCTGTTGAAGAGCTTCCGTGACATCGTCGTCTTCGCGATGCATCAGTCGATCATTGCGATCAATCACCGTCACCTTGCTTCCGAAGCGACGCATCGCCTGGGACAGCTCTACTCCGACATAGCCGCCGCCGATCACGAGCAGATGTGCGGGTACTTCATCCAGTTCGAGTGCTTCGATATGTGTGAGGGGTTGCGCCTCCACAAGGCCAGAAATGGGTTCGAGCACAGCGCGTGTCCCGGTGTTGATGATCACATTGGTTCCTCGGAGTTGACGCGTGGTGCCGTCAGGCAGTGTGGCCTCCAAAGTCTTGGGGCCAATGAAGCGTCCGGAGCCGAGGATGAATGCCGCGCCGCTCGTCTTGTAGTTGTCGAGATACACGTCATTCCAGCGCGATACCATCCTGCGTTTGCGTTCGCGCACAGCGCGCATGTCGACGGTGAAGTCTCTTTTGGCGATGCCGAACTCTTCACTTCTGCGAAAGTACGAAGCAACCTTCGCACTGTGAATGATGTTCTTGCTGGGCAGACAGGCGATATTCGGGCACGACCCGCCGACGTATTGACGCTCGATCACCGCGACACGTTGTCCTTGCTTGGCAAACGTCCACGCAGCGATGGTTGATCCCGTGCCCCCGCCGAGGATCACCAGATCGTATGCTTCAGAGTCGGTCTTCTTCAATGACTGGGCGGACGAAGTGTTCTTCGTGCTCTTCATGCGACTTTTCCTTTCCGAGCGACAGGTGCACTCTTGGCTTGCATTGATTTCATGAGGTCGGCCACCGACGCTCCTCCGAGCGACAGTCCGTACCCAACTTCCCGCACGATGCGCTCCTTCAGCGATAGGCAGCGAAGTAGTCAGCTTGCAGTGTTGGCATAGCATGCTCCTCTCTAGTTTGCTTCCTCAGCATGCATGGCTTTTCGCCCGCATACGACTTCCTGTTGCCCGTGGTGGAAGATGCAGCGTTTGTTGTTGGCGTGGTGGAGTTTGGCGCAATACGGAGCGGCGCCGCCGCGCACGCGCAGAAAAACCTCGGCCGCGCAGAACATGCCCAACGTCGGTGCTATGAAATAAATCCAAATCGCGTGCCAGTAGCTGGCGTGCCATGCTGAACCGAACGTCCGTGCGGGGTTCATACTCATCCCGGATAGCGGTGTTTCGAACGCGATGTATATCGCGTACAGGGCACCGACAACATACGGTGTGTATCGCGCCAGTTTCTTGCCATTGGTCACGAACAGGATCGTGATCATCAACAGGAAAGAGATGGTCAATTCGCCGATGAATGCACCAGCGTTGCCATACACCCCGGGCACTGTCACAGCGTACCGTACCGCACTATTCGCCGGCGCTCCTCGCAGCACATCTGTGGCGATCGCAACGCCGCACGTCGCGCCGAAAAATTGTGCTGCAGCGTAGAACAACGCATCCCACAACTCCACTTTCCCCAGCCTATAAAAGGTGAAGGTTATTGCCGGATTGAAGTGACCTCCAGACTGCTTCCCCCATGGCGTCGTGACGATCCCGATCAGCGTGCTGCCCATCGCTAATCCATACAGCGCCCGGCGAGCCAGGCTGCTGCTGATAACGTGTCGGACCGGCGAAGCAGGG
>Ga0081455_10008968_pt1 | contig 10334 bp, 9 predicted proteins | sample TabmetS3T2R1_FD_70207 | JGI IMG/M metagenome (GOLD analysis project Ga0081455, IMG submission 70207) | Tabebuia heterophylla rhizosphere microbial communities from the University of Puerto Rico - S3T2R1 | ecosystem: Host-associated > Plants > Roots > Rhizosphere ... | reverse complement strand
GAGGGATCATCGGCCCGCCTCGGGGGCCCTCCGCACGGAGACGATCGCGATCGCCTGGGCGAACGCCGACGCGAGGACCAGCCCCCAGCCGACCCGCGCCGGCCAGGCCCAGAACGCGCCGGGCCCGGCGGCGGCCGTCACGACCACGAGCACCGTCCCGGCGTTCCACCCGATCGCCCGGACGAGGGCGGACGTCTCGACGCGGTGACGCGTCGCGTCGCGTTCGGCGCCCCAGGGACGGAGCTGCGGGGACAGGTAGCCCAGCGAGGAGGCGATCGCCTGTGCGAGGACGCCGAGGATGACCGAGGCGCCGAGCGCGTCGAGCCACCGCCAGGACCCCGTCGCGACCACGATCGCGTCGGCCCACACGACGAGCGGGAACCACGCGGCGACCGCCAGCACGCCCCACCGGCCCGGCGACCGTGAGGCCCGCATCGCGCGCGCGACGGGAACACAGACCACGGTCACCGACCACGCGACGACGGCAACCCCGGCGGCCGCGACGATCCGGAACGCGAAGCCCACCCCTCCCGCGGCACCGGACAGCAACAGCGACAGGACCGCCACGGTCAGCGCGGTGGCCCCGAGGCGCAGCGCCCCGGCGGCGCGCGCGTCGGCGCCCGGCACGATCCGCGTCCGTCCGACGGTCGGTCCGAAGAACACGATCGTCGCGAGCAGCGTCATCCCGCCCCACCCGAGCAGCTGGATATGTGCGTGGGCGATCCTCGCGGACGAGTACCACGCGCCGGCGAACACCGAGGCGCCGAGCAGCGCCCCGAGGATCGCACCGTGGATGAACGCGCCGTGCGCCCGCTCGTACGATCGCACCACCCAGCCGAACCTCGGGGCCAGGGCCGTCCGGCGCATCGTTCGGAGCCGGAGGTAGGACAGGAACACGACGGCGGTCAGCACCGTGGCGCCGGCGACCACCGCCCACGTCACGTCCGAGGGCACGCCGATGAGCACCGCCAGGATGCCCGCGTTCGCCACCGGCAGCTGCCAGGCGGGCATCGTGCCCGGCCGGTGGGTCAGCGTCCGCGAGAAGTGGTGGGACAGGCCGAGCACGAGGTTCGTCAGCAGGCCGAGCGTGAACAGGTGCACCGCGAACCATCGACCCCCTGGGAGGGCGGTGCCGAACACGACCCAGACGGCGCACGCCAGCGCGTAGCCGGCCGCGACCAGGGCGACCGGGCGAAGCCGATCGAACGGTCGACCGCCCCTGGTCGTGGGCGCGTTCGTCGGTGCGGGCGAGTCGGGCTCGCCGCGGTCGTCCGGCTCGGAGGTCATCCCGTGGAGGCTAGTGGCGGATCGACCGGCGGACCCCGACGAAGGTCCCGCCCGATCCGGGCCCCACGGCGCGTCGGTGGGTGGTGTCACGCTCCGCCCGTGGGGGCCGAGGCCACGATCCTGCACGCGGACGTCGACTCCTTCTATGCGTCCGTGGAGCAGCGGGACGATCCGAGCCTCCGGGGCCGGCCCGTGATCGTCGGGGCCGGCGTCGTGCTCGCGGCCAGCTACGAGGCCAAGGCCTTCGGGATCCGAACGCCGATGGGCGGCGCCCAGGCCCGGCGCCTGTGCCCGCAGGCGATCGTCGTCCGCCCGCGCATGGAGGCCTACTCGGAGGCGAGCAAGGCGCTGTTCGCGGTGTTCGAGGACACCACCCCGTTCGTCGAGGGCATCTCGATCGACGAGGCCTTCCTCGACGTCGGCGGCCTGCGCATGATCTCGGGCACCCCGACCGAGATCGCGACGCGCCTGCGCGCGCAGGTGCTCGAGCGGGTCGGCCTGCCGGTCACGGTCGGCGTCGCGCGGACGAAGTTCCTCGCCAAGGTCGCGAGCGGCGTGGCCAAGCCCGACGGCCTGCTGGTGGTGCCTCCCGACCGCGAGCTCGCGTTCCTGCATCCGCTGCCCGTCGAGGCCCTGTGGGGCGTCGGGCCCGTCACGGGGGCCAAGCTGCGCGAACGGGCCGTCACCACGGTCGAGCAGGTCGCCCGTCTCGGCGAGGCCACGCTGGTCCGATGGCTGGGACGGGGGGCCGGCCGCCACCTCCACGCGCTCGCCCACAACCGCGACCCCCGGCCGGTCCAGGTGGGCCGGCGCCGTCGATCGATCGGGACCCAGCGCGCGCTCGGACGGCGGCGGCGCTCGCCCGAGGAGCTCGACGCCGACCTCGTCGCGCTCGTCGATCGCCTCTCCAGGAGGCTCCGAAAGGCCCACCGCGTCTGTCGCTCGGTGACGCTGCGGCTGCGATTCGACGATTTCTCGCGTGCGACGCGCTCGCACACGGTCCACGAGGCGACCGCGCTCACCGAGACGCTGCTCGCGACGGGCCGAGGTCTGCTGAGCGAGGCCATGCCCCTGATCCGCGAGCGCGGCATCACGCTGATCGGGATCACGTTCAGCAACCTGAGCGACGACCGGGCCATCCAGCTGGCGTTGCCGCTGGACGGCTCGGACGCGGACGCGATCGACGTCGCGCTGGACCGGGTGAAGGAGCGGTTCGGCTCCGATGCCGTGACGCGCGCGGTGCTGCTCGGGCGCAGGCAGGGGATCTCGGTGCCGCTGCTGCCCGACTGACGAGCCGATCGCGGTCTTCGATGACTGTGATAGGAAGGCGAGCAGGGACGCGGCGCGCGTTCGAGGGAGGGGCGATGGCTGCTCGAGTGGGTCGGAGCACGTGGGCGATCGTCGCGGCGGCGGCGATCGGCGCCTTGTTGCTGCTCGCGTGGAGCCTGACGTCCGGATCCGATGCCGAGCCGTCGGGCGCGGGCGAGGACCTGTCGGAGGGGCGCGGTGGCGGGAACGAGGTGGTGGAGGAGCTCTCCGAACAGACGGAGGAACGCCTCGAGGCCATCCAGGAGGCGAAGGAACAAGGCATCCGGTGGCACGTTCGGACGGCCGCCGTCGCCGCAGCCGCGTCTGCGCCTGGTTGGGTGGGCGAGACCGTCGCCGATCCCGCAGCGGACGACTGGGAGCCGGCCATCGCGGCCGACCCGGCCGCCCCCTACGTCTACCTGATGACGACCCACTTCGCGGCCAAGCCGTGTCCGGGCAACTGTCCCGTGCCCCACATCTCCGTCCACGTCTCCGCCGACGGTGGGCAGACGTGGGATCCACAGCGCCCGCTGTGTGCCTGCAAGGGTTCCTGGCAGTACGACCCGGTCGTCGAGGTCGTCCCGAACACCGGGGCCGTGTACGCCGCGTACCTGAACGGATTCAACGTCGTCTTCACGAGGTCGACGGACCACGGGCAGACGTGGGCGGCGCCGGTGAAGACCTACGGCAACGTCTCGTGGAACGACAAGCCGGCCCTCGCGACCAGTGACGACGGACGCGACGTCTACCTGTCGTGGAACGGCCCGACCGGCGGGGATCCGTACGTCGCCCAGTCCCACGACTTCGGGCAGACGTGGACGCAGCTGAAGCTCGTCGACTCCAGGCTGTACTACTTCGCGTTCGACGCCGACGTCCTGCACGACGGCACGGTGGTCTTCGCCGAGAGCGAGATCGACTACTCGGGCCCGGGCGGGGCGCCCGTGAACCAGGTCCGCCATCACGTGTTCGTCTCGCGCGACGCGGGCGCGACGTGGGAGGACCACGTCGTGGATACCGTGAACGTGGGCGAGCCGTGTATCGCGGAGGGATGCGGGCCCGACTTCTACATCGGTCACGACGCGATCTCCGCCGACGACCAGGGCAACCTGGTGGTCCTCTACGACGGCGCGAGCACCGATCTCGGGCCTCAGCGGATCTTCGCGCGCCGGTCGACCGACGAGGGCAGCACGTGGAGCGCCCGGGTCGCGCTCTCGGTGACGGGTGAGAACGCCACGTCGCCGGCCGTCGAGTCGCGTGGGAACGGCGACGTGCGAGCGTGGTACATGCAGACGTCCAACGGCGACGACCCCGACGCCTGGAACGTCTTCTACCGCAGTTCCACCGACGGCGGGACAAGCTGGACCGCCCCGGTGCGGATCTCCGACGTGACGACCGGCGCTGCCTACAAGCACCCGGACGGGTTCGACGAGGTGTACGGCGACTACGGCGAGATCGCGATCACCAACACGGGCAAGACGATCGCGACGTGGGGCGAGGGCCTGAGCTGGTCCGGGCCCGGCGGCGTCTGGTTCAACCGTCAGACGTGACCGTGGGGCGGTCCGGCACCTCGGTGCCGGACCGCCGCCTGGACCGGCCTGCCTCAGACGCGGCTCTTCTTGAGCTCCTCGAGGTACTCGTCCAGCCGCTCGTAGGTCTCGATCGCGCCGGACTCCATCCCGGACTCGAGCACCATGTCGCGGAGCTCCTTCGAGGGGAACTCGGCGCGCGACGTGATCGTGGTCTTGCCGTCGTGCTCCTCGAACGTGTACGACTCCGGCCCGCCGGTCGTGTCGTCGAAGTTGAACGTCCACACGATCCGCTCGGGCGCGACGATCTCGAGGTACTCGCCGTAGAACTTGACCTCGTTGCCGTCCGGACCGCGGTGCACGATCCTCCAGGTGCCGCCCGGCCGGAAGTCGATGTCGCACTCGGTGACCTCGTACTTCCGCGGGCCCCACCAGTTCGACATGTGCTCGCACGAGGTGTGCGCCTCGAACACGAGGTCGCGGGGCGCGTCGAACGTCCGCGTCATCACGATCTCGGTGTCCGAAGGGGTCGTGGTGACCAGTTGGTTACCGCCCATCGTCCTCCTCCTTCCCTGCCTCCCGCTCTCGTTCCTGGAGCTCCTCGAGGTACTCGTCCAGGCGGTCGTACCGCTCCTCCCAGAACTCCCGATACCCGAGGGTCCACGCGGCCACCGCGCGCAGCGGTTCCGCCTGCAGCCGAGCCGGCCGCCACTGACGCTCGCGGCCCCGCTCGATCAGGCCGGCCCGCTCGAGCACCTTCAGGTGCTTGGACACGGCCGGCTGCGTCATCGCGAAGGGCCTGGCCAGCTCGGTGACCGGGGCCTCCCCCGAGGCCAGCCGGGCCAGGATCGCCCGCCGCGTCGGGTCCGCGAGCGCGGCGAAGGTCCGGTCCAGCTCCAGGTCCTCGGCGGTGGCTGCCATCATCCAACCTCTCGGTTATATAACTTGTCGGTAAGATAACACCACCCTCCGCGACCGTCAAGGGGTCGCGTTCGCGAACGCCGAGGCATCCCCGGACGACTTCCCGGGTACCAGCGCGAGGGCTATCGGAGGGCGCCGGATGTTCGACGGGTTCGACGTGTTCGACATCGCGACGACCGAGACGACGATCCACGGCCGTCGCGGCGGCACGGGGCCGCCCGTCCTGCTGCTACACGGCATCCCCGAGACGCACCTCATGTGGCACCGGGTGGCACCCCGGCTCGCGGAGCGCTTCACGGTGGTCGCCACCGATCTGCGGGGGTTCGGCGACAGCGGCACGCCTCCCAGCACGCCCGACCACGCGCCGTACAGCATGCGAACGATCTCCCGCGAGCAGGTCGAGGTCATGCAGGCGCTCGGCTACGACCGGTTCGCCGTCGTTGGCCACGACCGCGGGGCGCGGTGCGCCTACCGCTTGGCCTTGGACCTTCCGGAGGCCGTCACGCGTCTGGCGGTTCTCGACATCGTTCCGACGGGCGAGGTGTACCGTCGCGCGGACCGAGACTTCGTCACGCGGTTCTGGATCTGGTCGTTCCTCGCCGCCCCGGAGCCGACGCCGGAGCGGCTGATCGCCGGGGCACCCGAGGCGTTCGTCGACCACATGCTGGATGCCTGGTCCGAGACCCCCGGCGCCTTCCCGCCGGAGGTCCGTTCGGAGTACGCCTCCAAGTTCGGCGACCCTCGCACCGTCCATGCGATCTGCGAGGAGTACCGCGCGGCCGCCACGATCGACGACGGACTCGATGAGGCCGACCGGGGGCGGCGACGGATCACCGCCCCCACCCTTGCCCTGTGGAGTCACGTCGGGGCCATCGCCGATTGGCGTCCGCTGCACGTGTGGCGGATGTGGGCCGATGACGTCTCGGGCGGTTCGATCGCCGCCGGGCACTTCCTGCCGGAGGAAGCCCCGCAGGAGACCGCGCGTCGCATCATCGAGTTCCTGACCGCTTGACGGTCAGCCATCCTCCTCTACGCGGCAGCGAGGGATCGGGCTGCTAGCGTCGCGGCCATGACGATCGGCGTGACCGGTGCGACGGGCGGAGTGGGTTCGGGCGTGATCCGGCACCTGCTCGCCCGGCCCGATCCCCCGCCGGTCGTCGCGCTCGCGCGCCGGCCCGGCGCCGTCTTCGAGCCGGCACGCCGCACCGCGCGCCGCGCCGACTACGACGACCCCGCCTCGCTCCGCGACGCGTTCGAAGGCCTCGACACGCTCGTCTTCGTCTCCAGCGACGGCGTCCCCGACGTCATGCGACGCCATCACGAGCTCGTCCTGGATGCGGCGATCGATGCCCGCGTGCCCCACGTCGTGTACACGAGCATCCTCGACGTCTCGCCGGACTCACGGTTCTCCTACTCGCCGATCCACCGGGAGACCGAGGATCAGCTCGCCGCGTCCGACATCCGTAGCTGCCTCGCCCGGACGTCGATCTTCGACGACTTCCTCGTGGAGACGTGGATCGCGCCCGCCCTGGAGGCCGGCGTCCTCGCGCTTCCGGCCGGCGAGGGCCGGATGTCGCTGATCACGCGCGACGACACGGCCCGCGCGCTCGCCGCCGCGGCCGCCTCGAACGCCGAGCGCGTGATCGACCTCACCGGGCCGGAGGCGCCGACGGGCTCCGAGATCGCACGCATCACCGAGGCGGGGACCGGCCGGCGGCTGCGGTACGAGGATCCGGACGACGAGACCTACCGCCGCCGGCTGACGGACGACCGCGAACCCGGGTGGCTGATCGAGGCGTACGCGAGCATGTTCACCTCGGTGCGCGAGGGCCGGTTCGAACGCGTCTCGAACGACGTCGCCGAGCTCACCGGGCGGCCGCCGGAGCCCTACGCCGCGTTCGTCCGCTCCGCGTCGCTCGAACGCGTCTAGACGTCAGGACCGCTTGAACAGCCCGAACGCGTTGCCCTGCGGGTCGAGGAACTGGGCGAACTCGATGGGGCCCATCTTCACGGGCTGCACCAGGGTCTTGGCGCCGAGGCCCTCCGCCCGCTCCAGGGTCTTGGCCAGGTCCTCCACCGTCGCGTAGAGCGTCACGTGCGACGCCCCGTCCGGCGTGCTTCCGATGCCGCCGTCGATGCCGCCCTGCCCGGTGTGCACCTGGTAGTACTCGTACTCCGCCGCCTCGGGACTCTCCGACGTCGCGTCGTGGAACTCCTCCCAGCCGAACAGGTCGACGTAGAAGTCGCGCAGGGCCTTGGGCTCGGGCCCGAGGATCTCGAACCACGTCACCGCCGCCCCGTCCCCCGCGCCGACACCCTGGTTGTCGCCGGCGCCGGTCATCCCGAAGACGTTGCCCTGCGGGTCGCGCAGGAGGGCGAGCGTGACGATGCCCGGGATCTCGGTCACGGGCATCAGCACCTCGGCGCCGGCCGACACCGCCTTGTCGAACGTGGCCTTGATGTCGTCGGTGGCCGCGTAGACGGCGACGTACTGCGGCGTGGGGCCCTCGACGGTCCCGATGCCGCCGTTGATGCCCTCCCCGGCGTGGGTGTCGATCGTCGCGTACGGGGGTTCGGCGAGGTTCTCGACGTGCCAGCCGAACAGCTCGGCGTAGAACGTCCCGAGCGCCTGCCGGTCGGTGCCCATGAGCTCGAAGTGCACGACGGGATCCGCCATCGCTGGCCTCCTTGGGTCGGGGGACCCGAGGCTACTACCGGTGGCCGACACGGTCAGCCGGCGGCCGAGCCCTCGAAGATCGCCCGGACGGTGTCGATCGTGTCGGCGTCCTCGGGCCGCTTGTCGTGGCGATATCCCTTGATCCGTGCGAACCGGAGCGCCATGCCGCCCGGGTACCGAGGGCTCGCCTGCAGGCCGTCGAACGCGACCTCGACGACCAGCTCGGGCCGGACGTGGACGACGATGCCCTCGCGCGAGGTCTCGAGCTCGAGCAGCCGTTCGGTCTGCCACGCGAGCATCTCGTCGGTCATGCCCTTGAACGTCTTGCCGAGCATCACGAAGCCGCCGTTCGGATCGCGGGCGCCCAGGTGCAGGTTGCTGAGCCACCCCTGCCGGCGGCCGTGGCCCCATTCGACCGCGAGGACCACGAGGTCCAGCGTGTGCGCCCGCTTGACCTTCAGCCATCCCGCCCCGCGCCGGCCGGCCTCGTACGGCGCGTCGAGCGCCTTGACCATCACGCCCTCGTGCCCGTGGCGGAGCGCGTCGTCGAGGAACCGCTCGGCGGTCTCGGCGTCCTCGGCCACGGTCCTGGGGACGCGCAGCGCCTCGGGGACGCGATCGTCGAGGACCTGCAGGCGCTCGCGCGCGGGCCGGTCGATCAGGTCCTCGCCGTCCACGTGCAGGACGTCGAAGAAGAACGGCGACAGCGGGGTCGCCGCGCGGAGGCGATCCACGTCGACGCGGCTCGCGAACCGGCTCCCCGTGACCTGGAAGGGGTGCGGCCGGCCGTCGGGCCGGAGCGCGATCGTCTCGCCGTCCAGGATCGCCGCCTTGAGCCCCAGGCTCGCCATCGCCTCGACGACCTCGGGCACGCGATCGCTGACGTCGGCCAGGGTTCGGGCGAACGCGCGGACCTCGCCGTCGCGCACGTGCACCTGGAGGCGGACGCCGTCGAGCTTCCACTCGACGTCGGCCGGACGGATCTTGCCCAGTGCTTCCTCGGCGTCGGCGGCGGTCTGCGCCAGCATCGGGTAGACGGGGCGAAGGACCGTGAGCCGGAACCGTTCGAGGCCGGCCTCGCCGCCCGCGATCGCCGCCGCCGCCACGGTCCCGAGGTCGCCCTCCAGCATGAGCGCACGGCGCACCGACGCGGGCGGCACGCCGGCCGCCGCGGCCACCCCCTCGACCACGCTGCCCTCGAGCGCGCCCTGCCGGAGCTCGCCCATCAGCAGACGGGCGAGGAACGCCTGCTCGGCGTCGGTCGCCGCGCCGAACAGCGCCTCGACCTCCGTCCGCCGCGCGGCCTGACTGCCCCTGCCGGCGGCCTGCTTGATCCGATCGAGCGCCGCGTCGACCTCGAGGAGCTCCAGCGTGGGTTCGGCGGCCGGCGGCGGTTTGGCACGCAGCGACGCCCACCCGACCCCGACCGTGCCCTGCGTGAGCCGGCCGGACAGGTACGCCACCGCGGTCGGGACCTCGTCGGGCCGCAGGCGCCGGAACAGCGCCGACAGCAGCTCGGTCTTGGCCTTGCGCGAGCGCGTCTGCCCGATGGCCTCGGACGTCGAGACGATCTCGGCGAGCTTCATGCCGACAGGTTCCCAGCGGCGGGCACGCCGAACACCTATCGGAGCGGTTCGAAGAACGCCCGGACGTCGCCCACGAGCAGGTCGGGCACCTTGTGCGCGGCGAAATGACCACCGTGGTCGTACGTCGACCACCGAACGATGTTGCGGTGGTCGCGCTCCGCGAAGCGCCGGATGCCGCTGAAGTCGCCGCCGAAGGCCGCGACGGCGGTTGGAACGGTGGTCGGCTCCGTCGGGGGCGTCGCGTGGGCGTCCTCGTAGTACAGGCGCGCCGCCGAACCCCCGGTCCCGGTGAGCCAGTAGAGCGTCACGTTGGTCAGGATGAAGTCCGCGTCCAGGTCCTCCCCGAACAGCTGCGCGTTCCACGCGAGCAGGCCGACGGGCGAATCCGAGAGCGCGTACGCGAGGGTCTGCGGCTGCTGCGACATCACCTGATTGAACGAGAACTTGTTCTCGTAGAACCACTGCAGCGTCCCGAGCTGCTGCTGCTCCTCCTCGGTCAGGTCCGCCATCTCGGCCGGATCGCCGGAGGGGAACGAGAAGATCTGCGTGACGTGGCTGGCGACGACGTGCTCGGGGTCGACCCGCGCCAGCTCCGGATTGATCATCGAGCCGGCGTCGTTGCCGACGGCGCCGTAGCGCTCGAAGCCGAGGCGGCGCATCAGCTCCGCCCAGGCCATCGCCATGCGGTACCGGCTCCACCCGGTCTCCCGCGTCGGGCCGGACAGTCCGTACCCGGGCAGCGACGGGATCACCAGCTCGAAGGCGTTCGCCGGGTCGCCGCCGTTCGCGCGAGGGTCGCTCAGCGAGCCGATCACGTCCAGGTACTCCACGAGCGAGCCCGGCCACCCGTGCGTGAGGATCAGCGGGAAGGCGTTCGGCTCGGGCGAGCGGACGTGGAGGAAGTGGACGTTCTGGCCGTCGATCGTCGTGGTGAACCCCGGATGCTCGTTGAGCCTGGCCTCCCACGTGCGCCAGTCGTACCCGGTTCGCCAGTACTCGGCCAGGTCCTTCAGGTACCCGAGCGGCACA
>Ga0081455_10008967_pt1 | contig 10335 bp, 7 predicted proteins | sample TabmetS3T2R1_FD_70207 | JGI IMG/M metagenome (GOLD analysis project Ga0081455, IMG submission 70207) | Tabebuia heterophylla rhizosphere microbial communities from the University of Puerto Rico - S3T2R1 | ecosystem: Host-associated > Plants > Roots > Rhizosphere ... | reverse complement strand
CCTGCGCGCATTTGTTTGTGCTGGGGCCGGCGACATCGGCGGACTGGCGCGCGATGGATTTGATCGAACATCGCCCTGTCATCATCATGCACGGCGAAACATTCACCGGCCATGGCAAGAACGTGCTCGGCGACCCCCGCGTCGCGCTGGCCTGGCTTGCCAACGAGTTGCGCCAGCTCGGCATCAACCTGAAGGCGGGCAGGGTGGTCACGACGGGCACCTGCCATCCGCCACTGCGGATTAAAGCCGGCGACTTTTGTGCAGCGGATTTCGGCGTGCTGGGGAAAGTGTCGGTGGGGTTTAGTTAGGGCGCGTACTCATAAACAGAGAAGCCGGCCAAGGGGCTTGATGTCCGAGAAGGGCCGATTGTGTTGAAAAAGTCCCGTTTGGGTGACGAACGAAATTTTGTAGGACCACTGATGCGTTTCGCCTGTGGCGACGTGGGGGACCACGTCGTCTCACACAAAATCGACCACTGGCCATCGTATCGGCGCTACGTAGCTTTGCAGCGGCAGCGACGTCCAAAATCAACTTTCGCGAGATTTTCGGTGTCGTTCGATTTTCGACTTTTTCAACACTATCGGCCAGCACCGGACATCGGCGCATAATGTCGAGGTGCACGGCTTGCCGCCGTAGTAGCGCGAGCGGCAGCTGCGTGCCACAAGTCTGGCCGTGGCGATGAGCTCCGACCGCGCCAATGTCCGTCACCCGGAACGAACGGCGGCCCTAGGCATCAGGAGGAAAGCTGCGAGGTAGAGCAGGCCCGTCACGATCAGCAGATTGTTGTAGCCAACAACCAGCGCTGCATATTCCAGACAACCGCCGATGATCGCACCCAGCAGGTTGATTGCAAATGCCGACTGCGAGTCCGACGAGCTCTGGAAGCGCTTCGAGAAGGCCACGTTCGCGAGGTAGATCGGCAGGAACGCCAGCAGGGTTGCAACCAGCAGCCTGGGCGCGAACGGCAGGGGCAGCAGCCACTCGGGACGAATGACCCAGGCCAGCGCCAGAGATGCGGCGACACCGGCGTAGACAACCGGCAGTGATGGCGTCCGGAACTTCCGCGTCGTCTCCACCGCGGCGAGCACGACGACCAGAACGCCGGCGAAGACCAGCGCGTTGACGAACCACGTGGTGCCGAAAAGGAGCGCAAAGGTCGCCACGTTCTTGGTCTCCAGCAGCAGGAACGCCGCCCCCATGAAGAACAGGTCGGCATAGGGGCGCATGTCGCGCAGCGGCCCGCCCAGGATGCGTACGGTGCCGAGAGACGTCAGGAGAACAGCGAGTAGCGTAATGGTATAGAGCTGAGGGAATGAGCCGCCCCTGAAATAGAGAAACGGCGAATTATCTGTTGCTGGAGCAACCACGGCATCACGCGGGTCCGGGGCCCACGTCGTTTCGCAGCGCTGGTCCGCGGCAGTCATCCCGATTGTGATGGCCGCTTCCGCATCTCCGAACGTGTCGATGCAGGGAGCGTGCCCGAACACCGCTGCGGCGGTTCCGGCCAGCCTGTCGATCAGCCAGCGCTCGCGGTAGTAATTGTACATGGCGAAGGCGCCGTGGGGCTTCAGATGCTCGCGCACGGAAGCCAGCGCCTCCTGCGTGAACAGGAATGACTCGAGCCGGATCTGCGAGGCACCGCTGACCAGCGTCAGCGAGTCGGGCAGCGCGAATAGAACAAGGTCGTATTTGCGGCCCGTGCTTTCGAGGAATGCCCGTCCGTCATTCGTGTGCCTCGTCACGCGCTCGTCGGCGTATGGCCGGTCGGGATTCTGCTCCCGGCCGATCCTGAGAATTCGCGGATCGATTTCGACGGCATCGACATGCCGGGCCTGCTTGCTCAGGGCGATCGCCACGTCGGATCCGGATCCTGCGCCGATGATCAGAACGTCATCGAGGGGATTACCGGGCAGCCGAAGGTAGGGCGTCCCGTAAATTCCTTCACTCGCCAGCTTGAGTTTGGCCGGAGCCATCACCTGGTGAGGCACGCCGTTGACCCAGATCTGGAGCACCTTCGAGCCCGACACGTCGAATTCCTTGGTCGCCACCTTGTAGTAGGGCGACCAGGTTACGCCGGGAGCCAGCGTCTCCTGCAGCAGCTTGATGACCAGCATCAGCGCCCATGCGCCAGTCACAAGCCGGCGGGACGGCTTGGTCAATACCAGATACAGCAGGAGCGCGATGACCCCCCAAACCACAGAGGGCGCATGCAGAAAGCTTAACGCCGTGAACGCCGCTATGCCTAGAAACGATCCAATCAGATCGTAGCGGTATGCGGTCAGTGGAGGCAGTTTGCCGAAACAGCGGCCCACGACTTCGGCCGGCCCCGCCATGACGACGGCCACCATGGCGAAAATGATCGGCAGCGCGAGCCAGGCGGGCGGACCGCTGGCTTCGAGCACGGTGAAATAGATCAGGTCGGAGCCGTTCCGTTCAATCGTGACGGGAAACGAAAGCACGCCCACGATGAGAATGCTCAGCAGCGGCATCGACGTCGGCCATATTGACCAACTCTTCCTGCTGATGAGGAAGCCCGCGCCGATACCGAGAAACGAACCGAGCAGAACGAAATTCGAAAAATACGACAGGTGTATGACGCTCGCGCCGAGCCATCGGATCAATGCCAGTTCGAGGAACAGCATAAGGCAGCTTGAGAGCACCAGCCGAACGACCGTGCTGCCTGCTTCGGCATCGGCCGTGACGTGTTGCGGGGCGCCGTCAGCCGGCGAAACGGAGTAGGCTAGACCCGGATCAACTCGAAGCAAACGTCACCCCCTCTGTCCATCGCGCAAAGGCAATGACCCTCCCGCGCGGCAACGCAAAGCGGGGGATCAGCCATGGCACCGTTTCTCAGGCGCGGCGCAATGTATCCAGTGGTAATCTAATGCAATCTTAACATGCGCAGGTTGAATACAATTTTTGATTGTGAAGGCTCGAAGACTGGTTTGAACACCTTCGAACCGCCAGATGCCGGTGGCATTCTGCACCTAGCCCGACAGCATCGCCGACACCGCCCGCGCGACCGAAGCCACGGTCGCGTTCTGTTCCGCGGCTGAAACGGTGGCGCCCGTCAGGTAGGCGGTGATCACGATGGGCGACTTGTTGGGCGGCCAGATCACGGCGACGTCGTTGTTCGTGCCGCGGGCACCCGTGCCGGTCTTGTCGCCGATACGCCAGTCCTTGGCAAAGCCGGCACGCAGCCGCGTGTCGCCGGTCTTGTTGGCGACCAGCCACGCCGTCAATTGCTCGCGGGAAGAGGGCGATAGTGCCTTGGTTCCGAGAACGAGGGCCTGCAACGTCGAAGCCATCGCATTCGGCGTCGTCGTATCGCGGGGATCGTCGGGCAAAGCTTCGTTGAGCGTGGGCTCGTCGCGGTCCAGCCGCGTGAACTGGTCGCCGAGGCTTCGCAGGAAGGCCGTCAATCCCGAGGGTCCGCCGATGGCGGCGAGCAGCAGATTGCCGGCGGTATTGTCGCTCAGCGTGACCGCCGCTTCGCAGATTTCTGCGACCGTCATGCCGCCCTGGACATGCTTTTCAGTGACGGGCGAGTAGGTGATGAGTGCGGACGCGTCGTAGGTTACTCGCCGCGACAACTGCTCCTTGCCGGCATCCACCTGTGCCAGAACGGCCGCGGCTGCCAGCGCCTTGAACGTGCTGCACATCGGAAAGCGCTCATCCCCGCGATGGGCATGACGCGCGCCGGTCGCGGTATCGAGGACGCAGACGCCGAGCCGGCCGCCGCTCTTGCCCTCGAGGCGTTTGATCTCATCGATCAGTTGTTGATCGGCGATCGATGCGCGCATCGCTTTGGGCCGGATGGTCAAAGCCGTCGCTATCAATGCCGTGCCGAGTCCCGCCTGGAACTTTCTTCTCGTGATCACTGTGAATCCCTCCGTGCTGTGGCGGGAAAGTGCCGACAGGCCGCAGTCTTGACAAACGATCAGTTCTGCGGGCAGGCATAAGAAAAACTAGGGTCAGGCCATGCGGCGCCGGATGAAACTTTCGCACCTTCCGCTCAATGCGCTGCGGGCCTTCGAGGCGACGGCGCGCCATCTCAGCTTCACCCGTGCCGGCCTGGAGCTCCGCGTCACCCAGGCAGCCGTCAGCCAGCACGTCAAAGGGCTGGAAGACCGGCTCGGCATGCAGTTGTTTCGCCGGCTGCCCCGCGGCGTCGCGCTCACGGATGAAGGGCAATTGCTGCTGCCGAGCATTGTCGAGGCGTTCGGCCGGCTCACCGAAACGCTCAACCGTTTTGAAGACGGCCGCTATCAGGACGTGATCTCGGTCGGCGTGGTCGGCACCTTCGCGTCGGGATGGCTGCTGCCGCGGCTCGATGTCTTTCGCAAGGCCCATCCACGGATCGATCTGCGCCTGTTCACCAACAACAATCGCATCGACATCGCCGGCGAAGGCCTCGATTACGCGATCAGGTTCGGCGATGGCCTTTGGCACGGCACCGACGCGACCCGCTTGATGGGGGCGCCATTTGCCCCGTTCTGCGCGCCTTCGCTGGCGCGCAAGTTGAGCCGGCCGGCGGATCTCAAGCGCGAGGTGCTGCTGCGCTCCTACCGCCAGGACGAGTGGCCACGATGGTTTGCCGCCGCGGGACTGCAGAGCCCGGTACTCAAGGGAATGGTGTTCGATTCATCCGTCACGATCGCCAGCGCGGCGGCGCGCGGCTTCGGCGTTGCGTTATTGCCGGCGGCATTGTTTCAGGACGAGCTCCGTGAACGCCGGCTGGTGCGTCCGTTCAAGATCGAAGTCGCGCTCGGCGATTACTGGATCACCTCGCTGCACTCCCGGCAACCGTCAGCGGCGATGCTCGCATTCAAGAACTGGCTGCTTGAAATGATCGCGGTACAAGCCGGAAGTGCCGGCGAGCAGGGCGGGGCGTAAGCTACCGCCGCAGCGCCGGCACGACCAGGAACGGGATCATTCCCAGAACGACCGCCACCAGCGCGAAGGCGATGACGGGGTTGTAGCTGTGGGTCCAGTCGTGGATCAGGCCGCCGGCCCAGGCGCCTAGGCCGGAGCCGAGGCCGCTGCCGATCGAGATCGTGCCGAAGATGGTGCCGACGCGCTCGCCGCGAAAAATCTTCATGGCGGTTGCGGTGATCAGAGGTCCGCGCGAGCCGATCATGCTGCCGAAGGTGACGACGAACGCCGCCAGCAGCCAGAAGTTCGGATGAAACTGCAGCAGCCAGAGCAGGATGATTCCAAGGATCGAGATGGCGTAGCTGAACAGCACCGAGGGCCGCCGCCCGATCATCGCATCGAGCTGCGTCACCCCGAGCATGCCGAACAGCAGCACGATGCCGGAAAAGCCCCAGGCGGTCGCGGCCTGCAGCGGCGGGAAGCCGGCATCGATCAGATAGGCGACGATCTGCGCCGAGATCGCGTACATGCCGACGGCGGTGAAGAAGAAGGTCGAGAACAGCGCCCAGAAGGCGTGGTGGCGCATCGCGCTTGAGAGCGTCCAGCCGCCATCGACGAAGTCGGGATCGGCTTTCCTGGTGATGTGCGGCGAGCCCGTGGCGAACAGCCGCCATGGCAATAGCAGCAACGGCACCACGAGGCACAGTGCGATGATGCCGAAGATCTGGTGGGCGCCGCGCCAGCCGACGTAATCGATCAGGAGCTGCGAGGCCGGCAGCAGCACCAGAACGCCGGCGCCGGTTCCGGAATAGACGATCGCCATCGCGGTGGGCAGCCGCGGACCGAACCAGCGGCCGAGCAGGATCGAGTTCGGCACGTTGCCGATGAAGGCGATGCCGATCCCGACGGCGAGCCCGGTGCTCAACTGCAATTGCCATAGCGCCTGCGCGTGGGAGGCCCCCAGAAACGCACCGCCGAGCAGCAGCAGCCCGAGCGAATAGACGGTGCGCGGGCCATAGCGGTCGAACAGCCGGCCGATCACGGGGGCCATCAGCCCGCCGGCCAGCCATGTCAGCGAATAGACCGAGACCACTTCCGCGCGGTCCCAGCCGAAATTCTCCGCAATCGGTTTGAGGAAAACCGTAAAGCTCTCGCCGAGCCCGCGGCCGAGCAGCGCCAGCGAAAAGCACAGCGCCAGCACGTTGAGCGCAACCCGCTCCGGCTTGAGCGGCCGCGCCAACGCGTCTCCCCCTGGCGTCTTGTCATCCATGGCACGCAGGGGAGCGCGTTTCCGCCAAGGCCCGCAAGCGAAAAAAGCGAATACGCCTATGCAGGCAGGATCAGGCCGGCTTGAGCAGAACGTGCTTTTTCTTCCCCATGGAAAGTTTGATGACGCCTTCCGGCGTCAGGTTGGATGGCGTCAGCACCATCTTTTCGTCGGTCACGGCGGCATCGTTGACGCGCAAGCCGCCGCCCTTGATCTGGCGCCGTGCCTCGCCGTTCGAGGTGACAAGACCGGCCCTCACGAACAGCCCCAGCACGCCGGCGCCTGCTTCGAGTTCGCCGCGCGAGACTTCCACGGTGGGCAGGCTCTCCGCGATCGCGCCTTCCTCGAACGTCTGGCGCGCGGTTTCGGCGGCGGTGTCGGCGGCCTCGCGGCCGTGCAGCAGCGCAGTTGCCTCGGTCGCCAGCACTTTCTTGGCTTCGTTGATCTCGCCGCCCTGCAGCGCCGCAAGCTTTTGGATCTCGCTCATCGGCAGGGTCGTGAACAATTTTAGAAACTTGACGACGTCGGCGTCCTCGGCATTGCGCCAGTATTGCCAGAAGTCGTAGGGCGAGAACTGGTCGGCGTTGAGCCACACCGCGCCCTGCGCTGTCTTGCCCATCTTGGCGCCCGAGGCGGTCGTCAGCAGCGGCGTGGTCAGCGCGAACAATTGCTCCGTGCCCATGCGGCGGCCGAGATCGACGCCGTTGACGATGTTGCCCCATTGGTCGGAGCCGCCCATCTGCAGCCGGCAGCCGGTGCGTCGCGCCAGTTCGACGAAGTCGTAGGCCTGGCAGACCATGTAATTGAACTCGATGAAGCTCATCTCCTGCTCGCGCTCGAGGCGGAGCCTGACCGAATCCATGGTCAGCATGCGGTTGACGGAGAAATGCCGGCCGATGTCGCGCAGCATCTCGATCCAGTTCAGCTTGGTCAGCCACTCGGCGTTATCCAGCATGATCGCGTCGGAGGCGCCGGAGCCGTAGCGCAGTACCTTGGAGAAAACGCCGCGGATCGAGGCCTTGTTGGCCTCGATTTCCGCAATCGAACGGATCGCGCGCGATTCATCCTTGCCCGAGGGGTCGCCGACCATGGTGGTGCCGCCACCCATCAGGGTGATCGGCTTGTTGCCGCTCTGCTGCAGCCAGTGCAGCATCATCATGGTGAGGTAATTGCCGATATGGAGCGAGGGCGCCGTGCAGTCGTAGCCGACATAGGCGATCGCCTGGCCCTTCGCCGCCAGCGCGTCGAGGCCCTCGAAATCGGAACATTGGTGGATGAAACCGCGTTCTTGTAAAATGTTCAGGAAATCTGATTTAAATGCGGTCATGGGCGGGCTGCTTTGATCATTCTATTTTCACTGTAATTGTAACGAGTTGCGGAACCATGGCAGAACAGGCTGCCGCAAGCCCGGGCGCTGTGGCATTATAAGATGTGCGTGTTTGGCACAAGCTGATCGTCGTCGGCGGGACGTATCGAGCAGGGCGTTTCAAAGGCACAATCTGCTATGATGTTGACGGCATTAGGTTTGATGAGCGGCACCTCGCTCGACGGGGTCGATGTCGCGTTGATCGAAACCGACGGCCGCCGGGTGAATGCGCTCGGACCGTCCGGATACCGGCCCTATACGGATGCGGAGCGTGGCCTGCTGCGCCAGGCGCTGTACGAGGCCGCCGACCTGCCGGATCGTATGGCGCGGCCCGGCTGCCTGCGCGAGGCCGAACGGGTCGTGACCGCGGCCCATGCCGAGGCGGTGGCCGCTTTTACCGCCCAACACCGGATGCGCTTCGACGACATCGACATTGTCGGCTTCCATGGCCAGACCGTGCTGCACCGGCCCGAGAAAAAGCTGACGGTCCAGATCGGCGATGCGCAGCTGCTCGCCAAGACGATTCACGTCCCTGTCATGTACGATTTCCGCGCTGCCGACGTCGAAGCCGGCGGGCAGGGCGCGCCCTTTGTGCCGGTCTATCACCGCGCGCTGGCCCAATCGCTGGAGCGGGAGGGGCCGACCGTCGTGGTCAATATCGGCGGGGTCGCCAACATCACCTATATCGACGGCGACACGCTGATCGCCTGCGATACCGGTCCGGGCAATGCGCTGCTCGACGACCACATGCTCCGCCGGTTGAACCAGCGCTTCGATACCGAGGGCCGCACCGCGGCGCTGGGCAAGGTCGATGCGGCCTGGATCGCCCGCGCGCTGGAGATGCCATTCTTTTCGATGTCCCCGCCGAAGTCGCTCGACCGCAACGACTTTGCCGGCCTGAAACTCGGCGATATGCCGCCCGAGGATGGCGCAGCGACGCTGACGGCCTTTACGGTTGCGGCGATCGCGCGCGTGGTGCCGCTGCTGCCGAAGGAGCCGAAGAACTGGATCATCGCCGGCGGCGGCGCCCGCAACCTGACCATGCTGCGGATGCTGAGGGAATGCCTGGCACCGGCGACGGTCCGCGCGGCCGACACGCTTGGCTGGGCATCTGATGCCATCGAGGCGCAGGCCTTCGGATTTCTGGCGGCGCGCGGCCTGAAGGGCCTGCCCCTCAGCTACCCCGCCACAACAGGCGTGCCGTTCCCGATGACCGGCGGCATCATCGTCCGGCCGTAGATCCCCTGCGGCGGGTGTCCCGCCGGCTCAAAACAAAAAATATCGAAAACAACCCCATGCAAAGTAGCAATGGGGCCGCTGTTCCCTGTCGCCTGCGTCCGGGGCGCGGGCCGGTCCGACCCGATCTTGCCCTCTGCGGTCGCGGCCGGTTGACAGATAAATGCACTTGCATATAAATTAGATGCAGATGCATTGATCGGAGGATTCGATGACCGCCGCCCTGAAACTGATCAGCCACAAGCTTTGCCCCTATGTGCAGCGCGCGGTGATCGCGCTCACCGAAAAGGGCATCCCGTTCGAGCGGATCGATATCGATCTCGCCAACAAGCCGGATTGGTTCCTGAAGGTTTCGCCGCTCGGCAAGGTGCCGGTGCTGCTGGTCGAAACCGCCGATGGCGAGGTGGCGCTGTTCGAGAGCAACGTGATCTGCGAATACATCGAGGAGACGCAAGGCGGCGCCAAACTGCACCCGCAAAATCCGCTGCAGCGCGCACAGCACCGCGCCTGGATGGAGTTCGGCTCCACCATTCTGAGCGAGCTGTGGGGACTGGAGACGACGGGCGATCCCGCGGTCTTTGAAACCAAGCGGAAGGCGATCGCTGCGAAATTCGCGCAGGTCGAGAAAACGCTTGGGGCGGGACCGTTCTTTGCCGGCAGGGACTTCAGCCTGGTGGACGCGGTGTTCGCGCCGATCTTCCGCTATTTCGACGTGTTCGATCGGCTGATCGATCTGTCCGTGTTTGCCGATACACCAAAGGTCCGCGCCTGGCGTAAGGCGCTGGCCGAACGGCCGAGCGTGCGCACGGTGGTCGGACCCGACTATCCGCAGTTGCTGCATGCGTTCCTGGTGCGCCATGACGCACACATGCTGAAGCTGGCGGCGTGACGCTTTTCGCGTGTCCCGGGCGCGACGCAGCGCCTAGCGCTGCTTCGCTGAACCGGGACCCATGCTGGCAACAGAAACAACAGGAAAGATGGGCCCCGGCTCTGCGGCGCACCACTTCGTGATGCACCGCGTCCGGGGCACGAACACGACTAGCGCACGTTGGCGAGGCGCATGTCGAGATAGCCGGTCACCGTCTCCATCAGCGGCTCCAGCTTGCCGTCGAAGAAATGGTTGGCGCCGGGGATGATCTGCTGATCGATCACGATGCCCTTTTGCGTCTTCAGCTTCTCGACCAGCGTATTGACGTCCTTCGGCGGCACCACCGCATCCTTCTCGCCATGCACGATCAGGCCCGAGGACGGGCAGGGTGCGAGGAAGGAGAAGTCGTAGAGGTTGGCGGGCGGCGCGATCGATATGAAGCCTTCGACCTCGGGCCGGCGCATCAGCAGCTGCATGCCGATCCAGGCGCCGAACGAAAAGCCGGCGACCCAGCAGGCGCGCGCTTCGGGGTTGATGGTCTGCGCCCAGTCGAGCGCGGACGCAGCATCGGACAATTCGCCGGTGCCGTGATCGAACGAACCCTGGCTGCGGCCGACGCCGCGGAAGTTGAAACGCAGCACCGAGAAGCCGCGATGCGCAAACGCGTAGTAGCACTGGTAGACGATCTGGTGATTCATCGTGCCGTGAAACTGCGGATGCGGA
>Ga0081455_10008966_pt1 | contig 10336 bp, 7 predicted proteins | sample TabmetS3T2R1_FD_70207 | JGI IMG/M metagenome (GOLD analysis project Ga0081455, IMG submission 70207) | Tabebuia heterophylla rhizosphere microbial communities from the University of Puerto Rico - S3T2R1 | ecosystem: Host-associated > Plants > Roots > Rhizosphere ... | reverse complement strand
ATCACCCTGGCAAGCCTGAGCCTGAGCGCGCGACTCACTTTGCGAGCGCGCGCTGCAGCGCAGTCACGGCGCGACCGTGACGTTGCACCGCGTCCACGGGACTCGCAGCGGGTGCGGAGTTCGCCTCTGCCGCAGCAGCGGGCCAAGCACTACTCGGCGCCGGACCCGCATCGGGATGCATGGTCACGCCCGCCCGCACGAGCGCCAGCGCAACGCCGAACGCGCGCGCGTGCGTGCCGGGTTGCGCGCGCAGCACCGTGCAACCGGCGAGCTGGGCATCGATCGCGATTTGGTCGAACAACGCCGTGCGCCCGAGCCCGCGCGGTGCTTCCAATACCGCAGTCACGGTGCGCGACTGGGCCGCTTCTTGCAACAGCGTGCGCGCACGCTGCAGGTGCTCAGCGCGACCGATCAACGGCGCATGCGTGACGTAACTGATGGCTACCTGACGTTCGTTCGGTTCCGGCGGCAGCTCCGCGACGATCGTGAGCCGTTCCATCACCTCGGCCGCGCTCGCGGGTCGCGCGCGTGGCTCGTGGTGCAACATCGACAACACCAATTCGTCGAGCTTCGCAGGCAAGCCCGCGACGAGTGCGGAAGGCGCTTGAATGTGCGGAGCAGGATCGCGCAGCCGTGCCGCGAGCGTGTTGGCAGCGAAGGGAGTGCGCCCGGTCAACGCCCAATACAGGACTGCACCCAACGAGAATAGGTCGGTGCGAGCGTCCAGCTCATGCTTGGTCAGGCATTCGGGCGCTATGAACGACGGGGTGCCGACGATGTCCGCGGTCATGCCGAAACTCGCGAGCGCGCCGAAGTCCAAGAGCTTGCCGCGATCCTCCGGCGTCAAACGCACATTGGCGGGACTGACGTCTCGATGTACCAGGCGCCGTGCGTGCACGAGTCCGAGCGCACTGGCGATGTCGCGCATGATCGAGCAAGCCGCACGCATGTCGAGCGGGACGACTTCGCGCAGGCTGCGACCGGTCAGCAGCTCCATCGTGTAAAACGCAGCACCAGCCTCGATCCCGTACTCATAGACTTGCACGATGTTCGGGTGTGAGAGCTGCGCAAGCGCCGCGTACTCGCGCTCGAACAACGCCGCACAACGCGCGCGTGATGTTTCTTGCTCGACGTGCAAACGTTTGTAAGCCACGTCGCGGCGGGCTAGACGATCGTGGGCGCGGAACACGATGCCCATGCCGCCGCGAGCGATTTCCGCACCCAACTCGTAGCGCCCCCGCACGCCTGCTGGCTGCCCGGAGCCTGACGGTGCGGCGATGGCCATCAACACGATGATAGGTGACAATTGGCCAGTCGCAGAAACCGCTTGCGGCCGCATATGGCGGCAGCACATTCACCTCGTTCCACGCACACGCAGGTTGATAGTCTGCGCCAAGCGGGCAGACGCTCGTTGGACTGCACCTGTTGGATCCGACAAACAGCGTGCCAGCTGGCCCCGTGCCCGGCACTGTGCCCGGCCGGAACGGACGCCGTGGGCCGTGGCGCGCCGCCAGCGCGGCCCCGGCGACTGGCATCGCCCTTGCTCTAACTGCCGATCACGCGACGAGCCCAAGACCGGCCGCGCATCATAGATTCGGAGACATCGCCATGAAGACGCTCGCTCTACTGCACATGCTGCTCCTGCCGTTGGCCAGTCTCGCAGACGATAGCCAAGCGCAACGCGAGCAAGAGCAGTCGCAGAGCCCGAGCACGGACGCTGACGACTGCCAGAACCCGAGTTCGATCGCGCCACAGCGCTGATGCGTAAAACGCGGCAACGCGGCCCACTGCGTGCAGCGGACCGCGTCGCCTGCCGCTGTGAGCGGCGGGTGGTAGCTACAGGCGCGGCTTGGCGTCGAGGAACGGCTCCGGCTCGGGTCGATCGCTGATGCCTTCGCGAGTCAGTGCCCGAGTCGCAGTCGCTGGCGCGCGCACGAGATGGATCGTGAGGTCCGTGGTGTGTACGCCATCCGGCGCGAACCCGATCAGGCCCGCGACGCCGTCGCCGTCCCAATCGCCTGTCGTGCGCAGCAGGTCATTCCAGGGGATGCTCGAACCGTTCTTGGCGACGCGATCGGCATTGCCGTAGCGCAAAGCCCACTGCTCGGGCGCAGCGAAGCTCGAACCACCGAGCGCGACCGACACCAGCACGCCGCTGTTGCTGTAGCCGATGATATCGGGCCGGCCATCGCCGGTGACATCTGCGAGCACGCGCGGGTTGGCATCGATGCGCCAACCTGCGTTGTAGTTGAAGCCTTGCACGACCTGCTGCGAAGCGTAGAAACGCACGCTGCCGGACAACGCCACCGAGACGCCGCTGTCGCTGAACGCGAGGATGTCGCTGCGGCCATCGGCATTGACGTCTGCGAGCACGCGCGGGTGCCGGTCATTGCGCCAGCCCGAGTTGTAGCCGAACTCGTTCGTGAAGAACTGTGGCGCGCTGAATCCATTCCCTGTCGATAGCGCCACGAGCACACCAGCGTCGCCGAAGCCGACGATGTCATCGCGACCGTCGTCGTTCACGTCGGCCAGCGCGCGCACGTGTTTGTCCACACGCCAACCCGAGTTGTAGCCGAAGTCGGCGAGCCAGAACTGTGCGGTTGCCAGGCTTGCACCCTGCCCCAACGCCACGTACACGCCGGCATCGCCGAAGCCGACGGCGTCGGCCTTGCCGTCACCATTCACGTCGCCGAGCAAGCGCGGATGCTTGTCGACGCGCCAGCCCTGGTTGTAGGCAAAGTCGGCGCTGAAGGTCCACGGGTAGAAGCGCACGCTGCCAGAGAGCGAGACGAACGTGCCCTCGATGCCGAACGCGACGATGTCCGAGCGCCCGTCGCCGTTGACGTCGCCCATCAAGCGCACGTGTTGATCGATGCGCCAGCCCGAATCGTATCCGAAGTCGTTGAAGAACAATCCCGCCGGATCGAAGCTGGTGCCGTTGGACAGCGCCACCCACACGCCCTGATCGCCGAAGCCGACGATGTCATCGCGACCGTCGTCGTTGACGTCTGCCACGGTGCGCACGTGTTTATCGGCGTGCCAGCTGCCGGCGTCGAAGCCGAAGTTCGCCAGCTTGCGCGTACCGTACATGGCGCGCACGCCTGCGGCGTCGGTCACGCTGAGCGCGCCGTGATTGTCCCACACCGGGTTGCAGTAGTTCATCGCGGAGTTGAGATCCCACGGGCCAAACAAGATGTCGCCGTTGTTGCCTGCAGGGCCTTCGTCACACTGCGGCGTGTCGGGCCGGTTCTGCTCGTGCGCGAAGCCGAGCACGTGGCCGAACTCGTGCACTGCGATCGTGCGCACGCAGAACTCGCGCTGGTTCAGGCACGGATCCGAGCCCCACTTGCGAAACGTGAAGTTGAGCGTGACGCCATTGGATTTGCCGTTCAACACGGTGCCGAGGCCGGTGGTGTGTGGCGCTTGCTTCTCGTCGGCGATGCGAATGCGCACTCCCGACTGACCGCTGCTGCAAGTGCCCCAACCCACGAAGCGCACGTTGGAGTAGCGCTCCCAAGTCTGCTGCACGGCCGACGCCACCCAAGCGCGAGCATCGGCATCGGACGCATTCGGATTCTCCCAGCACACTTGCACTGGCCCCTCGGCCCACAGCTGCGTCGATTTCACATACAGCGCTTCCGAGTCGACATCGACCGCGTCGGTGTCGACCACTTCGTAACCGCAGCTGCTGGCGGCGAACAACGCCGCGCTCAACGCTGCCCGAACGTACCGTACTCGCATCGTCGCAATCCTCCTAGACGCGAGTGCGGCGAGAGATTTCGCTGCGTGCGAATGCCGCCGAAACCGTGCGGGCGGTATCGCATCGCGCCGATCGGTCAGACGGGAAATGCGCTGCGATCCGGACAGCCGCTTTGCGACGTGCCGCCGACCACCACGCACAACTGGTTGATTTGGCTGGATATCAGCCAGTGATATCGAGCGGCAGTTCGACCGGCCGAATGCGCAACGGCGCACGCTGGACGCGCGTGCGGCGCACGCTGCGACCGCGCAACGGATATGACACCGCACTGGTCTCGTTGCGCTCACCCGCGCTGCTCGGGGCCGCTGCCGGCGTGATCGGCTTGTCGCCGCCGCCAGCCGCACCGTCCGGCGCAGCACCATCCGCCGGCACGCCCAGGTACGCGCACAGATCATCTACGATGGCGGCTGCCGCCTCCGGCCTGCCGAGCTTGCGCGCAGCATCCGCCATATCGCGCCGCCGCGTTCTGCCCAGCAGTAACTCCCGGACCTGCGCCGCCAAACCTTCGGCCGTGAGCTCACTCTCGCGGATCGCCAGCGCAGCGCCGGCGCGTTCCATGGCCAGCGCGTTCTTGGCTTGATGATCCTCCGCCGCGTGCGGATACGGAATCAAGATCGACGGCTTGCCGATCGCACACAGCTCGGCGAGCGTGGTTGCGCCGGCCCGCGCGATCACCAGCGAAGCGCTGGCGTAGGCGCGAGCCATGTCGTCGATGAAGGTCACGACCTCGGCATTCACGCCCAAGCCGCGATAGCGCCGGCGCACCTCATCGAGCATGCTGTCGCCGGTCTGGTGCAGCACCGACACGCCCTGCGACGAGATGCTCGAAAGCGCGAGCGCTACCGGCACCACCTCGTTCAACGTCTTCGCACCCTGCGAACCGCCCAGCACTAGCACCCGGCGTGCTCGGGCCTCTACACCCGCGGGATCGTGCAACGCGAGTTGCGCCGCCTCGACGAACGAGCGCCGCACGGGATTGCCCAGCACGCGGCCCTTGGCGGCTCCGAACTGCGACAGCGTTTCGGGATAGGTGAGGTACGCGCGACCGACCGTCGTCGCGAGTAAGCGATTGGTCAAACCCACGTGGGCGTTCTGCTCCAAAAGCGCGGTCGGGATGCGCATCGCTGCAGCCAACAGCAGCACGGGGCCCGCGGTGTAACCGCCCAACCCCAGCACGAGCTCCGGCTTGAAGCTGCGCAACAGCTGTCCGGCTTGCGATGCGGCCCGCGGCAACAGCGCCACGTTGCGCACCAGTTCGAGCGGCGAGCGCCCCAACCACGGCCGCACATCGACCGTGGCTAGCTTCTCGCTCAAACGCGGTAAGACGCGCGCTTCGATGCCGCGTTCGGTGCCAACGAACAACACTTCGACGCTGGGATTGCGGCGCCTGAGCTCTTCGACCACGGCGATGCCCGGAAACAGATGACCACCAGTACCACCGCCCACCACCATGATGCGCTTGATCATGCGACACCTCCCAAGACTCGCGGCACGGCGCTCCGGCGCTCGACCGAGCCGGACACGAGCTCTGCTCGGTGGCCGGGTATGTTAACGGTAGAAGACAAGCTGCGCGGCCGTGACACGTTGGCCAAAATGCCCACACAACAGCAATTCACCAGCAACGACGTGCCGCCGTACGAGATGAACGGCAACACCAGACCCTTGGTTGGAAACAACCCCACCGCGACTGCCAGATTCGTGAACGTTTGCATGCCCAGAAACAAGGTGATGCCGACCGCGAGATAGGTGCCGTACTCGTCGATGGCCCGGAACGCGGTCACCACACCGCGATACACGATCACCAGAAACGCCAGCACCATCACGCTGAAGCCGACCAGCCCCAGTTCTTCGCCGACGATGGCGCTGATGAAGTCGGTGTGCGCTTCCGGCAAAAACAACAGCTTCTGATGGCTGTCGCCGATGCCTACACCCGTGATCCCACCCGCGCCGAAACTCATCCACGACTCGCGGATTTGATAGTTCTCGCTGTTCGACAGGAACGACATGATGCGCTTGAGCCGGTACTCGGAGCTGGTCACGGCGTGATACGCGAGCGGCAGCGCCAAAAGGCCCAAGCCGAACAGATAGCCGAGCCGCGCGCCTGCCGTGAACAGCATGCAAAACAGCAGCACGGCGATCATCACCGCGCTGCCGAAGTCGGGCTGCTTCAAGCACAGCCACATCAACAGCCCGGCGCCCACCAAGTGCGGCAGCAGCCCCACGGCGAACGAACGAATGCGCGCGGTCTTCTTCGAGAGCGAGTACGCCATCCAGCAGATGAACGCTAGCTTGGTGACTTCAGCCGGCTGCACGCCGAACGGACCCACGCGCAGCCAACGCGCCGCACCGCCGGCTTGGTGACCAAACCCAAGCGCGATGATCGTCAGCATCGCCAAGCTCACCAGCAAGAACGGATACGTCAGCGGGCGCAAGCGGTGATAGTCGAGCCGCATCAAACCGAACATCAGGCATAGGCCCAGCGCCGCATGCCGTGCTTGCCGGACCAACAGCAACTGATCGTCGTTGTGGTGCAGGTGCGCCCAGACCGAGCTCGCGCTGTAGACCATCACGATCCCGAACGCGATCAACGCGATCGACGTGGCCACCAGAATCGCATCCGCCGACCCAACGCACAGCATGTTCCAGGCAATTTGCGGGCGCGCTACGCCCGCTGAAGACTCGCGCGCCGGGTCGGAGCTGGGCTTGCGCACGTTCTCCTTGCGCTCGGGCTTGTTGCGCTCGAGCGTAGGCTTGCGCACGCGCACGTTCTGCACGGGCCGACTGCGCGAGCTCAGGAAAGTCTCGACGGCCATCACGCGGCTCCAAGGTGACGAAGGGTCGACATGCTCATCTCAGTTTCAGGGTCGAGAGGCTCGCGAGCGCGAGCATGATGGAGATGATCCAGAAGCGGACGATGATCTTCGGCTCGGCCCAGCCCTTCTTTTCAAAATGGTGGTGGATCGGCGCCATGAGAAAGATGCGGCGCTTGAACACCTTGAACGCGAACACTTGGCCGATGACGCTCACGGTCTCGACCACGAAGATGCCGCCGAGCAACACCGACAGCAGCTCGTTCTTCGTCACGACCGCGAGCGCGCCCAGGCCGCCGCCGAGCGCGAGCGAACCGACGTCGCCCATGAACACTTGCGCGGGATAGGTGTTGTACCAGAGAAAGCCCACGCCCGCGCCGATCAACGCGCCGCAGTAGATCGCGAGCTCACCGGCGCTGGCGATCGAAGGAATGTCGAGATACGCGGCGAGATCGTTGCCGAACAAGGTCGCGCCCGCGAGATAGCTCAAGATCAAGTACGCGCCGGAGCTGATCATCACCGGGCCGATGGCCAAGCCATCCAAACCATCGGTGAGATTCACGCCATTGGCGGTGCCCACGATCACGGTGGCGCCGAACACCACGTACAGCCACGGCGGCAACGTCACCGGATGTTTGTTGAACGCGAGAAACGGCACCGATAACCGGTCTGCGAGCACGCGCCAGTCTTCGGGCAAACCGTTGCTGCCGTACAACAGATAGCCGCACACGCAGAACGCGATCCCGAACTCGAGCGCTAGGCGAATGCGCCCGGAAAGCCCCGCGCTGTTCTTCTTGTCGATCTTCGCCGCGTCATCCATGTAGCCGATGCCGCCGTACAAGACCGTGACCGCGGCGACCAACCACACCATGGTGTTGCGCGGGTCTGCCCAGAGAATCGTCGAACCGATCAACGCCAGCAGAATCAGCGAACCGCCCATGGTCGGCGTGCCGGCCTTGCTGAAGTGGCTGGCGGGACCGTCCTGACGCACGACCTGTCCGATCTGCTTCGACTGCAACGTGCGGATGAACCAGGGGTACAGACCGAACGTCAGCAACATCGCGGTCATGGTCGCGGCCAGCGCGCGGAACGGGACGTAGCGCAGCACGTTCAGAAACGACAGCTGCGACTGCTCGTGCAGCGGATAGAGCAAGTAATAGATCACGAGCTCGCTCCGGGGGTCGAACCCGAGCTCTGCTCGGCGGCCGAGTACGTCATTGGACACAACGCCTCGACCACGCGCTCCATGGCGAGCGCGCGTGAGCCCTTGATCAACACCGTATCTTTCGCCGCCAACAGCCGCGTGAGTTCGCCGACGCATGCCAGCGGATCGGCGAAATGCTCGATATGCGGGCCCTTGGCGCGCCGGCGCTTCACCTCTTTGCGCGCGGCCTTGGCGGCGTGCGCCATGTCGGCGCCGCAGAAGAACACATCGGAGAGCCCCAGGTCCACGACCAGCACACCCACACGCTCGTGCTCCAGCTGCGCGTGTTCGCCGAGCTCCGCCATATCTGCGAGCGCAGCGATGGCACGCCCACCGCGCACGCGCGACAGCTCGCGCAACGTTCCGAGCGAACTCGTCACCGAGGCCGGATTGGCGTTGTAGGTGTCATCGATCAGCAGCGCACCCTGCGCGCTCGCGCACGGGCGCATGCGTCCGGGCAGCGGCTGAACCTCGCGCAAACCCGCTGCCGCCGCGGGCAGCGACTGAGCGTCGTGCAACCCCAACACCACACCCAGCGCAGCCAGCGCGTCGAGCGCGGCGCCGGTGCCGCAGAGACCGAGCTCCAATGCGCGCGGACTGGACTCGTTGGCCAGCCTGTAACTGACCTCGGTCGACATGTCCGGCCGCAACTCAGTGCGGGTCAAGCGCAGGTCTGCGCCTTCGGTCTGCCCGAAACCAAAGCACTGGTGCGCGGCGAAATTGCCACGGCGCGCGCGCAGCTGTGGACTATCGGCCCCGTACACAGCCACGCCATCGCTGGGCAGCGCGCGCAACAACGCGGTCTTTTCGTCGGCCACGCCATCGATCGATCCCAAGCGCTCGGTGTGCGCCAGCGACACCGTGGTCACGACGCCGGCTTCCGGGCGAGCCACGTGCGCGAGCCATGCGATCTCACCCGGCCCACCCGTGCCCATCTCCACCACCGCCAGGTCGTGCTGAGAGCCGAGCCCGAATAACGTCATCGGCAAGCCGATATCGTTGTTCAGATTGCCGCGCGTCGACAGCACGCGATGACCGAGCGCGCGCAATGCGGCGCTCGTGAGTTCCTTGGTCGTAGTCTTGCCTGCCGAGCCCGTGATCGCCACGAGCTTGCCGCCCCAGCGTTCGCGATGCAGCCGAGCAAGCTCACCGAGCGCGCGCCGCGTGTCGGCGACGACAACCAGGGCCAGGCCAGCCGGCGCTTGACTCTCGTCAGAAACCAACGCGGCCAGAGCGCCCAAGCCGTGCGCCTGCGCGATGAAGGCGTGGCCATCGTGGCGTTCCCCGCGCAGCGCCACGTACAGCTCGCCGGGTTTGATCGCCCGCGAATCGGTGACCACACCCGTGACGCGCGTATGCGCATCACCGCGGCTGATACGGCCGCCGCTACAAGCAGCGATCTCCGCCAGCGTGAAGCTGGCCGTGTTGCTGGGGATGGCCGTCGCCATCAGCTGCTCCTCTGCAATGATGCGATCACGCTGCGCGCCTCGACGCAGTCGTCGAATGCCAGGCGCTCGTCACCGATGATCTGCACCTTCTCGTGACCCTTGCCGGCGAGCAGCACGGTGTCTCCCGCCACCGCAGCTTGCAGCGCGAATCGAATCGCCGCGTGACGGTCGGACTCTACGCAGTAACCGCGCGCGATCGTTTTCAGTCGATCCGGGCTCACGGCTGGCATGCCGGTGCGTATGACGCCGGCTTCGATCTCCCGCAGAATCTGCAGCGGTGGTTCGCTGCGCGGATTGTCGCTGGTCAGCACCACGACGTCCGCCAGCTTGCCGCTCTCTTCGCCCATGATCGGCCGCTTGATCGGATCGCGATCGCCGCCGCAACCGAACGTGACGATCAAGCGCCCGCTGGTGGATTTGCGCAGCGTTCGCAGCACGCGCGTCAATGCATCCGGTGTGTGCGCATAGTCCACGAACACCAACACGTCGTCCGGATGTTCGATGCGCTCCAACCGGCCCGGCGCACCGCGCGCCTCCCGCAGCGTGCGCACCATGCCTTCGGGATCCAGCCCGAGCGCCAGCCCGCAACCGATGGCGATCAACAGGTTCTCGAGGTTGTGTTCGCCGATCAGCGGACTCACCAGGTCGAGCACTCCGCCCGGCGTCCACACTTGCGCGCTCGTGCCCGAGCGATCCGAAGCGATCGACAACGCACCGATGTCCACGCCTTCACCCACGCGCTTGGCACAGCGCAGGATCTTCCCCACGCCGTCCGCGATGCGCTGACCTACGGGATCTTCCACGTTGACCACCGCACACTCGGGCGTGAGATCTTTGAACAGCCTGCGCTTGGCCGCTTCGTAACTCGCAAAATCGCCGTGATAGTCGAGGTGGTCCTGGGTCAGATTCGTGAATGCAGCCACCGTGAAGTGCACACCGTCGACGCGGTGCATCGCCAGGGCATGACTCGAGACTTCCAGCACCAAATGGCTGGCGCCCGAATCCGCCGCGGCGCGCGCCAGCCGCATCATGTCATCGGCCATGGGCGTGGTGTGCGTCGCATCCAGCACGCCGAACGGCCCGCGAAAATTCACCGTGCCGATCACGGCGGGCA